>WNEZ01001854.1_pt1 | contig 17880 bp, 17 predicted proteins | sample 5400521 | NCBI WGS metagenome assembly WNEZ01 (sample SAMN13153339, study PRJNA577476) | soil metagenome | isolation source: 120 cm saprolite under Douglas fir tree site 2 hole 1 replicate 1 | place: USA:California | collected 2015-04-18
CCGCATCATCGGTCTTGGCTTCGCGACTTGCGCCAGTGCCTTGGGAGGTGACCCTGACGGAAGCTCCGGAAATTGCCGAGCCCGATTTGTCTGTCACCGTACCTAGAAAACTACCTGTTGCCTGGCCGTACGCCATTTGCCCGCAACAAGCTGCAACGATACAGACCACGACCGCAGTAAGAATTCTTTTGCACATTCTCCTCACCTCTCTCGGCAACCCCACCAAACTCATATTCCGGATTCAAAGCCTGAAAAACAAACGAGTGCCCTCCACCCTCATGTGCCAAGAACCACGCCGTTCCCAAATTCAGAGGAAAAGCATGAGATGGCGATCTTCAGACTCTCCGTCCCACAAATACCTGACGGCACGAATCAGACTTTGATTCCAAGGAAAAACATTGCGGGGAAAATTACTTCTCAACGGCGGCTGTGTCAAGTAGATGTTTATGGAAGCGCGCAACGAAGGGATTCATTTCCATTCTATTTGATAATGAAGACGACGGTTTCCCAGACCGTCGTTTCATATACTAGACTGCTATTTATACCCGATGAAAATAGGCCAATGGATGAAAACCTGTAAGCATATATTTTGATTGCACTTAAGGCTGGCGGAGAGGGGGGAGTGAAACCTCCGTAGGTCAGCGGTCGGTGAAAGGTTGGTGAGCGTTGGTATGTCTCTTGTTTTCAATGCTCGTTTTTGATTTGTGCTGGTCGCCGCTATCTACGCGGCCCCCAAATGACCTCAAATAGTCTCAAATTAGTAGCAAAGTAGAGGCAAGAGATTGGCTTTTCTCCAGGGTACGCAATTCGCGCTGATCTAGTTTAACCTCCTAAACACGAAATTCTCCAATCTTTGTCACAAGTCCCGCTTCTTACTGAAGTTTGATTGATTCCTATCCGGATCCTCAGCTCGAAATGTCTCGTCTTTCAATGCCAGCTGCCATGAGATCGGGGAAGCGGTCTGGTGTACATGCGAATACGGGAATACCAAGACTCGCAAGAGCAGCCGCGATATGGTGATCGAATGCAGGAGCTCTTGACAAGCCTAAATTTATGACATACAATGTACGTACATTACAGATGCGAGGTAGCTGTGAGAGTATCGCATTCTAGAACAATCAGAACTAGGCGCATTAATCTCCGCGCCACAGACCGTCAAGAAAGACTCATTCGTACTGGTGCCGAGACGACTGGCCTTAGCGTGACAGACTTCATACTGGATAGCGCCTGTTTGCAGGCAGAACACGTCCTTGCCGACAAACGCGAGTTCCTCGTCTCTCCCAATCAGTGGAAGGTGTTTGTCGAGGCTCTTGACAGACCGGCTCAGATAAAACCAGAGTTAGCACGCCTTTTTTCTGAAACGGGTGTTCTTGAGCGCGGGTCTCGGAAGTGACGAGCAGTTCTCCGACCCAAAATAGAGAACCTCTTTCCATCGTTGAAAAGCTGACGAAGGATCATAACCTTTCATCATTCGACTGCGGAAAATCGTCTCTTAATGATTGGCTCCGCCGATTCGCCCTCACAAACCAACAGAATGATTCAGCTCGCACCTACGTCCTTCATCGCGCTGGCAAGGTTGTCGGCTATTACTCTCTCTCGGCAGGCTCAGTCCGCAGAGAAGAGTCACCGGCTCGCGTCGCAAAAGGACTAGCAAAGCATCCGATTGGCGTCATTTTGCTTGCGCGTCTCGCAGTTGACCGCACTGAACACGGAGCGGGGCTTGGCAGGACCATGCTAGTTGACGCGTTGTCGCGAGCTATGACCGCATCCGATGCGATCGGTGCTAGGGCGATGTTGGTTCACGCCATCGATGAAGACGCTGTGACCTTCTACAGAAAATTCGGATTTGAACCCTCACCGCTTGATCCCAAACAACTCATGCTGCTTATGAAGGACCTCCGCGCAACCCTCCAATCAGTGGGTTTGGGCTAACTAACCATCGCGGGGGCGGCGGCAAAGGCATGGTCGTCAAAGCGCAGATCCTCGGAAGGCGAATTATTCGTAGCGCAGGGCGACGACTGGATCAACGCGCATGGCGCGGCGTGTCGGCACGTAGCAAGCAGCCAGCGCAACGATAGCAAGCAGTGTCGCCACGACTGCAAAGGTTTCCGGGTCCGTCGGCTTGACTTCAAAGAGAAGGCTTGTCATCACCCGCGTAAGGGCAATTGCACCGGCGATACCCATCGCGATGCCAAAGAATGCGAGCTTCGCTCCATCACTCAGCACAAGCCGGAGCACGTCCCGCCGCTGGGCTCCGAGAGCGATGTAGATGCCGATCTCGTGCATGCGCTGGCCGACGCGATAAGCCATCATCCCGTAAATTCCCACGGTTGCGAGAATCAACGCGAGCGCAGCGAACAGGCCAAGAAGCAACATGTTGAAACGTTGCTGCGCCAGCGAAACACCCATCAGGTCTTCCATGGAGTGAACTTCACTCACAGGAATCTGGCTGTCCACGCTCCAAACCTGCTTCTTCACATCTTCGATGAGCTCAGCGGATGCGCCTGGTGTTCGGATGGCTAGCGTCATCCATCGTCTCCAGGCCTCGTCGGATTGTGGAAACGGAGCGTAAACGGCGGGATCGACCGGCTGATTGAGTCCGGAATGCTTCACGTCCTGCGCGACTCCTATGACGGTCATCCACTGATGCGGTCCTTCCCTTCGCGACCAATCGATACGCGCACCGAGGGGGTTTTCGTGTGGGAAAAACTTCCTCACCATTTCCTCGTTTACGACCGCCACTAGCGGTTGTCCTTCGCGATCCATGGCGGTGAAGCCGCGCCCGGCGCGAATCGGGACCTGCATCACACGGAAGTAGTCGCCCATCACCGAGAGGGTCTGAGTTTCGGGTTCCGCGCCCACGGGTACCGGAGGACGCCCATCGATAACGAAACTGTGGCTCAGGTAATTTCCGCCAAGCGGAATGTCCGTCACCATCGCGGCGTCGACGCCCGGCAGCGAATTTAGGCGTACCAGCACCTGGCGGCGAAACTCCGTCTGGCGCGGAATCTCTGCGTAGCGTGTGGCCGGCAATTGCAGATGCATGGTCATCACGTTTGCTGGATTAAACCCGGGATTCACGGAGCGGAGCCGTGAGAACCCTTTGATCAATAGCCCGGCCCCAACGAGGAGAATAAGCGCGAGGGCGAATTCCACGGAGACCAACAATTGCCGCAACACTTGACTGAAGGGACCCGCCGTTGAACCTCGCGCGCCGTCTCTGAGCGATTCCGCGGCGTCCGCGCGCGCCGCCGACCAGGCGGGCATGAGTCCGAAGACGGCGCCCGTCAGCAGTGAGATACCGAAGACGAACAAAAACACGTGCGCATCCATTTGAATTCCGCTAAAACGCTCCAGCTCCGCTGGTTTGAGCGAAACCAGAAAACCCATGCCCCATTTCGCAAGCAGCAGGCCGGCAGCGCCGCCGATGATCGCCAAAATCCCGCTCTCGGTCAGCGCCTGACGAATCAGCCGGCTCCTTCCCGCGCCAAGCGACGCACGAATCGCAAACTCCTGCTGGCGCGCAATCGCACGGGCCATCAGCAGCCCCGCGAAATTCGCGCAGGCAATCAGTAGCACTAATCCCACAGCTCCGAAAAGAACCAGCAGCGCCGGTCGAACGTCGCCGGTCAACCACTGATGCAAGGGGACGAGCAGCGTCTCCCGATCTCTTTCGGTGTTGGGATACTGCTCTGCGAGCCGGCGGTCGATCGTGGACATTTCCGCCTGCGCTTGCGAGAGCGCCATTCCTGGCTTCAGCCGCCAGTAGGTCCGCATGAAATGCACGCCACGGTAAGGAGCAGCCTCCGGATAAGCCACCCAGAGCGAAACAAATACATCGGCATGTTCCCTGGGCAACGCAAAGCCCGCTGGCATTACGCCAATCACGGCGTAGTTGTTTCCACTCAGCGGGATCGTCTTTCCCAAGGCGTGAGGGTCGCTGCTCAGAAAGTCTTGCCAAAAATGGTAACTCACCACGATGTTCCGGGGTCCGCCCCTTACGTCTTCGTCCGGTGCAATGATGCGGCCCAGCATTGGCGGAACCCCAAGCGTTTCAAGGAGCCCAGCATCGACATACGCTGCGAGAATCTGTACAGGTTCGGTTCCGCCGGTGTAGTCCATTGCCTCGATGTTGACTCCGCCTCCCTGCGAAAGCGTGTGTGTCTGTCGCTGGATATCGATCACGTTTTGCAACGAATCGTTCTGCTTCGTCACGATGAGCTGCTGTGGCTCCGGGTAGGGGAGCGGACTGAGAAGCACGCTGTCAATCACGCTAAATATTGCGGTGTTCGCGCCAATGCCGAGCGCCAGCGTCAGCCCCGCCACGACTGTGAAGCCGGGATTCTTGCGGAGCATGCGGAGAGCGAAGAGAAGGTCTTGCAAAAGAGTTTCGAAGAAGAGGGTGCCGCGGGCGTCGCGGCAGTTTTCTTTCTGTTGCTCCAGGCCTCCGGATTCGAGACGAGCCCGGCGAGTGGCTTCTTCAAAGGATAACCCAGAACGAACGTACTTTTCGATTTGACGGTCTAGGTGGAACCGGAGCTCGTCGTCCAGTTCGGATTCCACACGATTCCGATGGAACAGCGAGCGAATGCGAAGCCTTAGATCGTTAAGCATGTCTCAGCTCCTGTGTCTGCCGTGAAAGAGAGATTCTTCGCGCGAACTGCGGCGAAGAGGCAGCGATCCTCTCGACTTCGTTTCTCGAGAGTGATGGTGCTTGCTGCCTGGTCATTCATAGCGGAGGGCCACGATGGGATCGACGCGCATCGCGCGGCGCGCGGGGATGTAGCAAGATAGCAAGCACACCACCAGCATGACCATTGTGGCGGCAACCAAAACGGCCGGCTCGGCAGAGGAGATCCCGACGAGAAAGCTCGTGAAGACACGATTCAGAAAGAGTGATGCGACCAAACCGATGGCAATGCCGGAGGCCGATAAACGAAAACCCTGCTTCAGAATGAGGGATTGAATAGCTGCGGGCGCGGCGCCGAGCGCGAGGCGAATTCCGATCTCCTGGGTGCGCTGTGCCGCACTGTAGGCAATGGCTCCGTAAGAGCCTAGGGCGACGAGCAACAATCCGAAGCCACCGAAGAGATCGACGGCGTAAGCTCCGAAGCGATCCCGAGACAGGCTTTCTGAGAAGAACTGATTCATCGCTACGATGTCGTAGAGCGCCAGGCGTGGGTCTACGCGGCGGACCGCCTCACGAACTAAATCCAGAGTGCTTTGGGCGTTCGACTGGCTTCGGAGCATGAAATAAAGCGTATCGGCGGCCGGCGTGGAAGCTCCCTGGGCAAAAGGCAGGTACCAGGTTTCGAGGCGCACTTCGCCAGCGGAAAAATCCTGGACGTTTCCGACCACGCCCACGACGGTAAGCCAATTTGCGCCTGGCCTCGCGAGACGCACCCGCTTCCCTAGAGCATCCTCGCCCGGCCAGTACCGCGCAGCCATGCTCTCGCTAATAATCACCACAGCTTGGCTTGCGGCCACATCGTGGCCATCAAAATCGCGACCACGCAAGAGAGGAGTAGCCATAGTCTGAAACAGGCCAGCACTCACTAGACGATGATTAATGACAATGCTGGCGCCATTCGGCGGCTGGGGGCGCCCCTCGATCTCGACCGGGACGCTCCACGTGGTGCCTCCCAGCGGATTAACCGTAGTGATGGCGACCGCCCGAACTCCGGGCGCGCTCTGAATTTCAGCGAGAAGCTGCTCGGCAAGTTCCGCGCGACGAGGACCAAATGGATAGCGAGCTGCCGGCGGTGTGAGTTGTACACACCAAAGTTCGCTGGGGCTGAAACCAAGATCACTGTGCAATTGGCGGGCAAAGCTTTCGGTCATCAAGCCTGCGCCAACAAAAAGCACCAGCGCCAACGCAACCTCTGAAACTACGAACCAATTCATGGTTCGCCGCGTCTTTCCACTAACACTGCCCCGGCTGCCCTCCCGAAGGATCTCCAGCAGGTCGGGCGCGACGGCTTTGAGGGCCGGCAGCAAACCAAAAAAAACCGCGGTGAAGCATGAGACGAACAAAGAGAACACATACACGCGGAAATCCATGCTCACCGATCCGATCGGAAGCTCCCGGCTCAAAACATGCGGTATGAGTACCGTAAGATATTTTCCGAGCCATACCGTGAGGAGCAAGCCCGCGGCTCCGCCGAAGAGCGCCAGGAGAACGTTCTCGGTCAATAGCTGCCGCACCTGGCGCAAGCGGCTGGCACCCAGCGCCGCGCGAAGAGCAAATTCTTTCTGGCGAACTACCGAGCGAGCGAGAAGCAAGCTGGCGACGTTGACACAAGCAATGAGCAGAAAAAAGGCGACCACGCCGAAGAACGCAAATGTGACACGGCCTTCGACGGCAACGAACCCTTCGCGCATGCGAGCAACATCGATGCCGAATCCCGGAGGAACACCGACGTCTCTTTGGCGGATTTCGGCCGCGATGGAGTCCGCTTCGGCGCGAGCCTGCGCCAGGGTCACACCCGGCTTGAGCCGTCCGAAGAATGCATAGTCGACGCGGCGGTCGGCCGGATTGAGTGTTGCGGGTGTCCAGATCTCCGCTTCGTAAGGAAAGCGCAAGCCTTCGGGCATGACGCCGACAATTTGGTACGTGCGTTCTTCCAGTTCGATGCTTTTTATGAGGATGCCCGGATCGCTGCCGAAGCGTCGTCGCCAGAACCCATAGGAGACCACGGCCACGCCGCTGGTAATCCCCTTGCGCTCTTCGTCCGCCGAGAACATCCGACCGAGAATGGGCTGCACACCAAAGACTCTTGACCATCCGCTCGAGACAAAAACCACGCTCACTCGATCGGGGACGTCATGCTGAATCAGCGTGAGATTCTCTCCATCCAGGGCGACCATCGCCTCGTAAAGAGAACTTTCATCCCGGACGGCCAGGACGTCGCGCGCAATCATGTTGACCATGCGCAACTCTCCGCTGCCCGTGCGATTCGAATCGTGTAAGCGGACAAGCCTTTCTTCCTGCGGGAAAGGAAGTGGTCGAAGAAGGACCACGTTCAGCACGCTGAAGATGGCTGTGTTAGCGCCGATCCCAAGAGCAAGGGTGAGAACAGCGACGGCGGTGAAGCCGGGACTCTTGCGGAGCATGCGGAGAGCGAAGCGAAGGTCTTGCAAAAAAGTTTCGAAGAAGCGTGTGCCGCGGGCGTCGCGGCACAGCTCCTTTTGCTGCTCGAAGCCGCCGGAGTCGACGCGCGCGCGACGCATAGCTTCCTCGCGGGGGAGGCCGGAGTCGATGAGCTGTTGGACTTGGCGTTCGAAATGGAAGCGGAGCTCGTCGTCCAATTCTAACTCGACCTCTCCGCGACGGAACAACGAACGCAAACGGAAGAAGAGACCAGTCAGCATGGCTGTCCTACGCGGTTTCGAGAATTTGCGCGACCGCGGTGGTCAGCTTGCGCCACGCGTCTTTTTCGGCGGCGAGCTGCTTGCGCCCCGCCGCAGTCAACTCGTAGTACTTGGCGCGGCGATTGTTTTCCGACGTGCCCCACCGAGCTTTGATCCAGCCACGGCGCTCCAGACGGTGCAGGGCCGGGTAGAGCGTGCCCTGCCGAATCTGCACGACTTCGAGCGAGATTTGCTGCAAGCGCTCGGAGATGGCCCACCCGTGGCGCGGCTCGAGCGCAAGCGTCTTGAGAATGAGGAGATCGAGTGTGCCTTGTGGAAGCTCCATGCGATCTTCAGACATGCCCGTACCCCTTTCGCTTCGACAGGATTATAGCGCCACTCTTGTCGAAGCGCAAGGGGGAAGTCCGACAGGGGGGAAGTCCGAGCTGCCGGAGCCATCGGAAACGACCGATACGGTAATTTAAATTAGTGATACATCAGGAAAAGTAGTAGCACCGCGCAAATCGCCGCATTTGTATTGGCGAAATGAGCTGTGGCGGAGAGGGGGGGATTCGAACCCCCGTTAGGGTGTTTATTCCCTAAAACGGTTTAGCAAACCTGACGACTTTTCTGAGCCGTTCTGAAAACTTCGGACTCTACTATATTCCTCAAGCAGTTACAAGGCGACGGAGTTGATCCAATTGGACTCGTTTTGAGTGGATCTGAACCGAGAGCTACTACACTTTTACTACACTGATCGTGGTTCAGGTTCGGGGAAACCGACTGCTGGTTCGCTGGTTCCGGAGAACATGTGATTGTTTTGACGCGTTTTGAAAACTTTGGACTCTACTATACTCCTCAGCAACTTACAACGACTTCAGAGTTGAACCGTTTGTACTTGATTTGATCATTTGATCGGATCTGAACCGAGAACTATCACGTTTTTATCACACCCATTTCCCCCACCCTGCGCCCGCACAGCTCGCTAAGGTATCGAATGCTCGCCAGGAAGCCGAGATTCTCCGTGCTGACGGCCTAATGGAGCACCTGAATCACCTCACAGTGGAGGCGGCCCGTCTGAAGCAGAAGGCAGAGCAGGCCAAAGACTGAAGGAGTGACAAACAGTATCATGGCTGGGGGTCCCTCCATTCCCAACCCATGTTGGCATCCGTGATGATCAATCGGTTTGCAAGCCGCCGGTTTAGAGATTCAGACGTCTCCAGCGACTGAAACTCCCTGGATTTGTCCAAAGCTCTCGCTAAAGCTGCGTAGGTAGCCAACGTCTCTTCGGATTTCGGGCTCGACGGATCAAACACAAATTTGTTGTCGATCCTGTATTCGCGCAAGACTGAAACCCACCGAGCTTCGCTGAAATTGATCGGCGAATCGCTCACGGCAAGAAAGTTCATTACACGAAGACCATATGGAAAAACGCGGAGGCCAGTTGCCACTACATCCTCGGATCCGGTCGTATTGTAGTAATACACGCCACCTGAGGTTAGGTGCTGCCGGATGATCTTTAGAAAATCGACCGAAAGAAGATCGGAAGAATGATCGCGCCAATAGAAGCTCGTGTTCATAACGATGGCGTCGTACCGTGCCTCCGGGTGAGCGAGCAACCAGCGTCTGCCATCATCCAGGTAGATATGCACTCGGGGATTCTCAAGGATTGAGCCCACGATGGGATATTGCGGAATCAGTTGAAGATAGCCTGGATTGATTTCGATTACATCCAGGGATTCCGTCTGGGGATGATTCACGAGGATCTGCACCCAAGATCCAGATGAAAGCCCAATCATAAGAATGTGTTTCGGTGCTGGATGGAAAAGACTCAAGGCATATGCGCGCACGATGAGGTTGACATCGTGCGTAGGGTCGACGTTGAAGTAGCCGTCATAGACGCCATTCCCGAAAACCGCGCCGTCGCGAGTAACCGCGATGACGCCGTTTCGGTTCTCGACCACGTGGCTCAAGGGCGGTAGTGTTCCCGCTTGGAGGCCGAAGATTAATCTTTCAAAAAGACTCGAGTAACACATGGACGCAACGGGTATTGCGATGACCCCAGCAAGAACCACGGCAAGCACCCAGCGCGGCGGGAGGTGCAACTTTCCCTGACTCAGGAAGAGAACAAGAGTACCGGTGAGCACAGCGGCGAATCCCAATTGCAGAGACACCTGCTTCAATCCGAAGTGATGCATGATGATGAAACCGATTACGAGACTCCCGAGAGTCGAACCGAGAATATTCGAGACGTAGGTCCAACTCACACCCTTCCCCGATTCGTGCCCCGCCGACACAGCGAGTTGACAGAGAAGAGGTAGAACGGAGCCGAGCAACCCCGCAGTCACAAAGAAGAGGGGAGCACCCAGGAGAAATGGAATGCCCTTCCACTGGAGCAGCGCAACAAGGGGCGGCAAATACATCGAAATGGCGCCAGCGATGAGTATCACAACACCGACGATTTGAACTACCGCTTCCGAGTTTTTCTTTTCTGTGAGTTTTTCAGAAATGTATGAACCGGCTGCGATACCTGCCAAGAAGGTCGAGAGCAGGAGTGCAAATGCTGGAGCCCGATCCTGTGAAGCCAACGCGAAGACTCGAAACCACGTAATTTCAAACCCCAGAGCGATGAAACCGGTTAGCCCCGCAATCAGCATAGCGATCCAAATCCGCAGCTTCGGCTCACCTGGCGTTGGCGCTGACGAAGTCATGAGGTCTTGGGTAGTCTGGACCAGTTCATGGCGGCCAAAGAAAAAGGCCGTCATGCCGACTAGCATATTGATGCCTGCCGCAACATACACAGAACCAGGCTGACCAAGATCACGCAGCAGAAAAGTGGCGCAGAGATAACAAGCGAAGGCCGAGCCCAAAGTATTTACGAAGTACAGGATAGCGACCGAAAAGCCTACGCGGCCGGATCGGCGCACGAAGTGTTGCACGAGCAAAGGCAGGGTTGCCCCCATTAGCATTGTGGGGAAAATAAGGAGCAACAAACTGAAAGCGACCGTCGCTGGCAGGCTCGCGCCAGCGGAAAACGCTGCGGCCCAGTGAAATAGGTGCAGCGAGGCCAGACCGAATAGTGCGGTTCCAAGCTCCAATGCGCCAAAGAGTGCAACAGCTCGCTGCGGATAGCGGGTGGATGCCCAGCCGCCCACAAGACTCCCAACACCCAAACCGAGCATGAATGCACTCACGACGACGGCAACAGATTCAGCATTGACCCCATAGATGGAGAATAAGGCGCGCTGCCAGACAATCTGGTAAATCAAAGCAGGCATTCCGGAACAAAAAAACAAACCACTGAGCAATAGAATTTCACCCCTGCGGGGCGATCTTTTAAAACGGTGAACTCCACCCAAGAAGAGGATCAGATCGTACAAAAGAAGGGCTAGGACCGGTATGGTGGCCATTGTCTATCGGAATCGTATCAGCGAAAACATTGGTGGCACAGGGTAAGAGCCCGCGTTGGTGTGCGTCGTGCCACTCAGGTTCAGCCCGCTCAGGCTCTCGCCCTTCACTCTAGTGGCCTGGGAAGGCGATATCTTGTGTATACTTGCGCCAACTGAAATCCCCCAATGCAAGACATAGTTTGGGGAAACCCCTAATCCCTTGACTGGAGGATTCTATGGAATGGTCTTTCGCACTGGTTGGCGCTTCCCTTGTGTTAGTCGCGTTACTGGCAGTTTATGTGCCCACGATTTATATCCGCAAGACGAACAAGGTGATCGCGCTCTTGGAACAAATTGCAGCCAACACTAAGAAATAGCTACTGGTGCGGTTTTCCGGTTGCAGGGTTTCCAGGGCTAGCCATCAAAAGATCTACGCCGCCGGGGCTCCTTTTCATGCGGGCCAGCGAGGAAGCGCGGCCCTATTGTGTGCCTCGATCTCAAGCTGGATTGCTGCGCATCTGTTCTCCGCTTTGACGCGTTGGTTGAGAGCTTGAACGCAGAACGTCGGAAATAGTAAGAATGCAGAGCGAGATCCCAGGACGACGTTGGGTTGCAAGCAATGAAGAGGCAAAGGGGAGGCACGCAGGGGTCTTGTCGCAAAGCGTAACTGGGTAGATAATACCTCTCAATGGCAAAAACCAGCCCCACAAAGCGCCAGAAGCCCACGGTGCGTTTCGAGGCCGTGAAGATCGACCCTTTGTTCGAAGTACTGGACGCTGTGGCTTGGCTAGATAGCCCGTCAAGCAAAGACATCGCCCAATTCGCGGGGATCGACCCTCGCACCGCCGGTAAGTTGCTGAAAATGCTAGCCTTATCGGCCTCGTAGAGTCAGCAGACAACACTTCCTATGTCCTTGCCCAGCCCTATCCGTACAAGGGAACACTTGAACAAAAACGGAGCGTCGTGCGCGAGGCTTTGCTCCGCCTACCTCTCATCGCGAGCATCCGCCAATTTATGGCATTGGGCAATGACCTTCAGACCGCGATGCGGAAGGCCGCGACCGTTGCTGGCGAACAGAACTACGACAAGAGGGCCGTAAGCCCGATTGTCGATTGGGCGAATTCAGAGAAGGTGCTCGACCTCGGCGTGCGCGTCGAGGGCTTGGTGGATGAAGCAGTGGCTGCAAAGCAGACGCGACACGAGGCATATTCCGAGCAGCGTGTGGCGTTCATTTCCCACAGCTCCAGGGACAAGAAGTTCGTGCGACAGCTTGCCGCCGACCTCGTTGCAAACGGTGTGAACGAGTGGCTGGATGAGCAGCGCATCCGTGTGGGTGACTCGATACCCGGGAAGGTCGCGCAGGGAGTAGCAGAGTCTGACTTCTTCCTCCTCGTCATTAGCGAAAACTCCATCGCTTCCGCATGGGTGCAGAAGGAACTCAACTCGGCATTGGTGAAGGAAATCGAACGGCGCCGAGTAACTGTCATGCCGCTGAGGCTCGACGATTCGAAGGTGCCGGAAAGCATCGCGGACAAGAAGTACGCAGACTTTTCAGGCTCCTACGCCTCGGGTCTCAACGAACTGCTCACCGCTATCAAATCTCGGGAGGTGACCGTCGATGCCAGAAGCTGAAAAACCCGCCAAGAAGCCGCCGAAGGGAGGCAGGAAAGGCGGGACACTCTACCCCAAGCTCAATCTGAAGCAAGCGCTCGAATATAGTGAAAAGCTGGTATCAAAAACACACACTGGCGCACAGCCCGCAACAACCATTCTCCCCGGAGTGTTTGCGAACGCGGGACCGGTCGGAAAAGTGCGCGCCTCGGCCCTCAAGCAGTTTGGACTCCTCTCAGGAGATCCCAAAGCGTACGAGGCCACGGAGCTCGCAAAGCAAATCATGGCGGCGACGCCGGAGGAACGCCCTGCATCTCTAAGGCTTGCGTTCCTGAATGCGAAGCTCTTCAAGGAAATTTTTGAGACCTACCATGGGGACACGGTAACAAAGGCCAAGATCAAGCAGCGTGCACTCAATCTGGATGTTCATCCCGAATCGGCCGACGAATGCGTGGAGCTCTTCGTGGATTCCGCTGTGACTGCTGGGCTAGCGGTGGAAAAGCACGCTTGCAAGAGGCTGCGTCAGTGGTTGTGTGCCAAGCACAAAGAGGTGTGGCCGGGGACCAAGAGGTTTCCGGAGGCATCCTTGCACGACGTGCTGGGTCTCGTCTGCATTACCAAGCGGACGCGCAATCTCCCGTGGGCGTCATCGTGAGCCTTTCTCCGAGAGCCGGAAGCGGGAAATCCGCACATCCGGTTCGATGAGCGGGATGTGGAAACGGAAGCATGGTGCGGCTATTGAGGCACCGGCAGACGAAAGGGCCGGAAACAGATAGGCCGCACCTAACCCACCGCGCCACATCTCGACTCCACAGAAGTGAAATCGTTCCAAAACCACTTGTACGATTACGCGACTACACATCCAAGTGAAGATAGTTAGGCCCACTGCAAGTTCCAGAAGGCGCCTTCTGGCCCGCTCTGTGAAAATTCACGATCAAGGAGCAAGCCGTTTTTCGCCTACGTGGATTGCTTGCCAGTCCGCCGTGATCGCCCAACAGGGCAGCTGGTCGGGCAGACGTCGTTCCCGAAACGGCGCGGTCTGCAGGCGCACTCGAGCCGGGAAGGCTACTTCAGGCTTTTTGGATCGGAAAGATTATTGGGGGACTGCCTGTTGAGCAGGGCCACAAGCTTCTGGCCTGCCGCGGGTGTCCCGACTTTATGTGCGCGGACAATGTCCTCCGCCGTCAATTTCCTGCCGTACAGGTTTTCGTTCGCGCCGTTGTCCTGCCGCAGCGTGGAGCCTTCGAGGGATATGCCGGCAAAGAGTCCGCGCGACCTGGAATACGTCAGGATTTCCGCCTTCATGACGATATCGGTCTGCGCCGCGGCAGTGCGGCCCTTGGGACCCGCCGCCGCTGAAGCGTCGCCTCCCAGCTTGACCTTGCTCTTCAGAACAGACTCGGCGCCCTTGGGGTTCATGACCAGGAGAACAAAGTCCGTTGCCTGCCCGCCCAGTTGGAACCCAATGTTAGCTCCTTCCAACGCAAACATGGCCGGCGGCCCCCACGGGCCGGTGAAATGCGCCCCGGAACGGCAAACAATGGCGCCGCGGCCGTAACTGCCTCCAACGCCGAATGCAAGCTTTTTGACCGAAGGAAAGATGATGACGCATTCGGCATCGTTGAGAAGGTCGGTCGGAAGATTATCCGGGATATCGAGAATCTCTTTCAGGACTTCGCCGCAATTTTCGAGGCGTTCGACTTCTTTGTTGCTCTTTGCCGCGGCCACCGACGCGCAGGCCAAGGCGGCGATACACAGCATCGCGACAACATTCTTCATGCAAAGAATTCTCGGAGCGCGGACTTCAGTCATCGTCATGCTCCCTGATGAAGATTCGCGGCCGCAGGAACGAAACAGAAACGTGGATGCGGTCGCAGAGAGGATTCAAAATCTCATCGAGATCGTCGCCACGGAGATAGATGTATTCGGTGCGCTCTGGCCAGAAGATCGTCACTTTGGCGCGATGGTCGCGGATAAAGAAGACGTTGACGTGGTCCGGGTAGCGGCGGCGCTCGCCACAATGTTCGCAGTCTTCATCGTCGTCATCGTCGTGATGGTGGTGACGGCGCTCGACAACCACAGGGTACGATTCGACCGCCTGGTATCCCGGCTCATTGCGCGGCACGCCAGGCGGGGCGGACTGAAGGCGACCTAATTCGGCAGGGCTGATGGTTACCGAAGAAACGTGGAAGGTGAGAAGCGTCTCCGACGGCAGGACGATCTCGTGATTTCCAGCGAGGTACGCGCCAAGTGTGCCCGCTCCACCACCGGCGGCCGCTCCGATGGCTGCGCCCTTTCCGCCGGCGGACGCACCGCCAATTGCCGCGCCGAGAGCGGCCGTGCCGCCGATGATGAGCAGATTTCTTTTGGCGTTTGAGTCTGCCTTGATGGTTAGGTCACCAGTTTGGACTGGGAAGGAACCAGAACGTGCCTGCGCGGTGCCTAAGCTAAGAGTAATCACGGCGGGACGATTGAACCAGCCAGCGCTAACTACTTGCGTGACCCGGCCGGTGACAGGCGCGCCCTGGTCGGCGACGACGCGATTGCGCCAGATCAGCGGCGAAGCCAAGGTGGCGTTGAAGGTGTCGCCGCGCTGGCTGCTTCCGGTGCTCAGGGTATCCACGAGGCGCACGGAAACCGTGGAGTTCTGCGCGGCTGCGGTTCCCGGGAAACCAGCCAGTAAGGCTAGCGCGCCGAATGAAAGCGATGTGAAAAACCTTGTCATGGCCGCCCTCCAAGATTCTGGCAAGGATCGCTTGCCTGTGATTAGTTTAGTGAGGACGGCCACGGTGAGGAATAGAACTGTCCAAATGTGCTAGTAACCGTTTGGAGGCGTTTCGATCGGGGCATTGCGCAGTATTCCATACCCATGGCCCTCGGAAGCTGGCCGGCAGATGTCCGGTTATCCGACTTACTAGGCAAGTGGAATTGGATCAGAGCAGTGCTGCAATTGGGGTAAGGAGTCCGAGTGCGAGAGCCACTCCACCGAAGAACTCACTCGGGGCCGCGGCGCCAGTAGCGGGGAATCAAGCGGTCTCGTTTCCTACGGAAGATGAGGCGGTCGAGCGAGAACGGGCCTCCGCCCGCCGCGGCCATTACGAGTGAGGCCAAGCCTAAGACCAAGGGGAGTTCGTACTCGCGTACGCCATAAATGCCTTCACTGAGGTTGTATTTCCACATCGCCGCACCCATGTCTAAGAACAAGAGCAGTCCTGCAATTGGGGTAAGGAGTCCGAGTGCGAGAGCCACTCCACCGAAAAACTCAATCGCACCTGCGACGGAGACAAAATAGGCCGGCAAGCCGATGGCCTGGAAGGATTCGATGAATCTCGCTCTGTCTCCAAACAGCTTTGGATAGCCGTGATAAATGAAGACCAGGGCCAATCCACATCGCAGCAGGAGCAGTGTGAGGAGCTCTAGTCTTTTCAAGAGGGCCATTAGTTTCTCTCGCGGGCAATGCGTGTGCGAGTGGGGAACACTGCGCGATTCTAACAGCTTAGGGTTGGGACACAGGAAATTGCTATGGCGAATTAATCTCGCGCCAGCCGGCCCGACTCACGCGATGATCGAGTCAAGGCGCAAAAGCCGCACCCTCAAACCCCGCAGGGATGCGGCAACCGGCGACAACCGGAGTGGGGTACTAGAAACAACATGTCTGGTTAGACGAATAATCAGGCATATGAGAAGAGCTAAGTGACGGTTCTACTTTCGTGACGCATCACAGAGGGTCGTCATAGGTGTCACGGCGGGGTTGCTCGTTTGCGATGCATGGTTGATTGCATGTTAGGTCCGCCCGGGAGCAAGCGCGTGACGCAGGACACGATGAGAGGTGACGCAGGTCACTGCAATGTGGAGAAGATTGGAGACAAAATAAAAAGGTTAGGGGGGGACGGAATGAGCTCTCGATCCTGCGGCTTCCGGGGGGAAACGTAGGTGAATCAGCGGCATCGCCCTCCAGAGTAACTGAAAGGAAGGCGTATATGTTTGCACGCCTCGTGACATTGCAACTGAAACGCACTGTGGTGAACGAATTTCCGGTAACGTTTGAAAAGGAAATCCTGCCCCTGCTTCGCAGGCAGAAGGGATTCCTCGATGAGCTCTTGCTCGTCACACCGGAAAAGAGGGAAATGGTGGCAATCAGCTTGTGGGAAACGAAGGAGCATGCGGAGACCTACAATCGGGAACTGTACCCACAGATCGAGAAGATCGTGGCGAAGTTCATTGAGGGCATCCCCGTGGTGAAGAAATTCGAAGCGGAATACTCCACGTTCCACAAGATTACCTTCGCGGCAACGGTCTGATTGCGGTTGTTCCCTTGTAGAATTCGACCGAACAGAAGGAGGGTGTATGCTTGCCCGCAAGCTCTCGATCGCGTTGGTCCCGCTGGTTCTCCTCACCATTCCTTTTTGCCAAGTGATGGCTGGGGGTTCCGCCCGTCAAGGTGAAGCAAAGAAGGACGCGGTCCTAAAGGCTGCAGACATCACGCCGAAGATTTTTCCGGAGAAGGTGTTTTACGGCGGCAAGATTGGCCCCGTACAGATGCGCAATACGGGCGGCATTCATTTTGCGGACGGTCCTTACGTGCTGGCCGGCTTGGTGGACACGGCCGGCTATGCCAGCGGCCTGAAGGAAAAATACCAGGGATACTTCCTCACGGAGGTGCCGGTCGAGATTAACGGCCAATCGCTCAAGCCCGGGGCCTACGGCATAGGGTTCGTGGCGGGCTCGAAGTTTATCGTCAGCGATGTGGGTGGCAACAACCTGCTGGAAATCGCGGGCGAGCGCGATGCTGAACTCAAGCGCGCCACGCCGCTGCAAGTGGTCGCGGCGCCCGAGGCCGGAGCCTACCGGCTGTATATCGGACGTGGCTACGTGACGATCAAACGCGCGCGTTGATCGCGGGCGAACGCGTTTCGCTTTACCTGCGGCGGAGGGAGCATATGAATCTCTATGAGGTCACCCTGCATGGCACAGAGAGCATGTACGTACTTGCCTCTGCGAAGTACCGCGCCTTAGAGTTGGTGGGAGACTACATAGCTGACGCAGGTCAGCCCAACCTGCAACAGGGAGACAAGTTCGTTGTACGCCAGCTCGATCTGTCCGAAGAGCAAATACTCCGGCCCGAAAAATGCCGGGCTTGCCCTCTGTGCGAATAGAATCTGACGCCGTTCGACTCCAGCGTGACGCCGCTCACTGCCTTTGCCACACAGCCGCTGTAGAAGGGGAGCCGGATGCCATAAGGCGGAATGGGAAACGGGGCCGGTCGGCCAGCCGGAGCGCGAGCGCGCTGAGAAACACACCTTTGAGTATGAACGCGCCCTCGACGTGCTTATGGTGTGCGCTCTCAGGCGCAGGAAATCTCCGAACAAAGAATGAAGTCTGGCGCACATGCCTGATTAACGCTAGTGATTTACCGGATGCGCGTTCTCGCCGAGGAGTGAACGGGGGCGAGGAGCTCCGTGCGCGTCCGGTAAATCCGTTTGGAGGTGGCCGCCCGTGGTTGCGGCGGACGCGGGCCTTATGCAAATTC
>WNEZ01007381.1_pt1 | contig 17875 bp, 18 predicted proteins | sample 5400521 | NCBI WGS metagenome assembly WNEZ01 (sample SAMN13153339, study PRJNA577476) | soil metagenome | isolation source: 120 cm saprolite under Douglas fir tree site 2 hole 1 replicate 1 | place: USA:California | collected 2015-04-18
AAACGAGATGCGTGCCCATGCGCCCTGTGAACGGCGCCGTAATCCGGCAATGGTCGAGGTCGAACTGTGCATCGCGGATTCGGGCTTTGGCCTCTTCGACCGCAGCGCGCGCCGACCGCTGATCGGATATGCGCTGGTCAACGTTTTCGACCGATCCAGCGTTGCTTTGCTCCAGATCTTTGGCACGGTCAAGTTGCCGGTCAGCCAGTTCCAGCCGAGCCGCCGCAACCTCAAGCTGGGCGTTCGCTTCGGCAAGTGTAATTTCGTAGGGACGAGCCTCAATGGCAAAAAGGAGGTCGCCCTTCCGAACGATGTCCCCGTCCTTGAAAAATATTCCAGTAAGCGTACCGCCTACCTGCGCGCGCAGTTCGACTTGCGAAACCGCCGCGAATTGGCCAAGGAAGCCCAGCCGCGTATCGATGTCTTGCGCCAGCGGCTTGCTCACCACGACTTGCGGAAGTGCAGCAGGCGGAGCACCGGCGGAGCTTCCGCTCGCTCCAGGCGAATACTTGAGCCACGCACCTACAAACACTATCCCTGCTAGCCCAGCAGCAACCCACAGCTTGGCCGACGTTCGTCCACTGCTTCGCCGCCTCTTGTTCTCCGCCCGCTCGTCGGACGCCAGTTCCGTTCCCGTCAGCATTTTTTAGTTCTCCCGATTTATTGTTCTTTTAATCTGCACAATTCAAATCAAAAAAAGTCAATGCGTCTTTTCCCGGATCTTACCAACCAGATCAGCCAGGGTCATTCGCGCCAGCGATTTCTCGAAACTGGACTGAGCCTCGGAAAGAACCGCCGACATGCATTCTTTGAGGTTGCGGCTGACCACACACCTCTTCTCCACCGGATACGAGTGAATCGCAAACGCCAGTGGCGCCGCACTGGCACGGTATATGTCGAGCAGCGTGATCTGACGCGGAGAACGCGAAAGCATGCTCGCTCCGCTCTTGCCCCGCTTTGTTACGACCAAGCCCGCTTTCGCAAGCTTCGAGAGCGACTTTCGAACAAAAGTGGCATCTGCGTTCACGCTGTCGGCCAGGGTCGCCGACGAGATTTCCTCGCCGTGGAAATAACCCAGGGCAGCCATGATGTGCGCGGCAACCGCAAATTGGACGTTTTTTACTGACATACCTTCTCCTGCGCAATATGTGATGATAAACAGCACAATTGGTTGTATCTTTTTTTGGGCTCTAACAGAAACTCCATAATCCTTCGCTACGGTGCGTCTCGATTTTTATCGGGTCTCATTTGACGCACGAGCGACCAACTCGTCCAATCTCGAAAGCAAAAGCTTTAGGATGGGAGACTGGTTCGACTTTTTGTAGCCGAGGACCAGATCGACAGTTGGCGTATCTCCCTTGAGAGGACGACTCGTTAACGACGAAGGGAGAAAGTTCTGTGCGTAAGCGGGTAACAGTCCTACGCCGCCTGTCGACGCTATTAAGGACATTCCCATGGCGAGGTGGTCCGCCTGGTGAGCTGGCCTGATATTGATTCCGGACCGCTTCAGGTAACTGTCGATGACCATCCGCAGTACAGGAGCCGTGTCCGATACGGTCACGAATATCTCGCCTACTAGATCCCTCGGACTGATGGCCTTGCGCACAGCGAGACGGTGGTCACTGGGCAAAACCAGCATCAAGGGCTCCTCGACGAGAACACGGTACGCCAACTGCGGCACGCCTTTTTCCCGCCGAAGAAAGGCCGCATCGATTTTTCCTTTCAATAGGCCGTCTGCAAGCAGCGGGGAGTGTTGGCTCGATATCATCACGTCGATATTGGGCAGTTCGTCGCGCAAGATCCGCAAGGCTTCGGGCATCCACTTCAATTCGTGTCCGGTCAAAAAGCCCATCGTGAAGCATGGCTTGCTAGGATGAACGACCCGGCGAGCAGCTTCGCTTGCCGCGTCTACCTGCGACAGCACCAACCGCGCGTGATCGAGAAAGGCTCGACCCGCGGGCGTCAGTTCGATCCCGCGAGCGCGGCGCGTCAGGAGTTGGGCGCCTAGCTCGCTCTCAAGATCTCGAATCTGTCGACTTAACGAAGGTTGTGACGTGTGCAGCCTTTGCTCTGCTGCCACCGTCAGACTTCCTGCCTCAGCCACCGCGACGAAATAGCGAAGGTGTCGTAATTCCACTTTCCACTCCCATGCTTATGAGGCATCGATGCCAGCTTAACAAAGTATGCTCAAACGGCGCTACCGATGCCTGACTTCGCCATCCAACTGAGTGTTCTGAGCTGTCCCGAAAGCAGCTTTTGGCGGACCTTCTGTCATGCCTGACCTGCATGGGCTTCAGACCAAGGAGGAAGTTGCTATGAGCTCACCAGTTGTTTTAATCACCGGAGCCCTGACAGGCATCGGTCGCGCCACGGCCCTGGCCTTCGCGAATGAAGGAGCGCGGGTCGTTGTTTCCGGACGCCACGACGATGAAGGCCAGAAGCTAGCCACTGAACTGCGCAACCTCGGCACCGAGGCCGAATTTGTGCGTACCGATGTGCGGCATGAAGAGGAAGTCAAAAACCTCCTCGACAAGACCATCGCTCGTTTCGGCCGCCTCGACATTGCCGTCAATAACGCTGGCACCGTGGGCAATCCCGAATCCACTGCAGATGCAAACACCGAGAACTATAAAGCCATCTTCGACACAAATGTGCTTGGTTTGCTTCTGGGCATGAAGTACGAGATTCGGGCAATGCTTCGGCAAGGCAAAGGCAGCATCGTTAACATCTCGTCTGCGTACGGGAAAGTCGGTGGCCCGAGCGCGGCCGTGTATGTCGGCAGCAAGCACGCCGTGGAAGGCATCACCAAGTCGGCGGCCATCGAACTCGCCGGCACAGGCGTTCGGGTCAACATCGTTGGCCCTGGCCCGGTGGAAACCAGAATGTTCAACCACTTTGCGCAAACAAAGGAAAACAAAGCAAATTTCCTGGACGCACAAGTTCCTAACAAGCGCATCGGCACTCCCGAAGAAATTGCAAATGCCATCGTATTCATTGCCTCTGACAAGGCGTCCTACATCATCGGCGCATCCCTGGCGGTCGATGGAGGAATGACCGCGGACTAATTCTGGGCCGCCACCAAACGGGCTCCGCCTATCGCCATTTTCCAGCACGGGCGCAGGATCTGTGTCCTTAACATCACCTCAACAAAGAAGGAGTGTTTATGTCAGAGCAAGTAGTTTTGATTACGGGAGCACTAACGGGGATCGGACGGGCAACTGCGATTGTTTTCGCCAGAGCAGGGGCAAAGATTGTGGTTTCGGGCCGTCACGATAAAGAAGGACAGAAGCTTGTCATCGAGCTTCGCAATCTCGGTGCTGAAGCGGAGTTTGTGCGGGCGGATGTGCGCCAAGAAGGAGATATCCAGAAACTTGTTGACTACGCCCGGTCTCGCTTCGGCCGCTTGGACGTGGCGGTCAATAACGCTGGCACCGAAGGCAAACCGGGACCATTTACAGACCAGACCGCGGAGACCTATGCCGCCACGTTTGACACGAATGTTCTCGGCACACTGTTGAGCATGAAACATGAGCTGCGGGTCATGCTCCCTCAGAGCCATGGCAGCATCGTCAACGTTTCCTCAACCTACGGAAGAGCTGGTGCATCAGGTGCTGCTCTCTACGTTGCAAGCAAGCACGCGGTGGAGGGTTTCACCAAAGCAGCCGCTCTTGAATTCGCCGACACCGGAGTCCGTATCAACGTTGTTGCTCCTGGACCAATCGAGACCGGTATGTTGAACCGTTTCACCGGCACTCCTGAGAACAAAGCCGGTCTGATCTCGCGCGTGCCCATGAAGCGCATTGGCCAACCGGAAGAGGTCGCCGAAGCGATTCGTTTCCTGGCCTCTGACAAGGCTTCCTTCATCACCGGGGCTTCACTCGCTACCGATGGTGGGAAGCTCGCGCGCTGAGAAGTCCCGCTTGCCGTATAGCTCGTCAACGGAGGTTTCATGAGCGTTTACAGTCACCAAGAGGAATCCAAAAACATGAAGGAAAAGCAGGTGAAGCTTCCAGGTCCAGAGCATCCGATTTCCATCCAGTGCAATCCCGCTCGCGTTGTCGTATCGGTCGCAGGCTGTGTGGTCGCTGATACCCGCAACGCCTGGAACTGTGGAACGAACTAGCCACCTTCTACGACCTTCCCATCGCAGAGCCGCTTGCGATGTCTACGGTTTCGGAGATGAGCGAGAAGGCCCCTTTGTGGGATTCAATCGTTGCCCGTTGATTCGTCGGGCAGGCTTTGCGGATTGCATCGACACGCACCAGAGCTTTGGACAGCAGCTCAACAGACTTGGCAATCTGCGCATCATCCCCTAATAGTGCCAGTTGCGTTGATGGGCCTGTTTGCAGTCAAGAATTTCGGATACGGCTTCTGAAAATTGCGGATTCGGAGATCCAGTCATGAATGCAACGGCCTCAAAGAAGAGAGAGTTGTCCAAGCGCGGTAAGCAACCGAGCACGTACCGTCGTATCGTCACGGGAAATGTAAACGGCAAGTCCATCGTTCAAAGTGACGAACAATTGCAGGCATATCAGTTCAAGAGCGTACCCAACTACGAGCACACGCTTGTCTGGGCAAACCCGACCATCCCGGACCTTTGCGAGGAGCAAAGGTTTGACCGCTACCCCGACTCTGTCGTTCCGGGACCTGGCGGCACAAGTCTTCACTTCGTGACGTTTCCGCCGGGTTCGGTTTTTGCGGAGCCATCGTTTGACGGTGAAGCTGCTCGCAGCGAGGCTCTCGTTCGCCTCAGAGGGTTAGCCGATCACTTTGAAAAAGAAGATCCTGCAATGCACAAGACGAACACCGTCGACTACGCCGTGGTTTATGAAGGCGAGATTTGGCTGGAGCTTGATGACGCCAAAACCATACATCTCAAGCGCGGCGACGTCGTCGTGCAAAACGGTACGCGTCACGCTTGGCGAAACAAAGCCACAACTCCGGTGACGATGTTGTTCTTTCTAAATGGCGCGAAAGAGTGACGCCAGGAGGCTGCAGAAATGATTTGGGTCGGCAATTTCAAATCTCTGCGATCGGCGCTGCAGAAACCTCGCTTCGCTGCTCCGCTGCAGATGCACACCTGGCTCCGGAGCGAGATCGACCTGATCTCACCGTTTGTGGACTGGCTCATGAGTCTGACCGCTCGATCCCATTGCGTTCTCGGGAAGGAGGAGCTTGGCCGATGCGAGGTCCGTTCCGAATGGCTTCTCGATCACGACCCGGACCCAGCTGTCCGCCTCATCTCCTGAGTGCGCCATGCCGTGCGCACCAAGTCGAGCGATGATTTCAGCGAAATACTCCGGCGCCACCGCCAAGTAAAACAACCGGTTGCCGCGCGTGCCGAGCATCCAGTTCCGCAAGGTAGTGCTTGAGCCGTTCGAAACCGTCATCGCCATCAAAATTCGTTTGGAAGTACCTCATCTGATGCGAGAGTCAGCTTTCGTAGTCGCATCTTCGGACCATACTTTGTAGGCTTCACTGCCATGCGTTCACGGCATGGACAAAGGAATTCTCGAGCACGTGCAGTAACGTCACTACTCTGCCGCACTCATGGAAGCCGCATATCGTTTGACCGTGATTAGGCATCCGATGGATTAGATGCTAAGACTCGTTACGGTGGTGCGAAATCGTGGGCAACGATTCGGAAATCCTCGCCGCCCGAGCGCTTGAAACGCGATTCGAGACTCTCGTTCGCGTGTCCCAAGCGATCTCAGCGCACGGCGACCCTAAAGAGCTTTTTGGCGTGCTAGTCAACGAACTGCACCGAGTCGTGCAATTTGACTTCATCGGAGTGTCATTTCGCGACAAAGATTCCGATGCGTTTCAAAATTATTTCATCGACATGACGAGTCGATCCGAGTTGGTTCCCGAAGAGAAGCTAACGCCCGAGGAGACGCTCACGTTATGGGTTTACGAGCGGCAAGAACCTCTACTGAGGTCGACGAACGAAATGGAGCCGTGCTGTCGCCGGCTGCAAGCGATCTTGAAAAGGCTCTATATTCGCTCAATCTGCGCACTGCCATTGACGACAGCGCACCGCAAACTGGGGGCAATCACTTTCGGTAGTAAGCAGGTCGATACCTATTCGCCAGAAGAAGTCCGATTCGTGTCCGAAGTGGCAGGTTATATTGCGCTCGCGTTCGACGACGCTTTGAATTTAGCGGCGTTGCGGCGAGCGACTGAGGAACTTCAGAGTAAGAACGAAAGGCTGCAGCTCCTCCTTGACCTCACCAATCAGGTTGTCTCAAATTTGGAGCTCCGCGATCTGCTGCGTGCCATCTCGCAAGACGTCCGGCGCGTGATGCAGTGCGACTACGCCGGCCTGTCACTCCCGGATGCAGAAAACAAGCAGCTGCGGCTTTACGCGGTTGACTTTCCAGACGGAAAAGGGTTCCTGCAGGAAGACTTGCTCTATTCGATCGAGGGGTCGCCCTCCGGCGCGGCATTTCGAACGATGCAACCTCTGACGCTCCAGAGCCCTTTCACCGGTTGGCTCAATTACCCAATCGTTCAGATCGCCGTTCGTGAAGGTTTGAAGTCCTTCTGCTTTTTGCCTTTGATCACCCGGAATCGCGCGATTGGGACCTTGGTTCTCGCCCGGCTCCGAGACTATGCCTTTAGTCAAGCGGATATGAGTTTTCTGAACCAGGTTGCAAACCAGATTGCTCTCGCCGTCGAGAATGCGCTTGCCTACCGCGAGATTCGAGAACTGAAAGAGCAGCTCTCGAAGGAAAAACTCTATTTGGAAGATGAAATCCGCGCGGAAATGAATTTCGCTCAGATCATCGGCAGTAGCGCTTCTCTCCGAAGAGTCCTGAAGCGGGTGGAAACCGTCGCGCCGACCGATTCGACCGTGCTGATCTACGGAGAGACGGGCACGGGAAAGGAGCTGATTGCGCGAGCCATTCATGATCTGAGCCCGCGCCGCGCGAAGGCGTTCGTCAAGCTGAATTGTGCGGCAATCCCGACGGGCTTACTGGAAAGCGAGCTCTTCGGTCACGAGAAAGGCTCATTTACAGGAGCGATAGCGCAACGCATTGGTCGCTTCGAAGTGGCCAATGGCGGAACGATTTTTCTGGATGAAATAGGAGAAATTCCTCTCGAATTGCAGACGAAGTTGCTCCGCGTGCTGCAAGAGAGGGAGTTCGAACGGCTGGGAAGCTCGCACACCCTTCGGACAGATGCGCGTCTGATTGCCGCGACGAACCGCGATTTGGAAGCGATGGTAGGGGAGCAAAGGTTTCGATCAGACCTGTTTTTCCGCCTCAATGTGTTCCCCGTGCACGTTCCGCCCTTGCGACAGCGCGAAGGGGATATTCCGTTCCTAGTGCGGCACTTTGCGCAGCAGTTCTCCGGACGGATGAACAAGGTGATAGAGACGATTCCATCAGCGACGATGGATGCCCTGCGCCGATATCATTGGCCTGGAAACGTACGAGAACTCCAGAATGTAATCGAGCGCGCCGTAATTATTTCGACCGGCTCCGTTCTGGACCTCGATGTTGCCGATCTGCAATTTCCCAAGGCCACTCGTCCGGAAGAAAGACCCGCGACTTCGAAGTCCCCGACAAATGGGGCACTACATGAGGTTTTGCAGAAAACGGAACGGCAACAGATTCTCGAAGCTCTCAAGCAGTGCAATTGGGTTGTGGCAGGCCCCCATGGGGCAGCCGCACGTCTTGGAATGAAGCGATCCACCCTGCAAAAGCGAGTGCATAAGCTCGGAATTGCGCGCAGCTCTGCGTAGTCGCCTCGCCGGTCTTGCGTTCAAACGCTGTCCAAAATGTTCCCGCCTTCAGTTTTCTTTCTCAGTGCTCTGAAACGGGCGGACCGCCACGTCGGTGGCAGTGCCACGGTGGCAGCGTGATGTAAAGAGCTCTCTTTCGACTCGCCAACCCAATACAAATCAATAGGTTCCGCAACTTTGCGAACCCCCCGCGCTTTGGTCCCGGTGATGCATTTCTCCTGAGCGCGAGGCGTTGGCCATGAGTGGAATGCGAACCCTGAACCGAGCATCGGATGCTCAACCGCCCTTCGCAGGAAAACGCTCGCGCTCTTCCGTCCTGGAGATCGACTCCTGGATGGCCAGCAAGATCCAAGCGATTTCACCGCTCGTGGACCGCTTGATGAGGCTGATTGAAGAATCGCAATGTGTTCCCGGGAAAGAGTTCGATGTCGAATTGGCGCTCCGGGAAGCGCTGGAAAATGCAGTCGTGCACGGCAATCAGGAAGATCCAGAAACAAAAGTACACATCCGCTGCCGCTGCCAGCCCGGCAAGGAAATATCCATCGTCGTGACAGATCAAGGAAAAGGATTCGACTTCGAAAAGATAGTGGGTAACGGCATCGCACCGGACCCCGCTGCCGAACATGGGCGCGGCATCCAGTTGATGAAAGCGTATATGGACGATGTGCAGTTTGGACGAGGCGGTTCGGAAGTCCGTTTGCGCAAGCGTTCGCCAAACACGGTCCGTTCGTGAAGGTCACGGTCGGGCAAGAGCTCGAAATTGAGGCGGCAAGCCGGGGGGGTGGTCGAAGGAACACCTCCAGTGGACGAAGCGCGAGTCATGGGAATGCTACGAATCACGATTGCCGAGACACCGACCGAACAAAAGTGGACGGTGGAAGGCCGACTCGTTCATCCGTGGATTTCGGAACTGAAGTCCAGCTGGACGAGAACAAAAACTGCCCGCCGGGAACGCAAGTGCGTGGTGGACCTTACAGGCGTGACCTTCATCGACAAAAGCGGCGAGAACGTGCTCGCCGTGTTGTCCAAGCAAGGCGCGGAACTCATTGCCACCGGTTGTTACACCCGGCACGTCGTGGACAACATTGAGAGGAAGAAGCCGAATCGTCAGTTATGAGGAAAGGGGTACGTCATGACCGCTGAAGAACTGAACTGGTTATTGCAAACCATCCAGGGCGTCGCGAACGCGGAACGATTCGTCCTGGCGCAGTACAAGCGCGGCAGAATTTCGTTTCAGCTGATGGCCGATATCGCCCGAAAACGCGGTTGGATCAACCACACCGCGAATCAATTCGCGATAACGACGACCGGTTACTTGGCTGAGTTCACGGCAACAGGATTTCCAATTGCAATTGCCTGACAGGAGTGGCCGCATGTCCGAGCAAAGTTTGCAGAATTACCACACCACAGAAACGGGCGGCACGCAGAGCACGATTGCACGAGAGGAAGACGCTTTTCTGGTCGCTGCAAAACGCGGCGATTCGGCTGCGTTCGAAGTCCTTTGCAAACAATCCGCAAGCACGGTCTTCCATATCGCCCGGCGAATGATGCGGAGCAAAGAGGATGCAGAAGATGTAATGCAGGAGTCGTTTCAGCTGGCCTTTATTCATCTCAAAAGCTTCAAGGGCGGTTCGCGGTTTTCCACCTGGCTGTCCTGCATTGCCATCAACGCTGCCTTGATGAAACTGCGCAGGAAGCACCACCTGCGGGATGTGCCGTTGGATGAATCGGCCGAAACCGACGAGCCTTCTTTCCGGCATGACATCGAGGATCAAGGTCTCGATCCCGAACAACTCTATGCACAAAAGGAACGTCAACGGATTCTCTCTGAGGCCATGAATGAATTAACGCCAGGAATGCGAAAAGCGATCGAGCTGCGCGAGCTTGGCGAACGATCGACCGAAGAGACTGCGCAAATCATGGGAATTTCCGCAAGCGCGGTAAAGGCTCGCGTCTTTCATGGGCGAAGGAAATTGCGTTTGGTGTTTCTGTGTTTCGTGGGCCCGGATGTTATCGACACGAGACATCGCCGTTGACTCAAATCCGAACTGGGGCTACCGCTCCGAGCGATTGGTGGCTAGCTCGTTGGACAACGTTTTTGCCGAATTGGTCCGTGTCCCCAGACCGCATTACCTCGCGGTCAAATTCGCGATTGGCGTTTAAGGAGTTCTAGTTATGTGGATTGTTCGAGTCGCTCTGGACCGACCGTATACCTTCATCGTTCTGGCCGTGCTCATTTTGGTTCTGAGCCCCATCATGATCTTGCGCACTCCCACCGATATTTTCCCGAACATCGATATCCCGGTGATCGCGGTTGCATGGCAGTTTACCGGCATGAATCCCGAAGAATTGGAAGGCCGGCTCACGGCGCCGTTTGAACGAGTGCTTACCACCACGGTCGACAACATCGAACACATCGAATCGACCACGGTAAACGGGCAAGCCATCATCAGGATTTACCTGCAACACGGCGCGAGTTTGGACACCGCGAATGCTCAGGTGACTGCGATATCCCAAACTGGCCTTCGCCAATTCCCGCCGGGCACTCTGCCTCCCCTGATCATCAACTACAGCGCTTCGAGCGTGCCCATCCTGCAGTTGGGCCTGTCGGGAAATGGACTCTCGGAGCAGCAGTTGAACGACCTCGGACAGAATTTCCTGAGGCCCCAACTGGTGACGGTGCCTGGGGCTGTGATTCCTTTCTTGTACGGAGGCAAACAACGGCAGGTCATGGTTGATTTGAATCCTGGCTTGATGCAGTCGAAAGGACTGTCGCCACAAGATGTTCTCAATGCCGTGCAGCAGCAAAATCTGATTTTGCCTTCCGGAACGGCAAAGATGGGCCCGTTCGAGTACGACGTACGCCTGAACGCCAGCATGAGAACCGTTCCCGAACTGAACGACCTCCCGGTCAAGGTCGTCGGGAATTCCACGATCTACCTTCGTGATGTCGCGAATGTGCGCGACGCTTTTGCGCCGCAGACCAACATCGTGCGCCAGGATGGACGTCGCGGCGCCCTGGTCTCTGTCCTCAAGGCCGGCAACGCTTCGACAATCGACGTCGTGAAAGGCATTCGCGGTCTTCTTCCGCGTGTCGCCCAGACCCTGCCCCCGGAACTGAAGATTTTGCCGCTGGCCGATCAGTCCATTTTCGTCCGCGGCTCTGTGAACGGTGTCATCCGCGAGGCCGTTATCGCCGCGTGTCTCACCGGGTTGATGATTCTGCTATTCCTAGGAAGCTGGCGCAGCACCTTGATCATTGCGATCTCCATTCCGCTATCCATCCTGACGTCCGTCATGATCCTTAGCTTCCTGGGCGAAACCATCAACATCATGACACTCGGAGGATTGGCCCTCGCCGTCGGAATCCTTGTGGACGACGCTACGGTTACCATCGAAAACATCGAGCGATATTTCGAAGAAGGGCATGCGCAGCGCGACGCCATCTTGGAAGGCGCGGCGCAAATCGCCGTGCCCGCCCTGGTGTCGACGCTCTGTATCTGCATCGTGTTCTTACCGATGTTCCTTTTGAGCGGCGTAGCCAGATATCTCTTTGTGCCCCTTGCCGAAGCGGTGGTATTCGCCATGCTCGCGTCGTACCTCCTTTCCCGCACCCTTGTGCCAACGCTAGCGATGTACTTGTTGAAAGCAAAACAGAGCGACCGCGCCAACTCGCGGAATCCCCTCATACGGTTCCAGCGGGCGTTCGAGCGTAGATTCGAAAGCCTTCGAAATGCCTACCATTCCCTACTCACAACACTTGTTCACCGGCGGGCCCTTTTCATCCCCGCCTTTCTTCTGGCCTGTCTTGCAGCGTTTCTCCTGGTGCCGTGGCTCGGTCAGGATTTCTTTCCGAGCACGGACAGCGGTCAATTCATCCTGCATCTCCGCGCCAAGAGCGGCACGCGAATCGAAGAGACCGCGAAGCTGTGCGATCTGGTTGAGGGCAGCATACGCGGCGAGATCCCCGAGCGCGAGGTGGACAACATCCTGGACAATGTTGGACTTCCTTACAGCGCCATCAATTTCATGCACAGCACATCGGGACTCATCGGAGCGGGCGACGCTGATATTCTGGTGTCCCTCAAAGAAGATCACCACGCCACGGCAGACTATATTCAGCGCCTGCGAGAGAGACTGCCCCGTGAATACCCCGGCACGACCTTTTACTTCCTACCCTCGGACATCGTCACTCAGGTGTTGGACTTTGGTTTGCCTGCGCCCATCGATATCCAAATCGAGGGAACCGATATCGAGGGCAATCGCGAAATCGCAGCCCGGATGCTGCAAGAAGTCGAGCGCGTTCCGGGTATCGCCGATGCGCGCATACAGCAAGCGTTTGATTACCCTGAGTTCGATGTGGCTGTGGACCGTACCAAGGCGGCCCAGGGCGGCTACACTCAGCGCGATGTAGCCAGTAGCCTGTTGAACTCGCTCAGCGGCAGCTTCCAGATCACGCCGATGTTCTTTCTGAATTACAAGAACGGCGTCAGCTACAACCTAGTGACCCAGACTCCGCAATATTCGATTCAATCCCTGGAAGACCTCCAGAACACCCCGCTCAATGCGGCGGCCGCCACGCGCCCTGAAATTCTCGCCGACGTCGCTTCCATCAAACGGACGAACGAGATGGAAGTGGTCTCGCATTACAACATCCGTCGCGTGGTCGATATTTACGCCACTGTCCAGGGCCGCGATTTGGGAGCGGTGGGTCGCGAGGTCACACGCGTTGTAGATGCCAACCGAAAGTCCTTGCCGCGCGGCAGCTTCATCACCATCCGGGGCCAACTGCAAACGATGCGCACTTCGTACCTCGGGTTGCTGGGCGGACTCGTCTTCTCCGTCGTTCTCGTCTATCTCCTGATCGTGGTGAACTTTCAGTCCTGGCTCGATCCTTTCATCATCATCACGGCACTTCCTGCCGCGCTTGCTGGCATCGTCGGTTTCTTATTCCTCACGCACACAACCCTCAGCGTTCCTGCCTTGATGGGCGCCATTATGTGCATGGGCGTCGGAACGGCGAACAGTATTCTCGTCGTATCTTTTGCGAAAGAGCGGCTCCGGCATCACGGAGATCCGGTTGAAGCGGCCATCGAAGCTGGCTTCACCCGGTTTCGCCCCGTGCTCATGACCGCGCTGGCCATGATCATCGGCATGATTCCTATGGCGCTCGGCCTCGGCGAGGGCGGCGAGCAGAATGCCCCGCTGGGCCGCGCGGTTATTGGCGGCCTGTTGTGCGCCACCGTGGCTACCTTGGTCTTCGTCCCCGCGGTTTTCAGCCTGTTACACCGGCGACGTGATCCTTCGGCTGTCCAACAACCGGCGGCGGGCAATGGCGAATCAATTCAAGCCTGAGCTAAAGGAAAAACGAATGACTCGAGCGAGGGAAAAGTGACGACCACTCCAGAAACAGAAACAATCGAGGTGCAGACCATGCAACCGGGTCCGGACGGATTTCACTCTCGCCCCGGAGCCCGGCGGCGAACCGCAATCCTTGTTGTGGCGGCCGCATTCGCAGCTCTCGCTCTGCTCATTTACTCCGGCATCCACTCGCGTGCGGCGGCCGAATCGCGGCTGGCGCAACGAACACAAGAAATCGCCACTCCCACCGTTGCTGTGGTCTCTCCGAAAGAAGGGGCTCCCACACAGGAAATTGTTTTGCCCGGTAATACGCAGGCCTTCAGCGACGCACCGATCTATGCGCGAACCAGCGGCTATCTCAAGCGCTGGTATTTCGACATTGGTGCACACGTCCAGAAAGGCCAGTTGCTCGCCGAGATCGAAACCCCCGAAGTCGACCAGCAGCTGCAGCAGGCTCGAGCGGACCTGGATACTGCGCAAGCCAACCTGAACATTGCCAAAATCACCGCCAGCCGCTGGCAAGATCTGGTGGGCAACGGCTCCGTGTCCCAGCAGGAAACCGACCAGGCGGTCAGCAATCTCAGCGCGGTGAAAGCCGCGGCCGAATCCAGTTCCGCCAACGTGCGGCGTCTTGAACAGCTGCAATCGTTCGAAAAGATCTATGCCCCCTTTGACGGCATCATCACCGCCCGCAATACGGACATCGGAGCACTCATCGATGCCGGGGCCAATTCACAACCGAAGGAACTCTTTCACATCGCTGCCATTCGCAAGCTCCGCTTGTACGTCTCGGTTCCCGAGGTGTACTCTCGCGCCGCCCGCTCCGCTGCACCAGCCACATTGACCCTCGATGAATTCCCTGGCCAAATCTTCCATGGGACTCTCGTTCGCAACGCCAACTCCATCGATGTCGCTTCCCGTACGCTGCTTGTCGAGGTCGATGTTGACAACCCGACCGGCCAGCTCCTGCCGGGCGCGTACGTCTTTGTGCACCTTAAGCTGCCCGAGCAAACGCGCTCGGTAACCATTCCATCGAATGCGTTGATCTTCCGCAAAGAAGGCTTGCAGGTCGGGCTGGTTCGCAACGGCAACGCTGAGTTGGTTCCGGTCAAAATCAGTCGCGATTACGGCAATAGCGTAGAAATTATTTCCGGCCTCCAAGCGACCGATGCAGTCATCGTCGACCCATCGGACTCTCTTGTCGCCGGCACGGCCGTTCGCCTAAGCAGCAAACCAACAGGCGGGTCCAAACAATGAACTACGTAATCGGTGTGGTCCGTCTAATCCTCACCGGAATCGTCGCGCTGCTTCTAGTGCTGCTGGTTGTGGCGCTTGAGGGCTGTACCGTTGGTCCCAAATACGTCAGGCCCACCGTCCCCACAACAGCGACCTATAAGGAAGAAACACCAGGTTCATTCAAGGAGTCGGACCAGTGGCAGCCCGCTCGTCCCGGAGATCAGACGAGCCGCGGAAAGTGGTGGGTGATTTTCGGCGATCCGGAACTCAACCAACTGGAAGAGCAGATCGCCGGTTCCAACCAGAACCTGAAAGTAGCGGAAGCGCGCTTCCGCGAGGCTCGTGCGACGATTCGCTTCAATCGGGCTTCGCAGTTTCCAACCGTGTCCACTGCGCCAAGCGCTAGCTATGTCAAGAACTCGGACTATTCATCGAACTTTTCGTCGAAGATCCAACAATCCAGCAAAGGCGACTTCGTGCTGCCTTTTGATCTTTCCTACGAGTTGGATCTCTGGGGCCGCGTGCGGCGCAGCGTCGCTGCCGCGCGGGAAGAAGCGCAAGCGACCGCTGCCGACTACGAGACCGCAAAGCTCAGTCTTGAGGCGGAACTGGCCATGGACTATTTCGAATTGCGCAGCGCCGATTCTCAGAAACAACTTCTCGACGATACAGTAAAAGCCTATGACGACAACCTGCAGCTCACGCTGAATCGCTTCAAAGGAGGCGTGGCCCCGAAGGCCGACGTTGCGCAAGCACAAACCCAGTTGGATACGACCCGGGTACAAGACACGGATGTAACTGTGCAGCGTGCGCAATTCGAACACGCAATTGCAATTCTGATCGGGAAGCCGCCCGCGGAATTCAGCCTGGCAACGGCGCCGCTCAACCAGCAACCTCCCGGCACTCCGATTGGCCTCCCTTCTGAACTATTGCAGCGACGCCCGGACATCGCTGCCGCGGAGCGCAGAGTGGCGGAAGCGAACCAGCAGATCGGCATCGCCCGCGCAGCATATTTTCCAACGGTGACCCTCGGTGGAACCGCGGGATTTGCCGGCTCGCAAGGTTCAAACTGGTTTGGCTGGCCGAGCGGCTTCTGGGCCGTCGGTCCAGCGCTCGCGCAGACGTTGTTCGACGCGGGGCGCCGTCGCGCCACTTCCGAATCGGCGCGCGCGAACTACGATGCCGCGGTCGCAACCTATCGGCAGACCTCACTGACAGCGTTCCAAGAGGTCGAAGACAATGTCGCCGCCTTGCGTATTCTCGAAAACGAAACGCAACAACAACAACAGGCCGTCGCATCTTCGCAGGAATCTCTTCAACTTTTTACGAACCGTTACAAGGGCGGCGTCGACACCTACCTTCAGGTCATCACCGCACAGACGGTGGAGCTCGCCAACGAGCGAAACGCCATTGATATCCAGCGCCGCAGATTGGACGCTAGTGTGCTCCTCATCAAGGCACTAGGAGGAGGCTGGAACGTGTCCAATCTTCCTACGTTCGGTTCGTCCTCCGTTCGCGACTATTAAAGATCGGCTTTCGGTATACGACGGCTCCCTTGCATGTCGCACCGCAGGTGCTCTAGCGCGTCGAACCCCACCCAACCTTTCGGGTAAAAACCGAATGGTCCCCCGCATTTCGTTGGCAACTTCTCTCAAAATACTGGGCTTTTCGCTATTTCTGGTAGTCTGACCCACTCTCTAACGCCGCAGCTGCTACTGGGTTTTTATCACGTTTTTCATCTCTGCCATCAGGCAAGTCCGCCGGTTGCCCGCCTTTCAGCAAACCGGCAATCCGCTCCTTGTCGCCGAACACGGCACAGTAGCGAAAGCCTTCCATCTCGAACAACGATTGAGGATCAGACCGGGCCGGAAGACCAAATGGCATCGCCTGAGAGCAAACCGCCATAATTACCAGAGGACTCAGAGTTCCTTTCTACAGGGCTGAATGTTTCATCGCAAGTGACACGTACAGTGACTATTTCTCGCTGAATGAGAATCCTCACGGAGTCATTCTGGCATTCTCGTCCAGATGGAAAACTGCACACTAAAAATTAGTCTTTGTCGGCTTATGCGAGAAGCCTATTCGTTCTGACCTGTCGCCAGGCTTTGTCTTTACTTTAACCTGTCTTGCACACCCGCCGGAGATGTAATACAATTACTTCATGAAGAGCCTCACCGTACGATTGCCCGAGCCACTGCTGGCGGACATTGAGGCGGAATCGCGCGGACGGAAGGTCTCGAAGTCGGATGTAGTTCGCGAACGGCTCGAGCGTGCGCCCCGACAGCGGCGCCGCACTGCCTCCCTCACTGCCATCGCCGACCTTATCGGATCGGTGGATGGCCTACCGACCGATCTAACTGCGCGGAAGAAGGAATATTTGCAAGCCACTGGTTATGGGCAGAAACGTCCTCGTTGACGCTGGATTTGTTGTAGCGTTGCTTAGCAGTCGCGACGCTCACCACCAATGGGCCGTGACGCAAGCCTCCGAGCTGCCTCCGCTTTGGTCCACGTGCGAAGCCGTTTTGTCCGAGGCCTTCCACCTTCTCGGAGAGCTTGGTGCCCCCAAGCTCGGCGCACTACTTCGCCGCGACGCTCTGCTGGTCGCCTTCACACTTACCGAGAACGTGGAGCCAGTCGTGAAGCTGATCGAGAAGTATTCCAACGTTCCCATGGGCTTCGCCGATGCTTGCCTCGTTCGCATGACCGAAACGCTTGCCGATCCCATCATCCTCACGACCGACCAAGATTTCCGAGTTTACCGTCGCCACAGCCGCCAAGTGGTTCCCTGCGTGACACCAGAGTGATCTTGCCGGCGGTCATTCCTGCGGAAACTGAACCTGGCCTTTGTGCCTTCTGAGGCAAATCTAATCTAAATCATTGCTCCGGTTGCGCTTGCGAGCTCGAGTCATCCTTCTGTTGCTCCAACATTGTTCTAGCAGCCTTTCGGCGCACCTCAGCCACCACTTGTGTGATGTCAAATATCAATCACCATCGCCGCAAAATAATCTACTCTGTTCGGACGCTCATCATCACCCTGCAATCTTGGATTATTCGACGCATCCACACTTCAATGCCTGTCTCGACGACATCGAAGAGAACGAACTAGGAGCGAGACCCTCTGCGGGCAACCCGACTTCATTTCCTCAAGGCCCCCGGCTGGCCCCAGAGTTCAGGCAATGCGAGGTGCCATTGCGCTGCGGAAAAATTCGAGGCGATGGTTAAGCTTGGCGTCGCCGACAACCGTATGAAGGATTTCTTGCGGGTCCTTTCCAGCAGGCTCGCGTTCGACGGCAAGACCCTCAGCGAAGCGTTCGAAGAACATTCCTGAATCGCGGATCCCCGGGCTAGATTCGAACTGGCCACTCTTCGGTTAACAGCCAGCAGAGTAATTTAGTGACTTCTCCGCCGCCTAAAGGCGTCGGCTTCTCAGCCCACGGCAGCATTACTGCACCGCCGTTAACGGTTGAAGGCTCAGTCCGAGCCTGAGTATTTCTAAACTGCTGGCATGGTCTCTCGTGGTCCGCAATCCGC
>WNEZ01001859.1_pt1 | contig 17870 bp, 14 predicted proteins | sample 5400521 | NCBI WGS metagenome assembly WNEZ01 (sample SAMN13153339, study PRJNA577476) | soil metagenome | isolation source: 120 cm saprolite under Douglas fir tree site 2 hole 1 replicate 1 | place: USA:California | collected 2015-04-18
ATCGATGCGCATTACTTCTACCCCGACGGTGTCGCCGCGATCCTGCTCGGGAGGCATTTCGGCAAACCGGTCGTGATAACAGCGCGAGGCACCGACGTCAATCTGATACCGCGTTACCGGCTGCCACGCGCGATGATCCGGTGGGCGGGGCGCCACGCGGCCGGGATTATCACCGTGGCCCGCGCGCTGAAGGACGACCTGGTCAGGGTGGGGGTTCCGGCCGAGCGCATAGAGGTGTTGCGCAACGGGGTAGACCTGCAGCTGTTTCGGTCGATCGACCGCGATGCAGCGCGACGCAAGCTCGAGGTCTCCCGCACGACACTGCTGTCTGTAGGCCATCTGATTCCACGTAAAGCCCATGACCTCGTGATTCAAGCGCTGCGATGGCTTCCGGAAATGGACCTCATCGTCATCGGCGAGGGACCGGAGCGGGAAGCCCTGGGCGCGCTGGCCCGGGAATCAGGCGTTAGCGACCGTGTCAGGTTCGTCGGCGCACTGGCGCAGGAGGAATTGCGGAACTATTACGGCGCCGCTGATGCGCTCGTCCTTGCATCGAGCCGCGAGGGGTGGGCGAATGTGCTGCTGGAGTCGATGGCGTGCGGGACCCCCGTGGTCGCGAGCAAGATTGGAGGCACGCCGGAAGTAGTGTCGGCGCCGGAAGCGGGGGTGCTGATGGCGGAGCGCACTCCCGAGGCGGTCGCCGAGGCGGTGCAGCGCCTGTTCGCCCGCTATCCGGACCGTGGGGCGACTCGGCGCTACGCGGAAAAGTTCAGTTGGGAGGAAACGACCCGCGGTCAGCTGCAATTGTTTGAGCGCGTAGTTTGAAGATTGTGGGAACGACAACGTGAGCCGGCCGCGCCATCTTCTGTTCGTGTCTTCTCGTTATCTGTTCCCAACCGACTCCGGTGGCAAGATCCGGACGGTGAACATCCTGCGCGGCATGAAGGGTGGTGTCTTTGAAATCACCTTGGCCTCTCCGCGGCCGGCGGTTGCCAGACCCGGCGATCCGACGGACATTGGCGGTATTTGCGATCGTTTCGTCGATTGGCCGGACGCGGCGCGCGGCGCTCTCTTCCCGTGGACCCGCATGCGCCACCTTCTTTCGACGCTACCGGTCGCGGTCGCAGCCGATTACTCGGAGCCGGGGCGCCGGGCCATTGCTCAGGAGCTTGAGCGGGGCCCGGATATCGTGGTCGTGGATTTTCCGCACGCGGCGGTTCTTGCGCCACCGCCTTACCCATGTCCGAGCGTGATTTTCACGCACAATGTCGAGGCCGAAATATTCCAGCGTCACGTGGAGGTCGCGCCCAATGCGCTCAAGCGGGCGATCTGGCGAAATCAGGCCGTGAAGATGGAACGCTATGAGCGGGACCTCTTGCCGCGATTTACCTCCGTGGTGGCAGTCGCCGATCGCGACAGGGAATACTTCCAGCGGGTGTACGGCGCTGGCAACGTCTCGACAATCCCGACGGGTGTGGACCTCGGCTACTTCACCTATGGGGGGAGTGCCGCGCTGAAGGATGGCGATGGCGGTACGGTGGTATTTACCGGCTCGATGGACTGGATGGCGAACATCGACGGCGTCGAGTTCCTCATGGACGCCGTCTGGCCGGCGGTCTCCCGCACCCGGCCTGGGGCACGGTGCGTCATTGTCGGCCGCAGTCCCCCGCAGGCTCTTGTGCAGCGTGCCCGGGCCCGCAAGCTCAACTGGGAGTTCACCGGTTTTGTCGACGATGTTCGGCCTTTCGTGCAGAATGCGCACGTCTATGTAATTCCCCTGCGGGTGGGCGGCGGAACCCGCATCAAGGTCTACGAGGCGATGGCGATGGGGTGTCCGGTCGTCTCGACGCGCATCGGCGTCGAGGGGTTGCCCGTGGAGCATGACCGTCATTTCCTCGAGGCCGACTCGGCCGACGCCATGGCCGCGGCCGTTCTTGCTCTGCTCCATGATCACGAGCGCCGCGATCGGCTCTCGCGGCAGGCGCGGACGTTCGTGGAACAAGACATGTCGGCGCGCCGGGCGGCCGAAGCGTTCGAGCAGATCTGCCTTCGGGCAATGTGAGGCAGAAGAACACCACAGTTGAGGCGGGACGGCCATGCATGGGGAGGCGGCAATGAGCGATGAATCGCAAGCGAACGTGAGCAGGGCGAGGCCGTGAGTTTCGCCCTGCTCAAACGGCTTGCGGCGATGTTGCCGAATTCCTGGCAGCACGAACTCCGGCGGCGTCACTTTCAGCGGGAGATTCGTCGCGGCCGCTTCTTCACCGACGAGAAGGAATACGCGCTCTTGGATACACTGCTCGGCCAAGGCGATTGGGCGCTCGATATCGGCGCCAACGTCGGCCAGTACACGATGCGCATGGCGGAGCTCGTCGGGCCATCGGGCAGGGTCATCGCTCTGGAGCCGGTGCCGGACACTTTTTCCGTACTCGCCGCCAACACACGGCTGTTTGCTCATGCCAACGTAACCCTGCTGAACGTCGCGGCGTCGGACCGGGTTGGCATTGCGAGCATGCAAATCCCGCGGTTCGCGACCGGGCTCTCAAACTTCTACGAGGCGCGCTTGAGCGCCGGTCCGGGCGGCCTCGCGGTGCTCACGCTCCCGATCGACGAGTTGTCGCTGCCACCGGTGCGCCTGGTGAAAATCGATGTCGAGGGACACGAACTGCCAGCCCTGCGAGGAATGCACGGGCTGCTCCAGCGCGACCATCCAGCACTCATTGTCGAAACCGGCTCGCAGGAATCCACGGCCCTTCTCAGCAGTCTGAATTACACGGTCGAGCGCCTTCCAGGTTCGTCCAACCTGCTGTGCAGGCCGCGGACCCCGGTGCACAGATGAGCACGCTTCTTGCTCCGGATACCGGAGCATTCATGCTCAGGCTCGATATTCGGAGTAAGTGATGAAAATCAGCATCTTCGGTCTGGGATACGTGGGCGCTGTTTCCCTTGCATGCCTTGCCCGCGACGGCCACTCGGTGATTGGTGTCGACATCGACGAGGCCAAGCTCGAGCTGATCCGGGACGGCAAGACACCGGTGGTCGAGGAGGGGATGGTCGACCTCATGAAACGCGTTGCCGCGAGCGGCAGGGTAACGGTGACGACCGATGTGATACAGGCGGTGCTCGATTCGGAGCTTTCGCTTGTCTGCGTCGGGACACCCTCGGCGCCGAACGGCAGCCAGGACCAGTCGGCGATTGTCAAGCTCGCCCACGATCTGGGGCGTGCCATGCGCGGCAAGTCGGACAGTCATGTATTCGTTTTCCGCTCGACCTTGGTGCCCGGAACGGTCGAGAACGTCCTGCTCCCCATCGTTGAACGCGAGTCGGGGAAACGGGACGGCGGGGGTTTCCACGTGTGCTTCCAGCCCGAATTTCTGCGCGAAGGTACCTCGATCCGGGACTACGATCGGCCGCCATTCACGGTGGTCGGTGCCAATGCGGAGGTGCCGATCGCCCGGCTGCGCGAGCTATTCGGCCATCTTCCATGCGAATTCCACGCGACTTCGATCCGAGCCTCGGAGATGGTCAAATATTGCTGCAACAATTTTCACGCGATGAAGATCACGTTTGCCAATGAGACTGCGCGCCTGTGCGAGGCGCTGGGCGTTGACGCCTTCCAGGTAATGGAGCTGGTTTGCAAGGACCGGCAGCTCAATATCTCCCCGGCCTATCTCAAACCGGGATTCGCGTTCGGCGGCTCATGCCTGCCCAAGGACTTGCGCGCGACCCTGTATCTTGCGAAGACGCACGACGTGGAGCTGCCGATGCTTGCGAACGTGCTGCAATCGAACCGCGTTCATGTCGAGCACGCGATCGCCAAGGTGCTCGCCTCCGGACGGCGCCGCGTCGGTATGATCGGACTGTCGTTCAAGACCGGGACCGACGACTTGCGCGAGAGCCCTTTGGTATTGATCGCGGAACAATTCATCGGCAAGGGCCTGGGGGTGCTGGTGTACGATCCCGAGGTTCACCTGTCACGGCTGCTCGGTGCAAACCGGCGCTTCATCGAGCAGCATTTGCCGCACATCGGATCGCTCATGCGCGAAGATATCGAGAGTGTGATCGCTGGATCGGACGTTCTCGTTGTGGGTCTGAGCGATCCAAGAATCTTCGAGGCGCTCGCGCGCCACGTGCACGATGGCCAGCTCGTGATCGACCTTGTCAACATCCCGCAGCGCGAGGCGGTGCGTGGGAAAGTGATCGGGCTATGTTGGTAGCTCCCGTGAACATCGCAGAACAAATATGAGAGATCTCGTTCTCGCCCTATTTTTGTTCGGCTCGGTTCCGTTTATTTTGTGGCGGCCCGCCATCGGTGTATTCCTGTGGATGTGGGTAAGCGTGATGAACCCGCATCGGATGACCTGGGGTTTCGCTTACGACTTTTCCTTCGCGCAGCTCATCGCTATCGCGACGGTGGTCGGGATGCTGTTTCCCAGGGAGCGGAAACCGCTGCCGATAACGCCGGTCACCGTGATTCTGTTCATGCTGGTCCTGTGGATGAACGTCACCACCTTGTTTGCCCTCAATGTCGACCAGTCCCTGCCGATGTGGGAACGGGTAATGAAGATCGAGTTGATGGTATTCGTCGCGCTTTACATCCTGCACACCAGGCAGCATGTAGACGTGATGATCTGGGTCGTCGCCGGGTCCGTCGCTTTCTTCGGCATCAAGGGCGGTCTCTTCACCCTACGGGGAGGGGGGGAAAACCGGGTGTGGGGTCCTTCAGGATCGTTCATCGAGGAAAACAACTCGCTCGCGCTCGCGACCGTCATGACGATTCCCCTGTTGTACTTCCTGTTCCTGCAGACCAAGAAACGCTGGATGCGCTGGGGCCTCCTCGCCGCAATGGGTCTCTGCGGTTTTTCGGCGCTGGGGTCATACTCGCGCGGAGGTTTCCTCGGCATCACGGCTATGATCGCGTTTCTCTGGTGGAAGAGCCGCAGCAAGGTCGCGACCGGTTTCGTGCTACTCATGCTGGTGCCGGTCGCGATCGGCTTCATGCCTGAGAAGTGGGAGAACCGGATGTGGTCGATTCAGACATACGATCAGGATGTCTCCGCGATGGGCCGGATCAATGCCTGGATGATGGCTATCAATCTTGCGAATGACCGGCCTCTTACCGGCGGCGGTTTCGAGATCTACAACGAGAATGTGTTTGCCCGGTATGCGCCAAACCCTGGCGACGTCCATGCCGCGCACAGCATTTATTTCCAGATACTGGGCGAGCACGGCTACGTGGGGCTCTTACTCTTCCTGACGCTGTGGATCCTGGTGTGGCGTGATGCGTCGTGGATCATCAGGCATTCCCGAAGTCAGAAAGAACTGCAATGGGCGCACGATCTTGCCCGCATGATCCAGGTGAGCCTGGTCGGCTACGCCGTCGGCGGCGCGTTCCTGAGCCTCGCTTATTACGATGTGCCGTACAACCTGCTGGTTGCACTTGTCCTGACCCGCTTACTGGTCGAACAGGAAATCAAGGACGTCGAGCAGAAGCAGGGCGGGCCGGTAAAGCCGCAGGTGAATCTAGCCGATGCTGGCGAGGAGAGAGCCGTCGCGAGAACCCAGTTCGATCCTCAGATGAACCCCGGAGAGCGCGGATAGGATCACATCCCTCGACTGAAGAACAGGTTTGCCACTGCTGAACTCCAACGAGATATAACGCGATGGAACGCCGATAGCCGCATGCCAACCGTCATTGCCAATAACGCTCTGCGTACCGCTGCAGTTTGAGCATTTCGTGTCGATCGAGGGAGCGTTCAGTCGATTCGTTCTGGTTGGTGCTGTGGCAACTGCCGCACAGTACCTGCTCCTGGTCGCGCTAGTCGACCTGTTCGGCTCCTCTGCGATCCTCGCATCGGCGATCAGTTACGCCGCAAGCACCTTGCTAAACTATGCGCTAAACCGCCGTTTTACCTTCTCGAGCCAGCGGGCGCATGGCATTGCGCTGCCTCGCTTCTTGCTTGTCGCCGCCACCGGACTCGGGTTAAACACGGGGATCATGTGGCTCCTCACCGCGGGTGTCGGTCTGTACTATTTGCTGGCGCAGGTGTTTGCGACTGGCGTAGTGTTGGTCTGGAACTTTGTGCTCAACAACTACTGGACTTTCCGGACGGAATCTTGACGTGCACAAGCAATTCGCCGCGGATATTTCAACCCTCACCCGGATTTTCCATCACGGTCCTTGGGCAATGCTGCTGATTCTGGGCGCATTGAGTTTCTTTTCGTTGCCTTGGGATCTCGGATTTTCACCGCCGTACATCTTCGGTTTCGGCGTCACGATGCTCGCGCTCACGAGCGTCCTTGCGTATTGGCTGCCGCGCGTCTGGACCCCCGTCCGACATGTCAAGCGCTGGTTCATAGCCATTCTCGTTTTCGGATTCATACTGCGGCTAGCATACGTTCTTACCGTACCGCCCGTGCAACTCTCCGATATGGAGAATTACGTCGACCTCGCGCGCGGCCTCCTCAACGGCGAGGGCTATCACCAATTGGTTGGCGTACATGATCTACGGGCTTTCCGTGCGCCCGGCTATTCCTTCCTGCTGGCGGCGGTAATGGCATTTGTGGGCGACACCTGGTGGGCGCCGGCGCTTCTCAACCTGCTGTGTTATGTCCTCACTGGCCTCGTCTTGCGCGACTTGGCAACGCGGGTTGCCGGTCCAGAGACTGGTATCGCGGCGTGCGCTTTGTTCTCCTGCTGGCCGTCCGGGATCATGTCCACCGGACTGGCGATGACGGAGTCGGTATCTCTGCTCCTTCTGCTGTCTGTAGCCTGGGGCACCGCGCGCGCGCGTACGGATCGGCGCAGCCGTTGGTGGATGGTCACGGGCCTGTCGCTGGGCCTTGGGGCCCTGGTGCGCCCGTCTCTGCTCCCGCTGCCAATACTGATGTTGCTGCTTGCCCTGCTCAACCCGTACGAGCGCCCCGCGAACCTGCGCCACGCCGTTCTTGCTACGTTCGTCGCGGTGCTCTGCGTGGCGCCCTGGACGCTGCGGAATTACCTTGTGCTCGATGCGCTGGTAGTGGTTTCCACCAACGGCGGCGACAATTTCTATCGCTCGAATAACCCCTTGGCAAGCGGCGGCTACACCCCGACGGGCGAGCAGGATTTCTCCGGCTTGCTGCCGGATGAGGTCGCATGGAATCGTGCCGCGATGGCCGCTGGCAAGCGCTGGATCGCAGAGCACCCGCTGGATTTTCTGCGTCTGAGCGCGCGTAAGCTCGCAATCTCATTCGCCGGAGACACGACCGGTGCCTATTGGTCGCTCGAGCGTGCTCACGCACAGAGCGGTCCGGCCTACGCCGCCGCGACAATCTCTAGTAATATCTGGTGGCTCGGTATTTGGACCGTTACTCTTATTGCTCTCGTGCGCAAGAGGGCGCGAATCATCGACCACCCCGACGGAGTTACGCTCCTGTGGCTAACGATCGTCTTGCCAATCGTGCATGCGGTGTTCGAGGCGCAACCGCGCTATCACATGCCCATCATCGGCGTGCTGCTCTGCCTCTCGGCCATGCTTGTCGCGCCTCTGCATGGCGATCGCGAAATTCCTTAGGACCATGTCCAGCATGCAACTGAGCGTGGTCGTTCCGTGTTACAACGAGGAAGAGGTTCTTCCTGTCGCTGCGCGACGTCTTTGTGCGCTGCTCGACGAACTTCAGCAAAAGGGCAAGATAGAAGCACGGAGCCGCATCTATTTTGTCGACGATGGCAGCCGCGACCGGACCTGGGAGTTGATCGCGAAACTCGCAGGAGAGAACTCGGCGATCCGCGGCATCAAGCTTTCGCGTAACCGCGGCCACCAGAATGCGCTGCTGGCCGGCCTGTTTCACGCAGAAGGCGATGCAGTCATTACCATCGATGCCGATCTGCAAGACGACGAAACGGTCATCGAACAGATGGTCGATCGCTGCCGCGAAGGCTTCGACATCGTCTACGGCGTCCGCGACGACCGCACCTCCGACACGCTGTTCAAACGCATGACGGCCCAAGGCTACTATCGATTGATGTCGGCGATGGGCGTCGATTTGGTGTTCAATCACGCCGATTACCGCCTGATGGCACGCGTCACGATTGAGTCACTAAAGGACTATGGAGAAGTCAACCTGTTCCTTCGCGGCCTGATCCCCGAGCTCGGTTTTAGGACGGCCTGCATCAGCTACAGGCGGGCAGAACGCTTCGCCGGGGAATCAAAATACCCGCTGTCGAAGATGCTCGGGCTCGCCATACAGGGGATCACGTCGTTCTCGGTGATTCCGCTGCGAGCGATAACAGTCATTGGTCTCGCGATTTCTCTGCTGAGCCTGAGCATGGGCGCGTGGGCGTTGGCGATCAAGCTGTTTAGCAGCTCTGCGCTGCCTGGGTGGGCATCGACGGTGGTTCCGCTTTACTTTCTCGGCGGCGTGCAGCTGTTCAGTCTCGGGGTCATCGGGGAATACTTGGCCAAGGTCTACATGGAAACCAAGCGCCGCCCGCGCTATATCATCGAGAAGACAATCTAGGGCGGTCGATCGCGAGAGCGGTCATGTTCTGCGTCAAAGTCGATCGCCCGATGAGGGGAGATGTCGGCCGCTCAGGCCTGATCCGCTCTCGTTCGAAAGGTGTTTTGAAATAGCCGCAGGACAAATCTGCCCGGCGTCCTATCCCATGGGGTGAATCGTGGCAGCTGAAACGGATCGCTTGCGGCGTGCGAGACGCCCCGGGCCGTGGAGACCGCCGCTTCAAAGCCCAGGCTTTTGACCATGCCGACGTGCTCCCGAAGATAGTCTCGGCCGGGCTTTCCATTCGGGTACGCAAATAGCGTAACGGGGTTCTCCGTGATCGCTTCGAGACGGCGTTTGCCGTCGCGAATCTCATTGTCGGCGCGTTCCGGGTCGAGCTGCGAGAGAATGGGGTGCGTGACCGTGTGAGCCCCGATCTCCATGTCGCTCGCGTGCAGGCGGCGCACCTGCTCGGTCGTCATCATCAGATCGGATGGCAGCGAGCGGGAGGTTTCCGCGGCGAGCTCTTCGGCGCGTTTCTGCCGCTCCTCCAACGGCAGATACTTCAACGCTGCCAGCAATCCATCGATCGCCCGGCGCCGCAAGCCAACGGTGGAGATGTCCAGCGTATCGAGCCCTATGCAGCGAGCATCGAGAGTGTCGCCTTGCGCGTTGCGCACGGTCTCGATCACGCTATCGTTCCACATCGTGCCGCCGTCGATAAACCCGATGGCCAGGAAGAACGTCGCGGGCACTCCGCGCCGGCGCAGGATGGGCAGGGCGACCGTGACATTGTCGGCATAACCGTCGTCGAAAGTCACGCACGCCGAGCGTATCGGCAGCGTTCCGTCGCGCAATCTGGTCACGGCTTCCCGCAGAGACAGCACCTTGAACCAGCGGCTGAGCGCCGCCAGTTGCCAGTCGAACTCTCTCGCGCAGACCTGATCCGGTGCAAGGGGATCGGGCTCGGCGACGACGCGGTGGTAGATCAGTATCGAGAGACAGCGCGAAAGGGGGCCCATCATGAATGGGAGCGAGTCGCGAACCCGGATGGATATGGCGGTATCGGCGGCACCCTTCTTTGACCCTTAGGGGACGACGACGTCAGCGCTCCGCAGGCGGGCGCAGGTCGTTCTTGCGCTTGCCTCTTGGCGCGTCGAGCTCCGCCAATCGCTGCTTCAGTACCTTGGCGTCCGGCGCAGCCGCCAGGCCTTTCTCCAGCCACTCCCGCGCTCTGGCGAGCTGGCCGGTTTCCTTGTAGTAGTCGCTCATGGCAGCGTAGGCCGGCCCGTAACCGGCCTTGAGCTTGATTGCGTGCTGAAACTCGAGCATTCCTTCTCCCGCTCTGTCCAGCCCGATCAGGCTCTCGCCTTTTTTGGTGAGGATTTCCGGCAGCATTGAAAAGTCCTGGGGCGATCGTTGAATCACATAGTCGAACTCTGTGATCGAAACGCCCAAATTGTGCAAGCGATCCTGGCGGGTGTCGGAGAAGAACGCCGCGCGATTGCTTGCCATCAGCCCCCAACAGTAGTGGTGCATATGTATGAACGTGGGGCCCATCAATGTTGCCCATCGTTGTTTCTCCGCTGGGTCGTTGCCCCCGGGCACTTTGATGTTGAAATCCTGCGTGTACCTGCAATACACCGGAAGCATGTAGAGCTCGCGCGATTCGTAGGTTCGCTGCGCTGCGACGGGCAGGGACGCGAGCAGCGCGAGCGCAAAACCCGCCGAGGCGAAGAGCCTCCGGAATGGACTGGTTTTGGAAATGCACCGTTGTAACGCCGGCATTCGGGTTGGCCTCAGGTATATACAGATAGAACCGAGATTGACAGGGGAATCGGCATATTTATACCACAAGGCGATGCTGCTTGAGCCAGTGCTCGAGCATCATCAGAACCCAGACCATCGTTCCGTAGTAGCTGGGGTGGCTTTCGATCTGCGTGGAGGTCAGCTCGTCGATGAATTCCGGACGAACGAAGCCGCGCTTCTTCAGGTCGGCCAGGCTGTCGAGCGCAAGCTGCCGCAGCGGTCGATGCGCCTGCAGCCACGGGCCCAAAGGCAGTCCGAAGCCGTGCTTGGTCTTGGCGATGATCTCGTCGGGCAGAAAGCCGCGCAGTGATTCCTTGAAAAAATACCGGAGCCGGGTGCCCCTGAGCTTGAGGCGCGGCGCCAGAGCCGAGGAAAACGACACTACGGCATCGTCGAGCAGCGGGAATCGGACTTCGAGGCCGGCGAGTTCGCAGGCGCGCGCGACCTTGGGGAGATCGTTGTCCGCCAGCGTGAACCTCAGGTCCAGCGCGAGCATGCGATTGATCAGCGAATGTGCTCGCGCATTGCCGTAGGCGTGATCCAGCATCATCGGGGGTTGTCGCCCGTCGACCGTGCCGAGAAATTCGGGGGTAAACATGTTGCCGGCGCCAAGCCGTTCGACGAAATTGTAGTTGTCATATCGGGCGGGCATCGGCAGGGACGCGTTCCTGATGTAGCGCTGTACTTTTCCCGCGATGCCGATTTCCGGCGGCAGGAAAGCGACCGGCTCGATCAGCCCCTTGCGTAAGCCGCGGGGGAGGTCGCTGTAGAGCGAGTAGAGATACTGCTTGGCATAGCGTTCATTGCCGCCGAAAAGCTCGTCGCCGCCGTCGCCGCCGAGCAGCACGTCCACGCCGTCGTCCTTGGCGAGCTTCGCGCAGAAATAGGTGGGCACGGCCGAGGAATTGCCGAACGGCTGGTCGTGGACCTCGGCGATCCGCGGAATCGCGCTGACCACGTCAGCGGGCGTAACGTAGTACTCGTGGTGTTGCGTGCCGAAATGGCGCGCGGCGATGCGCGCGTAGCCCATCTCGTCGTAACCCTGTGCCTCGAACCCGATCGAATACGTACGCGCGGGATGCCCCGTGACCTCGCCCAGAATACCCGCTACGGTGGAACTGTCGGTACCGCCGCTCAAGAACGTCCCGACCGCGCCACCCTGCGCAGCTTCGCGCACGCCCTTACGCAGCACGGCAAGAAAGTCCCTCTTGAGCTCCGGCATAGGCCGCTTCTCGTCTTCGGCGTAACGCATTTCCCAGTAGGGGCGGGTTGCCGATTCGCCGTTACGCCAGGTCAGCAGGGACCCCGGCAGCAAGCGATGACGGCCGGCATGGATGGTGCGAGGCCCCGGTACCATGTGGAAGTAGACGTAATCATAAATTGCCTGGCGATCGATCTCTGCCGTGCTCCCCGGGAAGGCGCTGATCGCCTCGAGCGTGGAGCCGAACACGAGCGTGCGCGCGACGACGCAATAACATAGCGGGCGTGTGCCCATGCGGTCGATCGACAGCACCGCCTCGCCGCGGCGGTCCAGGATGGCAAGGGCGCAGGCGCCCGAGAGGGCCGCGAGCACGCCGGTTCCTTTGCTCCCATAGCCCTGTGCGAGAGCGCGCGCGGCGCCGTGATGCTGCGCGAGCGCGGCGAGCTCCGCGTCGGCGAAGCGCGCCTGGCCCCAAACGGCGACGAGCCGCTCGTCGTCCTGGAAAACACTGGCGTTACCGCCCGCCGCCGCAACGGCGCCGAATTCCGTTGAGGCCTTTTGCACCGTGCTGCCGTCGAAGCGGTTGAGGGGCGCAGCCATTGCCGCGATGACCCGCGGGTCCACGAATCCGGCGCGCTCGCTGCGCAACCAGCCGCACAATCCGCTCATGGCTTGGAACCGGTCACTGCACGACGACGGGTTCGCCGCATTTTCACGCTGTTCAAACCAGCACCTCCGCGGGAGCCGGGTGGCTGAGAAATGCCGTTGGGCTCGCGGTGAGACCATAGGCGCCCGATTGGAACACGACAACGAGGTCGCCGACCTCCGCTTCCGCCATTTCCATGCCGTCGGCGAGCAAATCGAGCGGCGTGCATAGCGGGCCGACCACGCTCGCGACTTCGCGCTTGCTGCCGACTACGCGGTTACCCACCACCACGGGATAATTCTTCCGTATAACTTGGCCGAAATTGCCGGACGCCGCCAGATGCTGGTGCAGGCCCCCGTCGGTTATCAGGAATACCTGGCCCCGCGAGATTTTTCGATCGATGACGCGGCAGACATAAATGCCCGCTTCGCCGATCAGGTAGCGGCCCAGTTCGATCACGACTCTGGCTTGCGGCAGGCGTCGCGTCATCCCGTCCAGAAGTCGCGCGAGGTTGGTGCCGACGGCCGCGATGTCGAGCGGACGCTCGCCGGGAAAGTACGGGATGCCGAAGCCGCCGCCGATATTCAGGAGGCGCACCGGCGAGGGTGCGTCTCCCGCAAGCTTGAGCGCCAGCTCGATTGTCTTCTCCTGCGCCTCCGCAATCGCATCGGCGCGCAGGTTCTGCGAGCCGCTGAAGATGTGAAAGCCCTGAAAGTCGAGGCCGAGCTGTCTGATCCGCGCGAGCATGGCGGGCACACGCTCGGCATCCACGCCGAATTGCTTGGGACCTCCGCCCATTTTCATTCCCGAGCTTTTCAGCTCGAAATCGGGGTTGACCCGCACCGCAATGCGCGGACGCGCACCGCGGTTTCTGCCCAGCGCCGCGATGCGCTCCATTTCGCGCTCCGACTCGAGGTTGACGACAATGCCCGCGGTTGTCGCCTCCGCCAGCTCCGCGTCGGTTTTGCCGGGACCGGCAAAGCTGATCACATCGGGATTCATGCCGGAAGCCAGAGCGATCCTGAGCTCGCCGGCGGAAGCTACATCCAGGCCGTCCATAAGCGTCGCGAGATGCCGCACCACTTCCGGCATCGGATTGGCCTTGATCGCGTAGTGCAGGTGCACCTCGGTCGGCAGGTGCTTGCGCAGCAGCCCGACGCGCTGGGTGATCAGGCTCCTGCCATACGCATAGAAGGGCGTGCGGCCGATGCGCCGTGCGAGTTCCGTCAGCGGAATGCCGCCGACCTGGAGGCAGTCGTCGACCACCGGGAACTGGGTCATCGGCGCGTGTGTGGGTTTTGCACTGCTCATCGGTCTTCGGCGGCTAACTGCTCCGGTCCGCCTCGAACAAGCCCTGCATTTCCTGGGCCATGAGCTTGCGGTCGATTTTGCCGTTCGGATTTCGCGGCAGGTTCCCCTCACGCACCGTCACGCGCGCCGGCACCATGAACGCCGGCAGCTGTTGCCGGCATTGAGCAAGAAGTTTCTCGGCATCGAGCCTCATGCCGTCGCGCCCCGTAGCGACCACGACGATCGCCTGCCCGAGCACCGGGTGTGGAACCCCGAGCGCCGCGGCCTCGCCGACCAGCCCGGTCGCGTAGATCACCTCCTCGACTTCGGTGGGGCTCACGCGATAACCCGAGGTCTTGATCATCTCGTCGCGGCGGCTGATGAAATACAGGAAGCCCTCTTCGTCCATCCGCACGGTATCGCCCGACCAGACCGCGATCTCCGGCATGACCAGGCCTCCGGGTCGGCCGGGCGCCGGCTTGAAGCGTTCCGCGGTTTTCTCCGGATCGTTCCAGTAACCGAGCGACACAAGGGCGCCCCGATGCACGAGCTCGCCCTGCTCGCCCGGTGCGCAGGGCATGCCATCCTCGCGCACCACCAGCACTTCAGCGTTCGGGATCGCCTTGCCGATCGAATCGGGCCGACGATCGAGCTCCGAAGGGGGCAGGTAGGTGGAGCGGAACGACTCGGTCAGTCCATACATCAGGAATACCAGCGTCTCTGGCAGCGCCGACCGAAGCGCATCGAGAGTCGCTTTTGGCATCCGGCCGCCGGTGTTGGCGATATAGCGCAGGCTGCTTCGCGCGCCTTCCGGCCAGTCGAGCTGCGCGAGCTGTATCCAAAGCGGCGGCACGGCAGTGAGCCCGGTGATGCGTCCGCGCTCGACCGCGGTGATGATGTCGCGCGGCACGAGATAGTTGATCAGTGCGACGCTGGCACCCGCGTGAAACGCCGTGGTGAGCTGGCTGAAGCCGGCGTCGAAACTCAACGGAAGCGCAGACAGTATCCGGTCCCCCTCGTGATTTTCGAGATACTGCGCCACGCTCCGTGCGCCGGCAACCATGTTGCGGTGTGACAGCACGACCCCTTTGGGCTTGCCGGTGCTGCCGGAGGTATAGAGGATCGCGGTCATGTCCGTGTCGATGATCCGGTGCGCCCGCATCCCGGCGCGCGCGGCTATGGCGTCTTCCCAGGAAACGATGCTGACACCCGGAAGCGGCGAGGGATCGACGCTCGAGCCAACGATCACTATCGCACGGAGGTCTTCGCATTCCTTCAGGGGCTCGGCGAGCAGATTGAGGCGCTCCGCGGATGTGACCAGAATGCGCACATTGCAGTCCTTCAGGATATACGCCACCTGCGTTGGCTTGAGCACGGGATTGACCGGTACAAACACACCGCCGGCGGCGGCGGCACCGAACGATGCAGCCACTGTCTCGGGACGTTTCTCCAGATAGACGGCGACGCGATCACTACGCGCGAGTCCCAATTCCAATAGTGCTCGGGCGGCCTGGCCCACCCGTTCGGCGAGGGTCTCGTAGCTCATACCCTGTTCCCGGTACGCGAGCGCCTCGCTTTCCGGCGTCTTGTCCGCGGTCAGGTATATCAATTCGTGCAGGAGTGCGGCCACAGATTGTGAAGATTCCAATTACAATTCCAGAAACGGTCGTCTACGACTCCTGCGGTGTTCCGGTACTCGCTGGATTGTCTCTCGTCATGCGCATTTTCATCGCCATGCGTCTGATCTTTGGGAGGAACGGCCACCGATAGTAGTTGACGTGATACATGGTGCGCACATCGTTGCTCCACTTCGTGTGCCATTCCATCACTCTGCCGTAGAACTCGATCCGCTTGATCTGTCCCTCTTCGAACAGCTTCCTGAACGCTTCCTGCCGCATCAGGAATGCGGGAGAAATCGGCTTGAGAGATTCATCATAAGTGGTCTTGAGTATAACAAGCGCACCGCCGCTCTCGATGCACAGATCGACCGCGACCACCCGCTCGCCAAAGCGGTAGCGGTAAATGCGGCCTTTGCCTGCACGGCAAAACGCCTCGAGTACAGAGCGGTAAAAACGCCCCTGGGTATTGTCGGAACTGATCGCCGTGCCGCTCGCGGCCTTCCACCCGACGCTCTCGAGGCGGCCATAGTCTTCGATGGCCGGGCCGACCTCTTCGGCGCGCGTCAGGATTTCCAAGTGCGTCGCGACGCCGTCCTGCGCCAGCTTAGCTTGCTGCCGCTTCATATTGTGGCGCAAATTCTTGCCCCGAACGCTCCAATAGTCGTCGAAGGTGCCGGTGACCGGCACTCGGGCCGTCTGAATGTAGTCGAGCGTGTGCAGAGAAGACGATCTCATCGGTCTCGGTACGCAGCCGGGATCCTGTTGCGTGACGCCGATGAGCAGCGCCACGCCCGGCAGATTTTTCGCGAGACTGGACAGCAGGCGTTCGAAATCCTGATCGGGCCGCATCACCCACGCGCCGACCGGTAGCTGGGAAGGCTGAAACGATTCCCAATACGCCAAACCTCGTCGCGACAGTACCCCCATGGCGAGCGGGCCCGGTGTGTCTTCACACAGGGCGATTTTCAGGTTCCCGTCACCAAACGCATCGCATAGCGGCAGGATGAACCGCGAGTGCAGGAACGGCAGGTCGCCCGCGCCGGCATTAAGGGCGTTCCAAGTCGGGGCGAGCCGCTCAAACTGCGCAATCGGAAAAAATGTCCACTTCATTGCGCCAGCGCCTCAGAGTCCGGCTCGAGAACTGGGAATGGGCCGCAGCCACGAACACCGTGAACCGCCATGCATCTCACAATTCGATGTCTTGAAACGGAGCACAATCATATCAACTGTGAATCTGCTCTTGAGCCGGAAGGTGGTCAAGCAAGGTTGCCAGTTCGTTTGCGCGATGCGATCTGGATGCCCTCGCGACGAGCGCAGCGCCCGGTAGCGCTGCCTCACCGCGTTTGGCTTGATCCAGGAAGCGCCGCAACTCGAGCCCTATCTCCCCCGCAGAATCGAGTGGAGCGACATTTTGGATGCCGGCCTTGCGCAGCAGCGATGCGGTGTCACCCGCAGGATCGGTCAAAGCGATGATCGGACGCCGGCAGCGCAGGTATTCGTAGACCTTGGCCGGGATTTGATCGTTGCAGTTGGCTGCCTGCAGCACCAAAAGACCGTCGGCACGTGTCATCTCCGCCAGCGCATGCCGATAAGGTATCGAAGGCGCGAGTTCGACGATCTCCGCCAGCCGGAATGTGCCAATTAGCCGGTTGAGCAAGGCGTCATGGCCGGAGGCACGCAGACGCACCCGCAATTCATCAGGTTTGAGCCTGTTTTCGTCGAGCATGCGCCTCAAGGCTTGAAAAAGTTGCGTAGGGTCGCGTTCGCTCGGATAGACGATACCGCTGTGCACCAGCGTGAATGTTCCTGGCAGCAAAGGACCCTTGTTCGAACTCTCGAGCCGCGAAAAACTTTCTTCGTCATACCCGTTTTCGATCACGGTGAGGCTGGCGACCGGCACGTCCGGATATCGCTCCCGGTACGTACGCGCTGCCCCCGGCGTTACAAAGACGCTGAAGGACGCGCTGCGCAGCGCGCGCTCTTCGATCTTCCTGAAACTTCGCCAGGTTTTCGGATTCGCCGGATAGCCGTCCTGGGCCATGGGATCGCGAAAATCCGCAATCCATGGCAGGCCGGAAAGACGGTGGAGGGTATGCCCGATCTTGTGTGCGGTCGCTATCGGATAGGTGCTCCATATTGCGTGGGGACGGTAGTTCCTGATCATGGCGAGGCCTTTGGGCACCGCTCCGAGCCACCAGCTGACCCAGCGGTCGGGCCGGGCAGCAAATGCGGGGTACCGGCCCTTCACGGCGATATGGCGCGACGAATCCAAGGCGAATGCGCGCTCCACTATGGCCTCTGGAGGCAGGTCGGTCAGCTGATCGTCGCTCACGCGCTCGTAGGCCCGCGGATGCGCGCTCAGAATGAGCGGCTCCCAGCCGAACCGGGGGAGATGGCGAGCAAAACCGATCGTGCGCTGAATACCACTGCTTCCCGCGAGCGGTGGGAAGTGGAAGGCGATCATCAAAAGCCGTTTCATGATGAAGCTCGCTGCGCGCTCCTGAGGCTGCCTTCGGTCGCAGCGAGCAGCGCCTCGCACTCGGTGACCTCGATGGTGGACCAGAAAGGCTCGCCTGTAACGGCTGCCGCGCGAACGTCCAGTCCCCTCGATCGCCACGCTTCCAGCGCACGCCGCGATGCCGGCGAGAGCTTTGCGTCCACCGCGGCGGTGACTTCGAGCCAATGCACACGCTCGACCACCGGTACCGGATCGGCAAAGCTTGCCGCGTCAATCTCCGCCGCCAATCGCGGGTGCAGATCGTAGCCGGCGATCTCGAGCGGGACCCCGCGGGCGAGCGTCTCCCGCAGCTCGTGCACGCCGCTC
>WNEZ01002547.1_pt1 | contig 17865 bp, 19 predicted proteins | sample 5400521 | NCBI WGS metagenome assembly WNEZ01 (sample SAMN13153339, study PRJNA577476) | soil metagenome | isolation source: 120 cm saprolite under Douglas fir tree site 2 hole 1 replicate 1 | place: USA:California | collected 2015-04-18
GCAATCCCATCGGCGTCGGAAATGGTCGAGGTGCAGTCTGGCGCGGTGGCTCCCTCGGTTCGCAATGTTCAAAGGCAAGATCAGGGCCAAGCCCAGAATCAGCTAGCTGATTCCAAACAGGCACAGCAACAGTCATCCGACGTCGAACGCGCGGAAGCGTATTCCGAAGGCGACAAGGCACTCAGCAAGGCCAAGCCGGCCACCGAACAGGTCGAGGTCACTGCCGCGGCTCCCTCTATCGACGCGGCTTCGTCTCCTGAACCTGTATTGACCGCGCGAAATATCGCCTCGCTTCCGGGGCCCACTTGGAGCATCGCTGCCGCCGGAGGTTTACAGCGATCTCTCGACAACGGGAAAACCTGGCAGGATGTAAGCGTGACCGCAAGTCCGGCAGCTGTTTCCCACCTGATGGCTGAACAAGTGGCTGTCTATGGCTACGAGAAGAAGAGCCGCGATAAGAAGGACGCGAAGGCGGCGAAGCAGCCGGCAAGCGGGACGCCGGTATTCCGTGCCGTCTTCGCCAACGCCTTAGACGTCTGGGCCGGAGGCTCCGCCGGTGCGCTCTTCCACTCCGCCGACGCCGGCGATCACTGGACCCGTATCTTCCCGCTCGCCGGCTCCACGGTTCTAACCGCCGACATCACCGCCATCCAGTTCTCCGACCCTCAACATGGCATCGTCACCACAGCTACGTCTGAAGTCTGGACCACCACCGACGCTGGCCTCTCCTGGCAGAAGCACTAAAACCGTCTAGCATCTAGCTATATCCCCACCACGATAGTGATCTCACATCCCTAAAAAGATTGTCATCCCGAACGAAGTGAGGGACCTTACGGCGGCATATCCTATCGAAGCAGATCGTAGGTGTGACCGCACTTCTTCCGCCTGTCCACCACTTCCCGGAAATCGCCGGTCCCCATAATTTCAATTGGTTACTTTGGTCAATTACCGCGAATAACTTCCCGCAAATCGGATTACCAAAGTGACGTTTACAGAAAATGAGCCCCCTCATACTATCCAGTTGTGGTTTGGCAGTTCTGGGGGAGGGCTGCCGAGGCGTCCTGGACTGAAAAGTCGAGGACGCTTTTCTTTCTCTAGCTCTCAAAACCAAAGCCCCGCTTGTTACGGAGCCTCCGCGACCTCTGCGGCAGTTCTCGGCGCCCTCTGCGACTTAAGAATTCGGATTTCCATTGTTCGTCAGGACCCGCTTACTTCGCCGTACGGCAAGCGCTGCAGTATCCGCCAATCTCCAGCCGCGACACCACGATCTGGAAACTACAGTCTCGTTCCACTTGCCGCTTGAGCTTGTCGAAGACGTCGCTGACAAACTCCATGATCTTGCCGCACCGCAGACATGCCATGTGAATGTGATCGCGATTCAGTTTGCGCTCGTAGTAGTGACCCTCACCGTGAATGTGCATCAGATCCAGTTCGTCAATCAGGCCCTGCCACTTCAACATCTGCAGAGTGCGGTAGACCGTGCTGCGATCGACTGTGGCATCGAGGCGCTGCGCCTTGCGCAAAAGCTGAGCTGCATCCAGGTGCTTCGTTGCGGTTTCCATCACGCGCAGGATGGCGCGCCGTTGCGGCGTCATGCGGATGCCCCGCTGCGCGCAATGCGCCTGCAATCGCCCTGGTATCTCGGTTTGAGGAAGTGGCATGCCCCGTGCTCCTTATTGTCGCAACTGGTCGCAATCAACCTGCGACGGAATCTTGCGCGGCCCACTGGACAGCGGCATTCGTTTCCGGCAAGATTCTTATGGTAGTTCTAGATGCGACTCGGTTGCAACTACATTAGTGTGTCCGCGTATCTCTACATCATGCGATCCGTTTTTCTCTTACTGACGCTGGCACTCGCCTTGACACTGCACGCCCAGGAGAATTACTTCGTCACCTACTCCCACGAACTGGAAGAGCCCGGCAACCTCGAAATCGAAGCCAAGAGCGTCACCGGCGCTCCCAAGGACGGAAACGCATTCGTCGCGACTGCTCTCGAATTCGAATATGGCGTGAAAACCTGGTGGACCAGCGAACTCTATCTCGACGGCCAGACCACGGTCGGCGAGAGCACCGTATTCACCGGCTTCCGCTGGGAGAACCGTGTGCGCCCGCTCCTCAGTGAGCACTGGATCAACCCCATCCTTTATTTTGAATTCGAAGACATCAACGCCGCCGACAAAGCCATGCTCGAGGTCGTAGGCCACGACGGTCGTACTAACTTTCTCGCCCGCAACGACCGCAGCGAGAAAAAGCGCGAGGTCGAGTTCAAGCTCATCCTCTCCAGCAACTTCCGCGGCTGGAACGTTTCCGAAAACTTCATTGCAGAAAAGAACCTGGCTGGCGGTCCGTGGGAATTCGGCTATGCTCTCGGCGCCAGCCGTCCCCTCGCCCTGGCCGCCAGCGCGAAACCGTGCACCTTCTGCCGCGAAAACTTTGCCCTCGGCGCCGAAATGTATGGCGGGCTCGGAGACCGCCACAGCTTCGGCCTACGCGACACTTCGCACTACCTGGGCCCGGTCGTCACCTTTGATATCCCGAAAGGCCCCAGCCTGCGCTTCTCCCCCAATTTCGGACTGAACGACAACAGCAACGGATTTCTCTTCCGCTTTATGATTTCGTACGAGATCGAACAGTTCTTGTCGAAGCTGAAGAAATGAGAACAGCCAAAAAGATACCGATGCGGTGGTTGACACAAGTTGTCCTTGCGCTATTCCTCGCGAGAAATCTCTATGCTGCGGCGGGCGACGGCGAGTGGCTGCGCAAAGTTCCGCCGAAGGACCGAGCCCGCGCCAATCCCTACGCCACCGATCCCGACGCACCCGTGGCCGGTGCCAGGATCTTCGCCGAACACTGCGCCTCGTGCCACGGCGAAGCCGCCCAAGGCAAACCCGACAAGAAGCACCCTCGTCCCAACCTGCACTCCGACCGCGTCAAACAGGCCACGCCCGGAGAACTCTTCTGGCTCCTCACCAACGGCAGCCAGAGAAACGGCATGCCCTCCTGGAGCAAGCTCCCCGACGCCCAGCGTTGGCAACTGATCACCTTCCTGAAATCACTGCAGTAGCCACGAAACGCGCCGCGTCCCGTTTAGGCCCTCCGATCCTACTTGCGACTTTCCCCTCTGCCAAAGCATCTAATCCGGGTGGTAGGATAATTAGTTCGGCTCCCCTCGCGGGAAGCACTCATACCGATCGCCCGGCAACGCCAGCTCGAAGGAGCGTCCGCCGAAAACGCGACGTTACAACGAGGAGAAAGAAAATGGCAGGCAACGGAATTGTCGAAGTCACCGACGCAAACTTCGACGCAGATGTTTTGAAATCGGACACGCCCGTACTGGTCGACTTCTGGGCAACCTGGTGCGGCCCCTGCCGTGCTATCGCTCCCATCGTCGAGGAACTCGCCAAGGACTATCAGGGCAAAATCAAAATCGGCAAAATGGACGTCGACGCCAACAGCGCCACTCCCATGCGCTACAAAGTCACCGGCATCCCCACGCTGCTAGTTTTCAAAGGCGGACAGGTGGTCGAGCAGTTGGTCGGTTACCGCCCCAAAGAAGCGATTGCGCAAGCCCTCGATAAGCACATCGGGTAAGCAGCTTCTAGCTGCTAGCTTCTAGCTAAAACTCGCAACGCACGCTGTCTCATCGGGCAGCGTGCGTTTTGTTTTTGAACCCGATTTCTTCATACTCTAGTTCCGCGCGAGTAAGAAACTCGAAAGCTCCTTTGGTTGGCTAGAAGCTAGTAGCTAGAAGCTAGAAGCTGCCTTCAGTACTTCCTCAACACCCCAATCACTCTCCCCTGCACCTCCACCGACGCCGCCGGCACGATAATCGGCTTCATGGTCGCGTTCGAAGGCTGCAGCCGGATGTTGTCTCCTTCACGATAGAACCGCTTCAAGGTCGCATCCGTCGTATCGACGAGCGCGACCACGATATCCCCGTTGTGCGCCGTCTTCGACTTTTCCACCATTACGTAATCTCCGTCGAGGATGTGCTCATCCTGCATCGATTCCCCGCGCACTTCGAGCACAAATACTTCTTTTGACCGGACGAAATCGGCCAGCGAAATCGTTTCCGGATTCTCCACCGCCTCGATCGGCTGCCCCGCCGCGATGCGTCCTACCAGCGGCAGCACCACCGCCGTGTTCACGCTCATCGCCTGCTTCAGCCGCCCCTTAGGAGGCAGCAGGTCAATCGACCGGCTGCGGTTGTAGTCGCGCGTCAGTAGTCCCTTTTTCTCGAGATTCGAGATGTGCTTGTGCACCGTCGCCAACGATGTGAGGTCGAGCCCTTTCCCAATCTCCTCAAACGACGGAGAATATCCGTGCTCCGCCACGAACCGCGAGATGAAGTCATACACTTCGTGCTGCCTGCGTGTGATCGCCATGCCGATATTGTAGGCGAATATAAAGCGAAGTCAAGACCTTGTGGAGATCGGGAGTGTCCTACAAATTAGGACACTCCCTACAGATGGTCTTCGTCTACGAATTGTCAGAGACTTCAGCGGACACCGCAGCCAACGCCGAATCCTCTGCGGCTTGGCCTTCACCCATCGGGCAGCGACCATCTCCCGGTTCGTGGAAATCTTGCTCTAGGGCCAGCAGCAAACCCTGAAACTCCGCCATAGTCGCCGCTGAGCGATGGGATTCCACGAACTCGGTCGCTTCGTAATGAGTGGCAGCGGGGAAGAATCGTCTGTACAGCTCAACCTTTTGCTCTTCGCTCGCTTCTCCGAGGTACAGCCTGTAGTCAATCCGTCCCGGCCTCAGCAGGGCCTCGTCCAGAGTCTCAATCCTGTTCGTAGTCATCATGAATAAGACATTCGACGGCGCATAAAAACCATCTAACGCGTTCAACAATCCGGAGAGTGTGACTCCGTTGTGGTCGACAACGGCCTCCTTGTGGTTTTGTGACTGCATTCCGTCGTTAGTGGATGCACTCGAAGGCACGCGGGCCTTGCTGCTCTTCATGCTGTCAATGTCTTCAAACAGCAAAACTGAGTTGGGCATTATCTGGTTGACGGCGTTCATCAGAGTCCGATCGTTGAACTGGGAAAGATTGACCAAATAAATTGAGAGTCCGAAATTCGCGGCTAGGGCCGACACCAGGGAGGTCTTGCCTGTCCCAGGTGGCCCGAAGAACAAATAGCCACGGTGATAGGGAATTCCCAAACGCTCGTACCGTTGCTTCGATCTGCGGAATTTCTCAATGTCCTGTACCAAGTGTTCCTTCTCGCCGGGCTGTAAGATCACTGAGCCCAGCAGCCGTGGCGCATAGCCTTCTACGGAATCCCAACCCTCGTTGTAGGTGAACAGGTGTGACTGTATCCCTAGTCTCTTGATGTGGCATGCCACAACATCGTCCACGAAACGCTGCAGAAAGGCCCGCTTTCTTCCGACTGTTCTGAAGGTCAACGATTCGACCCGCCTGGCTGCCCGCTCACGCGTGTTTTCAGTGCGGTAGAAGTAAACGAGAAAGGGCCTCCCGCAATACCAGAACCAGTGGATTCCCGGTGCGGGAATGAGCGCAACCCGTTCATTGCGCATCGCGGTGTCGAGGTCTACACGACGGATTCGCTTGAGAAACTTCTGTTCAAGGAACCACTCCTTCACCCAGACGAATGCCGCGTCATCATCTTTCACCGTGATCATGAGCGTGGTTTGCTCTACGAACCATTCCCAGATTTGTTGAGGAATGGCTCGCAAGTAAACGCTCAATCCACCGATGATCATGAGCAGCAATCCGCCAGAGGCAAATTGGTTGTGACCACTCAGCACGCTTTTTAGAAATTCCAGCATATGTGTTTATCTGCGACCTATTCGGAAGGCACGATCTCTGCCACGTCTCCTTCCTTCTCGTTCGGAGACTCCGCTTCCTTTCCGAATCCGACGTTGCGATTCACATCCTTGGTGCGGATGATCCAGGCGATTTCTTCCATATCCGACTTGCTAGGGACGCGCTTGTCGTTGTAGTCCGTGCACTGGCTCACCTTGAAAGGAACGAGTCGCGCGGGACGCAGGAAAGCGCACAGACTGACCTCTTCGCTTTCCGCGAATCCCCTCTGAATGTGTGCCCAATAGCACGAGTTGCACAGCGACTCGGTCAGCTGAGACTTGCCGTTTCGAATCTTGATTACGCTCATAGGAGCTCTCTAACCGGCATCTGGCCGGAGTTGTACGTCGGGCTCCCAAGGAGCACCATCCGAGAGGAACTCGGGTTCCTCATGGAGGCGCGCAATTGGAGCGCGAACCCGTACGCGCAGACGGTTATCGCCTGTGCGGGTGATTGTCGATGCTTTGCGCTAAAGGGCGCCGAGGACTAACTGGCGCAAGACGACGCCCTGAAGCAACGCAGGCCCATGGTTGGCCGTCGTTGCCCGCTTAGCGATTTGTAGTTGTGGTCCGCCAAATCGGGCGTCCTTTCGTAAGAAGATGTTTGAAGATGCCATGAGTTGGGAAATTGTGCAAGAGGGAAAATTTTCGTTTGCGAAAAAAGTGGGATGATGCTGCGTCGAAGGTTCAGGAGCGCCAGATGCGCTGCTGGACGTTGGGCGAGGAGATGATCATGGGCTCGTTATGGGCTTCGGCGGCGTGCTGGTTGAGGGCGGTGGCGGCCTGAGTGCGGAGGTTGCCGTACTTGACGTCAAAGTCGACAGTGCGAACGCTGTGCGGGCAGTGGATGCAGGTGAACTGCATGCCTCCCTTGATCCGCTGGGTGGTGTAATTCCTCACGGAATGATTGTAGTCGTTGAGCGAGAGAAAGTGGGCGCACGGTGGTTGCGTGGCGAAGGTAATGCAGCCCAAAACCGGATAGCCAAAGGCGGCTGTCGCCACGTGAGTAGTGCTGTTCCACAGGACAGCAGGTTCCTCACTGGGCTCACCCCGTTCGGAACGACAAGACTCTCAATTCAAGCTCCGGTGACAAAGAAGTTGGAATCGGCCTTGGCGTCCTGCTTGTTGGGGGCGGCGTCTCCTGCTACGTCATGAACGAGATCACTGCGGCGTTCAGGGCCTTTGTAGTCGACGACACGCACGCGGCGGGCGGGGATGTTGCTGGGGTCAAGGCGCGCGATGCGTCCCTCGCGGACCTGGAGGTGAAAGCGGAACCAGTCGGTGCGGTACATGCGTCCCGAAGCGTAGAAGGTCATGGAGGCGGCGACCGGGCCTTCGAAGTCTTCGCCGGTGGTGCTGAGCAGGCGCTTGCTGATGTCGTGGGTCCAGGTCATGCCGCCAACCAAAGGATCGTTGAGAAACCAGCGCTCCCCGGGGACTACGTGCGTCAGCCTCTTGAGTTGACACATCTGCAGCAGGACGGAAGTCTTCGCCAGATTAGTGACCACAATGCGGGCTTCGGCGGGCGAGACGCGCTCCAGCTTGATGTGCAATTCGGGGGACCATTCGCGTTCGAATTCCTCGCGGGCCAGAGCCAGGCCTTTGTCGGTGGCTTCGACATAGCGCAGCGTGGCGCGAGCCAGGATCACGCTGAACAGGCATGTGACAACCGTCGCGATGACCGGGATGTAGCTGATCAGCGTGGTGAAGGGAATGCGGTAGTTGATCCACTGCATGTGCATAGACGAGGCGCGCTCCTTGGAATGCGACTTTAACGGGACGCGCGGAGTGCCTCCAGATGTCGCTTGGGGGTTAATGTGCTGACACGGGGTGCTGGGACTTTGGTAACTGCGCAGCCTGGGTCGGGGACATACGGGCTTCTCGTTTGGATCAAGTGCGGCGGCAAGTTGCCGCCGCGACAGCCGGCGAGGACGCCGGTGCTACTCCAGGACGCTGTCGTCGAGTTTTTTCTTGCCCCAGTCGGCGGCGGCTTGGACGAATGCCAGGACTACCGGGTGCGGCTTCTTTTCCGTCGATGAGAGCTGGGGCTGAAATAGCGTGGCCAGGAAGAAGCGGTGGGTCGGGGATTCGATGGCACGGATTTCGCCTTGGGATCCGCGGGCGACGATAGGGAATCCGGCTTCCATGGTGGTCCACTCGAATTCGGGGTTGACTTCGAAGTTGCAGAAGAATTCTTCGGTTGCGGTCTCTTTCTCCTTGCCGTAAAAAGACTGCAAGTAAGAGCCGGGACGAAGGCGGATCTCCGGGATCGCGCCGGACAGTTTCGGAGCATCGCCCTTGCGGTTGGGGACGGCGCAGGCTACGGGATAGATGACGATGTTTTTCGATCCCGAATTGTTCTCGGCGCTGTCGGCGTCGGCGATGTGGAGTACATTGCGCGCGAATTCGATGATGGTGTACTGGAATCCGCCGCAAGTGCCGAGGAAGGGCCAGTCGCGGCGGCGGGCGAACTCAATGCCTTTGAGCAGCCCGTCGAAACTCTTGTAAGGGCTGCCGGGAGAGGCCCAGAGGCCGTCGAACGACTCCAGTTTCTTTTCCGCACCGGCATTCGTGAGTGAGGGCGTAGGCAGCCACTCGGATTCGACTTCGATTTTGAGCTTGCGCGCGGCGTGCTGCAGCGAGTCGGTAGTGGCGTGATGCGAGCGGAAGTCGGGATTGAAGTCGCCGAGAATTCCGATACGGACGGCGTCGCTCACGCTGGCATTGTACTAGAGGGATCGTTTGCTTCTGGAAGTTCGGGTTGGGCAAGAGTTAGAAGGGTGGTGCGGAGGGTTTTCGACGGACACGGAGGGCGTGTTCTCGCCGCAGGCTTTGCGCGGGCGAGGCGCCCGCGCCACAAAGCGCCCGTGAAAGGGAATTCATCTGGCATTCAGAGATTCTTCATCTGGAGTCTCCATCATTAGGGGTCTACTCCGGTCAACGGTCCTCACTAAAGGGGGTTGTTCAATGAGAATTTCCGGGATGTGCAGGCTCGCAGTTTGCATCTTCATTCCATTATGCGGGGTTGTTGCTCTGGCGAGTCCGTCTGAAAGCGGTTACCACCTGATTAAGAAAGTTCCACTAGGAAAGGCTCCGGGGGGCGCAGAATATTTCGACTACATCACCGTCGACGCCGACGCGCGCCGCATTTACGTGAGCCATGGTGCAGAGATCAAAATCCTGGACGCTGATAATTTCTCGGTCGTGGGCACGATTTCCGGTCTGAAACGGAGTCACGGAGTCGCGCTCGTCCCGGAGTTGGGCAAGGGCTTCATCACGGACGGGGACGCCGAAAGCGTTGTCGTGTTCGACATGAAGACCTTTAAGAAAACTGGTGAAATCAAGAGTTCCCCGGACACAGATGCGATTGTCTACGATCCGGCCTCCAGGCTGATCTTCACCTTTAACGGCGACAGCAAGAACTCGACGGTTATAGACCCCGCGAAGGAGACCGTGGTCAAGGTCATGGACATGGGTGGCTCCCCCGAACAGGCGGCCGCGGATGGCAAAGGCACCCTTTACGACAACAATGCCGAGACCAACGAAGTCGTGGTCATCGATACCAAGGCTCTTGCCATCAAAGCGCGTTGGAAAGTGGCGCCGGCCGGTGAGCCCGTCGCCATGGCGCTGGATAAGGAACACCGTCGCATATTTTCTACCGGCCGCGGCCCAGCAATGCTGGTGATGATGGATGCCGATAGCGGGAAGGTTCTTCAGTCGCTCCCCGTCAGTGACGGAGCCGACACCAACGTATTCGATCCTGACTCGGGCACGTTGTTCACTTCGACCCGCGCAGGCAAAATTCACGTCTTCCATGAGGACTCGGCTGACAAACTTTCTCAGGTCGAGACGATTGACACTGAATATGGCGCCAAGACGATGGCCATGGATCCAAAGACGCGCAATCTGTTCTTGAGCACGTCGGATTTTGGTCCAGCGGCCGGCCCGAAAGGGCGCCGTCCGGCTATTTCCGGAACCGCTCATCTTCTGATTTACGGACACTAGACAAAAGCACGTTTCCGATTTACAGGCGGTTCAGGAACTGCCCTGCACTTCTTGATCCCCCCGCCATCGAGGAGATGAATGCCTATCAACGAGGATCAATACGCAGATTCACTGTCGAAGAAGGGATTCTCCAGGCTGACTCGGCGGCGGTTGCTCCAGAGTACGGGCTGGCTTATCGCCGCAGGAGCATTTTCGCGAGTCACGGCATGGGCCGCCACCGAGATCACCCCCGTCATGGACAAGCTCAGTACATACATGGCAGAGGCTCGCAATCGCGAATTACCGCAGAAGGCGCTGCAGGAAACAGAACACCATATCCTCGACACCGTCGCAGCAATGGTCTCCGGTGCTGACCTTCTTCCCGGACGCGAGGCCATCAAGTTCGCTCGCAACTACGGGGGCGAGAAGATTGCGACGGTGGTTGCTTCGCAGGTTCTCTGCGGGCCCATCGAAGCGGCGCTGGCGAACGGCCAGTTGGCTCATTCTGACGAAAGCGACGACGACTACACCGCGGGAGGGGCCCATCCCGGCTGCGCCGTCGTTCCGGCGGTGCTCGCAGTCGGCGAGCAGTTCCGCATCAGTGGCACGCACTTCATGCGAGCGGTCGCCCTTGGATATGACATCTGCATGCGGTGCATGAAGACCATCGGTCCGGGCATGAAAGAAACCCACAATTTGGTCGGCACCATGGGCGCGGCAGCGGGAGCCGCGTGCGCGGCAAGTTTGAATCCCCAACAGATGCGCTGGCTTCTGGACTATGCGGCCCAGCAGGCGGGCGCGGGCATCGGTGCCTGGCGACGCGACACCGAACATATTGAGAAGGCTTTCTTGTTCGGAGGCATGGGAGCCCGCAACGGAGTAACCGCCGCATTGGTGGTGCAGTCAGGATGGACCGGGGTCAACGATGTTCTCTCCGGCCCCAACAACTTCGTCGAATCCTACAACCCAAAAGCTGACCCCAACGGGCTAATCGATCAACTGGGGGAGCGCTACGAAGTGACGCTTACGACGCTGAAGAAGTGGACTACGGGAGGTCCCATCCAGGCGCCGCTGGATGCGCTCGACAATATGCGCAAGAAGCACCCCTTTGAAGCGGATCAGGTTCAGCAAGTCGTAGTGCGCGCCGCTACCAGCGCAGCCTATACCGTCAACAACCGCGACATGCCGGATATTTGTCTGCAGCACCTCGTGGCCATCATGCTGCTCGATAAGACTGTCTCGTTCCGTGCCGCGCACGACAAAGCGCGCATGCAAGACCCGGCGGTGCTGCGCGAGCGCGCCAAGGTGCAACTGGTCCCCGACGGAGATCTGGAAAAACTGATCCCGGTGCGAGTCGCCATTGTAGAAGTTATTCTAGAGGACGGGACGCGTCTGAGCGAGCGAGTCGACGCCGTTCGTGGAACTCCCGACAACCCCATGCCCCGAGAAGAAGTTATCGCGAAGGCACGCGAGTTGATGTCGCCGGTCCTGGGCGCCTCCGCCTGCTCCAAGCTGATCGAGCGCATGCTCGAACTGGATAAGGTAAAAGACATCCGACAGCTGCGGCCGTTACTGCAACGCGGGGCATCCTGAAGTCCGGCTCTCTTTTTTGAAAGGGCGCGGCTTTCTAGCCGCGCCGTAAGCACGACAAGATTACTTCGTGGCTTTTAGCCACTGGGGCAACATTTGATCTGCAACCTTAGCACCACAAGTAGTTGTTATCGTTGTCGTCGATTGTGGCCGGCAGAAAGCAGCAGACACCTGCGCGAATGTGCCGTAAAGTCAGTTGGTGAATGGTGGGCGCTATAGGATTCGAACCTATGACTTCCACCGTGTGAAGATGGCACTCTACCGCTGAGTTAAGCGCCCACGCTTGCGGTGGAAATTCATTGTAACAAAGGAATCGGGCGGCTGGACTGAACGCGGATCAACCCCGCCGTACGATCATGACATTCGCTGTCGCTGAGTCGAGTCAGTCTATTGTTTGACTGGCGTCAAGAGAAAGGCATGAGCGAGACCATCAGCTCTTCCGCCCGAACCTACAATCTGCCCAGACCTGTTAATGCCGAACGCTTCAACCAGGGTCCAATCCGTGCCGGCAGGGATAAGATTATTCAGATCCTTCATTCCATCCGCCGGCGTCCAGATGAAGGCGTGGTAAGCAGCTTGCCCTGCCGTGGTGGACGTGCCCACAATCGAGCCCGAGGCGTTGATTGCATCAGCCCTGCTATCATTTCCGCCGCTGAGGATGCCGAGATCCTGCATGCCGCGTGATTTTGACCAGAGGAACGCATGGAAGGCGGTATCGCCAGGGATGTTTGAGTAGCCGGCAACTCGTCCGGTCGCGTTGATCGCCAGCGCTCTACTGCCGATTCCTCCCAGGTTGCCGAGATCCTGCATGCCGCCCGCTTCGGTCCACAGAAAAGCGTCTTCAAGACCGCTTGCCCGGTTGGCGCTTCCCACGACTTGGCCAGAGTCGCTGATGCCATATGCCTGGCTGACAGTGCCGCCCAGTGTGCCGATATCCTGCATCGTGGTACCAGGGTTCATGAAGAAGGCGTGGGTTGTTCCATCGGTACGATACGACCACCCGGCAATTTGACCAGTGGCGTTGATCACCGAAGCCACGCTGAAACTTCCTCCGAGAGTGCCCAAGTCCTGCATGCCTGTTTTTGGCGTCCATAGGAAGGCGCGTTGAACGAACCCTACGGTGGACCATCCCACAATCTGACCCGAGGCGTTGATGCCGAGCCCAGATCCCTGACTCCCGCCCAGCGTACCCAATGGCTGCAAGCCTTTGCTTTGCGACCACAGAAATGGGGCGAGTACGTCGGAGCCCCTGGACGCCCATCCGGTTGCCTTACCGCTGTCGTTAACCGCCATGGCGATGCTTCCGTTTAGACCGCCAAAGGAACCCAAGTCGATGATGGTGTAGGACTGAGCCCACGCCATGGATGCGCACAAGAAAATCGAGGTGGCGAGAAAGACTGCTTTGAGCATCGACGAACTCCTGCCAGGCTGGACTTAGCAGGGTGATTCTCGGATCGCGTCAAATACTGGTCAAGGATGAATCTTCTTGCACACACAGAGAGGACACTGAAAAGTCTGGTGTGAAGGCTTCTTGGAAGAGTAATATCATCGTCCCGCATGGGATTGCGCCCCCCGCCCATGCTGTACTCGGGAGGTCGCAGTGAAAATGTCACCTGTGGTTTTTCTTGCTGCCGTGGTGTTGATGGCCCTGGCAAGTCTGGCGCAAGAAGTACAAAATCCGCCAACCCTGCCCTTAGGCACAGTAAAGATCCTTGGTCTCGCAACCTGTCCCACCAACGCCGCGAAAGGTGCAGTCTGCAAGTCGATGCGCGTCTCCTGCCCAGGCATACCTGATCTGGATGGAACGCTGGGCGTAACCAAACCAACAGGGACCGCGCAGGGCAGCATCGTGCTGATTAGCGGCAGCGGAGGAACGGCATTCTACAACAGCGGATTCGCTGACGCTTATGTGACTGACGGTTTTCGCGTCGCGCAGTTTTCCTGGAATACGGACTGGGAGAGCACCGGCGGTATTGGGCTGAAGACTGCAGCCTGCCGCCCGGCCACGGTGCTTCAGTATGTCTTCAACACTATTCATCAGAAGAGCCGCACCACTGGCTACTGTGGCCAGGGGCTCAGTGCGGGAGGCGCCACCATGGCCTTCGCGATGGCTCATTACGGCTTGGCGGACTATCTTGACTACGTCGTGATTGGCGGCGGACCCGGAGTTTCACGTTTGGACTACGGCTGCGACCGCGCACTCTACACCGGCCCAAAGCTGAATCTGTGTCCTCTTCTTACCGATGCGCCCTACGGATTTGGGAACGGAGACAAAGTCAACGGATGGGAAGGCACGACGACGTGCGCTACCCGGAATCCTCCCCAGACCGATATTGATAAATGGGCATCGGACTCGATCATCTCCACCGGCGCGAACTTCTCCTATCCCAAAACCTCGATGAGCTGGTACTTCTGCACCACCAAACCGAATAACAGCACCGGCCAGGGCAAGTTCCTGATTGATCAGGTGCAACCGAAGAATGTCCCTGACGTGAGCTGCTATTCAGGGATCTGCCAAAATGAGGCCGTATGGCAGGATCCCGCAGCGGCAGATGCAACCAAGGCGGAAATGCTCTCGATGTGCGTGCCCAATCACACCGCGAGGTAAGGGCTCTGCGCCACTCAACACGTAGCCCCGGACGCATTCGTCCGGGGCCATTTACTTGTGGGGCCTGCACCACGGGACGTCTACAAGTCTCGTTAAGTTAAGCGCCTAGAAGCGTCGGACCTCGGCGGATTGAACTGATGATCGTGGGGTTGAGCCGCGGGATACAGAAGGGCTGAGGTCTGACGTCTGACGTCTGAGGTCCGACGATTCCTGTCGGGAACCCGCCATGGTACGCTATCGGCGGGAACTGCCCGGGCACACAAGCTGGGAGCGCCCTCGCCAAGACGTATGGCACACGAGCCCAAAACGTTTCATCCACCCTTATCTTCCTCATCCACCGGGATTTCCGGCTCCGTGCCAGTTGACAAGACCGCGCAACTTTCCGTCCAGAAGCGGGTTGAAACCAGTGTGAGCACCGCCGCCATGGATCGGGGCGTCCTGATGGCTCCTGCCGGGTCACAGCCGGCTGGGGGATTCTCCGCCGCAATGGCTGGGCTGGAGGCTTTTTCGGACGCCGAGGTTATGGTGCGGGTCAAGGCCGGAGATCAAACGGCCTTTGAGTACTTGGTTCAAAAGTACCGGCGGCCTCTGGTGGGATTCATGTACAGGATGGCGCGGAATGCGGCCGCGGCAGAAGATCTAGCGCAGGAAGTCTTTCTGCGGGTGTATCGTTCGCGTGAAACTTACGAACCGAGCGCGAAGTTTGCGACCTGGCTGTACCGCATTGCGACGAACCTCGCGGTGAATCACGCGCGCGACACGCGCCATGAGCGTCCCGAGGTCACGGTCAGCATTGACGAGCCGGACGAGGAGACCGGCACAACGTTCGAATTACCGGATGGCGGCCTGACGGCGGAGCAGGCGTTGGTTCGGCGGGAACGCTTGCTGGCGATCCGCGGCAAAGTGGAAGCGCTGCCAGAGCGGCAAAGGCTGGCGGTCATCATGCACAAGTACCAGCAAATGGATTACAAGCAGATTGCGGACGTTTTGAAGTTGAGTGAGTCGGCAACGAAATCCCTGCTTTTCCGCGCGTATGAAACGCTGCGGGAACAGTTAAAAGAATTTATCTAAATTTATCTGGCAGGGAAGTTGTATCCGGTGAACGACAGGGGCGAAGAGGAAGCGGCTATGACATGCGATGAAATTCGCGACAAAATGCCCGACGTGGCGGCGGGACTGATTGCGGCTACGGGGGAAGAGAGCAAACATCTGGCCAGTTGTGACGCTTGTGCGGGCAAGCTCGCAGAGTTTCGCCAGACCATGGCGTTGCTGGACGAATGGCGGGCTCCCGAGCCTTCTCCCTATTTCGACGTTCGCCTGCAGGCGCGGCTGCGTGAAGAAATGGCCAAGCCCCAGGCGGGATGGCTGCGGTGGCTCCGGCGTCCCGTATTGGCGGCTGCGCTTACCGTGCTGATGGGAGTTGGAGTGGGACTCTTCTACAGCCAGGGCCGGGGAAGGTACAATTCCAGCCCGAACCACTCGATGGCCGAGAACTTTGGGCCGGTCGAACCGGGAACAGCGGTTAGCGATTTGCAGGCGTTGGACAAAAATAATGAGTTGTACGCAGATTTTGAATTGCTCGACGATTTGCAAGTGCAGCAGGATGTGACGGCAAATCCGTAAGATCTGGCGAGCCAGAGCATGCTGGCCGTGGTGCTGGCTGCTCCGCTTTCCTTACTGGCGCAGCAGCGACGCTACCCCCCCAAGCCACAGTTTCCAAGGCGCCCGCCACAAGGCCGCCAGCAAGGTCCCATGCAGCAGCAAGGAGGACATGCCGGGGACTGGTTGCGGCGCTACAAGAATGTTCCTCCCGGCGAACAGGAACGCGCGCTGCAGAACGATCCGCAATTTCAGCGGCTTCCCCCGGATCGTCAGCAACAACTGCGCCAGCGGTTACAGCATTTCTCGAGTCTCCCGCCTCAGCAGCAGGAGCGGATGCTCAACCGCATGGAAACCTGGGAACATCTGACGCCGGAGCAGAAGCAGGATGCGCGTCGAATCTTCGGACAGATGCAGCAACTTCCGCCCGAACGCCGGCAAATGGTGACGTCCGCATTCCGTGACTTGCGTGCCATGCCGCCCGAGCAGCGCGAACAAGTGATCAACTCCGAGCGTTTCAAAAGCAATTTCTCGCCGCAGGAACGTGAAATGCTGCAGGGAGCTACACGGCTACCCCTGGCCCCGCCCGAGAATAACGGGGAACAGCCCGGGCCTCAGGACTAGAGCTGCGTTTTGAAAGGGCGCGGCTTCTAGCCGCGCCGTAAGCCGCAAAATCAACCGTGGCTTTCAGCCACTGAGGTCACATCCGGTCTGCGAAGTTGCACCCTACTTCGTGACCACTCCGCACGCGATCCGATCTCCGGAATTCCCCGACGGATCGGTCTTCATGTCGTCCGCCTTGGCATGGATCACGATCGCGGTTCCGCCGTTGCTGAACAGCGAATGGCTGCCTTCCCCGAGGGTCACGTCCTTGTTTTCGATCGCCCGGCGGCAGACCCTGCAAATTAATCTCAATGCCGATTCCCGGCCCTTGTTCCCACAGGATCGCAGTGCCCACCCTCTTGCCCTGCGCATCCTTCAGTTCAACCTTCGTTTTGGCTGCGCTCGGCAGAGCCCCGAGGGCCAAGACAACTGTCAGTGCGATAAAAAACAGCCCAAAGTTTTTCATGCGAGAGATTATAGCCCGTACCCGCTCCCGAAATTGGCATCGATGAGGAATGCGGCCCGCAGGGAATGTTAATAGTGCGTTGAATGGTCGGGGCGTGAACAAACAGCCGCGATGTCCACAAGGAGGTGGAGTATACTGCGGGGAAGTTCAAAATCCTTCCGGGAAAAGTGCAATCATGGCGTTGAAGGCGGTGGAGCACGTGGCAGATCAGGTTCCGGCGGACGATTTTGAGGCGCTGGAAGAGAAGGTCTATCGCACCATAGAGATGTACAAGGCGGCGCGGCAGGCTCAGGCCGCAGCCGAGCGCGATGCCCACCGCGTCCGCCAGCAGTTGGAAGAGCGTGAAGAGCAGCTGGATACGCTGCGGCGCGAGGCCGTGCAACTGCGAAAAGAGCGGGAAGAAATCCGGGGCCGGGTCGAGAAGATGTTGGAACACATCGAGTCGATTGCAGAGGAACAGGCAGCAAGCTAGCGCGGCATTTCGTCAATCCGCACGTCGCAAATACAAAGGAGCGGGACGGTCATGGCTACGGCGACGAAAGATGCAACGATGAAAGACGCCCAGAACAGCAGTGTGCGCGTCGAGATCTTCGATCAGGCATACAATCTGCGCGGGTCCGATCCGGAATACATCCTCAAACTGGCGGAGTACGTTGACGCCAAAATGCGCGCAGTTGCCGAGGCCACCAACACCATCGATACGGTGCGCCTGGCCGTGCTTGCCGCCCTCAATATTGCCGACGAATATCACTTGCTCAAACGAAATCAGGATACCGGGGCAACCGATTACCAGAAGCGCGCGCATCTATTAGCAAGTGCGCTCGACGAAGTTCTGGAAGAGAACCGCAAAACAGGCTAAGCTGCGGCGGATATCCCGGCTGTTCTTGTTCCTCGCGTTGGTTGTCCTCGCTCTACTCGCATCCAGCGCGTAAAAACATGTTCTGACGCCCAATCTCCTTACGCCAGCTCATCTTGCTCCACAAGCCCCTTTTGTGAACTCCCCATTACTTTGGTTGCAAGCGGCCTGCCATCTTTTTGCGCGCCTCTACTTGCCAAGCCGCCGGGATTTGCCTAGCATCCTGATTGAAAGCCGGCCTGCCAGGTTGGTGATGGCGGTAACCGATTTTTGAACCAATGCAGAATGAACGGGGACTCGACTCGAACTAGGATCCGGTGAGCGATGCTC
>WNEZ01001863.1_pt1 | contig 17859 bp, 17 predicted proteins | sample 5400521 | NCBI WGS metagenome assembly WNEZ01 (sample SAMN13153339, study PRJNA577476) | soil metagenome | isolation source: 120 cm saprolite under Douglas fir tree site 2 hole 1 replicate 1 | place: USA:California | collected 2015-04-18
AATTTCTACGACTTACACACCGACCCCCATGCTCATAGCCTGGTCGCCTGACGGCAAACGCATTGCGCTCAGCAACGGGAACAATGTAACTCAAATTCGGGCGTTGCCCGGCGGCCAGGTCCTCTCGACGCTCCACATCGGACCCAACAGTCTGGCCTGGTCTCCTGATAGCAAATACCTTGCCGCAGATAACCAGGTCTGGGACGTGGCCAATGGTCGTCTGCAGCACACCTATGGTCCACAGAGCCAGGCAGTGGACTGGTCGCCCGACGGCAAATATCTTGCGACAGGTGGCAAAGACATGCGCGTCTCCATCTGGGATACCCGGAGCGGCAAGCTGGTCCAGACCTACCAGGGCCATAGCGCGCCAATCAACGCGCTACGCTGGTCACCAGATGGATCGTTGATTGCCTCCGCCAGCGACGACCAGACCGCGCGCATCTTCACCGCATAGTTTGCCTGAAATAGGACGCAGACCCAGAGGGTACATTTTGGAATGCTATCGGACTAGAAGATAAGGATAAAAGAAATATGGCAGAGTTTATTCAGGTAATGACAGCGATAGGGTCCAGGGATGATGCTCTAAAAATCGCGGAATCAATCGTGGGGAAACGCCTGGCGGCATGTGCCCAGGTGATTGGCCCAATCACAAGCACCTACTGGTGGCAGGGCGCGATGGAAACAACCGAGGAATGGTTGTGCCTGGCGAAGACTAGAAAGGACCTGTACAAAGAACTTGAGCAAGCGATTCGACAAGCTCACACATATGATGAACCGGAGATACTCGCCATGCCCGTGGTTGACGGGAGTCAGAGTTATCTCGCATGGATAGAGCGCGAGGTGAGACAATAGGTAGTCTAAGAGTCTTTACCTCAGCGCCATGTGATGGAAAGACTCTCCGTACGTATACCCATGCTCGACACCGATCAGGCGAGCACGCTGGCGCACAAACTCATCGACATCAGGATTACTTATCTGACTCGTATGGCAGTGTAACGCTTCCAGCTTCTTGTCCATATAATCGCTGACATCAACCCAGTGATTCGGCTGACTCGTCGAGAAAAAATAGACCTGCTTCAAACGGTGTGCCGCAAGCTCATCCACGAGTTGCTCAGGGTAATACATCGGCATACGCGCCGACGCCACTGCATCCAGTGCGCACAAACCCACGTTACGATGATCGGGATGAATCTCGTAAGGTCTCCAGGGATCAAAAGTAAGAAGCACCTCCGGCTGCACGCGCCGTATGGCATACACCAGCTCGCGGCGCAGTGATAGGCTTACCTCCACTTCTCCGTCATTATAACCAAGAAACGTTACCTCGCGCACCCCTAACATCTCGGCAGCACGCCGCTGCTCCTCCTCCCGTATCCTCGCAAGCCGCTCCATCGTCATACCGGCCTCGTGACTACCGCGATTGCCGCTCGTCACCAGCGCATAGTGAACCTCCCGGCCCTCGGCCACCAAGCGCGCTATAGTCCCCCCGCAAATGAACTCGGCATCATCGGGGTGTGCCAAGATCACAAGAATGCGCTGTCCCCCAGGGGGCAGCAGCACAGAAGTTTCATTAGCCATAACGTTCACTCTGCTCCTTGCTTATCAGATGCCGCCGCCACCTGCCAGTACAACTGGCGGCGCGGTATGCGGCGTAATAATCCACGGGTGGTTTCCCAAACACGCGCCGGGTTAGCATTATTGCGCCAGTAGTAATAGCAGCCAACTCCATCAGGCTCGACATTGAGGATGCGGGAGAAAGCCGCTTCCAAATCCCTCTCATTATCTTCATCGAGATCGAAATTTTGAAGCCAGAGCTGGCTTCGTTTTTCGAGCGGGCGCGTCATCTCGACAATGCTGCGACCCCACTCTTCTACTATTGTAACGTTCTCCTTGAGCAAACTCCAGAAAAGGTGGCAGCCAATCGTATCCAGGTTCGGCATCAACACCAGGTCCTCAATCAAGGAAATATCTTGCGGCAGTAGCACCAGGGTCGTCCTTATATGCTCATCAACTCCTTTGACACACGCGCACAACTCACCCAGAAACTCGATCATCGAACGCCGTCGAAAGCGCTCAAGGTCGGTCACGTCGGGACAGAGCGCCCGGCACACCGAACAGAAGCAGGTCACCTCCAGGCTGCGCGGCTCGTCGATCAGGATACCGTTGATGGGGTACCTGGTAATATAATGCTCGATCTCTTTGAAAAGCCAGAGACGAAACGACTGGTGATTAAAGCAGGAGATCTCGTGATGCCTGCCATGACGGTCCATCACGCGCGATTGCGGGTGACGAAACGTATACCAGCTTGGCACAAGCGATGGGCCGGCAAAAAGATTCCCGTAACGTCCAAGACTCAAGTGTATTTTCAGGCCCGCGTCCTGGGCCTGGGACAGCCCGCGTTCCAGGTCACGCGGCCAGCGCTGTTCCTCCTGTTCGTGTATAGCATAGACAATACTTCCTGCACCTGCCGAGCGAATCTCTTCAAAATCACGTTTCGCATTATCAGGATGCAGCAATGGATGAAAATAAGCGACAGTAATTTCCATGCAACCTACCACAAGATGGATAAATGAAGTGTAATACAGGATTTAAGGGATGTAGCTTTACTTACCTACCTGTACCAGCCAGAGTATAGCACAGGCACCGAACATACGCTCAAGAGGCAGTAATTATGGGCTATTATTCTCGTTTTCCGGGTGCTATGCTTGACAAGTATCTCATTTCTATGCACAATGCACCCATGAGTCACGCACAGCGAGCACAAACTTCTGGCGACGTTTGCTTTGTTCGAGCGTATGCGAAGATCAACCTGACGCTCGATGTCCTTGGGCGTCGAGCTGACGGCTATCACGACCTGGCAACGGTGATGCAGACCGTCGATCTCTACGACACCATCTGCCTTACTGCTACCGAAGATAGCCAGATCCACCTGGTGTGCAGCATACCCGAGCTCAGCAACGATGCAAACCTGGCTGTACGCGCTGCGCAACTGTTGCGCCAGCGCCTCGCACTCAGGCATGGAGTTTTGATCGAATTGCACAAACGTATCCCCGTGGCAGCCGGCTTAGGGGGAGGAAGTAGCGACGCCGCTGCTGTTCTGCGTGCATTGCAGCAGTGGTGGCAACTGCCGCTACCCCCGTCAGACCTGCTCGACATGGCGACTGCATTGGGTTCAGACGTCCCGTTTCTCCTGAACGGAGGACTTGCGCTTTGCGAGGGACGTGGTGAACGAGTGACCACTCTCACCCCTTACTGGCCCAGGTCAATGCGCTGGTTACTCTTACTCAGGCCAGCGATTGGTATAGCCACTGCGGCAGTCTTTCGTAACCTGCCCGCCAGTGATTACAGCGATGATGCGCATAGTCGAACAGTCAGCGCGGCATTCAATGCAGGGCAAACACCGCCGGTGCAAGACCTGCATAATGCTCTCGAGCGCAGTGTACTGGAACACTATCCAGAGGTCGCCCAGGCCAGGGCAGACCTGCTACAAGCGGGCGCTCCATTTGTGGGTCTTTCTGGAACAGGTCCAACACTCTTTGCACCGTTCTCTGAACTTGCTTGCGCTCACAGGGTACAGGAGCAATTACGAACACAGGGATACGAAGTCTATCTGTCGCGTGCGATACACCCCAAGGCGGGGAATGTAGCTGTTTATTAGAGGACGTAAGGAGGCAACTTCACCATGGCTGATCTGTATTATTGCGTCAAGTGTAAAACCAAGCGCGAGATGAAAGACCCCCAGAGGGTAACCATGAAAAACGGTAAACCCGCCCTGAAGGGTCAATGCTCCGTCTGTGGCACAACCATCAATACCATTCTCGGTGCCGAGAAAAAAGCCTGAGACGACCGGGAGCGTAATTCGTAATTGTAAGAAGGGCGAACCCGTGTAGGGCGACCGCAAGGGTCGCCCCTACCATACACGATGGGGTCAGGGGTCAGGGCGATCACAAGGGGCCAGGGCGACATTGTAAGAAGGGGGGCGCTTGCAGGGCGACCGGAGGCAGGGCGACCGCAAGGGTCGCCCCTACCATACACGGAGCGGCTGGCCCTGTCGTGTATGGTAGGGGCTGGGCTTGCCCCAGCCCTGAGCCCCAGCCCTGAGTGCGCCTGGCCGGAAATCGTAGCAGCTTGCAGGGCGACCGCAAGGGTCGCCCCTACCCTACACGGAGCGCCTGGCCGGAAATCGTAGCAGCTTTCTCCATCCTATGAGTCTGAGGAAAACAGCGAGCACAATGGCAAGTACTGATGTTACAACCCCCGATCAAAACCAGGATCATCCAGATGCGCAATCGGACCAGGACATTACTGGTGAGAGAGCAGCCCTTATCCCAAATACCACCTTGCGTGCAGCCTTTGAAACTGGCTTGATGGTAGCAGGCCTGCTGGCTATCTGTTTCTTCTTGCCACATCACATCCTTGGAGACGGAATACTGCGATTTCAGGCGATATCACTGCTGCTCGAACACGGCAAGCTATCAGCTATGCCCTACTCCATGGTCGGGCCAGCATTTTCCATTCCATTCTGGTTGCTTGGCAAGCTGTTTATGACGCCCGCGTGGTGGATCTCACGCTACAACCTGTTCGTCTTCGCGATTGGACTGCTTGTGCTCTATTTCCTGCTGAGAAATCGCATGGACCGTGGGCTAATCCGTACATTTTTCCTCGTCCTCATTGTCGCTTCCATGTTCGCCAATCACCTGCTAGACTACTACGGAGAAGTGTTTACCGCCATCCTTGTCGCCGTGGGCATCGTGCTGTTCATGACCGGACGGTCGCTGGCAGGATGGAGCACCGTCGTACTAGGAGTTATCAATACGCCGGCCAGCATCGTTGCTCTTGGATGTGTCGTGCTTAAACGAGCTCTTGACGACAAGCGCTGGCGCTATATTCTGGCCTTTGGCGCCGCCTGCGGGTTGATACTGCTCGAGTACAGGATTCGTCGTGGAAGCTTTTCTCTCGGCGGCTACGATAATTATGTGAATCCAGCGCACACGGTCATGCCCTATTCGGGGAAGCCAGGCTTTAGCTATCCCTTTTTCTTCGGCCTGCTTTCCATCCTGTTCTCCTTTGGCAAGGGCCTTTTCTTCTTCGCGCCAGGACTGCTGTTGCCCGTGCGCGGCCTGATACGCAGAATCAGGGCAAGTCTCAAGAAGGATCTTATTCCGACCGGAAACGTGCCTTCAAATGGGCCTTGCCAACGCGACTGCGTCGCTACGGACTGCGTCCGTCAGGCAAGACCAAAGGCAGTACTGCGTGCTAGTGCTGCGCACTCATCCGGTCGGATCGGTAGTATCGATCTGTATTCCATGTATCTGCTATGGATCGGCTTCCTGGTCGGCTTAGTGCTTGTCTATTCACCGTGGTGGGCATGGTACGGCGGCGTGTCCTGGGGACCAAGGTTTTTTCTTTTTGCATCGATCCCGGCTTCATTTGCGCTTGCCCTGCGCCTGCGTTATCGCAGTCGCTCGCTGTTTGTCAACGTGCTGACTACGGTAGTATTCTGTTTATCGCTGTGGGTAGGCATCAACGGCGCACTCTTTGACCAGCAAGGATTGAACATTTGCACAGCCAATTACTATGCTTTAGAGTTCGTGTGCCACTATACGCTCGAATACAGCGTGCTGTGGCATCCTTTCGTGGCGCACGAATCCATTCCCATCCAGGAGCTTCCTTATCTCGCTTACTCGCTCATTGTTTTTATCTACCTTGCGCTCCCTCTTCTGAAAGACCTGTTGACGCAGGTAGTACTGAAAATGGATGACCTTACTACTAGCTACTTCAATTTTAAGTTATGGCATTTCTAGCATTGGCACCTGATGAATGTTGACGACCGCATGGGGTCCTGTAGGGACAAGGGGCGGATGTGGGGCAGGGTGGGGGCCTGGTGCTTGTCCTGACGGCAACGCGATCCATTGGGGACTGCGTGGAGCAAACAGCTCGCACCCCAACCAGGACAAGCACCAGGCCCTCTCATCCACGCCACCCCGCCCCTTGTCCCTACAGGACCCTGGGCCGCAAGCACCCCAACCAGGACAAGCACCAGGCCCCCTCATCCACTCCACCCCACCCCTTGTCCCTACAGGACCCTGGGCCGCAAGCACCTCAATGGATAGGATTCCCCGATTCGGTCGTCAACATTCATTAGGGGGTTAGACCAGCGATACGCACTCTGCTATAATGAGGCGATACAATGAGGTTATCGTCGAAAAGTCAGGAAGCACCAAAGAGGCTACATTTTGAAACGTCTTCTCCGCACCTTGATCCTACTGCTAGTACGCCTGCTCGGCGCTCCCGGCACCCGGTCAGCAGCAAAGTCGATAAACAAAACCTTTTCAACCAATCCACGCATGCTACTACTGCGCCCTGACCATCTCGGCGACCTGGTGCTGACAACGCCCATCTTTGACGCGCTCAAACAAAACGCGCCCAACGCCCACATCACCATGATGGTAGGCCCGTGGTCAAGTGAAATAGTCGCCCGTCATCCCGGCATCGACCGCCTGCTGACCTGCCCATTCCCCGGTTTCCTGCGGACCCCGCAAAAAGCACTGACCCCGTACATCCTGCTCTTCAGCGTCGCGAAGCAATTACGGCGCGGCCATTACGATCTCGCCATCAATCTGCGCCCTGATTTCTGGTGGGGCGCGGCCTTGCTCTACCTGGCACGTATCCCCTGCCGTATAGGTTATGCTCTCGAGCCCGGCAAGTCATTCCTGACCCACGCTGAGCACTTGCAGCAGCCCGAACATGCCACCATTTCCAACCTGCGCCTCGCCAGCGCCGCGCTGCAGGCATCAGGCTACCCACCACTCGCCGAACCATATACCCCGGAACGCTATCCCCTCCAGTTCATCCCGACACCCGCAGAACAGCAATGGGTCACCGACCGCCTCGCCCAGGAAGGCACCGGTGCAGGTACTTCAATCGTCGTAATCCACCCTGGCACTGGAGCAGCGGTCAAACTCTGGCGCACGCGGGGATGGGCTACATGTGCTGATACCCTCACGGAATCATTGACAACTGCCGCTCCAGTTCGTATTATCCTTACGGGCAGTAAAAACGAGCAGCCCATGTTGGAAGAGATTGCCAGGGACATGCAATCACCCGCCTTGCTGGTAACGGATGCCACGGTAGGCCAGTTGGCAGCGCTGCTGGGCAGAGCGCTGCTTGTCTTGAGCGTCGATAGCGGGCCGCTCCACCTGGCAGTGGCGCAGGGTATACCCACTGTGCAGTTGTTTGGACCGACCGACCCGCGCATTTTTGGCCCCTGGGGCATTCACGAGCGGCATATCGTGCTCGCATCCAGGCAGCGCTGCCCAACATGCCCGGCCATTCCCTGTGGACGCCTCGATTTCTCGCCACAAGAACTGGCAGATCACCCGTGCGTGCGGCTCATAACCGAGCAGCAGGTACTGGAGGCAGTCGATAAACTCGTTCCACATTTATATCGAGATGCCGGTATAGGACAAAAAACAACGTGACGAATCGGAGACTACAACTTGATAAAAAGCCAATGCCATATACCTATGAACATAAACTGGACAACTACGGCTATCCTTTCGCACCAGGTCCGGGAGGAAGGCTGCGCAAGCAAGCCATAAGAACCAGCAAGAGCATCCTGGGCAAGTGTATTTATCTCATCATGAGCCTGATTGGAGTCCTGCTCTGGCTAGGAAGACGGGGCAGGAAACATCGCCCATTGACGCCGCTGAGCGCCCATCCACGGCGCATCCTGGTGATTCGCCTTGATCTTATCGGCGATCTCGTACTCTCGATGACCGTTGTACGCGCCCTCAAACGCACCTATCCAGAAGTTGAAATCGACCTGCTGGCCCTGCCCGCAAGCTCTAAAGTCGTGCATAACGATCCTGACCTTGCTGAAATCATCACCTACGACCCGAACGCCTGGCGTCGTCCTAAAGCCTTGATCAAGCCCAAAAACTGGCGAGATGCCTATACCCTGCTGCGTCGCCTGCGCGCGCGTCACTACGACATCGCGATCAGTGTCTTTGGCAACTGGGCAGGCCTGCTAGCAGTCCTGAGCGGCGCGAAACGGCGCGTTGGTTTCGGACGCGAAAGTTACCCTGGTTTTATGACCGACAGCGTACCGGGGCGCCACTGGAGTCCAAACGACCACAAACACGAGGTGGATTATTGCCTGGAACTGGCACAGGTGGCAGGCGCAACTATCACTCCGGCGGACCGCGTACCACGCTTGTACGTCGATCCACAGGCCAGCCAGCAACTGGAACAACTGCTGCTCAAGGAAGGTCTACAGCCGGGTAAGCCATTGATTGCCTGCCACGTCAGCTCTAATAACGGGCAATCCAAGCGCTGGCCCATCCCCTACTGGGCAACGCTGATCGATAAACTGATGCGCCAGCAAGACGCCCAGGTAGTCCTGACAGGAGCCTCCGGCGATTTGCCGCTCATCGAGAGCGTGACACGCCGCATGCAAGAGCACGCCATCAACCTGGCAGGCAAGACGAGCCTGCCCCAGCTTGTTGCGCTCCTGCAGCGAGCCGACCTGGTAATCAGTGGCGACAGCGGCCCGATGCACATAGCGGCAGCCGTTGGCACGCCGCTTATCGCGATACACGGCCCCACCGACCCGGTCCTATCCGGCCCCGTTAGCCCTACGGCCACGATCTTGCGTAGTGCTATCTGGTGCAGTCCGTGCTACAATGCAAGAGATACTGCCGACTGTCGTTTCTTTACGACGCAGTGCATGAAAAACATCCTGCCGGCGCAGGTATTCGAGGTCGTACAAGATAAACTGAGGGATGGCCTCCACCACGCGGCAGAGGAGAAGGTGCCAGAATGATCCTACAAAACCTGGCGACACCGGCTATAGAGGAGGCTATCATAGCCAGCTTCGTTGAAGAGATGGCGTGTTTTGGCCGCGGACTGCCGCAGGGAGAACTGCATAAAACTCCAGAGTTGCTCTGGCTTTTGACACCCCTGCCTCCCGGCTTCAACGATGTACTGCACACGCGTTTTGCCAGCGACGACAAAGCATATATCGATGCAAAAATCAATGAAATGCTCGCTTACTTCCAGGTACGCCACGTGGCACCAGGCTGGTCGGTTGGACCCTCCATGCGCCCGGCCAACCTGGCAACCTTTCTAGAGTCACACAGCTTTGTCTACCAAAGTCAGACTACAGGCATGGCAGTTGACCTCCTGGCAGCGAACGAGAACATCCCGGTAAACCAACAGCTTACAATCACAGAAATCGAGGACCTGGAGACGTTGAAGATACTGCGCTCCATCGAGATGAAAGGTTTCGGCGCATCAGCAGGGGGCGCGCAAGTCTACTATGATACCTATGCCAACGTGGGATTTGGTAGGGGTATGCCCTGGCATCACTATATCGGCTGGCTGCATGGCGAGCCCGTCGCTATTGCCTCTCTGCTTTTTCATGCAGGGGTAGCAGGTATCTATGGTATCGCTACCATCCCACAGGCAAGGCGCCTGGGGGTAGGAGCAGCCATGACCCTGCATACGATGCGCGAAGCTCGTAAACAGGGCTACCGTATAGCGATCCTTTCCCCCACGGAGATGAGTATCGCTATCTATCGTCGTATCGGCTTTCAGGAATTTTGCAAATTTCTGCACTACACATGGTCAGCAGGACAAAAATACTAACATCTATGCATAAAAAACAAATCGCGCTTTCACCGGATGCGCATATCCTTGTCGTAAAGCTGGCAACAATCGGCGATCTCTTGTTAGCCACGCCCGCCCTGCGTGCCCTGCGCGAAACCTACCCGCAGTCCCGCATCGACCTGCTTGTCACACCCGCCTCGGCTGGCCTCCTCGATGGTTGGGAGGTCATTGACCACGTCATTGTGCTCGATAAATACCTGTTTGACTACCCGGAGCAGTTGCTCAAAAATCCACGTAACCTGCTCCGCCTCAGGCCCCTCTGGCACATCCTGCGTGATGGCGACTACGACGCCGTACTCCTGCTCCATCACCTCACCCTCTTCTTCGGTCGCTTGAAGCACCAGTTTTTAATGCGAGCCACCGGAGCAAAATGGCGCGCCGGCTTAGACAACGGGCATGGCTGGTTCCTCAATGTTCGTGTTAAAGACCAGGGCTTTGGGGCTATGCACGAAGCCGAATATAGCCTGGCGGTGGCAAAAGCCATTGGTGCAACCACCGGCGATAAACATTTGACAGTGCCGATCAACGCCGAGGAACGCCAGCAGGCCCGCCAGCTGGTATACGGGGATGAGCCGGCAGCCTGCATTAAACGCCCGATCATCGCTATGCATCCCGGCAGCGGCGGCTACAGCAGCGCGCGCCGGTGGGCTCCAGAGCGCTTCGCCCAACTGGCCGACACGCTCTACCGCGATGCAGGCGGCCAGTTGTTCTTGATGGGCGGCCCAGAGGAAGCCGAACTACACCAGCACATTATGAGTATGATGCAATCGGGCATGCCTGTTCGCAGTTTTGCAGGCAAGGGCAGCATCCGCGTCGCAGCAGCAGTTCTGGCAGAAGCCGATCTCTTCGTTGGTAACGACGCCGGGCTGATGCACCTGGCAACCGCCGTGGGCACGCCTACTGTCGCCATCTTCGGCCTGTCAAACTCCGATGCCTGGGGACCCTACACAGGCGGCACACCTGGGCAGCGAGCAATCGTGGTGAAGCTGGACCTGCCCTGTATGCCCTGCTTCTACCGTGGCCACGAGCTTGGCACACCCGAGGGCTGCATGACCCGTGACTGCCTGGCGTGGCTGGGCGTCGATCCCGTGGCCGTGGCAGCACGGAGGATGCTGCGGGAATCAGGGAAATGGCAACAGAGAGAAGAAGTGAAACAAGGAGAATAACATGAGCACTACACCGTATACACCACCAGTAGATAAGCTACTTACTCTCGGTGAACCTCAACCGTTCGCACCGGATAGATGGCCAAATTATCTTGAACTCGGTCTTGGCCCTGAGTATATTCCAGACCTGATTCGCATGGCAACAGATCATGAAATACGCGGTATCGAACCCAAAGAAGGAGAAGAAGAGGAACCCGAATTCTGGGCACCCATTCACGCGGTGCGTGCACTAGGACAACTGCATGCCGAGGCCGCAATTGAGCCGCTGATCCAATTACTCACAGTTCAAGTAGATGACGAATGGATGCAAGAAGAGTTGCGATTTGTCTTCGGCTTGATTGGTCCAGCAGCTATCCCTGCGCTTGCAGCATACCTGGCTGATACATCTCATGAATTGTACCCACGTGGTTATGCCGCACACGGACTGGAAGAGATTGGCAACTGGCATCCAGAGAGTCGTTCCGAGGTTATTGCCGCGCTCAGCAAACAACTTGAATCGTTTGAAGAGAACGATTATGAACTCAATGGCTTTCTCATCTCCGGCCTGTCGCGTCTCAAAGCGGTAGAAGCCCTTCCCCTCATCGAGCGTGCTTTTGCCGCCGACAGAGTTGATGAATTTGTGATTGGCCTGGATGACGTACTCGTTGAACTCGGCTTGAAGGAACGTGAAGAAATTCAAATTCAGGACCCATTGGCTCAATTGTTTGAGAGGCGCGGTACACCTCTAAGGCCCGACCAGATTACTATCGTACCACCGGACACGTCTCAGATCCGGCCTTCCACTCAGAAAACTACAGGCAAGCCAATAAAATTTTCAGGGAAGAGGATCACGAAGAAGAGAAGGAAAAAGAAGTAGGTTTATCCTAATCTATTTGGAGGAACAACAATGAAACTTACACGAATCGACCGCTCATTGGCGCAGCCGGATTCCGCCCGTAAGGGCTACTTCGACGGCGAGGTGAAAACCTTACAGCTCGTGGGGCCAAATGAGAGTAATGAGGTCGAATTGCTGGCAGTATATTTTAGCGCTGGAGCGCGTACTAGACCTCATACACACGAACAGGACCAGATTTTACAGATTATCGAGGGCCAGGGCATCGTTGCAACCGAGACCGAGAAACTGCTGGTCGCGGCGGGTGATGTTGTTACGATCCCGGCTGGCACCTGGCACTGGCATGGTGCCACGCGCGATACGGCTATGTGCCACATCGCGATCAAAAGGCCCGGGCGCTCCAACTGGGAAGTCGATGAGAAGAACTGGGCATCTGCTTATTAACCGGTAGTGCTATATGCCAATGTGCAGCTGCCGATTCCCGTAGCGCCCGGTCGGCCTGAGCGCGTGGATTACGAGTACGACTCTCGGGCTTCTGAATGGATGATCAGGAAGTGAGCCTTTTTGCAAACCGGCGCATCTAAAGTGAGATAAGCTCGGCAATATGATCGGACGGCGGACCACTGTCGATGGCAGTCAGAGAACAACTTTGTGCTTGTTTCGACTGCCAGCAAGTGCGCCTTGTTGAGGTTTGCGCAAGGAGCATGAAACGCACTTCTTTCTCCCCATTCGCGTGTGAGGTCGCAGGAGTTGCCCTTTGCTCCTCACGGGGGGGCTGTTGCTCTTCCACGTCGGGATGGATGCGCGGTGAATTAGCCCTCCAAGTCGTATGCAGTGGGGTGGCGTGGCTGGTAGATCGACAGCTCAGAGCCGCTCGGCAGCTTGATCGAGGCGAGCAGACCCCAGCCTTGGCGGCTCGTCGGCTGGGAGATCGTGACGCCCTTGGCGGTCAGATCCGCCAGCGTCTTCTCGATGTCGTCGCACATTAAGTAGAACTCGTGCTTCCCCAGCCCGTCAGTGGGGTGGACGGCGATCTCGGCTGGCGGCAGCTTGAAGATCAGCCAGCCGCCGTCGGCGTCGACCCCGGCAAATCCGAGCACGTCGCGGATGAAGACCCGGTCGGCCTCCGCGTCGGTGCTGTAGAGAATGACATGTGCTCCGTTAATCATGTTTCCCCTTCACTCTCAAGCTCATCGACAGTTTCGTCATTGCTTTGCGCTTCTTCGGGTGGCCGGCTGGCAACGCTTGCTTCCAACCAGGCGATGTCTCACCATGCCCTGGCCAGATATGCTGAAAAATGGTTCAACTCGCTCATTGGAAGAAACGAAAGAGCTAGCAATAATATATGATAGAGACGCAAATGTGGGAACGGTGACTAAAAGGATAGAGACTTGTTTTCTGAGCGTTTACGTGGTAAGATCATGGCTATGAGCGAACAAAATCCCTTACAGACAGAACTTGAATACTTTCAAAAACATAAGCAGGAGTATCTAAAACTCTATCAAGGTCAGTTTGTCCTTATCAAGGGTGAGAAGTTTGCAGGTGCATTTACTACAGAGGCAGAAGCATATCAGGCTGGTTTAGAAAAATTTGGCAACGAGCCCTTTTTAATCAAGCAAGTCCTGGATGACGATGGAACAGTTTCCTACCCTGCATTAATGGTAGGTATGATAAGCGTTGTATTTTAGTAGGTTTCCGTATGCCGATCTATAATGGTCATTTTGTTGAGAACCTCTCTGCTGGTGGACAAAGACCAAGCCCTACAATACTGGCCACTCTTGGCCCTATTCTTGCTGTTTCTGTATCAATCCCCCAAGCACTTGCAGCGTTTAACACAAGTCAACAAATACTCCTTCCTTCCCCTATCACGAAACAATTTACATCTTTGCTTCGATCTCGTTGCGCATCCCGTGGGACATCAGTTTCCAACGACCCAAAAAGTGACGGTAGCTGCAACTGTGCCGCTTTTGATCTGCACCTGCCAGCATCCAGGAGTAGGGACATTGACAATGGATGGGTAATCACCCCAAGGACTTGATGCCATGGGAAAAGTTTGTTGAAACGTCTCATGACCTGCTGAGAGCTTCTTCCCGGTGATTTCAAGAGCCGCGGACGCATTGGGATTGTTAATGGACCAAAGGATCTTGGTGGTGCTTCCATCGGGATATCCCCCACCGGTATGAAGAGGCCGATATGTCTGGGTATCGGAGGACACCGGGCCGGCATAAAAAAGATAGGCAACAATTCGAGAGGAGGCCGGTTCTGCTTTCATCCAAGGAAGAACATCGAGATTTGGTCTGCCCAGTGATCCTGTAAAGACGGGGGTAATAGGGCAACTTGCAGGGACCGTTCCCGCTAACTTCAACAAAGCCATGTGTGGTGCTAACACTGTGGCAGCCGGTGTGGACACCGTCGTCTGATGGGGCGATGGTACTTGATTTGTACAGGCACTTAACACAAATACCGCTATTCCTAGAAGACTGATGAAGCGAGTAAGCTTGCTCATGTTGAACCCCTTTTCGTTTCAGTTCGCTCTACACTCTCACTTTGAGAAGAGTCTAGTGCAAGAACCTGGAATGAACCTGAAGCTTGCTCGCGCTAGCGCCCAACGGCAAAGAGCAGCCGCCACTGCCCGCCGGGCCAACTGACGGTCATCGCATAGCATCCGGCCTGTGGAATGTAGAGCCCTGTGCCCCAGGTGGGAAACCCTGCGCGATTGCCCGTCCGATCTAGCACGAGCGGACGGACAGGCTTGTTCGGTGCAGGTCCTCCTACACCGATATCCCACCACGCCTCGGTCCCGGTCCTGAGGTTCGTGACCCGAACTGTGACGATGGCGGGAAAGTCCGGCCCAATGGGCCACAGAATCTTGGTTCCGGGCCAGGGCGTATAGCCGAGTTGATCAAGATGCAGGGTAGCATGTGCAGGGAGACCAAACTCCCAGACCGGTCCACTTCCCGTCGCAGGAGAGCCGTTGAATTGCGGGAAGACCTTGGAACCGAGTGAAGGACCCAAGGGACAGCCCTGTGGTGCCTGAGCAAGCAGCGTTGCCACGGGGGAAGGACCAGGCGAGGTTTGCTGCGTAGGCTGTTGCGCCACGGGGGAAGAGCCAGGCGAGGTTTGCTGCGTAGGCTGTGACCTCACTGTGGGCGTAGAGGAGGACGATCCCTGCCCAGTAGAGCAGGCTGTGAGCAGCACAAGGATCAGGAGACCACAGACGGACCACGGTGGGAGAGACCATTGCTTGGGCGATGTCATCTTGGATAAGGTCATAGCAAACTCCTTTCTGGACGTCTACGTGTACCTCAGCAGTGTGAACGCCAGACAGGGCAACTTCTCTTTTCACCTCATTATATCCTGTCTCCCTGAAATAGACCTGAAAATCACCGGCTGGGTCAAACAACTCGCCGTACCATCTCACCTCGCCTGCGTCCCCGGTAGTCAGGCGCACAGACTGCATCGAGTCGGCGTTGTTCGGAAATATCGTGTAATAATATAATACGGCTTGAAGCAGTGCTGAGTTCTCTCTCAAAGTTGATACAATGAAGCCAACTACAAAGGAGCATTTCCATGTCCGCCATTCCAGACACAACGGCCCAGCTAAAAGACGGCACAACGATCACCATTCGCACGGCGCGGCCGGAGGATGCCCGGCACATCCTCGATCACGCACGTGCAGTGTTCGCGGAAGGGGAGTTCTTGCTGTCAACGCTGGATGATTTTCGTATGACCGAAGAGCAGGAGACGGCCTGGCTTCAGACGAACCGGAATGATCCCGGCAATTTGGTAATCGTCGCGGAATATGAAGGCCGGATTATCGGTATGCTGAATTTTCATAGCGAGGAACGCAAGCGTGTCAAGCATCATGGCGAGTTGGGTATGAGCGTAAATAGAGCATGGCGAGACCAGGGCGTGGGACGCGCTTTGCTATGCACGTTAATCGCCTGGGCAGAACAACATCCCGTGCTTGAGAAGCTGTGCCTGCAAGTCTTCGCCACTAATACGCGCGCGATTACGCTGTACAGGTCGCTCGGCTTCAAGGAAGAAGGACGGCAGGTGCGGGATATAAAGATGGAATCGGGAGAATACGTGGATGTTCTCATGATGGCGCGGTTCGTGAAATAATTCCCATTGTCCTGTGTCTTGCTCTTGTTCCATACATTCTCTCTTTACTCCGCACGTAGTATGTCAGCGACTTGCAACCGGCTCAATACTCGCAAGGCGGGGATGGCTGCGCATGCCGCCACGAAGACCAGGAGGCTCACAGCGCCGAGCGCCACAAGTGGAGTGGGAAGAATGTCCTGGGTCGCGTGTTGCATGGACACTATCCACCAGGCCACCAGCACGCCAGGTATCGCACCACTCATCGCTAGCATCAACCCTTACTGGACGAACAATCGTTGTATCGCCCATGGTCGCCAGCCGACCGCTTGTAAGAGCCCAATCTCTTTCTGGCGCTCTCGCACCTGTAACAAGAGCAAGTCGGCCACACTAAGAAACGTCAAGACAATCGCAATCACACACCCAGCGATCTGGGGAACTGCCGTCTGAAGCAGTACATAATCACCCAGTAATGTCCCTTGTAGCGCCTGGTGGAGCGCAAGCACCCCATTCAACATCACCATCAGCAGCAAGGCAGACAGGAAAAGGCTCAAAGCGGCAATCAAGGCCCGTGTACGCGAACGACCCAGGTTGCGTATTACCAGCGTACCAATTGGCATCAGCAGCCCTCCAATGCGTGACCCCAACAGCCTGGCCTGACCAGAACTCACAGTAGACCCGGCACGCAAGAGCTCAGCAGGGCGAATGTGCCAGATTTGCCACAGCGGGTAAAGTACGCTGATAAAGGCAAAAGCTAGCATGACAGGAATAGTCCAGATAACAACAAGCCACAACGGCGTGGCCTCCAGGAAACGAGCAGTTAGCAACGCCAGACCTAACCCAACAAGACCACCTCCGATGGCCAGAATCAGTGCTTGTAGCAGGAACAGTCGTATTGGCTGCCAGGGTCGCCAACCAAGCACGCTGAGGATCGCAAACTCCCGGCGTTGTGAACTCACCAAGGCGCTGAAAGCTACCGCCAGATAGCCCAGGCACACGGCCAAAACGGCACCTAACAAGAGCAGCCGTGTAGATCCAAGTTGATTCAGATAAGTCAGACCCACGCCAATGTGAATCCAGCGTTCTTCTACCCAACCAAGAGGAGCAATGTTCCGGTCTGCTCCCAGTTCTCCAAAGCCGACTCCTGGAACGTACACCAGCGTTGGCTGAGGTGAGGAGCCAAGCGTTACCACCACTTGTAAGCCCGTTTGCTGGTGAATCTCTTGCGCCACTTGCTGGATATGCTTCCAACTCTCCTGATTGGGTGTTACGACACCTGCAACCCGCACACGGATAGCACTGATGCAATGATCTCCGACAAGTTCACAGGCAGCATCAATCGTCGTAAGCGCCAGTGGAGGCTGCATAACGTAACCTGCGGGATTGGTGGTCGGTAAGAGTGTAGCTGGCGTCACGGGGTGTCCCTGCGCATCATAGCGCAAGATCACAGGCGGCACGGAATAAGTGTTTTCTGGCAACCAGTTCAGGGGGTTGTTTATCTGGGCCGCCAGCCCATTGTCAGTAAACTCTCCAACTGCTTCATAATCGTAGAAGACATCTGGTCCGCCTGGATCGAGCACATTCGCTGATTTGACCGTCTTCAATGGAGTGAGTACACGGAACATTGCTTCCGCTCCTTGCATACCCTTTGGCACAAGGATATAGGCTTGACTGCCATCAGGTGCCTGCGCAGGATAATAACTCAGGCTAGCAGGAGTGGAAGCAGAAGAAAAGTCCAGTTGATAGTAAGCAGTAATTCCCTGTGTGGTCGAGGAGACAATGCGCTGCCAGGCCTGACCATCCCATACCAGACTGGCACCAGAGAAGCGTTGGGGATCATTTTGCACCAGGGGGACCGTTCCCTGAAAGATGATCTGCTTACCGGGTAGTTGCTGTAAATAGGGAATCCCTCCCTGAGCTTGTATCTGATCGGGAGTCATCGAACCATGATAGAGCAGTGTTAATGTCAAGTGAAGCGCGATCTGACCGGGAAGCTTGCGGTGAATCAGCATGGGAATGGCCTCGTATGGAAAGCTCTTGTGCAGAACAGGACTGTAGTCCGGATCGCCGGGTATCCGTGTGTCGAGGTGGACG
>WNEZ01013054.1_pt1 | contig 17852 bp, 16 predicted proteins | sample 5400521 | NCBI WGS metagenome assembly WNEZ01 (sample SAMN13153339, study PRJNA577476) | soil metagenome | isolation source: 120 cm saprolite under Douglas fir tree site 2 hole 1 replicate 1 | place: USA:California | collected 2015-04-18
GCGAGGAAGAAGGCTGTCGCGTGACAGCCGAAGTATTCACGTGGACTGGTCGCGCGAAGGAAGAGTACCGATCCACAGAATATGCTCTTCTGTCCTTGATTTATGCGCTCTCAACTGATGGCACGGACAAGCACCCAGGAGTGCAGACGTGTGATCTTCTCCCATCTCCCCTGCTTTTCTCGCATCTTGGGGACCGCTTCAGGTCTGCTCTCCCTCCTGCCTTGTTGAGTGCGCTCCTTCACCCAAACGGGTACAACGAAATGGAGTGAGAAATATGCACCGAAGACCCAGGCGGCGGAAAACCTGTTCCGCTCGAACCGATCGGCAGACGAGGCGGTTCTGGACCAGCCAGAGGCTGCTGATCCTGCAGCAGGCACGGTTGGGGATGCGAGAGTACGACGCCCGCCAACCAGCCTGTCATTACAACCTGCATATTCAGCCTGCCTGTGGCGGCCTGGATTACCATAATTACCATATCCGATACCTGGGAATTAGAGAGGACAAACACGTCTGGTCCGTGGTCGATGCGCCTTCTGGCAAAGAGAAGAGCCACAGAGTCTATGCCTTCTCGAAGGAGCACTTCATTCGAGAGGTGATCGATGCTGTCAGCAGTCTGCTGGTCACTGATATGACCAACGATGTCGGTGACCCCTCTCTCTGGGCCAAGCTTTCTGAGCACCTCGCTCTTGTCTTGTTCGATTTGTATCGACACAATCTGGAAAAGATTTCCGGGAGGAATGCCCTGTAATCAGACGATCAATTCCGCACCCTCCCGGCGCGGATCGTTCACCAGGCGCGAAACGGCCCGTGCCGTCATCTCCTCCGCAGGGTAAGGAACAAGCAGGGAAGACAGCGCATGCTCATCGTGCAGAGATGTATCGAGCCACTGCTCACTGGCATCCGGCGAGAGTATGACGGGCATACGGTCGTGGATGGACTCCATCAATGCATTCGGCTGCGTAGTGATGATGGTGCAACTGCGTACCTGCAAGCCGTCGGGGCTATTCCAGAGGTCCCACAGGCCTGCAAAGGCGAAGGGCTGGTCACTCTTCAGCGTAATATACATGGGAGTCTTGGTTTTGGACCCGGCCTCCTTCCTCCACTCGTAGAAGCCATCCGCGACCACCAGACAGCGTTTTGAACGCAGCAAGCGCTTGAAGCTGGGCTTCTCCGCCAGCGTCTCGGCCCTGGCGTTAATCATTTTGTTGCCGATGGCTTCATCTTTGGCCCAGGAGGGAATCAATCCCCAGCGCAGTGGTTCAAGGTGGGAGGCGCCATTGCTCAGGATGCTGACTACTTCCTGTGTCGGCGCGATATTATAACGCGGCGTTATTTCTGCTACTGCTAAAGCGGGTTTCACATGGAACACTTTAGCGATGGTTTCAATGTCGGCTTTCAGTGTGAAACGACCACACATGCTATTCTCCTTTTGATGAAGAGCGAATGTCCTGCTTCATTATAACTTATTCTTTTTGTGTGATGAGAAAGAGGTTATAAGTCGCATCAAAAGCACAATAGGGAATAGGTCAAGATGCTCCTCGATAAAGATATGGTATAGTTTTTAAAGAAATGCTATTCCCCCTTGGTGACTCCTACGAAAGGAACTATTATGCTGAATGACCCTGTTCTCGTAAATGACTGGCACGTTGTGGCCTATGCACCCAACCTTACAGCAGATAAGCCGATGGCTGTACGCTTACTAGAGGAGGACCTTGTATTGTGGCGTACGGGTGATAAGATCCATGCCTGGCGCGATCTATGCGTGCACCGGGGTACACGGCTCTCACTCGGAAAAATCCAGGGTGAGACCTTGATGTGTGCATATCATGGCTGGACGTATAATGAAGCCGGACAGTGCATTCGTTTCCCCGCTCACCCGACACAAAAACCACCTGCCACAGCCTGCGTCAAAACCTACCAGGCGCTTGAGAAATATAACTGGGTCTGGGTTTGTCTGGGTAATCCAACACAGGATATTCCGCCCTTTGCTCAATGGGATGATACGTCGTTTCGTAAAATCCACTGCGGTCCCTATCACTTTAATGCAAGTGGACCGCGCGCCGTGGAGAATTTTCTGGATGTGACCCATTTCCCTTTTGTACATCAGGGCTACCTGGGCGATCCTGAACACCCCGAAGTGAGCGAGTATGAAGCCGAAGTACGCCCCGATGGAGTGACAGCACGCGATATCACCGTCTGGCAGCCCGACCCTGATGGTTCAGGCAAAGGAGCCAATGTCACGTATACCTACGATGTCCTGCGCTGCTTGACTGCTTTCTTCATTAAATCTTCATCTGGTCCTCGTTTTGCTATGTATTTTACCGTGACACCCGTTTCCGAACTACAATCGATTGCCTGGACCTATGTAGCTATGGATTACGACGACTTGCCCGAAGATGAGATTCGCAAATTCGAGGATATGATCACCTGGCAAGACGTTCCAATCGTAGAATCCCAACGCCCCGAACTCTTGCCGCTAGACTTGCAAGCGGAACTACATCTGCGCTCTGACCGCACCGCTATTGCCTATCGCAAGTGGCTCCGGCAACTGGGGTTGACCTTCGGGACAGCATGAAATACGATAGTGTAATAAAGGTGGCTTTCCCATTCAGAGCAACAAAGAATCAAGAAAGGATGTAGTTTTCATGGAAACATTTGACGCGATTCGTACGGTCCTGGCAGTGCGCCACTTCAAAGATACACCGATCCCTGAACCCATCGTCCGGCAAATTGTCGAAGCGGGCCGCCTGACCGCCAGTGGTGGGAATAGCCAACACTGGCACTTCATCGTCGTAAGGGACAAGGAGACATTACGTCGGCTTGGTCAGCTCGCAAGTACAGGGCCTTATATCGCGCAGGCACCGCTGGCGATTGTTGTGGCTATGGATCGCAGCCCCCTTGCTAACTCTGATGGCAGTCGCGCTATCCAGGACATGATTCTGGCAGCATGGTCGCAAGGCGTCGGCTCAAACTGGGTTGGCTTCAACAATCTGCCGGAGGTCAACCCCCTGTTGGGCATTCCCGAGGAGGTCTCGGTCCTCTCGATCCTTCCGTTCGGCTACCCGGCTGAAGCCGTCGGGAAAGGTCAGAAGAAACGCAAACCTCTGGGCGAGGTTGCCTATAATGAACGATGGGGCGATCCATTCGCATAAGAGGTGCCTGAGCACCAATCGGCAGCTCATCTTTTTCTTCATTGATGTGTTTCAAAGACAACGCCCGGATGCCAGAGGAATACACTCGTCCAGGTTGAGGCACTGACAGCGTATACCCTCTTCCAGCAATCGTTTCATGCCCTGCGCCCTGGTAATCAGGATTTCGAGCTCGGCAAGTTTCTGCTCGGCCAGTGTGCGCCAGCGCACGCCCAGCGGCGCGTTTTCATCGAAACTGGAAACGAGCGTCTGGATTTCCGCCATTGAAAAGCCCGCCTGCTGAGCAAGTTGGATGAATGCCAACTGCTGAAAGACACGCGAGGAATAGCGCCGGTGTCCATGTGTCCTCTCAGGCCTGGGCAACACTCCTACGTCTTCATAATAACGGATGGCCGAGGAACGCAGCCCTGCCTGGCGCGCAACTTCGCCAATGGTCAGTTTCGGTTCGTTCAAATTGGTAGCTCTCCCCCTCTTGACTTCAAGTGTACTTGAAATTGTACACTCGTTTTCGGGGGGGCGCAAGTGGTGTTCCCTCTAATGAAAGCGTAGACACGCTAAAAAAAGAAAGAGGTGTTTATCATGCCCGATACTCAACAGGAAGCAGATCAAAAGTTGCAGGAGCTTGAGGACGGCTACGCCTTCCAGTTTCCAGGGGAGTCTGAATGGATACAAAGGGTGGTGACGTTCGTTGCCGAAGAGAGAGAGTGCTGCCCCTTCTTTACCTTCGAACTGCACTATGAGCCAAACCTGGGACCAATCTGGCTGCGCCTGCGCGGAAGCGCGGAAATAAAGGCCCTGTTGCGCGATCAATGGCTCACTCAGCTCTAAACGAGTGTGCTTGATTACAGCAGGGATGCTTCTTGTGAGCATCCCTGCTGTAAATGTTTTGCTGCCATCGAATCAAAACATTTACAGACAAGAGGTTTCCAAACCACCATTTTTCCGCAAAGGGTGAGTGCAAACACACGTACCCCAGGTCTTGATCAAGTATGGACCCATTTGCAAAAGAACGCGGTACAATAGAGAGAGGAATTGCGTTATCAATCATAACCGCATGAGCAAACACAGGAGGAGAAATGTCGATAGGAACACAACCGTTTGGCCGTACCGGTCACATGAGCACGCGCACCATCTTTGGAGCTGCCTCTCTCGGCCATGTCACACAGGAGGAAGCTGACCGCACACTGGAAGTGCTGTTACACTTCGGAGTCAATCACATCGACGTGGCAGCGAGCTATGGCGACGCTGAACTGCGCATCGCTCCCTGGCTGGCCCAATACCGACCACAGTTTTATGTAGCGACTAAGACCGGTGCTCGCACGGCGCGGGAGGCGACAGAGGACCTGCATCGCTCTCTGGAGCGCATGGGCATCGATTACGTCGACCTGTGGCAACTGCACAACCTTGTTGATCCCATCGATTGGGATATAGCTTTGAGTCCTGGTGGTGCGATCGATGCTGCCGTCGAGGCCAAAAAGCAGGGACTGGTAAGAGCTATAGGCGTCACCGGCCATGGTTTGCAAATTGCCGCCACACACCGGCGCAGTCTCGAACGCTTCGACTTCGACGCGGTCCTGCTTCCGTACAATTACGTGGTAATGCAAAGTCCCTACTATGCTGAAAATTTCAATGCATTGCTCTCAACCTGCCAGCAGCGGAATGTTGCCGTGCAGACGATCAAGTCCATTGCATACAAACCATGGATGGGACGCCAGCATACACGCGATACGTGGTACGAGCCATTGGAGGACCAGCAGGATATCGACCTGGCGGTGCACTGGGCGCTCCAGCGGCCAGGCATCTTCCTGAACACGGTTGGTGACATACACGTGCTTCCTAAGGTGCTCGATGCCGCCAGCCGCTTCCAGCCAGGTGTACCCTCTCCTACGGATGAACAGATGCAAGCACTCGTCGAGCGGCTCGGCATGATACCGCTCTTTGTATAGAACCCCTATTCAGGAGGAAATTTCTTGTGTTAAAGCGCAAACTCGGCCATACAGAACTCTCTGTGGCGCCGCTCTGCCTCGGTGGGAACGTGTTTGGGTGGACTGCCAACGAACCAGGCTCGTTCGCTGTGCTGGACGCTTACGTTGACGGCGGAGGAAACTTTATTGACACCGCTGATGTCTACTCTGAAGGCGAATCCGAGAGCATGCTTGGACGCTGGATGAGCGCCCGCAAAAACCGCAGTCACATCATTATCGCGACGAAACTGGGGAGCCGTATGGGCACTGCTCCTGATATGCAGGGCCTCTCGCGGCGGTACATGATACGCGAAGTGGAAGCCTCATTGAAACGCCTCCAGACCGATTACATCGATCTCTATCAAGCGCATCAAGATGACCCGAATACTCCGCTCGAAGAGACTATGGCCGCGTTTGATGACCTCGTACAGCAGGGCAAAGTGCGTTACATAGGCGCCTCCAACTACAACGCCGAGCGCCTTCGTGAAGCTCTCCAGGTAAGCGATCAACATGGCTATGCCCGCTACGAAAGCCTGCAGCCGCCATACAGCCTGGTCAACCGCGCAGAGTACGAGCGCGACCTCGAACCCCTTTGCATCGAGCAGGGCATTGGCGTCATTACCTACTCGTCGCTGGCCGGCGGCTTCCTCTCGGGGAAGTACCGTCCAGGCAAAAAGTTGCCTACCAGCCCTCGTGCAAAGAGGATTCAGGAACGCTACATGAACGAGAAAGGGTTCAGAATACTGGAGCAGCTCGACCGGGCAGCAGCGGCTCACCATGCAACGGTAGCACAGGTGGCGCTCGCCTGGATTATGGCCCGGCCAGGCATCACAGCAGCTATTGCCAGCGCTACCTCGGTAGAACAGGTACGCGAACTACTCGGCGCAGTTGACCTGAAGCTCGACAGAGAAGATATGGAGGCCCTTGACATACTATACTTTTTATAGTAACTTATTTTCTGTTACGCACACTCGATCACTCTTCTTAGAACTGGAGAACGAATAGCAATGACCTCTCAAGAGATGCAAACACTGCTTTCAAAAGCAAACAACGCGATTGTTGGTGTCAACCGGGCGGATGGGGGACCTCAACTCACTCCTGTCTGGTACGCGTGGGATGGCACCTCCTTTATTTTCAGCACGACGAAAGAGCGCGCCAAATATTTCAACCTCAAGCGAGATCCATCCATCTCGCTGATTGTCGATGATATTGCAACCCACAAGTACGTGGCGGCCTATGGGCGAGCCGAGGTTATTGAGCACAATATCAGTGAACTCACGCGGCCCATTCTCGAGAAATATGTGCCCGCCGACCAACTTGAACAGAGCGTAAAGATGTTAGGGAACGACCCAACCCGTGTGCTTGTGGTGTTACACCCGGAGAAAATGGTTACCAACTAAAGATCTTCTTACTTTGCCTGGCAGCAGGGATTGATGGGAAGGACTAATTGCTCAGATGTGCTATACTCTTCCCCATGGGAACCATCACGATCTCAAAAACTACTGCGCGACGCTTTGTACTCGGGCGGCAAGGTTTGTGGCCAGGTCGACGCTGGTCGGGTCAGGACGGGACTGCTGAGGCGCTTCGCACGATCGAAGAGGTGCAGATGGACCCCTTGAATGTCGTTGCACGGAGTCACGACATCGTCCTGTGGGGTCGGGTGAGCGGATATCATCCAGCCTATCTCGATCACCTGCTCTACCAGGCACGCCAATTCTTTGACTACGGCGGCGCCCTCTTCATCTATCCGATGACTGAACTCCCTTTCTGGCGCCTGCATATGCGACGACGCGAGGGGGAGAAGCGTTGGGCCGATTTTGCTGCAGCGCATCAGACACTCCTGGATGATGTGCGTGCCCAGCTGCGGCTGCGCGGATCACTTGGCAACCGCGATTTTGCCGGGCAGCAGCGCATCGATCATTACCGCGGGCGCAAAGATACAGCCCTGGCCCTCTACTACCTCTGGCTCACCGGCGAACTGCTGATTCACCACCGCCAGGGATTTGAGCGCGTGTACGATTTTCGCGAGCATATTGCCCCATCAGCATGGGATTACGCCGCGCCTGAGGAGGAAGCAGAAAACTTCTTTGCCCGCAAAACCGTGGCGTTTAAGGGCCTCATCAGCGAAAGGGGATGGGCAAATGGATGGTCGGGGTATATCGGGCGACATGTCGATCGGGCGGAGGCACGGCAATGGCTGAAGACGATGATGCAGCAGGGAGAGCTGGCGGCAGTAGAGGTTGAAGGTTCACAGGAGCGCTGGTACGTATTGTGTACCGATGTGTCGATCCTGTCCACGTTGGAAGCCGGAGGTATTCCCGATCTATGGCGTCCATTTACGACCACCACAGATGACGAAGTGGTCTTTCTCGCGCCGCTCGATATCGTGAGTACGCGCGGTAGAGCCAGCTGGTTATTTGATTTTGAGTACCTATGGGAAGTATATAAACCGGCTGCGAAGAGGCGGTGGGGCTATTATACGCTCCCGATCCTGTACGGGGACCGGCTCGTCGCGCGGCTTGATCCAAAACTTGACCGCACGACCGCCACAGTGATGATCAATGGATTCTGGCTGGAGGAGCACGCTCCGGTGGAGAGCCCGGTATTTGCCGCTGCGTTGGCACGCGGCCTAGTTCGCTTCGCTGAGTTTCTGGACGCACGTCGCGTAAACATCGACGTACTGGAACCAGTCACCCTCCGCGCGCAGGTGCGGGAACATATGGGGGCTATTGCAACTCAATCCAATTTGGCCAAAGGATGATCCCACAAGTCCCACGAACAGGCGGTTCTCTATCCTTCTGGGGGAAATTCGGTTCCCGTAGGGGCGAGGGAACGCAGTCTGGGGGACTGTGTGCCGAGAGGGGTGGCGGGGTGGGCCTTTATGGTCGCCCGGCTCGTTCCCCCTAATGGAGGTAGACCCGAACAGGCAAGGAGAAGACGCTATGAGCCTACAAAACGACCATCAACACCTGAACGATATTCTGGAGGCCACTCATGCCGCTGCCTTTGAGTTTCTGGAAAGTCTTGCAACACGGCCTGCCGGTCGTAGCCCTCAAGTGCTACCGCACGATATATTGCCAGAAGAAGGCTTAGGTGTACAGAGGGCGCTCTCAGCCTTCCGGGAAAAATATGAGGCCCTGCTTTCGGCCTCTCCCGGCCCGCGTTACCTTGGCTTTGTGACAGGTGGCAGTACCCCGGCTGCCCTGGCGGGAGACTGGCTCGTCTCAGCGTACGATCAAAATGTGGGGAGCGACGGTGACTCGATTGCCACGACGGTTGAACGCGAGACGCTGGGGCTGCTGCGCGCGCTGTTCGCCCTTCCTGAGTCCTTTGACGGGGCCTTTGTCAGCGGAGCGACGCAGGCCAATTTCGTCGCGCTGGCTACGGCACGCCAGTGGGCAGCCGCGCGACTGGGGATGGATGTCTCCGAACAGGGACTATGGAATGTCCCTCCTGTGCCTGTGCTTGGTGGGTCGCCACACGCGAGTATCTTGAAGGCGTTGTCGATGCTGGGTATGGGGCGACAGGTGATGGAATATCTTCCCTGTCTTCCAGGCAGGATGGCCGTCGATCAAGAGGCGCTTGCCCGGCGCCTGGCTGCGTTGAACGGGGCGCCTGCTATCGTCGTGGCAAGCGCGGGTGAAGTGAACACCGGCGATTTCGACGACCTGGAAGCGCTTGCCGCGCTGTGCCAAACGTATGGAGCGTGGCTGCACGTGGATGGCGCCTTTGGCCTTTTCGCCGCCTGCGATCCCGCTCGCGCACATCTCTTGCGTGGCCTGGACGCTGCCGATTCGATCACTGCAGATGGGCACAAGTGGCTCAATGTGCCCTATGATTCAGGTTTTGTCTTTACACGCCATCTCGCCTTGCACCAGCAGGTGTTCAAGGTCAGCGCCGCTTACCTGGGGAATGGCACGGACCTGTCGCATCGCACGCCCGAAGATTCCCGGCGTTTCCGCGCTCTCCCAGCCTGGATGACGTTGATGGCTTATGGCAGGTCCGGCTATCGGGAACTGGTTGCGCGCTGCTGTTCCCTGGCGCAGCAGATGGCTCAAGGCATCGAGTCATCCCCGCGCTTCGAACTGTTAGCGCCGGTTCGTCTCAATATCGTCTGTTTCGCCCTGAGCGGCGCGCATGTTGCGCAGCGTGACCACTTCCTCCAGGCGCTCAAAGAGGATGGACAGGTCTTGCTCACCCCCACCTTCTTCGCCGGAAAACCCGCCATCCGCGCGGCCTTTGTCAACTGGTCGACGAGCGAGCAGGATATCCCGCTTATTCTTAATGCGTTGGAACAGTGTGCAAGGGAACATGTGCAGTAAGGTATCTCCCCATCAATGTCTACTGTATCTGCCCTCTTTCAATCTCGGGTCTGTTCTCTTCTCATCTCCGTGTTTTCACCGATGGAAACGTGCCGTGTGCGGGGTATACTCGTTGTAGGCTTATTGTGTAAAGGAGATAAATCTATTGTCTCTTTTGTCCTATAGAGGTTAGTCCAACCTCTATGTGCAAGTTTTTTGTGCAGACGGTGGCGACGAGGAGAAGGAGGAATCACAGCCACATCTCTTTCTTTGCCTGGGCGATCCTGTACTTCACCACACCCTTCCTCCTTCTGGGAGCCTGGCTGCGCAATCGGCACACCGATCCTGGCACACCCGATGCCAATGACTTCATTGTGCCACAGTCTATACGCTTCGTCATTGGCAGCATTGGCCTGATTACCCTACTTATCAGTATCTTTCTGTTCCTGCGACCCGATCTTATGATTCGTGTCTGGCCATGGAAGCTGACGCCGTTGACTGCAAGGGTCATGGGTGGTTTGTTTGCTCTCACTGGGGTTGGTGAAATATGCATCACCCTTGACGCACGGTGGAGTGCGGTACGGATCGCACTGCAAAGCCAGATGATCGGAGTAGCGGCTATTGTTGTGGCCATCTTTGTTTCCTGGAGTAACTTCGATCAAGCCAATATCTTTACCTGGGGCTTTGTAGGAGGTATGCTCTTCCTGTTGATCGCAAGTCCCATGCTCTACCTCTGGCTGGAGGAGCGACGCCGCAAGGGTGCTGTGGTTGGGAAAGAACCATCCAGGAGATGAAACGAGCCAGCAGCGTCGTAAGCGTTGATTGGCTGAAGGTCGCGAGGGACGCGTCCCTCTGTTCGAGAGAGATGACACACCCAGAGAGCCATTGATGTGCTGCGTACTCAGCCTTGAACCGCTGTCGCAGTCAGTAACGCATAGAACCACAGACCGCGTCGAAGGGCATGATACTGGTCGAATGCACCCCGCATGTTGCCATGCTGCATCTCAGAGCGCAATCCGACCGCATGGAGGGTACACGCTGCTGGCCAGGTGAGGACGGCGAGCCAATAGAGGCGACGCAGCGAAGGTCTGACATTGGGGGTCATATCGACCAACTGCACGTTGTGCAAGCCCACGTCTTGTGTCCACTCCAGCCATTCATCAGCCGTTGCTAGATCAGGGATCGCCCAGCCAGAGAGCCAACTGTGCAGCAGCGCCTCACCGGCTGAAGCATGCGGCCGGCAACTGGCATCAGGGAAGACGGTGTGGGTGTAATCCTGCTGCTCGAAGGACACCCGGTCAGCGACACCCTGCTCTTGCGCATAGCGGTGTGCACGAGCGACCTGGCTGGCTACTGGAGTGATGCCCAGCACCTCCACATCGTAGGTCTTCGCCAGCCAGATAGCGCTGCCACCAACGCCGCACCCGGCATCGAGGATGCGCTGCCCTGACCGAATCCCGAGGTGGCTTGCGAGCACCCGATTCATGGCGAGCAGGGATTGAGCATGGCTACGGGTGTGCTTCTCCCAATAGCCGAAGTGGATGGCACGGTTCTGCGAATTGAGCCAGAGCATACGGTAATCCAGCCAGGTCTCGTCGTAGTAGGCGCGGATGCGAGACAAATCGGGCAAGCGAGAGGAGGTCGAGCACTCCTCATGTAGGTTTGAGTTCCTGCTGTTGTTTTGCTCACTCATCTGATGTGTCATCCTCCCGACTCTCCTTTCGGATGTGAACCCCTTGAATTTCGTGACACTGCGATCATAGCATCACTACGCTGGGCCGTCAATGAGAGAGGTGATTTCCTCTATGCTTATTGACCTGCTTCACTTAACTCGCTATAATCGAATCCCGCGATGTTTCGTTGAACTGTTAGTAGGAGAGCGAATTGGACGTGATTACAGAAAGCTACCAGATGCCATCCGACTTCTCGAAGCGCATCAAGCTGCTGCGTCACAAGAATGCGCTCTCCCAACAGCAACTCGCTGACCTTATCGACGTCTCCGTGCCCCTGTTGAAACAATGGGAGAATGGCCAGTCGCATCCTTCAACCCGCTACTGGCAACGTATCCTGCTCGCCGAGTCAGAGGGTATCCGAGCCCTAAGCGTTGATGGTGCTGGCTCGTATCTGGTACGCGAAACCAGTGCCGCCTACACCCTTGAGCCAGAGGCCACCCTGCCAATCGATTTCTCAGCGAACCCGGAAGTCGTGCGCACAGTAGTGGAAGGGGAACGGCTCACCTACGGCCACCTCTTCAACCCGGCCTTTGCCACAGAAATCTCGCTGATTGATCCCCTGCCGCATCAACGCATCGCCGTCTACGACCACATGTTGAAACAAACACGGCTGCGTTTCCTGCTGGCGGATGACGCGGGCGCAGGAAAGACCATCATGACGGGACTCTACATTCGCGAGATGTTGACCCGCAGGCTCATCTCGCGCATCCTGATCGTGCCCCCTGCAGGACTGGTTGGCAACTGGGAGCACGAGATGCGCAGTCTCTTTAATCTCCCTTTTCGCATTGTTACCGGTAGTGATGCCCGCGTAGGCAATCCTTTCATTGGCCCAAGGAGTGACTTGCTCATTGTGAGTGTCGATACGCTCACGGGCGACCGCATGTTCTCGCGCCTCCAGGAAGCAGATGTTGCCCCTTACGATCTCGTCGTCTTTGATGAGGCGCACAAGCTGGCTGCGGACCGCGAAGCCGATCTGCGTATGCGGCGCACAGAGCGTTACCTCCTGGCAGAAGCGCTTGCCGGTATTCCAGGTGAGGACCAGCGCTGGTCACTGGCGTGGAATTGCCACCACCTGCTCCTGCTCACAGCAACCCCCCACATGGGCAAGGATTTTCCCTATTACTGCCTGTGGAAGCTGCTGGAACCGGATGCGCTTGCCACGATCGATGCCTTCAACGCCTATCCGCAGGATGCACGTCGTCGCCACTTTATCCGCCGCACAAAAGAGGAACTGGTCTACTTTGATGGGGAGCCCATCTACCCACCGCGCATCTCCAATACCTTAAGCTATCTCCTCAACTCGGGTGAGGTGAGCGAACAACAACTCTACGAGGCGACAACCCGCTACATCTCGACCTTCTACAACCGCGCTCGCTTGCTCAATCGCTCAGCGGCCCGCTTAGCAATGAGTGTCTTCCAGCGAAGATTGGCCAGCTCGACCTATGCCTTGCTGCGTTCCTTCGAGCGGCGTGCTCAAAAGCTCACAAAGCTGGTGGAAGATATGCGCTCCGGCCGGCTCAATCCGGTGCAGCTTGAGGCATCACAACGTGCCCTCAACGAGGCCACAGATGTGTTTGACGAAAAGACCGCTGATGAAGAAGAAACCAGCGCAGGGCAGGAGGAAAACGAACGCAGTGAAGACAGCCTGCTGGATGGAGTGCTGGCGACCTCCCTGGCGGAACTGCAGGCGGAGCTACAGCAAGTGGAGATGTTGCTGGATCTGGCGCGCCAGGTATACGCTGCAGGCGAGGAATCCAAGTTCGAGAAACTGCGCGACATCCTGCGCGATCCCGAGTACCAGCACGAGAAGCTCATTATCTTTACGGAACACCGGGACACCCTGGACTTTCTGGTTCATCGCCTGGAAGGCATGGGCTTCACCGGGCAGATCGCGCAAATTCATGGCGGCATGGATTACCGGGAGCGCGAGGAGCAGGTGGCCGCATTTCGCCGACCGGTGGCAGAGGGCGGCGCGCTCTATCTGGTAGCGACGGATGCCGCCGGTGAGGGTATCAATCTCCAGGTCTGCTGGTTGATGGTCAACTATGACATCCCCTGGAATCCCGCTCGCCTGGAACAGCGCATGGGGCGTATCCATCGCTATGGGCAGAAGCACGACAAGGTGTATATCCTCAACCTGGTGGCAGGCAACACGCGCGAAGGCCGCGTGATGAAAACGGTGCTGGAGAAGCTGGAGCGCATACGCAGGGAACTGGGTTCCGACAAGGTGTTTGATGTGATCGGGGAGCTCTTTGAAGGTGTGTCTTTGCGCGAGTATATGGCACAGGTGGTGACTGCTGCTGCTGAGAGTAGAGCCCATCAACGCATCGAAGGCACACTGACCAAAGAGCAGGTGCAGGCGCTGCAAGCACGAGATCGTTCATTGTTTGGCGATGGAGGTGCGGTGCGATCCGAGCTGCCACGCCTGCGAGCGAGCATGGAGCAGGAGACATATCGTCGACTCCTACCAGGCTATGTACGTCACTTCCTGGAGAAAGCGGCTCCTCTGGTTGATATCGGTATCGAAGGCGACCTCGATGCTCTCTTCACGCTGCAACCACTCAAGTCAGGGGCTATGGACTGGCTGTTACCTCCATTGGAAATCTATCCCCCTGCCACGCGTGCTGCTTGCACTGTGCATGTGCCGCGCAATCAGGAGCGGGCTATCTTCCTGCATCCTGGCGAACCTGTCTTCGATCGCTTCCGCGCTGTTATCTGTGAGCGCTTCAAGCAGCAGGCGCTGCAGGGAGCCGTCTTCATTGATCCAACAGCAGAACGCCCCTATTTCTACCATCTCGCGCAGGTGGTGGTATGGAGACAATCCGACCCAACGCTGCAAGCCTTGAATCGCTCAGAGGTACTCGAGTATCGACTGATTGGCCTCCGGCATGAGGAAGGAGGCGAAGTCAGAGAATGTCCTGTAGAGCACCTGCTCCTGCTGCGCGGCAGCGACCGGCTCCCAGTTTCAGCCATCTCGTCTGTAATCGCTGCAGATGCATCCTGTGAACTGGCGAAGGCCTTTGCGCTTGCTCAAATAGCGGAAACAATGGCAGAGCGACACCGCCAGGCGCTGCGTGAGAGTCTTCCCGACCGTGAGAACTTCATTGAACATGGCTTCACCTACCAGGCGGCAGAGCTTGCACAGGCTCGAACACGGCTGACCGACAAAGTCAATGCAGGTGACTCACGAGCAAAAGGGGAACTGACGAAGATCAAGACCCGCCAGAAAAGCTTGCAGGCACGTAAAATCGAGGCCGTGGCAGTACTACACCGCGAGCCTGAACTCGTCGTACCGGGCGAGGTGACTTTCCTGGCGCACGCGCTGGTTGTGCCATCAAGCGATCCCGAAGACCAGAAGCGCTACGATGCCGGTGTTGAAGCTATCGCCATGCAGTGGGCGCGAGCATTTGAAGAAGCGATTGGAGCCACAGTACACGATGTCTCGACGTCTGAACAGGCGCTGGAGGCAGGTCTTGAGGCATGGCCTGGCTTCGACCTGCGCTCACGTCGCCCATCAGGCGAGGAACTGGCAATCGAGGTCAAGGGACGTGCAGGCACCGGAAATGTGGAACTCACAGAGAATGAATATATCAAAGCCTGCAACCTGCGAGATCGCTACTGGCTCTACGTCGTCTTCGAGTGCGCGAAGGCTTCTCCCAGGCTGCTGCGGGTGCAGGACCCCTTTGGGAAGCTGATCGTGCGGGCGAAGGGGAGTGTGATTATAGGTGAGGGACAGATATTTGCAGCAGCGGAGAGTGAGTAGGGGCGCGAGCTTGCCTCCGCCCTGGGGGCCGGGGTGTGGCCTGGTGGCTGTGGGTCTCCGCCCTGGGTCTCGCTGTGCATGATGATTTAAAAAAGGAGATATTATGGGCTATCAGAAGTACGATTCGAGCCGTTCCATTCGATGGAAGCGTACATCGTTACGTCTACCCAAACACAACTATGCTTGGACAGGGGCCTATTTTGTCACGACTTGTGTTGAAGGGCGCGAACCTCTCTTCGAGACGCCTGAACTGCGGGCTATCTTGGAGGATACATGGCTGGCCCTACCGGAGCGCTTTCCTGGTATTACCCTGGACGAGTTTGTCATCATGCCCGATCATGTACATTTTATTGTGTGGCTGGATGACAGCGTAGAAAATGCACCGACGTTAGGTGATGTGATGAAGGCATACAAATCGCTTACAACGGTTGCATGGCTTCGTCATATCAAAACTGCGGGGCTGGAATGTTCTGGTAAATTTTGGCAAAGTAGGTACTTTGATCGTGTCATTCGCGACACTGAGGAACTGGAGCAGACCCGTCAATATATCCGAGGCAATCCAAGCAAATTGCGTGCATCCGATACAGGTGAAATGGAAGATGGTACAACCAAAGATCGTGGCTAGGGGAGACCCCCCGGCCCCAGGGCGGAACCCCCAGCCCCAGGGCGGAGGCAAGCTCACGCCCCTACTAACCACGAGGTGTTGCCTTGCCCGCATAAGGCAGGCGGTACAGGGAACCCAGGGCGGAGGCAGGGAGAGAATCCAGGGCGGAGAGAGAACCCAGGGCGGAGGCAAGCTCCGCCCCTACTAACCACGGGGTATCACCTTGGCCGCGTGAGCCTGGGGGGTATGCAATGTTCTATGTCTCCACCCAATCCTTTGATGACAAAGACAAGCCTCCCGCAGTTAGTAGGGGCGTGAGCTTGCCTCCGCCCTGGGGGCTGGGGATGTGGCTCCGCCCTGGGGGCCGGGGGTGTGGCCTTATTCTGAAAATTAAACAAGAAAAGTGGTATCAACCATGAACAATGATCGTCGTCTCATAGAAGTTGCCTTTCCCCTCAAGCAGGCTTCGCTGGACTCCGTCCACGAGAAGAACGTCCGGCATGGGCACATCTCCACCCTGCACATCTGGCCTGCCCGCCGCCCCCTGGCTGCCAGCCGGGCGGCACTCATCTCTACCCTACTGCCCGATCCAGGTAACGCCGAGGAACGCAAGCAGATATTAGAGCGCCTGGCCGGGCGTGTCGTAGCACGTGTGAAAAAGAAGAAGCTACCTGATGGCAGGATTGAGGAGCAGATCACCCAAGAGACCGAGGGCGGCATTCTGCACTGGGGCCGTGAAAATAGTGAAGACCTCAACTGGTTCCGCGAGAAGATCCGCGAGGCATACGGCGGACGAGCGCCCAAGGTCCTTGATCCCTTCGCTGGTGGCGGTGCCATTCCCCTAGAAGCGATGCGCCTGGGCTGTGAGGTCATCGCTGGAGACATCAATCCCGTCGCCTGGTTTATCCTCAAATGTACACTGGAATACCCGCAGCGACTCGCCAACCAGCGTCGTCCATTGCCCAGGTTTGCACTTGAGTCGCGCGAGTTCATGGAAGGGTATTTCAAAGCAAAAGGGTTTAAGGATGCCACAATGCGTGTACAGCTTGAGTCGCTGGGCCTGAACGGAGATAAAGGAGAAACCTCACAACCGCAACTCACAGGTATCCGTACCCATGTCGCTTCTGTCGAAGCCGACCTTGCATGGCATGTCCGCGCCTGGGGCTGGTGGGTGCTGCAACAGGCTAAGGCCGACCTGGAACGTTTCTACCCTACGATAGATGGTAAGCCAACCGTAGCCTACCTCTGGGCACGAACCGTCACCTGTAAGAATTGCCGTGCTACCATACCACTGCTAAAAACACGTTGGCTGTGCAAGAAGGATAAGAAACGGGTCGTGCTGACAATGGAGCCGAATGCCGACAAAACCGGCGTGGTCTTCGGCGTGCAGACAGATGTGCCGGTGGCGAAGGGGAAAGCCGCTCAAAGCAAGGAACATGATAAGCGCATTGGCGGTGGTACCATGTCTGGCTCCGGTGTCACCTGCCCATGCTGTGGCACGATTATGAAGATGGAGGACATCCGTTTGGAGGGTCTGGCCAGTCGACTTGGTGCGAACATGACTGCTGTTGTGGTTGATGGACAGCACGGCAAGGAATATCGCTTACCGACCGGAGACGAGATTCGTCTGGCTACCGAGGCAAAGCAGGAGGTAACAGGTGTCTTTGCCGAGATCCCATTTGGGTTGCCAGAAGAGCCGCTCCCGAGCAAGGAAGCGCTAGGTTTTCGCGTTCCCCTCTATGGTTTGAAGCAGTGGCTCAATCTTTTTACCCCACGCCAACTCCTGGCTTTGGGAACTTTTATCAAGTATACTCGCTCTGTCAGAGAGCTTATGCTTCGTCAGGGGTATCCTATGGAATGGGTAGAAGCTGTCAATGCATATTTAGCGCTGGCTATCGATAGACTTGCAGATCGTGGGAGTACACTATGTACCTGGACCGTCGGCTGGGATCAGATCAGGAATACATTTACCCGCTTTGCTCTGCCAATTACTTGGGATTTTGCAGAAAGCGTTGTATCTGCTGACAGTTCAGGTGGTTATCCTGGGGCTATTGAATGGATAGCTATGTATGTTTTGCACGCTATGGCTGCCTGTAATGTTACTTCTCGTCCAGGGATTATACAAGCTTCTGCTGTTAGTCCATATGGGCATCTATTTGATGCTATAGTCACTGATCCCCCTTACTATGATGCAATTCCCTATTCTGTTATGTAGACACTTGTACCCTTGTATAGCACCTGTTCATACTAACAACAGATGTCCCATACAGAAGGAGCAAGTGATACATGCGAGTACGCCGTGTCCAAACCAGTAGTAACCATGACGTGACCTTTGAGC
>WNEZ01001864.1_pt1 | contig 17847 bp, 19 predicted proteins | sample 5400521 | NCBI WGS metagenome assembly WNEZ01 (sample SAMN13153339, study PRJNA577476) | soil metagenome | isolation source: 120 cm saprolite under Douglas fir tree site 2 hole 1 replicate 1 | place: USA:California | collected 2015-04-18
CAGCGACTCGAACGTCGGTTCCACAGCGATTACTTCCATGTGGGGATCACGCACGGCGTAACCCCTTTCGAGCCACTCAAGAGCTTGATCTTTCTGTCCCAGACCTGTGTAGATTCTAGCGAAGTAGACGGGCGATACGCTTCCCCGAGGCAAATTCAGTTTGCGCTACGAGTAGTCTACTAAAGGCTGCCTCTTGGTCAATGCAGGGATGTGCTATCGGGTCGAATTGGTTTCCTTTCGGCGCAGCGAGGCGCAAACGTATGAATCCTCCGTTCGCCCGCTCGGATCCAAATACCATCCTGCTTGGCGTCTGAGCTATCATTTCGGCTGCCATGTCCTTCACTTACCTCGCAAACGCAAAAGGAATTTGGGGCGCCATGCCGAGGGGAGCGCGGTTGCAATTCTTGGCCGCTGTTTCTCTCACATTCTCCGGCGTCGGATTTTTACTTGACCTGGCTAATCCGACCCCCGGCCGGTCCGCACACATACTTTTTTTAGTTTTCACGGATGGTGCGATAGGTGTCGCCTACGGCTTCTGTCTGATGCGAGCGCCCAAATTTGTACCGATCCTGTTAGCCGTCCACGTGGCCTCAGCCCTCGCTGTTCCAAAGCATCTGGGGTCTTTCGCGATCGACTGGGCTCGAGTCGCTAACACCGGGGCCGGAGTTGATGAAATTGGGTGCTCACCGTAACTAATTGCTACCGTTGGCTCAAAAACCGTCGGCGATACTTACGCGCACTCTCTCGCGGAAATCCAGGCCATTGAGGATCAAAATTAGACACGTCCCGCGCAACGGCCTCTCCATACATCTGCCTAACGGTGTGCTGCATAGCAATCAAGTTGCTGCGCGAGGATTCCGTGGCACGGCTGGTAGGGTCCTTGGCAATTTCGGCATTGTAGATCCCGAGAAGAAATCCAGTCTGTTTCCGTAGACGTTCGATTGCTGCTGAGTCGAGTTGTTCTACAACCTGCATAATTTGTTGTACGCAGAAGTTTGGTAGGGAGTTCACCCGGAAGTTCACACGCGAACCATCGGTAATACGGAAAACGGACGCGTGGCGGGCCGCACCCTGCTCCAGGTAGTTGGAGAGCCACGCATCACACCTAAATAAGGCGTATAGTCTTTATATACGCACTTCTCCGCCATTCCTTAGCGAGGCGACGGTCTTCTGCGTGACTGGAGGCCATCGTGGCTAAGAACAAGAGAAACCATTCCAGTAGTGTAGACATTCCTACACAACTACGCAGACGCTTAAGAAGGTTTCCCGATCGCCAACAACTGACGGTGGGAAAGAGCGACATGAGCGAGAGCGAATCATGTGTCATGATCGGCTCGTGTGACCTGGAGCAACGCATTAGGTTCGAAAGCGCTTGTCGTTCCCTGATTTCAGTTGACACATTCTTCACCTCAACAAGTCGGGCGTGAGGGAAGGCATTTTGGACGGAAACAAAATCAGGCCGAATTGGGGGCCTTGATGAACGCAATTAGCATTTTTTTCGGTCTGTTTATTGCGCTGTTCGCGATCCTGCTGCTCGGCAAGATGCGCAAGCTGAAACCACAGGTCGCCTGGTACGGATCACAGTTGAGGATGTGCCCGTCCTGCGGATCGGTCACATCTCGGCTAATAGCATGCTGCTTGGAGTGCTCATACCGCGCGGGGCTGTCAAATCCATTCAAAATTCGGTAGTGTCCTAATTTGAATTTCCTTGTGGGTTGAGTTCGGCATGGATCGTGCCGCGAATCCATTCTGAGACTGATTGGTCTTTGGCCTTGGCTGCCGCCGCCATAGCCTTCAGATCGTCGGCAGTGAAGCGCACAGGGACAATGCTTCCCTTAGCCTCACCCTTGGGCATCTTGGGTCGGCCCACCTTCCTAGCTTTCTTCTGCTGTGCCAAGGTTCCTGAACTCCTCTCGGATCGCTGCCCTTACAGCCATTAGCGGCGACGTGACGGGGTGGACGTGTAGAACGGCAACGTGGCGCTTTCGCTTTGGATCATCGGTTTCATGCGACCAGGCATAGACTCTGCTGGCCTTGGGATGCCCTCGTAGGTCAAAAACCTCTACAACGCCATCCCAAATCGTCTTGCCCTGAAATACCTCTCTGATCGGCACACTCTCCAGATGCGTAGCCTCCGCACCGTGCAAGTGGCGGATCACGTCTTGCAGTTCTTCAATCGGGGTCACACTGTCGCCTCCACCAGATCGCTTACCGTCCAGAAATCCCGCTCGACTCCCGCAGCCATTGCAGGAGTGCAGCGCAGCGAGTTGTGGCGTTTCACAAAGTTATAGTAGGCGAAGTGCAAAGCAACCGCAGCCTCGAAGTTTTCCAGCTTCTTGCTGAAGGCTAGTGTCAGCCGGGTCAAGCGGCGCATGTGAAGGCGCGTGGTCGCATTCAGCCGTTCGATGTAGCTGGTAGAAGCCAAGTCCATATCAGGCGAGCCAGTGACGGCCCGTTTGTCCACGGACACAAACGTCGGGGCGCTATATTTATGCTCCGGATGCTGTTCGTGGTTGTGCTCGTAGGTCTTTACGATCTGCCCGAAGTCAACGTTGGCTCCAAACACTTCGTCAATGGCATCCAACAACTTCCAACTTGGTCAGTATGGGCGCTACCGAACCAATGTCTGGCAATACGCGGGCGTAAATTCGTTTTTCGCGCAATACCGAAGAGGGCAATCTGCTCGAGCTCCATCCGACGGTCAAGCCCGTCGCACTGGTTGCCGATGCCATCATGGACGTTACCGCTAGGGGCGACATCGTCTTGGACGCCTTTCTCGGAAGCGGGACAACCGATGAGAGTCCCCGCCAGCTTTAAAGACAAAAATCAGTTCATGTTGCGAACGATAAAATGTACCCATCCCGCCGTTGTCCTTGACCCATACACACAAGTTTTTGAGCTCGGAATAAATCTGTTGGCCAGCTTCAAGCAACTCCCGAGTGTGCCGCCAATCGCTGCTGACATAATGGATTGATCCGTCCGTGCTGTATCGTGCGAGTAGTCGGAAACTCTGCGCCAGAAAGTCGGTGAATTCGTCTTTGCTCATTTCGCCTGTGGCCATCGCAAACTCGCGGTGTTGAATCGAGCCAAGGCCTGTGGCATGACCCGCGATTGGAACGTTGTACGGAGGGTCCACAAAAATCATTGCGGCCTTGCCGTTTTCCATCAGGACATGAAAGGCATTTTCATTCAACGAGTTGTCGCAAAGAACTCGATGACGATTGAGTAGCCACACATCTCCGGGTTTGGTGACCGCCGCGAACTTCGCTAATTCGGGAATAACATCGGCAGGGTCCGATTCGCCTTCGTGGGCGGGCGTCAGGCCATCGAGGAGAACGTCAATCTCGCCCACCTCGAAGCCGGTCGCTTCGAGGCTGAAGTTCAATTCGACACCAGAAAGGAATTTGATCTGCTCGGCAAGCAGCCGCTCATCCCACCTGGAGTTTTCCGTGAGCTTATTGTCCGCGATCATCAAGGCCATTGTCTGTGCTGGGGTCAAATGATCGAGGATGATCGCTGGAAGCTGTTCCATGCCAAGTCGCTTCGCCGCCTGCAAGCGACCGTGGCCGACGATCACCTGTAGATCGCGGTTAACTAGGATAGGAATGTCGAAGCCGAAGGCCTCGATGCTTTGCGCGAGCTGTCGGATCTGTTTATCTGTGTGGATTCTGGGGTTATTAAGGTTCGGTCGCAGTTTGGCGGTAGCAATGTAAGCGACAGATAGTATCGGTTGCGGGCGTCCTAGATTGCCGGAACTCTCTTCTGTAGACCTGATTCCTCCTTGATCGATGGCGGATTGCTTGGCCGAGTGTAGTTCCACTGTGACACCCGAATTCTTGTCAGGCTGCCTCAAACGCATTGTCGCCCCCTGTCTGATTTTCTTGTGCAAGTCCGTGTGCACGGCGCAGGCCGCGTCGCGGAAGGCCGCAGCTGTTCCAGAGACTTATGCATATCTGGGGCTAGTTTGGGACGTAACGGCTGAGACTCAAAGGACACGAAAAGTCAGAATGTGGAAAACTTATGCGGGCTAGATACCCTAGGCGATTTGGGAAGCGGGTAGGCGGAGCCTGAGCCCGTCGCAGATTTCTCGTGCTCTGTTTCTTAACGTCAAGCAGGTTCGCGAGTTGCCACTATGTTGTCGGAAGCGTTCCAGGGTTCGCCCGATCGATTCCGGATCGGTGAAGGTCAAATCCTCCCGCATGCCCCATGCGTTCTTTCCGGCTTCAAGCAAGGCTGCAACGTCCTTTTCATTGAGGCGCTTTGCAGCATTTGGAGGCAAATAGGCGATCCAGCGCTGCCCGAATTCTTCGACGAAGTCTTGCAAGCCGACAAGAATTCCCCAGTTAGCCCTCGTACCCATGCGCTTCTTGTAGAACGCCGAGTTCACTCGACTTAACACCCCTCTCAAATCCGCCATCTCCGACTCGAGGATTGCACTGAGCTGAGCAGGCCTGAGGAGATCGAAAGCTTTGCCGACAGCGGCCGTAGAGGTAAGAGTCAAGAGCCTTCGATAACTATTCGCCGCCCGCGTCAGCTTGCTCGAGGCCTTTGAGAATGACGGCCAGGAATGCCTGCGCGCATTCTGCTTTAACCGACTGAACTGTTGACCGCGAATCGCACGTTTCTTTGTGCCCGCGGCACGTGCGATCCGGGCTTGCGCAGCCAAGAATGCCGCCTCTCTGTCGAGGATGTCGGATAGGTGCGAAGGCCCACCATCTCCCAGGTTCCTGCAGAGGCCGACTTCCGGGACTGAAGTCAACATTTTTCTATAAGCCACTGTTGCGCGTCGCAAGTCCCCTATCGCCCTAGATAGGGTTTTCCGTACCTGCTTCTTTGCTGTTCGTCGATCTTTGCAAAAATCCTTCCATTCCTGCGACCGAAGGAAATTGAACACCGAACTTAGCACCTCCTGCCGCCCATCATCTCCAAGCCAATAGATCAACTCGATCAGGCCCGGGTTCTGTTCGTTTTTTCCCTTTACAAGATACGTAAAGAATCGAACCCCAAATTCAATAATCCCAGGTTGTTTTGGGAGTTCTGGCACCGAAGCCACGACCTTCGCTTTGGGATTTCTGCGGGTTTTCGCCATTTCTCCCCCCCGAATTGACTTGATTCCTCTCCGAAAGAGAGCGGCAATGGTGGTTAGTACTTGGAGGGCCCATGCCAGATCCGATCCCGGAGCGCCTTGCTTCGCTGGCCCGGTTAAGTAAAACCGAGTTGCGCGACCTTTGGAGGCAGCTCTTGCGAGCGGTCCCGCCGCCTCAAATGAGAAGAGATTTTATGATTCCGATTCTTGGTTACCTAATCCAGGAACAAGCTTTTGGCTCACTCAGCACCAACAGTTGCATGAGACTGCGCCAACTTGCCCAAGCCTTTGAGACAGATCCTAATCGGAGAATTCCTTCCGTGTCAGGTATCAAACCAGGAACGCGCATCGTTCGACAGTGGAAAGAACAGGTCCACGTGGTGAATGTGGAAGAGAAGGGCTACGAGTACAAAGGATCACGTTATGAAAGCCTGTCCGAGATCGCGCGGCTCATCACCGGTACCAGATGGTCAGGGCCATTATTTTTCGGTCTTAAGCAAATACCACCGAAATCCCAGGAGGCCAAATGAGCTCTGAGCGTAAGCCGATTGTCCGTTGCGCGATTTACACGCGGAAATCCTCAGAAGAGGGTCTGGACATGTCGTTCAACTCTCTCGACGCGCAACGTGAAGCTTGTGAGGCCTTCGTCGTCAGTCAGAAACACGAGCGCTGGCGAATCCTGTCATCCCGATACGATGATGGTGGGTATTCCGGTGGCAGCATCGATCGACCGGCCCTTAAGCGTCTCCTGGAGGATGTCGAGAGTGGCAAGATCGAGACCATTGTGGTCTACAAGGTCGATCGTCTCACCCGCAGCCTGTCGGACTTCGCCAAGATCGTCGAGGCCCTTGATGCCAGGCAAGTCTCCTTCGTGTCCGTAACTCAACAGTTCAATACCACGACTTCGATGGGCCGATTGACACTAAATGTCCTGCTCTCTTTTGCTCAATTTGAGCGAGAGGTGACTGGCGAACGGATACGCGACAAGATCGCGGCCTCGAAGCGAAAAGGGATGTGGATGGGCGGCACTGTGCCGCTAGGATACGACATCAAGGAACGGAAACTTGTGGTGAACCCTGAAGAAGCCAAGCTGGTTCACGAACTCTATTGCCGCTATCTCCAGCTCAAATGCGTCGCCAAATTGAAAGCCAACCTCGACCAGAGAGGGATCAAGAGCAGGGTGAGGATCAGCGGAGCTGGTCGCCAGTCGGGGGGAGGTTTCTTCTCTCGGGGCGCTATTTATCAGATTTTGAAGAACCGGATTTACCTGGGAGAAATTTCACATCGAGACCAGTCGTACCCGGGTGAACACCAGGCCATCATCCAAAAGGAGCTGTGGGACCGGGTCCAGACACAACTGAGACGCGACAAATAGGGACGAAGAACCGGACTCAGCGCGAACTCCCCAAGCCTACTCACCGGCTTGTTACAAGATGCTGAAGGCAGTCGCTTTACGCCATCCCATACCGTGAAGAACGGGAAGCGGTATCGATACTACAGTTGTCGTCCGAAAATAACCGACAGCGGAAGCGCACCGAGCAAAGTCTTTGCGCTACCAGCCCATGACATTGAGAAGCAAGTCTTGTCTGGGTTGCAATCGTTCTTGGAGTCCACACAGCATGTGATGGACGAGCTCATCACGCCCGAAGATTCGCCTTCGTTAACGGAACATCTCATATCCGGCTCCATGAAAATGGCCAGCGTTTGGTCTTCCGCCTTACCGGCCGAGGTGTATGAATTCGTGAGAGCGGTCGTGCAGCGAGTGGTGGTACACAACGATAGGGTAGAAATTAAAGTCAAGAAACGAGCGCTTCGTTCTGCCCTTACGGAAAGTAGTCTTGCCTCATCACCGTCGGGTCCTAAGGAAGGAAATTCAGATGATTTGATCTGCCTCCGAATCCAGACGCAACTGAAGCGCTGCGGTCTTGAGATGCGACTCTTGGCTCCTCCCGATCGCCAACTGGGGGAACAAGGATCTCGCCCCGCGAAACCACTATTGAAGGCCGTAGCACGCGCCCATCAGTGGCACAGATGGATGTTGATCGGCAAAGCGTTGAGCCAGTCATCAATTGCCAAGCAGACTAGCCTGAACGCGCGGTACGTGGGCAGAGTCTTAGAGTGTGCCTTCCTTGCTCCGGATATTGTCGAAGCCATCCTTGACGGGCGTCAGCCTCCGGATCTAACCTTCGAGAAGCTGACCAGGCATGTACCGCTAAGCTGGGTCGAACAACGAGAACAGCTCGGCTTCCCCGCACTTCAGCCACAGCGATAACGCTTCTATTGCTGAGTCCAAATGTAGTTCTTGATTTGCAGGGAATAGTAATGCCTGATGTCCTCTGATAATTCCCTGATCGTTCCAAGCTCCTTTCGCATTAACTCCTACGGAATGTACTTGGTAGAAGACAGAGGTCTGTCAAATTGGAGACCAAGATTGACGAATTCCCTGTATTTTTCCCTGTTAACAGGGAATTTGATCGGAGAAGAGTTAGCACAAGACTGCGTCCTCCGCCACTCAGCTCATAGGTGGGAAACCACTTAGCAGTTCTACTGTACGACGACTGGAATCCTATGCTCTTCGTGTGGAGCACAACCTCGAGCGCAGTTGGGAGTGTCTCAAGGGCTTCGGATAGTCGCCGCATCGCTGCAACTGCGTCTGGCCCAGCCGTTTTTATGTAGCACGCTTGCGTGATTGAAACCGTGCTGTGGCGAAGGATGGCTTGAATGACCGTGTCATCCACGCCGACAACCCCGGATGACGGTCGAAAAGTCGCTCTACATTCCACTGAACGTCCGTAATCTTTTCCCGTGAGGATTGTTGCGCTACCGTGTCCTCACGGTGGACGGATGATTTTCAAACGCACCTTCAAAACAGACCGGCGACGCCGAAAACGCCAATTGCTGAACACCTCTGTGCGAGTATTGACCGAGTCTGCCGAATTGGATGCTCTTGGCATCAATCTCAGCGATGTCGGCATGTGCCTGTTTACCATGGCAAATCTGCCCGTGGGATCTCAAGTTCAGGTCGAATTTCTCCCGCCTCGAAGCACGGAACTTGTTCGACTTTCTGGGATTGTTCGGCATCGCGCTCTGTATCTATACGGAGTCGATTTTCTGGTGGATTCAGATGTAGGCACACGGCCCACCGCCGAAGTTGGGTGCGTGGAAGGACAGATCGAAGGCAGCAACTCGTGAACCTCATTGAATTGGCGCATGGTGGCCTCCATCGCTCTACTCGGGAGTCACATTTGAAGATCCTCTTGCCCTGTTCCGCGCGGTTTGGTCTGAGTCTCTGGTTCACGCTCGTAACTTGCTATGGTTACCAACGAGCGGTCACCGACGGTCGCATCACATAAGTCCAGCATAGTGTGTGGCGTCCGCATTCGTTCATAAGCCGGCCGGCGTTCGGTCAACGCCCTCGAGTAATCTCGTGCGGTGAGGGACCTGCTGCCATAGTCTGCAGTCATGACATCCTTTCCGCAGTCAAATCCAACCCACCCTGCTCCTCGCCTGAAGCTCGACGGATCAGTTCCCGTAGCGATTCGGATAGAGGGTACGACTTCGGTCCGAGGGAAATTACGCGAGCTCTCTGCCACTGGAGGGCTGCTAGCCCTGGCGAAGCCGCTTAACAAGGGTGAGTTCGTGGAGCTGGCGTTCCCAACAAACAATGGTGCTGTTCAGGGTATGGCGGAGATCCTCGAGCCAAAAGTGAAAGCGAGCTTAGGGTGTCTGCAGCCGTTTCGTTTCATCGCCCTCGAAGACGAAGCCAGCAACAGCCTTCAGATGGCTTTGGAATCGCTACAGGATCGAGTTACGGCGGGAAGAAGTCTCCATCGAGGCTGACTGATCAAGAATGCGCGGCAGGAGCGGGAATCCGGGTGGGCGACTTCGGCTTGGCGTCGGGATCCAGCTCAGGTTTGCGGATCCCTGCCATCTCCAGGGCCTGCAACACGAATGAGTTCCACGCAAAGACGCGATGGTACCCGAAGAAAGGATGAGCCGGATCGGTGGCGAGATACTCCTGGCTGGTGGGAAAATCCAGAGAGGTATTGGTTTCGGCCCAGAGGCGGTTCGTAATCGCACTGCCGGCTTTGCTCCAACCGTGAAGCTTACCAGCGACGTATGCGCATATCTCAATTCGCATCCAGCTCCCGCCGTTGTAGTAAATGCCGTCCATGTTGTGGTTTGCGTAGGTGGCTCCGTGCTCGTCACTAATCATGGGATGCCATGTGTCCGTGAAATAGCTCCAACCCTGGTCTTGGTTCGTCAGACCGATAAAGATCGGGCGCACCGTGCCGCCGATTTCGGGATAGGGGGCATCCGGGCGCGGCATTAACACTGGAATGCGATCGAGATGGTTGACCAGCATCTCATCCGTGAGTATTTTTCGCTTGAACAACCAGAGCGAGAGAAACTCCGGAAAGATTTCTCCGAAGCCGATGGCATCCGCGATGTGGCGAGCGGGTCGTACCCTCTTTAACCTGGGATCGTAGTACGAGCGATACGCTTCCTCGGCTTTGTGAATATAGTCTTCGGAGATCTTATCGCTCACCCCTGAGATCTCCAGCGCTTTGATCACGCGCAGCGTCACTGCCAGCATCCCCTGATTTTCACAAATGTCTGAAGTGCCTTCGGGGTAGCGAATCACGTCAAGCTGCCCCATGACGAACTGCGCCCAACAAGTGCCATCGTGATTTCGGTCATAGATTCGAAGGCAATAGTCAGCGGCCTTGCGAACTTTGTCCAGCGGAAGCTTCGTGCCAAAACGGTCGCGGTTCTGAAGCGCCCACATCAGCCACAAGGGAGTTGAGTCGTTCGCCTTGCGCTCCAGATTGGCCATGTTGGGTTCCACCAGGGTATTGATGGCTCCGCTTTCTCCCTGGTTTGCCGCCCAGACATCGAACACTCCCTCGTTCAACTCGCGATTGTGTATGCCAGCCAACGCGAAGAAACTGTCGCGGAGATACATCTCGCCGGCCGCGGAATACCAGATGCTTGGCGCCAGCATCGGCGTTCGGCCCTGCGGCTCGGCAGCCCAGGAGAGCATCATCAGATCTGCGTACAGGATCTTCTCCGTCTCCCCTCCGCGGAAGCCCAGGGCATCGGCCAACTTAACCTGGCTGGCCAAACGATATCCGCGAAGCGTGTCCGGAACCTGGTCATCCACAAAAATGAAGGATGTCCTCTCGTCCGGGTGGTCCATTTCGAGGCGATGATAGGGCTGATGGTGGGTGGACAGCCGGCGAACTTCTAAAACTCGGAATTCGATCTGGAGGGGACTACCCAGCGCTCGGAGTTCGCCACCTTGTTCGGATTGCGCCGTGGAGATAAGAACGGCGCCGCCGCTCCCTCGTCTTGAGTAAAAAAAAACAGTAGTTCGGAACTCGGACCATCCGGTCGGCGATTCAGGAATCCGGTCGTCATACAACGTAACGTTTTCAAGCTTGTGCAGATCTCTGTCCACATCCAAAACCTGCATGGCAAAGGCTTGCGCCGACTGGTACTGAAGGCGCAGCGAATAGACTTCGCCATCTTTCGCAGGAAATGGAATTAGCACCGCAGCGTCGGTACTCTTTAGAAACAAAGCTGTTGATCCATTCCGCTCTTCCAGTTCTACTTCGCCCTGCTTGTGCCAGAGGGGAACGGCAGGCAGAGAAATGACCTCACTGGCGTTCTGGTTCTCGGATTGCACGAGCGCTTCGCCGAAGGTCTGCTCTACAGCTGGTTTCTCGGCGCGGGGGATATAGTTCAGATTAGCGTCAGGAATTTGCAGCAGAGCGGGTTTCAGTGGCTTACCATCGCGGCGAATGATTCGACTCCAGTGGTTACGATAGCCGGAGTCGGTAAGCAAGCCCACCGTGACTCCAGCTTTCGTCCGGAAGCCAGCAGCTGGATAGTACTCACGCAGAGCTCCACCCTGGCACTCCTCCTGATTGAAGCTCCAGAACTTTGCCGGTGGCTCCAGTGGTTCCAGAGAATTAGTCACCTGGCAGAACAACATGTACATATCGACCTGATGAAAGCGTATCCGCTTTCGCACTACCTGAGGGGTGATGACCTCGTACTCTACCCGGGCAACCAGCGTGGCATTTAGATTGGGTAGTTTGCACTCGCCGTGCAAGGTTATGTGCGCCTCGTCGCCCGTCCACGCACTGGCCCTCCAGTTTTCCGTGCGGTCCTCAAGACTTCGTTCTTCATTCTGAAAAATGGCGGAAAACTCTCCTCCGCCATTGTGCTGCGCCATTGGTTTAGCGCCGCAAAAAATAGTCACGCCGTAGCCATCCGAACTGTTGCCGGTGATTCGTAGCGTCAGCTTTCGGGCGCCGACGTCCATTTCCGGAGTGCCGGTTTTTCCCGATGTCGCGCCCCAGGGGACTATTCCAGCAAGACCGGTGGCAAGCGATGTGCCGATGAACCGGCGACGTGACACTTTTAAACTTGCCAATACTCTTTCCTTTGTCATTTTCAATGATGCAGGAGGAGGATTTCCGAGTTTCAGCGTTCGGGTGCGGTCGCTACTCCCACGTGCTTGTCCGCACCACCGTAGTAAAAAAGCCAGCGCTTGGCATCGTGGACCAGTCCCTCTACGAACACAACATTTGGGACCTGTCCGACTTTCTCCCACTCCGGCCCCGGCATAAATACCGGTTCTTGAGCGCGCGCCAAAACCTTGGTTGGATCTTTCTTGTCGAACAAAACCCATCCCGTGCGGTACACCAGTTTGTCGTCGGCGCCGTTGTAGATCAGGAGAATGCCCTGCGACGTTATAACTGGCGGAGGTCCCGGTTCCACAACTTGGGAATCGAAAGCTCCCGGGCGGCTCGACAAAATAGGGTGTTCAAGCGCATCCGTCCAATGGATTAGGTCTTTGGAAGAGGCGACTCCCATCTGACTGGACTGACCCTGGGCATCGGCCAGATAGTACATCCAATATTTCCCGCCGATTTTCTTGGTGACAATCGCACCTGACTTGGTCCACCCCACATTCCATTTGCCTTTGTAAGCCGGCATGATCACACCCTGCCGCTTCCAGTGCACCAGGTCGGTAGAGGTCGCCAGACAAAGCTGCGCGTCTTTGCCGGTTGGACCCACTCCGTCAACGTTGTTGTATCCCGTATAAGTCAGGTAATACGTATGCCCGATCTTTACCAGCCGGGGGTCTTCGACACCGCCCCCTTTTTCATACGGGGCCTCCGGACTCATGACCGGCTCCGCTCGCCGGACAAAATGAATGCCATCATCGCCCGAACCGTAACCTAGCGACGAAGTGCCTTTACGGTCTTGGGCCCGGTAAAGCATCACGAACTTCCCATCCTTCTTGATGACAGCGGGATTGAATGTACCTGCCGATTCGAAGCCGTCGCCCTGCGGCGCCACGATAGGTTCAGGAAAAAGCCGTTTCCACTCTCCAAAAGGCGGAGTAAATTGGGCGGCCGCAGTCGTCGCGACAGCTACGACGGCCAGGAACGAGACCACACAGGCCTTGGTAACGCGGCTCATGAACTTCAGCGATTTGGTCATGTTAGAAATTAGTCTCCTTACAGGCGAGCGGGAATGCAATTACAAACAGATCTTCTTCTCCTCTGGAAAACTGCACGTCAGAACTCTGCGACTATTTGTGCTATGGCCCGTGCTGGAACTTGCAAGCTTTGGCCAACGATTTTCCCGTTCTCGCTGAGGCGGACTTCCCCGCCTTGTGCTGGCGGAATCGTGATGGTCGCAGAGCGTACATCTGCTGTCGGGTTGTATAGGATGAAATTGAGACGGTGCGCGGGAAAAGATTTCGCCTCGAACGTGTCAAGCAGGTCAAGGTTCACCAGCATCAGTTCCCGGTCGCTGAGCCGGCCGAGCGCCTCAAACATCAGGTACATCCAGACCGACTCGCCGGAGCCATAGATTTCCTTGCCGACATTCCCAGTTTGACCTCCAAGTTCGAGCGTGCCCAGGTTTTCATAAGGAACGAAGGCCATGGGAATGCCTTGGCGATTTCCAGAACACTCTTGAAAGAAACTAAAATTGTTGCGCCGTTGCTGATCCATAAAGCGCAACAGAGCTTCGAACACCAGCCCGCGTTTCATGATTCCGGTCCAGGGCAGAATCGCCTCAACATTTTCCTTGAACGCCGGGTACAGGATTGAGGCTGCGGCCTGAACCATGCCGCGTATATCGTGAGAGTTCTGGCTGGGATCGGAGCACCAATAGAACATGCGCAATTCTTCGTAGAGCAGGTAGGTCGCTTCATCACGTAACCCCAGCTCCGCCGCTGCCAGCGCGCCGTATGCGAGTTCCTGGGGCTCATGAAAAAGTCGGCTTGAAGGCACGGTGCACAGGACTTCGATGGCTCGCCGCCCCTCATCACGATAGTGCTCGTCTCCCGTCAAGCGATGCGCGAGCAGTGCCGCCCACGCGTACAGGCCGCCCACGGCGTAATTTGTTCCGGCACCTTCGGCACGAAGGTTCGAGACCTGATAGTAGATCGGGAAAAGATAGTCGTATTGGTGCGCCATCCTCTGGGCGGTCTGGAAAGCGTCCAGAAAGTGGTTCGTGACATCCTTGGATTCCGCCAGGGTTCCGATCATCGGATACTTGATCAAGCCGTTTTCGAAGGGATACCAGGAGTCTGCCCTCTCACTCGGCCCGCGCACAAAATCATTGCTCAGGCTCCTCGTGTCGGGATGGTAGAAGCCAGGCAGATCCGCCAGTAGCTGGCTGCACTCAAGATCGAGCCCAGCCGAGGGATGCAGTCGCAGATAGAGAAGCGACGGCCAAAGCACGTCCGCGATGGTCATCAGTTCGAAGTTATTGCCGGGCTGCTTCCAGAGCTGCGAAGTGTCCTTGACGTAGGCCCGCAGCCCGGTGTGTCCGTTGACCTCGACCTGAGAAGCGTTTCTCTCTTGCAAGTCCCCGACGGTGCCGGCCGCAAAATCTTTCCAGGTGGTGGCGCAACCCGGCCAGGCCAGTTTTTCCTCAAATAAAGGAAGGATTGCCTGTTGCCAGCGCACTACGGCTTCTCGCTCCGTCAGCAGGCGATCAAGGGGTCGCTGCAATAACAGATAGGTGAAGCACGTGTCGCCCGCGGGAAGCACATTGCCGGTGGCCTGATCGGCAATCAGTCCCACACCCAGACGCTGGGTTCCATCGCGTCCGATTCGCGAGATACTTGAGCAGCGATACACCAGAAAGCGGGGAAGATTTTCGATCGACATCCAGCTCATGTCGCCCATCTCGAAGAACATCATGGTTTCGATCCCGATGTTCTGGTCCAGAAGATAGACCGCAGGAAGGTCATTGCCCCAAGCGCCGAGCGAGTTCCGGGTGGGCTGCTCGAGCAACACCCGTCTCCAGCTTCCAGATTGGCCTTCCATCAGCGTTGAACTCGAACTCAACCAGACGATGATCTGGGGCTCAATCTGGCTTTCCTGGTGGAGCCGGACCGGTGCCGGCAGGTGAAGGGTGGTCCGGAAGCGGAACCAGGGCTCGCCGCGGCCGGGGGCTAGAGCGGTGACGTCTACGCTCCAGGAGTACTCGAAGGGTTGCCCGTCCAGACCCTCTGCTTTGGCTTTCCCTTCACCGACAACGCTTGAACCCTGACGCCGCAGACCTGACGTCACCAGGGGAAACGAAGGCCCAGTCACCAACGGGATGCCCGCGAGCGTGGCCGGCTTCCATTGCTTTCCGGCGCGCAGGAAGTTCTGGAAGGTGAGTTGCTCGCCTACGGGGGAAAACCGCAGCTGCTGGTCGCCGTTTTCAAGATTCAGAGAGTTCGCTGTTTGCGTCTCTGCGGTCGGTGGAGTGGCGGCGTCAGAGAGGGCGGCGCGCGCCGACGCAGTGCTCGCGGCCGTCGCCAGGAGCGCCTTCATGAAACCACGCCGATTGAGCACACTCATCTGGGCGCGACCCTGCTTGGACGACACATCGAGACTGCCGACGCTAAGGCCGTGCCGAACGCACGGTCTCAATACGCAATCTTCAACCCAAACTGAATAGTACGCGGCCCGCTGGCTCTGGTGACGGCGCCGAAGCCGCAGGCCAGAGGTCCCGGACAGCCAGGACCGCCAACCGGAACAAATGGAGTGGCCAGCCCCGAGTCGAATCCGCCGGGCGCCTGGAAAATGTGGCGGTTGAAGATGTTGAAAAACTCCGCTTTGAAGTCGATGGTCGCTCGCTCCCCAAATATCCGGGTTTTCTTGCCGAAGGTGAAGTCCTCGTTCCGGCCACCAAACGTACGCGCTCCAGCCAGGGATCTGCCTTCATTGCCGAAAGTCAGAGGGCCCGCGACCGTGAACGCAGCAGGGTTGAAGAACGGAGTGGACGCGGGATTAAAGTTCGAGCCCTTGTTGGTCTCGGCGACCCCCTGGACGACATTTACCCGGGCAATCCCGGTGAAATGGCAACCTGCAAACAGAACATCGCCGGCGGTGCCACCACACGGGCCGTACACTGCGGTAGGATTTCCGGACTTGTAGGAGCCGACACCTGCAAGGTACCAGCCGCCCACTACACGATCCACGACTCCGCCCTGGTTCAGGTAGCGCTTGCCACGCCCGGCGGGCAACTCATAGAAGAAACTGGCCACCAGACTTTGGGGCGTATCGAGTTGGCTCAAAGCTTTTTCTGCCTTGCGATCGTACGAGTTTTGCCCGATGAAGCTGTTCGTACCGATGAAGCCGGAAACACCCGGCCCAGCAGAGTCGGCGTCCGTGATGTTCTTCGAGACGGAATACGACACCAGGAAGCTCAATCCTTGGGTAAAGCGCTTTTCAACTCCCAGTTGCATCGCATGATAAGTGGAGTTGCCGGTTCGATCAGGAGTAAAGGAGTTATCTTCCTGGTTGAAGTCCCCATATTGGGGGAAGCGGCGCAGCAGCTGATTGATGTTTCCAGTGAAAGTTGGGTAAGGCAAGGTGATACCGGCGGCAATGGCATTAGGACATGTCGAGTTCGCCAAGCAACTGGAATCCTTCGTCAAGTCGCTGCCCAGGGAGAGGAACGTCGGGTTCACTTGATTGGGGATAACGTTCAAAGCCGGCAAATGCGTACCCTTGGAGCCGACATAGGCGACGCTTAGGATCAGGTTATTCGTGATCTGGCGTTGGACGTCGAGATTCCATGACTGGATGTCCGCGGGGCGCCCAGTGTTCCGCGGCACCAGGATCACTCCGTTGCTGCCATTTTGCCCCTCAGGCGTGAAAGGTCCGGTGGGAGGAAAAATGTGCGGTATGGCGTTGTCAATTTGGAGCGGACCGCCATTGGTCGGGCTTATGGTCTGCCGGTTGAAAAATCCCAGGCTGCCCTGGTCAGCGAAAGAGCCTTCTTTCAACGGCTCGTAGAAGATGCCGTAACCGCCGCGCAGCACCGTCTTGTCGTTAATCGTGTAGGCGAAGCCGAGGCGGGGACCGAATGCCTTGTGGTAGACATCCTGCGGACGCGTCTGATTATTGCGCCCTGATCCACTTCCGAAATAGGTATACGCTCCCAGAGTGTTTCCCGCGCCTGGATTGGGAAGTGCCGGGTCAACCGCCGAAAACCGATTCTGCGCTTCGGTGGCCGGTATGTCGAGGTCATAGCGCAACCCGTAGTTGAGATTTAGGCGGGGCGTCAACTTGTACGTGTCCTGGCCATAGAAGGAGTAGTTTTTGTATCGCACTCCGCTGTGACCGCCGTAGTTTAGAGTGGAAGTATTGACCAGTCCGAAAAGCGCACTGGCCACCGGCTCTCCGCCGACTCCACTTCCATTGCTGGTCTCCGCGGCATTGAAATCGAACTCACCCGAGGATTGCGTGAGGCGCCGCACGTTAAATTGCAGCATCCGAACTTCGCCGCCGAACTTGAAATTGTGTTTGCCCTTGATCCAGCTCACCGAATCATTGACCTGGTAAACATTGTCCGCAAATTCCGAGTCACCGCAGTTATTGAGCGCCTCCTGGTAAGGATCGCCAGTGAATTTGATACAGGGGAAGGTGGTGTTCTGCACCCCGGTGAGTCCGATCTGTTCGGGGAATCCTTGGCCCAGGCTGTTCGCGACCTCAGCCCGATAGCGACGGCTGAAACCGAACAGGAAGTGATTGAACACCGACGGGCTGAAAATATAGTCGTGGCTGAAGCGTGCGTACCGCGTGTTTTGCGGCAAACCCGACCCGAAGATCGGTCCCAGACTCGAAGTGCCGCCGGTCTTGGTATTGTCGTAGTCAAAGCCGAAGGACAAACGCTGCTTGTCCGAGATAATGTGATCGATTTTGAGATCCCAGAGATTCGCCGTGGTGCTCGAGAGCGAGCGGTTAATCACGTTATTGGTGAGGCCGCCGTTGGTCGGGGGAAGCAGCGCAAAAACGTTTTTCATCACCGCGCTCTCGGTGAAGTTGGGGTCATTTTGCAGAATATTGCCGGGAATTGCCGCGTGCGTGGTGGGATCGAAAAGCTGCAAGGCGGGTAGCAGGGCGGAAAAGTCGCCCCCCCGAAAAGCTTCGGGCGGCAGACTGGTTATCGAACTGCCTCCGGTATGAAAGCGGAATCCCTCATAGTCAAAGAAGAAGAATGTCTTGTTTCTTCCGTGGTAAAGATGAGGAAAATACACCGGGCCGCCCACCGTGAAGCCGAAGTCGTTTTGGGTATTAACTGACTTTTTCTGACCCAGCGTGTTGTTCACCCAACTGTTGGCGTCCAGGGCGCGGTTGCGGAGAAAATCATAGACGGAGAAATGGAACTGGTTGGTGCCGGACTTCACCGAAAGACTCACAATTCCGTCGCCGGATTCACCATACTCA
>WNEZ01002195.1_pt1 | contig 17844 bp, 13 predicted proteins | sample 5400521 | NCBI WGS metagenome assembly WNEZ01 (sample SAMN13153339, study PRJNA577476) | soil metagenome | isolation source: 120 cm saprolite under Douglas fir tree site 2 hole 1 replicate 1 | place: USA:California | collected 2015-04-18
TTTGCCGGATGGCGTGCGCAACATCTCTGGGATACGTGGCTGGAGAGGGCCGAGATTAACGCCATGGGGGTGGGCTTCCAGCATTGCCATGCTCAGCCCATCTTGTCCGCCAAACCCGTCGCCGTATGGGCCGCTGCGCAGTAAGAAGTCCAGCATACGCTCTGGCCCTCGTCGCGGCTTGAGGGCTTCGAGTATTTCACCTGCGTCCCGGCTATCGACCCGCGAACCAACCGTTGCTACCTCACGCTGGATGAGCGTCGTCATGCTGAGGTCATCAAGGAAGCCGACATCGGCATCAGGCCCTTGTCCTGCGAGTATTCCTGCAAGGCGCAGGAAGATTTCCCATTCGTCCAGTGCCCCCGGCTCGCGTTCGATTACAGGCGGCGAGTAGTTCGCAACGTTGTGGACGGCCAGTTGGTAAAGCGCGAGGTCATAGTGAGAACGGGCCAGCACCGGGGGAGGTGGCAGGATCACGTTGGCGTAGCGCGTCGTTTCATTGAGGTAGATATCCACGCTCACCATGTACTTGAGCCTGCCGAGCGCTTGTTGCAGGCGGTGGCCATTGGGAGTGCTGAGCGCGGGATTGCCCGCCAGCGTGATCAGCGCCTGAACCTGCCCCTCTCCTGGCGTGTCGATCTCCTCGGCCAGGCAGGAGGCCGGTAGTTCGCCGTAGAATTCAGGTAGTCCGCGCACGCGGCTCTTCCAGCGCCCAAACCGCACCCCTCGCCCTTTCCCGGGAGCGCCGGTGGCGTTACGCGCCCCGGCGGCAGCCTTCGGGAACATGGCTCCTCCCTCCCGGTCGAGGTTGCCGGTCAGGACGTTCAGCACATCTATGAGCCAGCTCGTGAGGGTGCCAAACTTCTGCGTGCAGGTGCCGATGCGCCCATATACGGCTGCTCGTGGAGCGGCTGCCAGCTCCCGCGCGATACAGCGAATTAGAGGCGCTGCAATGCCACAGGCAGCGGCCACATTTTCGGGTGTGAAAGACTCAGCCAGTACGCGCACCTGCTCAAAGCCCGCAATATGGTTAGAGAGCTTCCCTGGAGCCACCAGCCCTTCGGCAAAGAGTGTATGCACGAGCGCAAACAGGAAATGCGCGTCGTGCCCCGGCCGGATGAAGTGATGTTCGTCGGCCTCCTGTGCGGTACGTGTGCGGTAGGGATCGATCACCACAATTTTGCCCCCACGCTGGCGTAATCGCCGCAGGCGGCCGCGCATATCTGGAGCGGTCATGAGGCTTCCATTCGAAACAAGCGGATTGGCGCCGAGCAGCAGCAGGTAGTCAGTGCGCTCCAGGTCGGGTACAGGGATGGAAAGCACCGTACCGAACATCAGCCCTGCCGATACATGCTTGGGCATCTGATCGAGCGTTGAGGCGGAGAAAACATTATGGGTTCTCGCTGCCTGCAAAAAGACAGGTAAATAGAGCAGGCTCGCGAGGTTATGTGCATTTGGGTTGCCGACATAGATGGCGAGGGCATCCCGCCCACCCTCTTGCAGGAGAGGCATCAGTCCGCGCTCGATCTCAGCGAACGCATCCTCCCAGCTCACGCTCAGCCACCGGTCATCCCTACGCACCAATGGTTCGCGGATACAATCCGGATCGGCATGCAACTCCTTGAGACTGTAGGCTTTTGGACAGATGTAGCCATGGCTGAAAACGTCTTGAGTATCTCCCCGGATGGAGAGAATCTCGCGGCCACGTGTTTCGATCTCTAATCCACAGGTTGCTTCGCACAGGGGACACGTTGCATAGCTGATCTTTGTAGCGGTCATTGGGCTTCCCTCCTTTTCAAACCATGAGAACTTCTGCGGGTGAGCAAGGCTCCTCATCCTCCTTGCCTGGCGGCTGCTATTTTATCCAGCTCCCACCAGCATTGGAAGTGTAGCCCAGGGAAAGGTACGCAGCATCCACCAGGCTCTGGCTTCTCGCATTGAGACCAACGCCCGGGCCCATCCTGTTCATCGCGTACCCAAAAGACATCCTGGCAACCGGATCGGCAAACGCATTCGCCCCCCCGAAACCGGGGAATCCGAAGGCCTCTTCCGAGAGAATGTAGCTATCGTTTTCAGCGGCGAATGGCACACGCCGGTTGTCTACTGATTTTGCAAAGCCGAGCGAGAAGCGCATGGGAAGCAGCACCACCATATCCACGCTGGTTGCCGAGGAGACCGCTCCCATGCGTACCAGGGTGTCCCGATTCACTAAGCTGACACCCTTCAGGCTGCCACCATTGGCGAGAGGCGCATACATTCCGGCCAGTCCCCGTGCATTGGTCATGGCACCGACCGAACCAATTTCGGCGGCGTGGGCGGCCCGCGTGTTAAAACCGAACACACCATCTGGGCCGGGCATCATGTACCCGCCGGTATTGAACATCTGTAGCGCTGACAATGAAGTGGGGTCTGTGAATATCGCTTGAAACATGGGGTTAAGAGGCCCACTCGGGTCAGGAGGGTCTGCCGGGATGATTGGAGCCACCCGGCTTTCGAGCGCTTCCGGCAGTCCGATCCAGAAATCGAGACCCAGCGGCTCTGCCACTTCCTCGCGGAAGAAGGTCCCCAGTGACTTGCCGGATACCCTGCGGATGAGCTCCCCAACCAGGTAGCCGAACATAAATCCATGATACCCACGCATGGTGCCCGGTTTCCAGAATGGCTCCTGCTTCTCCAGTGTCTTGACCATAAACTCCCAGTCGAATAAAGCTTCTGGGGGCAAGGGTGCGCTGATAGCCGCAAGTCCGGATGTGTGATTGAGCAACATTTTCACCAGAATTGACTCTTTGCCAGCCTGGCCAAACTCTGGCCAGTAGCGCATTACCGGTGCCTCAAGGTCAAGCAACCCCCGCTCAATGAGCATATGCGCACATAAGGAAGTCGCTCCCTTGGTTGCCGACCATACGTGGGTAATCGTATCTTCCACCCAGGGTTTATTGGAAGCAGGATCCGTGCTCCCTCCCCATAGATCCACAACCTTTTCACCCTCGATAATAATAGATACCGATGCCCCGACCTCGTCCCTCTCCTGGAAATTTCGCACGAATTCCCCGGCTACTCGTTCAAATTGCGGATCGTAGAACCCCTCGATCTCACCTGTGTTGACACTCTTCTTAACCATGAGAAAACTCGACATGACCTGGTCCTCCTTAGTTTGCTACCGCTCTGTGAGGAGCAGACTGATAGCTCCGGCTCACACTGGTGAGCCTGCTACATTTGTGTCGGATCTGTTGAGAAGAGAATGACCATCATGCCGTACATCATAGCACAAACACCTGGGTTTGAGAGTGTTCCTGCATACATACGTTCCACCTTGGCTCCCTATTTCCTTTTTTCTCCGCATCTACTCTGTTTTGCTTCTGGGATCGCGTATGACCTTGCCTCGATATTGTAGAGTCAACGAACTTGGAATATACTAAACACTACAACAGGGGAAAGGCCATGCCGAAAGATTAACGAACCTCCCTACCTGTATGTGGAACGAGCCATATTAACTGCACCACAAAGGAGGAGTAATTAATGGCACGCTGGGATAGGGCTATTGGAGCTTTACCGTTTCATCAAGGACGTGTGTTGGACCTGGGCTGTTCGGTTGGCTACGCTACAGCGAAGCTCAGGCGGAAGGGATATCAGGCGGTGGGGGTAGACAACTCTCCATGGTGTATTGCATGGGCAAAGCGTATCTATCCCACAGGCGAGTATTTGCTTTGCACTGCCGAAGAGTTACCGCTGGCCGATGCCAGCTTCGATGGTATTCTCTGTCTGGATGTTCTTGAACATGTAACCGATGAAACAGCAGCTATGCGCGAAATTTGCCGTATCCTGAAACCGGGAGGAACACTTGTAATCAGCGTTCCTCATCATGGGCTCTTGCGCTGGCTCGACTCTCTGAATCTGTATGCTCAACTCGTGCGCGTCACTCGGCATGGTCTCTTTCCACAAGAAATTGTACAAACCGGTGTTCATCGTCATTACTCCTGCGACCAAATCTGTACCCTGCTGGGATCAGCATTTCGTGTTCAACGTGTCAATCGCACGGGACTGGGGCTAGCCGAGTGGGTCAATTTGCCTTTGCTCGTTGTATGTCGCTATATCCTGGTTTGGGAGTGGGCATATGAGATTCTGCGAGTGATCTTTTGGCTTGTCTATCTGCTCGAAGAACTGATACCACTGCCATTTGGTCGGCTAAGCTGGCATCTCATGGTGGTGGCAATGAAAGTACAGGCGGAGCCTCATGTCGAGAAGGAGCAGTGTGGTGAGTAGCTTGTCTTGCTTGTTCTGCATAGTCGACTGCTCTCCACAGTGCCTTCTTCGGTGTACGAATGCTTCACGAGCTCTTCCTTACAGATACGAGAATAACCTCAAGAACATTTACTGTATTCTATCATATTTCTCGCTCCATCTACCTCTATGTGCGCAGATGAACAGAAAGTGTGCGTCGTACGCAATGAGACCGAACCAGAAGAGCAAACGGAGAGCATGAGCCTTGTGAAGCATATCACTTGTGCAGTGTGTTCCTGTATATAGTAATCCGGGGCATGAAGAATGCATACTCCTGTTAGTGCGAAAAACATTCTGTCCTCTAAAATGTATAATATAAAGCAGAGGTGTAAGAGGTGTATTCCTGGAAGATACAGGAGACTTTCATTCGACAGTGAAGGCGCTTGGGAGCAATCGGCTATGCAGGATAAGGTACTCGTTCTTCGTTCGAGTAAGCCAACTACGCCGCTATACACGTTCACCTGTAACGTGCCTACACCGCTGACGTCCTTGATTGGGCGCGAGCAGGAAGTAGCGGCGGCGTACGCTCTCCTGCTTCGACCGGAGGTGCGCCTCGTGACTCTCACAGGCCCCGGTGGCGTCGGCAAAACTCACCTGAGCCTACAAATCGCAAGCGACTTGTTCAATGACCTCACCAACGGTGTCTGCTTCATTCCGCTGGCCACCATCAGCGATCCTGACCTGGTCGTTCCCACTATCGCTCATGAACTTGGAGTCAAAGAGATTGGCGATCAAGCGCTGCTTGACCTCCTGAAAGCATACCTACGAGACATGCAACTACTGTTGTTGTTCGACAACTTTGAGCAGGTGCTGGTGGCGGCACCGAGGCTTGCGGAACTGTTGTCAGCGTGTCCCCACCTCAAGATTCTGGTAACCAGCCGCGCCGTGCTGCATATACACGGTGAACATGAGTTTCCTGTACTACCGCTGGCACTGCCTGATCTCAAACATTCCTCAAAGAGTGAGGATCTCGCGCAGTATGCGGCGGCAGTCCTTTTCCTCGAGCGTGCGCGGGCTGTCAAGCCCGACTTCCAGGTGACTGCCACCAATGCGCATGTCATCGCGCAGATTTGTGTACACCTGGATGGATTGCCGCTCGCTATTGAATTGGCAGCGGCACGAATTAAACTGCTGCCACCACGAACATTGCTGGGACGATTGGAGCACCGACTTTCAGTGTTGACGAGTAGGGCACAGGATGTGCCAGCGCGACAGCAGACTCTCCGCAATACCGTCGAGTGGAGCTATAATCTGTTAGATGCCCAGGAGCAAAGACTCTTCCAGCGACTCTCCGTCTTCGTCGGCGGCTGTTCTCTCCAGGCTATAGAGGCGATATGTGCTGCTCTTGGCGCTGGTGACGGAGAGGGACAGGTCCTGGACAAAGTAGCGTCACTGATCGACAAGAGCCTGCTACAACAGACCGGGCAGGGAGAAGATGAGCTTCGCCTCGGAATGCTCGAGACGATCCGCGAGTATGGGCTGGAGCGCCTGACCGTCAGTGGAGAAGCGGAAGCTACGCGGCAGTCCCATGCTGTGTACTACCTGGCATTGGCGGAGGAGGCAAGTGCGGAACTCTCCGGCCCAGGACAAGCAGTCTGGTTGGAGCGGTTGGAGGGAGAGCATAACAACCTGCGCGCGGTCGTCCGCTGGTCGCTGGAGCCAGCGAAGGACGTTGCGCAGCGCCGAGAGGTCCTCTTGCGGTTGGGGGGAGCGCTGGCTGAGTTCTGGCATGTCCATGGCCACTACAGTGAGGGGCGAAACGTCCTGGAGAGGGCGCTGGCGGGAAGCGAGGGAGTTGCGGCACCTGTGCGTGCGAAGGCGCTCTGTGCTGCCGCGATGCTGGTCACCATGCAGGGTGACGCGGAGCGAGCAACGATCTTGGTGGAAGAGAGTTTAACCCTGTTTCGCGCCCTGGGTGACTCACCAGGCATTGCACGAGCCCTCTACTTGCTAGGGCATGCAGCCTGGTTGCAGGGCGACCTGGCCAGGGCAGGCGCACTCCTCGAGGAGTCTTCGGAACTCTGCAGGGCAATGGACGACCGGGATAGCGTCGCCTTCACGCTCTACAACCTGGCGAATCTGGCCAGGTACCAGGGCGAGTACGCTAAAGCAAGGGTCTTGCTCGAGGAAAGCCTGACGCTCTTCAGAGAGCGAGCCAACAAACGAGGCATGGCTCTCGCGCTGCTCCTGGATGCTGAACTGCGCTTCGTTGCCCACCGTGATCCGACGCTGATTCACCCACTGCTCGAGGAAAGTCTGGCACTCTTCAAGGAGATTGGTGACAAAGATGGTCTGGCCCTCCACTGCTACGTTTCCGGACAAGTAGCTCTTAGTCAGAGTGATGCCTCAATGGCAAGCTCGCTGCTTGAGGAGAGTCTTGCGCTCTACCGGGACCTGGGGGACCGGCAGCGCATGGCTCAGGTACTCGCCGGATTAGCGAAGGTGGAGGCTTACCAGGGTGACCTCGTTACGGCTCATGTCCTCTACGAGGAGAGCTTGAGCGTAGCCAGGGTGGGCTACAAGCTGGACATCGCCTCTGGCCTGGAAGGCCTGGCGAATGTGGTCGCGGCGCAGGGAGAGTTGGCGTGGGCAACCCGGCTCTGGGGTGCAGCCGAGGCTTTACGAGACACGATGGGTGCCCCCCTTCCACCCCTCGAGCGCTCTGATTATGAGCATGCGACGGCTACTGCACGCACTGCACTCGGTGCAGAGGCATTTACCGCGGCATGGGCCGCGGGAAAGACCATGACACTGGAGCAGTTCCTCGCCGCAGAAGGACGTGCGGCTCTGCCTACGCCGATTCCGGCAGGGCCGCCGCCGACTACTAGAAGGGAGCCTCATCCAGCCTATCCCGGCGGATTGACTGCACGTGAGGTCGAAGTGCTGCGGCTAGTGGCACAGGGACTGACCGATGCACAGGTGGCTGATAAGCTGGTTATCACTCGTCGCACCGTCAACTGGTACCTGACCTCGATCTACAATAAGATTCAGGTCTCCTCGCGCAGTGCTGCTACCCGCTATGCCATTGAACGCCGCCTGGTCTGACTAAGCAGGCAGATGCCCTGATTCGATTCATGCTCTGCCAGGTCTCTCAGTCGGTTATATGCATAAACAAGGTTCCCACTCCTGTAATTCTACAGGGTCAGCTTCAAAATATCCCTTCACAAATCGGTAATAAAATCCTGTTATTCTACAGATGTGCTCACGCCTTCAGTTGTGTAGACTTTGAGTAGCGAAGCATTCATGCTAGCGTAATGACGAGTCGGCAGCTAATTCTGCCTTAAATCTCATTTGTATACCTTGTCCCTATTACGCGCTTAAATTAGAAAGGCAGGAAATGTATGTATGCTGTTCACGCTCCTCGCGCTTTTCGTGTTTTGATCCCATTTCTAGTAGTTTGTCTCGTCTTCCTGTTTGCACCACAATTCTCAGCCAGTGCTAGCAGCAATACCCCATCGCGTACTCTTCGTCCGGCCATCTCGACGAGCTGTCCTGCTCCTGGAACTGCCAATGCTGCATCTATGCCTTCCATGACGCTTGGTACCGATCCGACGATTGTCTATATTGTCAATGAAGGCACGCCCTCTCAACCGACTGCAGGCACCTTGAAACGCTACGACGTTGTGACCGGCAACAAGGTCGAGATCCTGAAAATGGCTGACGCGCTCATCTCTGAGGCGCAGGTCTCAGCCAATGGACAGTGGCTGCTCTTCGTGGCACATGTATCGGGACAGGTCAAACTGCAACTCGTACGCATGGATGGTCAATTCTTGCAGACCCTCTACTGCGGAAACCCTGGCCAGGTTGAGTGGAATCAGCAACTCGTCGTGTTCGAAGACGCTCAAGGTACCCTTCTGCTCAATATGACTACTGGTGCATTACAAGTCGAACTGTCGCCTTCTTCTAATCCCTCGATTCACCCACGTACCTGGCTAGACAAAACCCGCGTCTATGTCACGCTGCAATTAGTGGATGGTCCGCCGGAGAGCGTGGCTGTTCTTGATACCAGCAAAGGCCCCAATCAGCAGTGGCAAAACCTGCCAGTCGCCTTTGATGCCTCCAGTTCCACTCCCTTCTGCTGGGACTTCGATAGCAGCTTTGATGCACAGAACCTGTTTACCAGCCAGTGCAGCGCCCCCAGTGTAGGCAGTCTTGGCCCCGGACCTGCTCATGGCCCCAGTGTGATCACTGTCCGCCCACCGGCAGGCGGGTCATCCTACACCTATATATACGTAAGTCAGAGTCTGGCTTTCAGCGCCGTTCGCGCTGTAACGAGTAGCACCCTGCTCTTCCTGGTGGCTAACACATCAGGGGATACCAGCCACAACGGTCTCTGGAAAGTAGGGACCGATGGGTCTAACCCACTTCGTCTGACCAGTACACCTGGCAGTATCAACAGTCAATTCAACCAATTCAACCAGTTTCCCTGGTCGAACGTCTCACGTGACAGTCAACGCTACGTCCTGCAAATCGTCAGCAGCACTTCCTCCAGCACTACCTATACCCTGGAGTATGGCTCCCTCAGTGGTGGCTCACCGGTCGTCTTCGCCTCTATTACTGGCACACAACTGGCAACCGTCGGCTGGACGACAATGTAAAGCTCTTCAAAAATCACCAGCAAAGCAGAAAAAACGAGGCTCTCATGATCGTTCGAGTCGTGGGAGCCCTGTTCCTATCAGACTCGCCCTTCCAGCGCCTTGCCGACAGATGCCGACATGTGATACGTTGTGTGAGCAGAAGGACAACCATCACAGTGAGGGAGGAACAAAGACATGCTCGAGCTCACCACAACACAAATCGCTGCTCGACTCGGTGTTTCTGAGCGCACGGTGCAACGTTGGATCAGAATTGAAAAGCTGCGAGTGCAAGCAACTGCAGGGCATCGGCACTTAGTTGAGGAAAGCGATCTGGTGGCCTTGACCGTGCCCCAGCAGGGTAACATCCAGCGAAATGAAATGACAGCACTGCGAGAAGATTTCTATGACCTGGCTCATCAGGTGAGCGAACTGGGAAGGATCATGGAGCAAATCATTGCGGATCTCACGGCTCTTCCAGAGCAGATCGAACACGCTCGCCTCACCGTACCGCTGTACATGGAAGAGAACCCGCCAGGCCAGGCAGAAGCACGACTGGCTGCATTAGAACGCCGCGTGAGCGAACTCGAGCAAGTCGTCCGGGCTCCCATGTACTCATTGAGCAGCTTGCCAGCGGATGAACGGCTCACCGCGAAGGAATAATCATTGGAAGCAATGTAGCCAGCACAAGTTCCAAGGGATACGCTATTTCTCCCAAACGAAAAACTCTACGATATAACCATCGGGATCGCAGACGTACATCTGCAGAACGCCATCACCGCGAGGACGCGGGCCGCCAACTATTTCAACATTGTGAGCCTGCAGGTGCTGGCGTGTCTCCTCCAGGTTGGTGACCTCGAAGGCGATGTGCGCAGTATAACCAACAGAAAGTTCATCCGGGCGATATCCCCCAGGTTGCACCTGGGCAACACGTCCAGGTTCAGCTTCGCCGATCAGGTGTATCTCAGCGCGCTCTTTACGGAACCAGGCACCGGGGAAGGTAAAATTGCGCGGTCGGGGAATTTCTTCCATTCCAAGTACCTGGCCATAAAAACGGCGTGATCGCTCAACATCTTTGACCAGCATAGCTGCGTGATCCAGGCTGCGAATCTCCATAGGCTCGTCCTCCTTTGGAAACTTCACGTTCCCATCCCGGGTGATGTAATTATCTTCATGGCGCCAGTGCGTGTAGCCCAGGGTGAGCTCGTCGGATGGCAGGTCTTTTTCGCCATCCTTTTTGCGCTCTTGCTAGGCGGCTTGATACAGTTTGTCCTGGCACGCGGACCCACTACATCGGGCTGACGAAGCCACGCCTTGATGCAGCCGCCCAGAAGTCAACTGCAGATCAAGCTTTCGTGTAGTACATGTATGTAAGCATGAGTCCTAAAAAGCTTGCAAAGAAAGGTCAAAGCGGATACAGTATCTCAGAGGTATGACATATTACCTGCTCAGCGATTATTGAGCAGAACCTCTGCCACCGAGAACGATGGTAGCACATCTGGCAGAGAAGCGTCAAGTGGAAAGAAGAACGGATGCAGTTCACAATCAAGGTAAATAAGGAGAAGAAGCCATGAAGCCAATCGACCTTAGCGGCATGCGTGTGATTGACCTGTCGCAAAACTGGGATGTGAATACCCCCTCTTTTGCCACGTACGAAGGGCCTACCGTCAAGTGGATCAAACGCCCCGCCTTTGAAAAAGTGGGGGGACAGTTCATCTCGTCTACACTGCATGTAGGGACGCACCTGGATGCCCCGCTGCACTTTGTCACGAATGGACAGGATATTGGCAGTATTTCGCTGGACAAGCTGGTGGGGCCGGGGGTAGTAGTGGACCTGGAAGCCATGGGCATTGGAGATTATGAGATCTATACCTCGCAGCACTTTGAGGAGTGGGAGCGTAAGACGGGTATACGGATCGAGCCGGGCGATATCGTGGTGGTGCATACCGGCTACCACAAATATTATCAAAGCAACTGGTACGGTAAATGCGAGCCGAACGAGATTCGTTATTTCAACATGCACCCGGGACCCACCCGCGAGTTTGTCGACTGGACACTGAAGCGGCAGATCTCCTGGTTTGCCATTGATGCAAGTTCGATGGATCACCCCATGAATACGGTACTGCGCATAGTCCGTTCCGATCTGGCAGCCAAATGCGCTAAGAAGCTGGGCCGGCCGCTTGAAGAAATCTGGCCCGAAGATGACCTGCAGCTTATGCATTACCAGTTATTCCCGCAGGGGGTTTTCCACGTTGAGAATGCAGGGGGCATGATCGACGAGGTGCTCGATATGCGTTTATGGATCGGTTGTTTCCCGTGGAAGTTCAACATGGGCGAAGCGGCTTTTTGCAGACTAGTAGCGTTCGTGGAGAAGTAGCCATTTCTCAGTAGTCAAGGCATCTGTCAGGTGACGAATGAGAAAGAAGCAGGGCTTATTATGGAGCAAGATTTCATTATCACCCAACAGAGCGTACCTACTATGTATTTTATCGGTGTAACCACAGGTCAATCATCGATTATGCGCCTCTTTCCGCTCTGGGCCGAGGTATTGGGCCTCAATCATGCACGGCTTATTGGAGTAGACCTGCCACTGCACGCTGCTCCTGAGCAGTACAGACAGGCCGTAGCGCAAATCAAGAATGACCCATTCTCGCTGGGAGCTCTTGTCACCACGCATAAAATCGACCTGCTTCATGCCACCTCTGACATGTTCGATTCCCTGGATCACTATGCCCAACTCTGTCAAGAAGTTTCGTGCATTGTAAAGCATAACGGTCAACTGCTTGGATATGCCAAAGACCCGATCAATTCTGGCCTGGCCTTGCAGCAAATCATTGAGCCAGGCTACTGGAGCCATAGTCGAGGTCATGTCCTGTGCCTGGGAGCGGGCGGCTCTGGTAGTGCCATTGCGGTCAACCTGCTAAGGCAACCTGACGCTGGCAACAGGCCGCAGCGGTTGGTCATAGTCAGCCGCAATCAACTTGCTTTGGACAAACTGCGCGCAATAGTGGAACAATTACCTGCAACGATGGAAATAAACTACATACTGAATGAGGACCCACACAAGAACGACAGGCTCATGGCTGAATTGCCGCCGGGTTCACTGGTCATCAATGCCACTGGCATGGGCAAGGATCGCCCAGGTTCCCCCATCACAGATGCAGGAGTGTTCCCCACGGAAGGCATTGCCTGGGAACTCAATTACCGGGGAAAACTGAATTTTCTACATCAAGCCCTTGCTCAACGGGAACCGAGGCATCTCAACGTTCAGGACGGGTGGCGCTATTTTATCATTTCCTGGGTAGATAATATTGCCGAGGTCTTCCATGTCGAGGTGACAACAGCGCAGTTCGATCAGTTAGCCGGAAAGGCCGAGATGATACGAGGATGAGCTTTGAGGACTATACCGGGCAGTTTGACGAGGCATTCAGCTTTTAGGACTGCTTAGGAGAGCAAAACTCAACAGCTCCACGGTACCGTGACCATACTTCCTCCACCTGAAAAAATGAGAGAACCGGTAATAGGGCAATTACTACGTACACTGATGGCTACCTGTTGCTCCTGGCCTGGAGACAGTTCACCCGCTGACGGATTAATGGAGACCTGGTCTAACCCACTACTGGAGGCAGACCATGTCACATTGCTCTGATAGGTTTGGGGGACAGACAGTAGGGCGGTACAGATATACGAATGTCCATGGAGCGTGCAATCAGTTGCTGCATAGAACTGGCTGGGAGTAACAATCAATCCTGGCGTGGGCGTGGGTGTGGGTGTGGGCGTGGGCGTGGGCAATGGGGTAGGTATGGTCGTCGGTAAGGGCGTGGGCGTGGATTTAGGTGTTGGGATCGGCCTGGGTGAAGGCTGTGGAGAAGGAGTAGCCGATGACATGGGTGATGGAACCTGCGATGGTACTTTTGAAGGCTCTCCCGGGGGCGTCTGCGCAGTCACGTGAGCAGCCATCTTTGGTGAAAAGACCGGGGGTAAAGCAAAAGAAGATATAGCGATGATAATGGCGGCAATGACTATTGACGAGATCGTGACAGCTAACCAGAGATACCTGGAACCTTGATTTCCACTTCTGCGACTCCTGCCAATCTTACTCCAGGTGATGGGAGGTGTTGTCCGGGTGAAGTTTGCGCGAGTACCTGTTACCAGTTCCGCCTGCGAGTTCACAACTACAACCAAAGGGCGAGTCACCTGTTCTTGGCTTACATTTTGAGGTTGAGATACCTCAATGATGGGTGAGATGACAGCATCCTGTTCAGATACCTCGTCCTGTTTCGTCACCGTGTTTATGTGTACTTGTGCGCTCTCTGCCCTATCTTCGGAGACTGCTGCAGGAGCAGCGAGAGGTCTTACAACCTCCTGATTCTCTTCCTCAAATAGCTCTGGTGTTACAAGGGGTAAAGGTATGTCGATGTGCTGCTGGATAGCGGAGGGTTCTTGCCTGCGCTCAGGACCTCCATAGCTGTCGTCCTCATCCGCTGCCACTTGCTTAATCTCCTGAGATGTATTAGCACTGTTTGTTAGCGGAGCATGGGACTGTGAAAAGGAGATAGCAGGTAGAGCGGTACGAGGCGCGGCAGGGATGGTAGGCAGGCGCGCCTGGAATATAGAGGCCGTGCCCAGTGCTGTGATAAAGTCTTTAATACTTCCATGGCGCGCGTCCTGCTGTTTAGCCAGTGCTTTGAGAATCGCCTCCTCCATGCGTATGGGTAGAAGCATGTTGATTTGTGTAGGTGCTGGCGGACTTTCTGTTGCGTGCTTCAGTCCCAGAGTTGAGAAATCAGCAGCGCTGAAAGGGACGCTACCAGTAAGGAGTTCATAGCCAATACAGCCTAAAGCATATTGATCGCTGGCCTTACTCGCTATGCTTTGAAATTGTTCAGGCGCAAGGTAACGAGCCGAGCCGATGTTATGCGTATATGCGCCGCCCGCTGCATCCAGTAAAATGTGGATAGTGAAGTCTGTAAGTAGCACGTCCCCGCTAGCAGTGAAGAGAATGTTTTCAGGTTTGAGGTTCCCGTGAATAATATTACGTTGATGGATGTACTGGAGGGCCTGACCAATCTGAGAAAGGATAGTCAATGATTCCTGTACGGGGACTGAGCGGGAAGACTGACGATTGATGCTGTCCCGCAGGGAGCCCCTGGGGGCATACTCGGTCACCTGGTAAGGCGAATTTTCGTGTATGCCTATGTCCAGGATAGGCAGGAGATGAGGGTGCTTCAGCAATTTGAGCAGGCGCGCTTCCCGGAGAAGATGATGCTGTCCCTGCTGAGAGAGGCGTATGGTATGCCAGAGTTTAATAGCTACGCTACGCTCTGTATGAACTTGATGCTCTCCCCGAAATACACAACTGAAAGGGCCGTTACAGATTTTAGCGGCTATGCGATAGTCCCCAATAAGCTTGCCGATGTAGGCATTTACACCTATCATAAAAACTCCGTTATGGATATCCTCCGCCTTCAGGCGGGGGAAGGAAAGAACGGCATGCATAGGCGTGCATCTCCCTTGCGGGAGGCCGTTTTGAGCAGGAACGGCCAAACCTGCCCGTTAAGGCCCCTTGCGGGGTAGTAGGGAGCTTGCGCTCCCCATATTCCCTTCGCCACTGACCAACACAGAGGATGCAGATTAGGGAGGCGTCCGCACCGTGCTTGGACTGCCCTTCGACCAGTTGGTTCAGGTGCCTTCAAGCGTCCCTTGCGGAACTTGGCCAGGCTAGTCTCGAAGTTGCCCTCGCATGTTTCCCGGTGGCAGGCCGGTACCGCTCTGCAAGCCCATCCCCTTCAAGGGGATGGGTCCTTGACTCTAATGCACCCCAAGATATAAGAAAGTTGTTAGGCGTATTCGCGGCCTTATAGGCCAGTATAGGTGAACCCAATATAGCAAGTCAATGAAGGGTACCATCGGTTTTGTGTGCATATCAGGAATGACATTGGAAGTCTCTCATATGTTTCCAATGGAAAGCCAATAGACATGCTTTATGCTTGAGCACAGGATATGAAAATATCTGCATTATGAGAGGCTTCCGCTCACATACAACCAGATTAGATAACTCTCTTCGATACAATTTTGATTAAAGATTGGAGCGTATGATGGAAACGAATCCATACGAGTACAGTACAACAGTTCCATGGATACCACAACAGAATCAACTCTATGAAAGCGCCTATGTCACCACACCTAGCGGTTCGCAGCGGCCTCCGGTTTCACAGAATCAGGGGCTTGCACAAAGAGGTGTGGGCCAGAAATCCAAACCACCGGAGCGTATGCCGAAGGCGCGGGCGCTGGCCCTCGTCCGCACATTCAAGAAATGGCTGGTTGTTGCGTCTGTCGTCAGCTTCGGCACATTCAGCGGCCTGGCCGCCTTTCACCAGGTCAGTACCACCACCAGCCAGGCTACGAATACATCGTCCGGGACTTCTCAGAAGACATCGACGACAACTTCATCTTCTCAAAGTAGTAATAGCTTCTTAAATCAACAAGGGAGTAATAACTTTGGATCAAGCAACTCTTCGCAAACCACCGTCAGCGGGTCCAGCGTCTCCTGACTATACGACTCCTCCCGGCATGCGCCGGGAGGATTTCCGGGCGATGGGCACGACGATTTCCCTCCTCCTGCCTGAAAACCAGGCAGGACTGGGAATACAGATCGTTCGCACGCTCTTTGCCGAGTGGGAACAGACCTTGAGCCGTTTTTTACCAGATAGTGAGCTGACACAGCTCAATCAGCACGCAGGTACACCCACTGCCGTCAGCGACCTGCTCTACCACGTCCTGGCGACTGCTTTGACAGCAGCTCAAGCTACCCAGGGAGTCTATGATCCCGCCATGCTGGACCAGTTGGTTCAACTGGGCTATGACCGCACCTTCTACGACCTTCCGGCCGTCCGTTCCGCCTTCCTCTTCCCTGGGGAGCCAGGTGGAGGATGGCGTGGCATTCGGGTGAATCCTCTCTCTTGCTATGTGACCCTTCCCGTCGGCATCAAGCTCGACTTCGGAGGCATCGCCAAAGGCATGGCGGTCGATGCTGCCCTGGAGCAACTGCATCTGAGCGGAGTCAGCCCGGCCCTGGTCAACGCCGGAGGCGACCTGGCCGTCCTGGGTTTCCCTCCTGATGCGGAGCACTGGCAGCTTGCAGTGCCCGGACGAGAGGGGTCCTGGACGATTCCGCTCCATCACGGCGCCGTCGCCACCTCGGGCATCGCCCATCGTCAGTGGTGGCAGGGCAATACGCTGCGGCATCACCTGCTTGATCCGCGCACGGGCCTGTCAGCTCAGAGTGATCTCTGGTCCGTTACCGTCGTGGCAGACCGGTGTGAACAGGCCGAGGTAGCGGCAAAAGTCGCCTTCATTCTTGGTTCGAGGCAAGGGGCCGATTTTCTGCGCAGGCACCGCATCGCGGGCCTGCTCGTGTATGAGAATGGTGCCTGGGCAACCGTGGAACCCTGGCCGGTGCATCTTATGGAGGAAATACGAATATGAGCACCATCTGGCAAACCGTAACCTGGGATGTTGCACGGGCGGGCGGGTTCACCGCCTACGTGTTACTCACCCTGGCAGTGGCCGTGGGCCTGGCGCTTTCGACGCAGCTACAATCACCCAGCCGCTGGCCGCGCTTGCTCAATAGCGAACTGCATAACTTTCTGACGCTGCTGAGCACAATCTTTCTCGTGGTACACGTCCTGGCAGTCTGGGTGGACCCGTTCACCAAATTTGGCTGGAAAGAAATCTTCATTCCGCTTGCAAGTCATTATCGTCCTGAATGGATGGCACTCGGCATAGTAGGATTGTACCTCGGGATCGCCATCACGCATTGGCTACACCTGGTGGAGACGGCTGCATGTGCTGACACTGGGCATCTTTGCGCTCGCGACTCTGCATGGGATTGGGACCGGCAGCGATACACAGACCTGGTGGGGACTGGGCATCTACCTCGGAAGCCTTGTCCTGGTAGGCTCGCTCCTCTGCCGAAGAGTGCTCTCTTTGAGAGGCAAACGCAAGCACGCTCCCGCGCATCCTGCCATTCCAGCTCGCAGCGTGGCCGCTGCTCCGCAGAGCAACCCTCGGGCGCTGAACGGTGGGAGGGTTGTAGCAACGCGTATGACGTAACAGAATCGGGCAGAAGGTGCTCGTGTCATGAACCCCCGCATACATGCCGGGGGCTTGTTGCTAGCCTCTGCCTCAACTCGAAAGGAGACCCTTCCGCTTTGGCTTCAATGACCGCAACATCACCCTGGGAACGAACTCCCAAGATATATGGCACCATGACAAGGTACCAGTCCTTACCCACCGTGGCCGAACCGCTTGCGAGCAAGGAACGTTATCAATCGACCAAGAACGTTTTACCTGAGCATGGCATTCTTGCTCAGAACCCGTCCGTTCAGTTGGAAAGGTACCGTGTAGGCGAACTGTCTCTCTCTCCCGAAGGAGAGTGCCTTAGCCTACAGGCAAAAACGTGCAAGATGCTCTTCCGCAGAGGCGGCGGGCTATTCCTCCCTGCTCTCAAGAGACGGGGATTCCTAGCCCGATCTCTGTGAGGTAATACAATGCAAGTCGGCGATACTACTTTCTGGGAACGCACCTTTACCGAGGAGGATGTGCAACTCTTTGGTGAGCTTTCCGGTGACCAGGGTATCCACCATGTCAAGTCTGATGAGCAGGGACGTTTGATGGTTCAGGGCCTCTTGACGGCGACCCTGCCAACGAAGCTCGGCGGCGATATGAATTATATCGCCCGCGAGATGGCTTTCGAGTTCCTGCGGCCGGTGTTTGCCGGTGATACCATTCGCTGTGAGGCGACCATTACACAGTACGAGCAGGCTGACCGGTACATCAACATGGCCGTGTCGTTTGAGTGCCGTAATCAGAAAGACAAGGTCGTTCTCACTGGTCATACTCGCGGCATCATCCGCGAACCACGCTTATAGATGCTGCCATGAAAATGAGGTTTATCTTGACGCTTATAGGGTATGATACACTATACCCA
>WNEZ01005058.1_pt1 | contig 17843 bp, 10 predicted proteins | sample 5400521 | NCBI WGS metagenome assembly WNEZ01 (sample SAMN13153339, study PRJNA577476) | soil metagenome | isolation source: 120 cm saprolite under Douglas fir tree site 2 hole 1 replicate 1 | place: USA:California | collected 2015-04-18
TCAATCTTTTGCTTCAGAGCTTCTTCGACCAGTGGCCAGGCTCTGGCTATTTCACCGCTAACGACGACTGCTTTCGGACTGAAGCCAACCACGAGGTTAGAGATGCCGATACCAAGACAAAGAGCCATGTCCACCAAAGCTGTCCGCGCGTCGGGTTCGCCAGCCAATGCCCGATTGACGAGTTCCTTGAAAGTAATCAGCGAGTCAGGTTCGCTTCCAGTCAATTTTTGGTAACGAGCAAGCGCCGCCCGCTCAGACGAAAAGGCTTCCCAACAATCGAGATTGCCACACGAGCAAGGGACCGGCGCGTTGGTGCCAATGATCATGTGTCCAAACTCACCGGCCGCGCCGTGCTCGCCACGATAGATTTGACCGTCAAAAACGATCCCAGTGCCGACGCCTTCGGCCGCGAGTACGAGGATGAAATCGCGAGCGTCGCTTACCTCAGGGCGTCCAAACCAGAGTTCAGCCAACGCTACAGAGTTCGCATCGTTATCAATCGTCACCGGCAGTCCGGTTACGGCTGAGATCATTCTGGCAACGGGTACCTCGCGCCATTTGAAGTACGGCACATAGATCGCGATGCCGGTCGAAGGATCGACTAGCCCTGGCAGGCTCACTCCGATTGACTCAATCAACCCGTCGTTTTGATTTAACAAACTCTGGATCCCATCGACTACTCGTCCGAAGGTTCGGTCGGCGTCAGAATCAGTTGGGAACGCCTGCTGTCTGAGGACGCGCCCGGCCAGATCACTGCTTGCGATGGTCGTCAGGGTCGGGGTTACGGATACACCAATGGCGATCGCCCCAGCAGTACGCAACCGTAAGAGCGTTGGCGGCCGCCCCCCGGTAGATTCGCCCCCGCCCACCTCCTCTACCAGGCCTTCTGTCTGCAAAGCATCGACAATTGCCGAAACGGTCGACTTTTGCAGCGCGCTTTCTCGGGCAATCGCGGCGCGAGAGATCGGCTCCCTCTCTCGCACATAGTTCAGAACGATCTGCCGATTGATATCGCGAATGGTGGCTAAGCCAGCGGCTTGAGCTTTTCTTAGATCGATTCGACGCACTTATCGACCTCCGCCTGGAAAGTTCTCTCTTACGCGACCAACGCCGCTCCAGCCGTGCTGAAGTCTTGCTGGTTATTTGCTCACGCCTTTACCCTCGATCACCGTAAATCTTCGATCCACCGACGGAACCTGGATGGCTTCCCTGGAACCGTCCGGCCATCTGATCTCGATCTTGTCTACTGCGGTCGCGGCGCCCAGACCAAAGTGAAGAGTTGTGTCGTTCTGCGACGCATAACTACCGCCGCTGATCACGTCCTGGCGCTGGCGAACCTTGCCCGTAGTGACGTAAACGGTCGCACCGATCGCGTCGCGTGGAGACTTTTTGGCAACGTCGCCAACCAAACGAAGGGCGAGCCAATGACCGGCGGGTGTCGCTACATTCCGCAAGATGCTGGGCTTGGAATCGGCGTTATTGATCACCACGTCCAGTCTTCCATCACCATCGAGATCGCCCACGGCCAGGCCCCGCCCGCACCAGGCGTAAGCCAGACCACTTCCCGGCGCGGCGCCCACGCGCTCGAATTTGCCGTTTTTCAAATTGCGGAATAGCAATGGTTGCTGAGCGTAGCTGGTCCCCCATTGATGGTCGTCGACGACCGGATAAACATGGCCGTTAGCGACGATCAGATCCAACCAACCGTCGTTGTCATAATCGATAAAACTCGTGCCCCAACCAAGAAAGGGCAGGGTGATTTCGCCCAGCCCGGCAAGAAATGTCACATCCGTAAAGTTCGAATCACCGTCGTTGTGATAGAGCACGTTGGAATCGTCGGAAAAATTTGTGATGTGAAAACTCATTCGGCCTGAGTTGTCATAATCGCCTATGGCAATTCCCATCCCGGCCTGCTCACGACCGTTTTCGTTCAAGGCGACGCCGGAGGGATAGCCAACTTCTTCAAAAGTCCCGTCACCTTTGTTCACGTAGAATTGCTTGGGCGTGGAATCGTTGACCACCACCAGATCCAATAAGTTGTCATCGTTGGCCTGCACAAAAGCCGAAGAGAACCCGTAATACTTCTGCGGATCATTGACCCCGGCTTTCACGCTGACGTCTTCAAAAGTTCCGTCCGGCTTCTGGTGATAGAGCGTGTCGCTTTCGCCCGGCAGACTCCGCGGTCCGCACATTACCGGCGCGCCGCGAAACTGACAAAAGTTCTGGCCCACGCCGCCAGGTTTGTTTGCTTCGGCCGGACTACGCGGTAGATTGTTGAGATCAATTTCAAGATAGCCGGGCACGAAGAGATCCAATCTGCCATCGCCATCATAGTCGCCCCAGGTCGCGCCCGTGCTCCAGCCTTTGCGCGCGACGCCCAACCTTTCAGCCACGTCGGTAAAGGTGCCATCTCCGTTGTTATGGTAAAGCCGCGAGACGCCAAAGTTGGTGACGTACAAATCCGGGCGACCATCGTTGTCGTAATCGCCTACCGCGACCCCCATCCCCCAGCGCTCGTTAGCGACGCCGGCTTTGTCGGTAACGTCTTCAAATTTCCAGTTACCCAAATTGTGATAGAGCGCAGCGCGCGGTGGCTTTTCTTTTCCCTGCAGGGCCGGCAGGGTCGACCCATTTACCAGATAGATATCCGGCAAACCATCACCGTCATAATCAAAGATGGCTACGCCACCTGACGGTACTTCGAAGATGTAGTCCTTGGCCGGCGTTCCCGCATGGTGTTTGAAGCTCGCCATCGCCGTCTTTTCGGTCACGTCTTCAAAGACCACGGGCGCCTTTGGATCGGTGATCCCAACCGTACGTTTGGAAGTGTAGTTCACCGGCGTTCCGGTGTTCACTCCGCCCATCCCCTGCTGCTCAGTCTTTGGCGGAGTCTGAGCAACGAGCGTAAGTGAACTCAACACGCAAAGGACGACGAATGGACCAATAGCCCCTGGAAAAAGAGACTTCATATAATTCCTTTGAATAACCTCTGATAATTTGCGTACGAACTTGAATCGGATATCAGAGCGCCGGCCTGCGGTCTTCAACGCGGAGACAACCTCGAAAATACGCAACCCGTTCGGGCGTGTCAAACCTTAAGCCGGGCGAGGCTATTTTTGGCTGGCCGCGTCCCGCTCACTAATGGTTATGTATCGATCGAGTTCCGGATTCGCGATCGTCTGCGTTTGGCCGCTGGGCCAGTGGACTTCTATGGTGCGAACCGCTCTCGCGTCTCCCAGACCGGCGATGATCCTGGGATCGCTTGCGGACAGGTAGCTGCCGGCAGTCGACACATCAAAGATTTGCCGACGGCCACTGCTGTCCGAAACGATCACGCGCGAGCCCAGGCCGTCCCGATTTGATTTCGAACCCACCAGACGAATCCCCAGCCAGTGATTCTTAGTTCCATTGTTGCGGAGGACAACCGGCGAGTCGTTCAGGACCCCAATCACAATATCTATCTGACCATCATTATTCAGATCGCCAAACGCCGCGCCCCGCGCGACTATCGGCAAGTTGAACGCCGGGCCAGCGGTGGCCGAGACGTTTGTGAATCCCCTGCCCGTGTTGCGCATCAGGAGCGGCGGCTGCTTGTATTTTAAGTAGCCGGTCGACAACTCAATCGTGTCCAGGACGTGACTCTGGGCGACAAAGATATCGCGCCAGCCATCGTTATCGGCGTCAACAAAGTGTGTGCCCCAGCCTGAATAAGCCAGCGTAATTTGTCCCACCGCGGTTTGCTTCGTCGCATAGGTGAAGCTCATGTCGCCGTTGTTGTGATAGAGCGGATACGTCTGGTACGAAAGTGTGGTGATGAAAACGTCCGCGAATCCATCGTTGTCATAATCCGCCGCATCGACGCCCATGCCTGCGTACGTTTTGCCGTCCTCATCGTAACCGGCGCCCGCCGTCACGGCGATGTCTTCGAACGTACCATCGCCTCTGTTTCGATAGAGCGACTGACGCACGCTGTCATTGGCCACGAAGATGTCAATAAAGCCATCGTTGTCGAAATCAGCGAAGGCGACCCCAAGCGCTTTGCCATCCGGGTCAGCGATGCCGGCCTTGACGCTGACATCTTGGAAAGTTCCGTCAGCTTTCTGATGATAGAGAATGTTAGTGGCGCCTTTGAAGTTTTCCGGATGACAGTAAGCGCGGGTGCCGCGCGAGTCGCCGCAGAGCGCTGCGCCTTTTTCGAAATCCCAATCCAGATAGCGCGCCACGAATAGATCCAGGCGGCCGTCGTGATCATAGTCGATCCAGCCGGCGCTGGTTGACCATCCACCGCCGGCCACGCCTAGCTTACTGGTCACGTCAGTAAAGGTGCCGTCGCCGTTGTTGTGATAGAGATGATTCTGACCATAGCCGGTCACATAAAGATCAACAAAACCATCGTTATCGTAATCGCCGGTGGCGACTCCCATGCTGAAACCTTCGCCCTTCAAACCAGCGCGCTCAGTGACATCTTCAAAGGTGCCGTCAGCTTTCTGGTGATAGAGCCGGTTCCAGAATTTGGGCTCGCTCTTGCCAGGCATGGCGCCTTTCGGCATCGGATCTTTCAGCAGCGCCCCGTTCGTGAAGAAGAGGTCCATCCGTCCGTCATTGTCGTAATCAAAGATCGCCACGCCGCCGCCCATCGTCTCGAGCAAATACTTCAGAGACGTTGGTGAGCCCGCATGTTTGAAAGCGATCTTTGTCGCGGCAGTGATGTCAGTGAAGGTCACCGTCGACGGCGCGTTTGGACCTGGCGGCGGCGGCGTCTTTGGCAATTCGTCCGTGCTGTAAGAACGACCAGTGTGAGGTGTCGGAGAAGGAGTCGGCTGTTGGGCTTTCACGTCCGGGAACGCGGTGAGCAGACCCGCAACGAGAAACGCGAACTGGAGATGCCTTCCTCGGATCACGAAGTTCATTCAAAGATTTCCAACTAGGTTAGTCGCCTTGGCTTCGTCAATCAACTCGTTGTTGCAACCATTAACAAAACTGAATTGACCAAAGGTCTCGTCTTGTTAGGCTGAAGATAGCGCATAACGGTATTGTCAACTTAACTCCGGAAGAAACAGAATCAGCGACTCAGACAAGATGAATCCACCTTTCTTCATCTGGTTAATCAACGATCGCCTCGACGTGAATCGCCTCTTTCCATACGGCGAATCTCGATTTCATCACTGCTCGATAACCGTTAGCTCTGTACAGATGTCTCCCCACTCGAAAGTGTGAGGTAATGATCCCGAAGATGGAGAGAAAGCGTTGGGCATGGCCCGCTGACTTGAAACGTCTCATGACCCGCTCCCGCAACCTAGTTGGCTGATGTGAATTCTCGACCCTATTGTTCTGCCCCTTTTTCTGGCAGTGCTCGACACTGGGCAGCACCTCAGCTTTCGCCGCGCTGTAGCTCTTCAGCTTGTCTGTAATGATCACCCGCGGGACATACCGCAATCCTTTTAATAGCTTGCGAAAGAACTTCTTGGCTGCCTTCTTGTCCCTCCGGCTCTGGACCAGAATATCCAATAGGTCGCCATCCTGATCCACTGCTCGCCATAGGTAATGGAGACGTCCCTTGATCTTTAGGAACACTTCATCAAGGTGCCATCGGTCGCCGGGGCGAGAAGATCTACGGCGCAAGCCGTTGGCATAAGTCTGGCCGAACTTGAGGCACCATTCTCGGATGGTCTCATAGCACAGGGACACACCGCGCATCGCTAACATTTCTTCGACATCGCGGAAGCTCAGGGCGAAAAAAATATAACCAAACGCTATGACTGATAATCTCGCTGGGGAACCGATGACGACGGTAGAGCGAGACGGAGGTGCGCATCCGTGGAGTATGCCGCATGAACAGTCCGATTACATCTTTCCCCATTAACCTGACAATACCTGATGCGCTAAGGTTGGAGGCGAGTAACTTCGCGCCTGTGCGCAACAATTCCTACGCAGCTTTCCGAATGAGACTGTCTCGCGTTCTTTGTGAACCGCGCGAGTCCCACTAACTGCATGGCTCGCGGAATTTCGCGATTGCGCATGAACCACAGCCAGACATCTCCTTGGCGCATGTTCTCGGCGCTGAGTAGCATAATTCCCACGTCTATGCCGATGACGTCACTGTCAACCCATCCCGTATTTGGATTGAAGGCGTCAACGAATCCATAGCGACCGTAAACACGTTCACCAAACCTCTCCCGCATTGCCCGCAACGCTGCTAGTGCCAAGTCTGGCGTAAACATTAACGAGCCGCCTGGGGCCGAAGGAACTATCGTTCCATCGATTGCAGGATCCCGCGGTGGCCCACCCCAGGCGAGATAGCCCTTCGCGCTGTCTGAAGCATTGACGCCCCACACGTTTGGTCCGTAGCCGGGAAACTCGCGAGACAGGTTTATGCAAAAGGCCCGATGCGCGAGAGTGGCTTTGATGGAGTTTTCAAAATAGTCAATGTGATCGCCACTGGTTTCGCGGCGATTGCGATAATCGATCCAGGCGTGCGCGTATTGATGCATAAACAAAGGCACGCCGATGGTTGTGAAGTAGGCGAAACCTTCGTATCGGTATCGGTCACGCCAAAGGGCGGACCAGGAAACCGGCGAGATCGGATGCGTCGGTGAGCCGATGGCCAGCAAATAGAGAATGGTATCTTCGCTGTAAGTATCCCAACGTGGTTTTAAAAAACCAGTTTCCGGTTTCCAACCATGCGAGAGGAGTAGCGAATCGCCATTCAGCATCCAGCGAAAATCCACCCGTTCGAAGATCTTCGTTGCCAGGCGGAAGATTTCCGGGTCCTTTCGATAGTACTGCCGCGTAGTAAGAATTCCAGCCAGCAAGAGCGCAGTGTCAATTGAAGAGACTTCACTCTTCCATCTTCTTTCGCCGGTCTTTGTATCCAACCAGTGATAAAACCAGCCATGTTCCTGAAAGGCCCGGGTGCTGAAATATCGAAGTGTGTTGCGCGCGCGCTCGCGCGCCTGAGTGCGATCAACCCAGCCGTGCTCCGCGGCAATGCAAAGCGCCGTCAAGCCAAAGCCGGTGGCGGCAATGCTAGCGACGTGACGATGGTCCTCATCCAGCGGTGAGCCATCCATGCGAGCGCGGTCCGGGACCAGGCCCGTCTGCGGATCAGCTTCGTCCCAGAAATAGCGAAACGAACGTTGTTCGAGATCTTCAACGAGTAATTCGTCTTCGCGCGAGAGGTGCCGGGTGGCTTCGGCACTCTGAGCAAGAGAGTCGGCCGCGGTCGAACCCTGAGGCCAGGTGACAGCTGAAGCGCAAGCGAGGAGCAGGAGGAGAGCTGCGAGGGCCGAACGCAAACCAGATGATGGATCACCTTTGACTGGGTTCATTTTCGCCGGAATCAGATTGCAAACGTAAGTCCAGGTAAACTCTGTTTATCTTCGATGACATCCACGTGGAGGCGCTTAATAAACAAAACGCGAAATGGTTAGGAGCGTTGGCTGCATTCGTCAGGGCCTGGCAACTTCGAATTTTGTCTCGATCACATCTTCAGAGTTTGGTCCTACCATTACCTTGAAGTCACCCGGCTCAACCACAAAGCGCATCTCGCGATTCCAGAATCCCAGTTGTTCGCCCGTGAGCAAGAACTCTACACGTCTCTTTTCACCGGGCTGAAGCGTGACGCGCTGAAAGCCTTTCAGTTCCTTTACGGGCCGGGTCATGCTTGCCGCCACGTTACGAATGTATAGTTGCACCACTTCATCGCCCGTGCGCTTGCCTACGTTCTCGACCTCAACGGAGACTATTAGTTTACCGTTTCGCCGAATACTTTTAGCGCTTACTTGCAGGTTTGTAATCTTAAACTGCGTATAGCTTAAGCCGTAACCGAACGGGAAGAGCGGCGTCCAGGGAACATCAAGGTATTTCGAGGTATATCGATTGTTGGCCTCAGGAGGCCGGCCAGTGTTCATGTGATTGTAGTAGATGGGCACCTGGCCAACGGTCCGGGGAAACGTCACCGGCAATTTGCCGCCCGGGTTCACATCGCCAAACACAATGTCGGCAATCGCATTGCCGGCCTGACTGCCGCCCATCCAGGATTCGAGAATCGCCGGAACCCTCTCGACGATCCATTCGATAGTCGGAGGACGCCCGTTTATCAATACGACGATCGTGGGTTTGCCCGTCTCATAAATCGTCTTAACGAGGTCCATTTGCCGACCGGGCAAATCCAGCGAACTGCGCGACGCAGCTTCACCAACCATATCAGCGGACTCGCCGACAAACACAAGTGCTACGTCAGATTTCCGGGCGAGCGCCACCGCCTCGGGAAAACCTGCCGTCGAACTGTCTCTTACATCACAACCTTGCGCATAGCCAACCTTTGTCCGCGGCGAAACCTTTGCTCGAATGCCAGCTAGCGGAGTGACCGTATCTTCTTCGCGACCGTCGCCGGCCCACCATCCCAGCGGGGCGCGGCGATCATCTGCCAGCGGCCCGATCACAGCAATCGAGCGAATGTTCTTATCGAGCGGCAGGGTTTGGCGTTCGTTCTTCAGCAGCACCATCGAACGACCAGCAATTTCGCGAGCGGCGCTAATACTCTCGGGCTTAAGCAGGGAGTTGGGTTCACGCGCTTCATCAGTATAAGGACGATCAAACAATCCCAGTCGAAACTTGATCCGCAGAATACGCCTTACCGCTTCGTCAATTGTAGCTTGCGATACTTGTCCTTCTTTCAGGAGTGCCGGGCCCTGCTGATTAAACAGGCGGCTGACCATCTCCATGTCCACGCCGGCGTTCAGCGCGGCGCGGGCAGCGTCTTTCTCGTTTGCCGCTAATCCATGATTGATTAGTTCTTTGACTGAGGTGTAGTCACTAACCACGAAGCCGTCAAACTTCCATTCGTCGCGGAGCACTCTGGTCAAGGTGAACGGATTTGCCGACGCCGGTACTCCGTTGATATCGTTGAACGCGCTCATCACAGTGCCAACGCCGGCATCGACGGCCGCCTTAAACGGGGGAAAGTAGATTTCTCGCAGAGTGTTTTCCGAGAGGTCGGTGGTGTTGTAATCACGCCCTCCTTCCCCGGCGCCGTAGGCGACCCAGTGTTTGGCGCACGCTAATATCTTATTAGCTGCGCTGTAGTCGCTTCCCTGAAATCCGCGAACCCGCGCGCTGGCGAAAGCCGCACCCAGGTAAGGATCTTCGCCCGCGCCTTCTGTAATGCGTCCCCAGCGAGGGTCCCGTGCGATATCCAACATCGGCGCAAAGGTCCAACGCACGCCGGCATCGCGCGCTTCCTGGGCGGCAATACTTGCAGAGCGCTCGGCGAGACTCGGATCCCAACTGCTCGCCTCAGCCAGCGGGATGGGAAAAATGGTGCGGTAGCCGTGGATCACATCGAAGCCGAACAAAACCGGAATGTTCAGGCGTGATTCTTCCATTGCTATATGCTGAAGCTGATTGGTTCGCCGCGCTCCTCGAACGTTGAGCGTGGATCCCAGAAGACCTTTCCGAATCAGATCCAAGTGTTCGGGGCGAAAATTTCCGTTGCCTTCGCCATCAAGCTGCTGTAATTGTCCAAGTTTTTCTGCGAGGGTCATCCTCGCCAGAAGCGCGTTGATTCTTCTTTCGCGGTTCAGTGGGCGCTGTTGCGCGGTACTGGGTACCGCACAAAGAATAAATGCAAGCGCCAGAACCAGAGTCCAGTGTCTACAAAGCTTCATTTGCTTCCTCATCGACGTGGTGCTATCGGGCGAATTAATTACGCTCCCGACGACTCAAGTATCGTTGACCAAATCTTAACTGCGCTTCTCAATAGCACCCGGCTTCGGCCCGGTGATTAGCCGTGTTCGAAATGAAAACCGCTTAAACGGTTCTCAAGGTTGTCAATAATAGGTTCATAGCGCTAAGTGTCGGCGCTTACGAGACGGGACGGAAATTAGAATCGGCACCTTATTGTTGCGCGAATTTGTCGCAATCTTGCGGGCTCAGTATACTACAGCGTCTCCCCCAACGGCTTTAACATCGGCCGGCACGATGGAAAAGATCATCTCTGAAATGAACTGTGACGATACTTGGCAGCGCTTGGTTCGCATTGTGTCATTGGTCAGCGTTTGCTTCCTCGGACTCGCTTTCTTCTGTAAAGTTTCGGCGCGGCAGCAACAGCCGGCGGTCACGGAAAAATCAAGAGGCGGATCCGTTTCGCGCGAAGACGTTGTCTCACTTTTACATGAAGCAGTCTTGCTCTTGCAGACGGGAAAACTCGAACAGGCAGAGCCTTTGGTGCGCCGGGCGGTTGCCGCGGCACCGGCCAATGCTGACGCGCATAATTTGCTTGGTACTATTCTGGATCAGCGCGGCCAGACGCAGGCGGCTGAGCGCGAGTATCGCGCGGCCTTGTATTTCAATCCACGGGCAACTTCGGCGCGCGCCAATCTCGGCGTCTTGCTAGCCCGAACGGAACGTTCGGAAGCGGCGGTCGCAGCATTCGAAGCAGTCCTGCGCGAAGTCGCGAATCATCCTCAGGCTACGATTAACCTGGCCCTGCTCTATGCGGCGCGCGGCGATTACATTCGCGCCATCACCTTGTTCGAGCGAGCGCGCGGACAACAACCTGACAATCTGACGGTGTTATCGCAGCTTGGTTTCGCGCTCTACCAGCTCAAACGCGTCAACGAAGCAGCGGAAGTCCTCGCATCAGCCGCTTCGCTTGCACGGACCGACCCTGACGTCCTCTACCTCTCGGGCCTGGTCGCGACGTTGCGCGGCGACAGTGAAGCAGCCGTCGAGTTTTGGCAGCGAACACTCGCGCAGCGCCCGAATTTTGCGCCGGCGAATTTCATGATCGGCGAAGAACTGCGCAAGCAAAGACGCTACGAAGGTGCCGCCGAGTTTTACGAGCGCGCCCTGACGCAGGACGTGGCGCAATTGGTCTATTACGTTCGGCTCGGCGGAACTTACATGCTGCTGGTGCGCTATGACCGCGCGCTGGAAATCTTTCAGCGCGCGGCCCAGCGATTTCCCGGATCGGCAGAAGCTCAATACTTCGTCGGTATCGCGGCTCGAGGCTTCGGCGCCCTCGACGTTGCTGAAGCTGCTTTGCGTAAGTCGCTGGCCTTGAGAGACAGCAACGTAGACGCGCTGGCGCAGCTTGGCTTTGTCGTTGGTGATCGTGGACGCGACGCCGAAGCCGAGAAGCTTTTGCGCCGCGCGGTCGCGCTCGACCAGCGACACTTTTATGCGCACTATGATTTGGGCCGGTTGCTGGTGCGCGCGAAGCGTTACGACGAGGCGATCCGCGTGCTGGCAGGTGCTGATCAAATACGCGAGAGAGATCCCGGAGTCCACTATCAACTATTCATCGCCTACACTCGGCTCAAGCGGAAAGGTGACGCCGACCGTGAACTCGCGGTCTTCAAGCAGTACGACGCGGAAAGAAAGGCCCGACGCGCACAGCAGGATGAGCAGATCGAAGACACCTTGCCGCGTTCGGCGAACGACGGCAAACCAGACTGAGCCACACCATTGTTCAGGAAGAGAGAGCCCGACACCGAAGTGCCGGGCTAATCTCATCCTCGCATTTGTCCGGTCCGGCCAAACCGCGCTCGGCGCGACCGAAGAGCGCGTTCTGAACTTGGGTGCTCGGGCTGTTGAAATTGAATGGTTGCAGATTCAGGAGGTTGAAGACATTGAACATGTTCGCCTTTACTTCGAAGAATCTTCCTTCGCCGAGCAGATGACCTAAGCCGAACCGCTTACTGACAGCGATGTCAACGTCGAAGTAACGCGGGCCGCGGAACGAGTTGCGGCCGATGCCCGGCAATTGGAATCCTACCGGCGCCGCGGTGCTGAAGAACTTCGAGCCACCGCCCGGGAAGTTGGTGCCGTTGATAAACGCGTTGTTCGAGGTATCGTTGCCCGCACCGCCAAAGTAAGCTACCGGCCGCACCGGACAGATACTCGGGCCGTGCGTGCTGATGCACTGGCCGACCACGGGGGTCCAAGGAAATCCTGTGTGCGTTCCTGACGCACGTCGAGCGGGTAAGTAGGATTGGTGTTTGCCGTGGGCCCGTCGTACGAGACGACGTCTGTACTCTTGGCGAAGCGATAGATAGCATCGAATTGAAAACCACCTGAAAAACGGCGCGTCAGCCGCGCGATTAAAGCGTCGTAGCTGGCGTTCGTGTCGGGCGTGGGAAACAAGATGTTCGAGAAGGCTCCCGAACCCGAAAAGAAGAAGTTCTCGTTAACAAGTCTTATCAACTTCCGGCTCCGGCTTCCCTGATAACCAATTTCCGCGGTCAACTTGGCCGGCAGGCTGTACTGTCCTTCCAACGAATAGGTGTAAACGTATGGCGTGGGCACCTTAGCCGGGGCACCCCAGATCTCTACCTGCGCTCCCGGAGGGAGGTTCGGGATACCATTGGCATTGAACGTCGCGCGCAAAGCCGGATTTGTCGGATAGCTAAAGGGAGAGTTTGTTGCGCCGAGCGCATAAAGAATCTGACCACCATTGAAAGGCGTACTGAAATCAGAAGCTGACGTTCCGCAGCAGATCGCGTAACGCGCAAAGAATGGTGGATTGCCGCGCGTGTTAGCGAACTCAAGCAAAGGAATGCGGTTGTAAGCGATGCCGAAACCTCCGCGCAAAACAAACTTACTTTCGTTGAGCAGTCCGTGAAACTTCTCACCAAAGTTTGGGCTGTAGGCAAAGCCGAGGCGGGGCGCGAAGTTGTTTCGGTCCGACGGGTAGAGCGATTTGACGATGGCGAGTCTTGCGCCCGTCAACTCCTGACCGGCCGGGCCCAGAATCAGATTGCTGAGTATTCCGTTTTTCTCGGTCAGCGGAGCGAAGTATTCCCACCGCAGCCCGAGATTCACGGTCAAGTTAGGCCGCAGCTTCCAGTCATTCTGCACAAACAACGCGTCGGTCGATGAGCGGAAATTGCGCTTGGATTGTGCGGGCCCACCCGTGCGCGGGTCCGCGTTGATCTGGTAGAACAAGGGTGTGTCGTTGGCAAGGTTGAATAGCCCGGCGAAAGTGTAGAGCGGCCGCGAACCTCCCGAGAGGTCATTGTTGTCCTGCTCCCAACGTCGTTCTCCGCCGAAGCTCCACGCCTGGTTTCCCCTCACCCAGCGGAATGTATCGCGAAATTCGAAAGTGTTTTCGGAGAAGATGCCGGGCGTTGTTTCGGCCCAGGGCGCGCCGAAACGTATGCGGTCAAAGGGCAGGGTTTCGATTTCGATTCGCGGAATGCCGAAGTTAGTACCAGTCGACGACGCGATTTCGTTGAACGAGAAGCGCGTCGCATTAAAGCGCGCCTCGTTAGTCTTATTGGAAGAGATGGTCCGCGCCCAGGTGAGCATGCCGAACAAGTTCTGTGGCGCGGTGGTTATGTCGCCCATGGGACGGCTGCGGCCGGCCGCGTCGGCCCCGACTCCTTTGAAGCGCGAAATGTAAGAGCTGAAAGTGAGCGTGTCTTTGTTCGTAAGGTTGACGTCAATCCGCGGATTAAACTGATTGCCGCGGCTTGTGGTGGGCACGGCGAGCTGCGCAAACTGAATATCGGGGATGCCATCGGGGCTGCCGTTCAGATTCCCGAAAGAAATGTATTGCCCCTGAGATCCCTGAAGCCGGCCGATGTCCAGGCCGCCTGCCAACTGCTGGCAGTTGGCGGCATTGAAGCCGGCGAAGCCGCAACTAACGGGAATAGCGGAAACAACTCGCGGCGCGATGCCCGGGGCACCTAAGATTCGTGCCGCAATACTCCCCGGCCGCGAAGCTATTACCAACTGTCGAAAGTCTGCCGTCTCAATGAAGGCATTAACCGTGTCGGTGTTGCTGCTGCGCAAGCCCTCGTACGAAAAGAAAAAGAAAGCTCGATTCTTGCCGTTCAAGGTGGAACGACCGCCTTCGCCAAACCGCGGCAAAATCAACGGGCCGCCGATGCTGCCGCCGAACTGGTTGAGGTGCTGATTGACACGAATTCCCGGCGCGCCATTAGGGCCACCGTATTTATTCACGGCGTTTAATCCGGGACTGTTGTTCTTAAGAAAGAGACTTCCATGAAAGTCATTAGTGCCATTTTGTGAGACGGTCAGCACCTGCGCGCCTGAGTTACGACCGTACTCTGCTGAGTAGACATTCGCGATGACGCGCACTTCTTTGATTGATTCCTGATTCGGAGTAATGACCGCGGCGCCACCATTAGTCAAACTGTTCACGCTGGTGCCGTCGATCTGGTAATTGTTGGAAGTTATGCGCTGACCGTTGGCTGAGATTTGCGGTTGATTCTCAGTCTGAAAGATTGATCGATTAGATCCCCCCGGCCCGGCCGTATTAGGCAAACTGACCGCGCCTCCGGTGCCGCCACGCGCCGCATCGCCGAATACTCCCGGAGTCAGACGCGTTAACTCGTAAGGGTCGCGCCCAAACTGCGGTAACGCGCGGACTTCCTGCGTAGTAATTGCCTTGTCGACATTTGCGTTCTCAGTTTCCAGCGTCTGCGCAGTTTCTTGAGTGACAGTCACGGTCGCGCTTACCTCGCCGGGCTCAAGCGCAACGTCGATACCTTGCACGGCCTCGGCATTAACCGCGACGTTGTCGAATACCTTCTGCTTGTACCCGGCTTTTTCAACCGTGAGTTTGTACTTGGCCGGCGCTAAACCCGACAGTCTGTAGAAACCTTCGTTACTGGTTGTGGTCTCCTGCGTTTTTCCGGTCTCAGTATTGACCAGCGTCACCTTCGCTTCGGGCACGAGTCCACCCGCGGTGTCGGTAACCGTTCCTTGAATACCCGCTTTGAATTGAGCATTGGCCGTCCCAACCGCAAGCATTAGGAAAAGCCCGCAGGTCATGACGCGGAGCAAAATGGATGTGGTTCGATTCATAACAGGCCCCTCCTGAGGCTCGTGGAATCTAACAGTTTTTAACTCGTCAGCATCGAGTGTCCTGATCATCGTCAAGATCACCCTAAGGGGATTCTCCGGGGGGAAGGCTACAGTCTTGGCGCGTCACCTGGTATCGCTAATGCACATTACACCGGGCGAATAAGAATTGTCCATCTGGAACAGATTCTTTAGATTAGTTCGTTTTTATCGAACGGATCACTTACCGCCAAAGCTCTCGCGGAAGAGATATGACTTCTAAAGATCAATCGCGGGCTACCGCGAAGCCGTGTTGGATCGTGTTACGGCATCTCCAGCGCAGGCTTGATCTGGCCACGATGACGGGTCATGCAATTGATGATTGCTCTCGCTCTTTAGGTTCTTGATGTTCTTCAGATAGTTGTTATTGATCGCCGCCGCCATCTTTATCAGCCGCGGGACGCCGAAGTTGGTTACGTACAAATCCGGGCGGCCATCGTTATGGTAATCGCCTACCGCGACTCCCATCCCCCAAAACCGTAGGTTGAGTGGCGATATCTTTGGCTCGACGCGTGCGATGCTTCGGCTAACAGACGTCCATCGAAATCGACTGACAAGTGACACACAGCAACAGCCAAACCGTAATCAAACGGCGTTTGAAATTGATCATGACTATTCCTTTCGCGCAACGCGCCAAGAGTAATGTCAAGCCGGCGCCATGTTGCCCCGATGACGCTAAGATGACGACATGCTGTCGCAAGACCTAACCGGACGAAGCGTGACTTTGACGGCTAACCATTTCGGTAAATATTGGTTTATTGTGTTTGGTGAGACTTGGTGAAGTGGGTGAATTAGGACTTAAAATCCGTTGCGAGTGTCATCTCCGGAGACTAACACTTGCGGCGAGTCAAGATCGGAAGCATCAGGGGGACGTTTGGGGAACGTTTCTAACGTTTGTGTGACTTTTTGAATTCGACGTTAAGAATTTACTGAGAAAGAATGGAGCGGGCGACGGGGATCGAACCCGCAACATCCAGCTTGGGAAAGTAACTTAAGCGTCCTTTATTTTCAATACTTACAAAACCGCTTAGGAAAAATCAACGTGCATGCAACGCATACCGTGCATGCAGTGCCTGATTTGCGTGTCGCTGCGGGACGTTTGCGGGACGGTTTCACGAATATTCGCGTACCGAGTCCTACTAGGCAAGAGCGCGACCCTATGTACAGGCATCCTGAGCGCGGCAGGGTATTTCTTTGGCTTGATAAGATGACTACCTACGGTCATGTGGCAAACTACGGTCGCCGCAAAACACTACCGTCGCACCGGTAATTGACCAGCTTACGACCTCACACACAGTTTACCGGCTGTAAACTCCAATACTGAATCGTGTTCGGCCCAGCGCCGTTCTGGCAAGGCGCTTGCAATGTCAACGCATGACGTACGAATTTGACTTTGAGAGGTAACGATGCCGACGCGCATTACAGAAATTGAGAGGCCAAAGAGCGAAGGGTCGGCGTTCGAAGGTATTAGAGAGAACCGTGATCAGTCGGAAAGCTCTCATCGTGAAAGCGTGTGCAAAGATGATGGGACCGTCCCGACGGTGTTCAAGGTCGAAGGTACTCTTTATCTGAGAGACGCTGAGTTGCTGGAGAAGATTTGCCGAGATGTCGGTAATCAGACGCAGCGGCCCGTAACTCTCGAACTCGCCGGACTCAGCTACCTCGACAGTGATAGCGCGGCTGTGCTCTGCCGCATGAAGCGTGAGCAGAACGTTAGGCTTGAAGGGCTACGCCTCTTCATTGAAAAGGTGGTTGAACTAACAGAAGAAAGCGAAAAGGCAACGAAGTACCTACCGAAACCGAAGCTGCCGCTCGAAGTGAAACGATAGCCTGCCGGTCGCTCTAAACCATACTGGCGATTATTCATATAACTAAACGCAACTTCCGTCTCGAATCGTTGCAGACGGTCAAGCTTTGGCGGTGAGCACCGCTAGGTCACCCACAACCTCTTCTTGATAAGGCGCGGGAAGCTGTACGTTGTAGTGATCCATCAGCCACAGTTCGGGGATGATCTCCGCGACCAGCTTGCCGTCGTCAAAGACTCTCACCATCGAACTCTCAGAAACAACAATCGCGACTGCATCGGTAACTTGAGAGATCGAAGCGCCAGCCAGGTGACGACTAGCCATTCCGTAGGGCAAAGCGACATCCGACGCCGCTGCATCGAGATAACGACAAGCTGAAACTACGATGCCCTGGTCGGAGACGACAAAAGCCCCGTCGAGCTGCGCGAGCTCTTTTATTGTGCCCCTCAGGTTTGGATCTCTGATCTCCCTCGCCTCCTTAGTATGTCCTGCAAGTGGATCCAGGATTAGTGGACGCGACCGCGCGAGCACTCTATCAGCGTCGCCAAAAGTGAAGAGAGTTCCAATCCGCCGACCTTCGCGGCCTTCGCGCGCAATCTCGACCGCTAACTCAAGCGTCGGTTCGAAGTTCTTCTTGTTGCACCGGCGTACCCGCTGACAAATTGATTTGAACATTCCCCTACTGTGACCGTTCGCAGAAACGTCACCGATCAAAGGTAGCGGTTGACGTGAAAACTTGCCGTTCTTAGCAGCGCTGTCGAGCGCCAACGTGTCATTACTCATTACGCTCTCTCTTTCAAATGGTGTGTCGTTTTCATCGATTTCAGAAGCAAGTAGAATCTCGTCGACGTAACACCAACGCCAATTCTCGCCCGGCTCAAGAGATTCGATGACCGTGTGTCCTGTCAAATGAAAGTGGGCGGTAGCATGCTTGCTGGTTGAGTCATCACAACAACCAACATGTCCGCAGGTAAGGCATAACCGCAGATGCACCCAATCTTTCCCTTCCCGGAGACACTCCTCGCATCCATCCGTCCGCGGAGTCGACGACGTCCGAATTTGATCGAGATGGGTACACGTCATTGCCACAACATCTCTCGAAAACCGAAGATCTGACTGTTATTGTTGCCAACCACCGCCCAGCGCTTTATAGAGTTGGACCAGCGA
>WNEZ01003146.1_pt1 | contig 17833 bp, 18 predicted proteins | sample 5400521 | NCBI WGS metagenome assembly WNEZ01 (sample SAMN13153339, study PRJNA577476) | soil metagenome | isolation source: 120 cm saprolite under Douglas fir tree site 2 hole 1 replicate 1 | place: USA:California | collected 2015-04-18
GAACGTGATCGCGGCCGGTAATCCGAGCAAATGCGCGAGCACGGGCTGCCAGCTCAACTTCAGGTCTACGACGACGCGCTGATGCCCGGGCGTGCGCACGTAGGCGCCGTTGGCGGCGGCGCAGGTCGGGCAGCTCCACCGCGGATTGGGGTTGCCGGCCGTCGAATCGATCTCATAAATGAAGACGTAGACGGTGTTGTTGGTCGCGCCGGCCAGCGCGATGGTGCCCGGCTGGGTCGGATCGGCGTTCGGGGTGTACGTGCCGTACGACGGCGCCGAGCCGATGGCGGTCGAATCCAGGTACGTGACCTGCACGCCCAGCGGGTCGAGCAGGTGGGCGCTCTTGACCAGGGCGGTCAGCGAACAGGGGGTGGCCAATGCGGTGCAGGCCGGCGGCAGGGAGTTGGATCCGCTGTAGTCGATGAGGGCTGCCTGGCGGGCGGTGTCTCGAGATGCCCCTTCGAGCAGCGTGTACAGAAGGAGCCCTCGACCAAGGTCGACCGTGGCGCCGATGATGAGCAGCAGCACCGGCGCGATCAGCGCGAACTCGACTAGCGCCTGGCCTGGGCTCCCCACCATGTGGGGAGCTCCCCGGCGCGCAGCGCCGGCAGAGGGGTGCGCCGGGAACTGGCTTCGCCAGGCCCGGCGCCTCAAGGGGGGAGTTCCCCCCTCTTGGTGAGGGGACGTGCGTTTTACCACGACGTGGTCGTCTTGCTCGAACCGGTGAGGGTGACCAGGCCGCCAAGCAGGTTGAGGTCGTTGAACCCGTAGTAGACGTACACGTCGACCTCGGAGTGGACCTGGAGGTTGACGCTGCCGGTGCAGTCGACGCTCGCGCCGCAGTACACGGCCACCACCGCCTGGCCGCCGACGGGGACGGTGTAGTCCACCCCGGGCCTAGGCGGCACGACGGTGACCTGCGTCGCGCAGCTGACGTTGGTGGTCACCGCGGCGAGGTCGGCTTTGACCAGGTTGCACATCGCCGGGATCCCTGGACCGTTGGTGGTGGCGGTCTTGCCGGCGACGTAGCGAGCCCCGTCGCGCGCGGCGTCGGACACCGCGACGGCATACGAATAGCCGCGGCCGAGCTCGAGGACGCCCGCCACCACCAGGATCAGGATGGGCAGCGCGATCGCGAACTCGACCAGAGCCTGCGCCTGGGAGCGTCTGCGCGCATTACCCATCGAGCTTCAACTTCCCGGCGATCAAGCGCGCGAGCTCGTTCGCGCCTCGCGAGACCTGGGAAGAGGGGTCGCGCTGAAGGACCAGGCTGCCCGCCAGCGTCGCGTCCTCCAGGCGGTTGTCGGGCACGTTCATGATGTCGCGAAAAACCGCGAGCGACCGCCTCGCATCGGTCATCGCCGCGATCTCGGGCGGTATCACCACGATGAGGCGCTCGGCGCGTTCTATGACGATCAGCGCCGCCTCCCCGAGGGACGTGCCGAGATCCGCGACCACCAGACGGTGCCAGGCCGACGCCACATCGAGTGCGCGGGCGGTCAGGTCGGCGGTCATCAGGTCGACCTGCTCTGGGCGGAGGGTCCCGGGAAGCACGCCCAGCCCGGTCTTGTGGTAGACGATCGCGCCCCGGAGGTTCTTCTCGAAGTCCCCTGATTTGGAGGCGCCGGCGATCGAGCCGGTCGCCACGACGTCGGCATAGAGGGCGGCGTGCCCGAACGGGGCCGAGAGGTCCATGAGCAGAACCTGGTGGGGATAGCGGTTGGCCAGCGCGGCCGCGGTGTTCACGGCCAGGGTGCTGACACCCGAACCGCCCTTCGCGGAGAAGAACGCCACCACAGGGGCCGCGCTTCGCGAGGCGGCTTGGGCCTGGGTCGCGGCGGCGGCGGCGACCTGTTGCTCCCACAGCTTGTCGAGCGCGATCGCGACCCGGTCGACGTCTTGACCGAGGCCGTCCAGGAGCCCGTCCCGGTCGAGCGTGAGCAACATCGAATCGGCGATTCCTTTGATGCTTGTGACGTAGCGATCGCCCGTGCGGGGGGCGGGCAGGATCAGGAGGTCACCAGGAGCCGGGCGGGTCGAGAGCAGGAGCTTGCCGGCTTCGTCGGTGATCGTCTGCTCGGCCGCTCCCGAGGCCAGGAAGATCACGACGTCGCCGCCTTTGCCGCCCAATCGCAACGCGTCGCCTGGCGCCAGATGGACCGCCTGCATGCGGCGGGCAAGCGCGCGAAGGACGCTGTCGGATAACTCGGCGAAGACCGAGGACATTTCGAGGACACGTACGCGCGGCTGCAGGACAGACGGAAGATCCGCCCCGAGCCCGCCGCTCGCAGCCACCTGTGCTCCTTCCTCCCCCGCCCCGGGGCCCTCGCGAACCTCGCGGGCGTTCAAAACGTCGATAATGTACCAACGTCCCCCGAGATCGACCCTCGGTTGCCGGTACAGCTTGAGCAGCAAACCCCCGCCTGAACTCGATTTACGACGCACCACCCGGCGGACCATCCGACCGGAAGCTCCCCGAACGCGCCTCGCTGCCAAGATCGAGCGCGTGCTCGCCACCGCGCTCGGCGGCGACCCTCGTGTGGTGCTCAACGTCAAGGCGTCGGAGGTCCTGGCCGAGCCCGAGCCGGTGGCGCAAGTGATCTCGGCGGCCCTGGAGAACGCGGGGAATGGTCTCGTGGCTCAGCTGGTCGTCACACAAACGTTTCGCCGCAGCGGCCTGGAACCGGACCTCGTCGACTCGCTGGCCAGCCCGGACCCGGCTGTGCGGATCGCGGGCGCCCGCGTCTGCGGGGCGCTGCGGCTTCCGGGCGCGGTGCCGTGGCTGGCCGACCTGCTCGACGACCCCAGCCCGGCCGTGCGCGACGTCGCGATCCGCTCTCTGGGGCAGGCAGGCGGCCGCCGGGTGGTCGAAGCCCTGCTGGCGCGTGCCGACCGCCTGCCTTCGTACCGCTTGGCAATCGCGCTCGCGCGGGCCGCCTCCGACATCGATCTCGAGTGGCTCTTGCGAGAGCCGCGCTCTGTCAAGACCATGGTGACGGTCTTGATGGCATGTGGATTGCGCAGAGATGCCCTGCACGGGCACCTTGTCGTCAGAATGGCGCAAGACCAGGAATGCGAAACAGAGATTCGAGTGGCCGCGTGCCGGGCGCTGGCGATGATCGGTAAGCCCGCCGGGGCCGACGGCATGCGGCTGCTGGCAACGGACCCGGACGAAACCGTTCGCAAGGCTTCGGTGCGTGCGCGTATGCGCATCAGCGCCGCGACCCGGAAGCGGATCGCATGAAGCTTTCCGAACGCTTCGACCGCCGCTACCAGCAATCGCCCACTGGGACCACAGTGCCGCCCGTGTCGGCGGCGGTCGTGCAGCAGACAGTTGTTCCACCGCCGGCGGCCGTGCCCGCAGCTTCGCCGGATCTCGGCCCCGCGCCGAGCGAGTTCTCGAACGTCGCGCCCGAGCTCACCGATCAGGTCATCAACCTGAGCCCGGCGCTGGCCGCGGCGAAGGCCGAGATCCATGCCCAGCTGCTTTCGCACCACACCGCCCAGATCGACATCAACAACCGCGCCGGCATCCGCCGCCTGCTCCTGCAGCTGACCGAGGAGCACTTCCGCTCCAAGCCACCCGCCGCGGTGGTGACGGCCGCCGACAAAGAGCGGCTGGTCGAGATCCTGTTCGACGAGGTGATCGGCCTGGGGCCGCTGGAGTCACTGCTTCGCGACCCTGACGTCACCGAGATCATGGTCAACCGGCCGGAGCAGATCTTCGTCGAACGCCGGGGCAAGATCGAGCTGACCACCCTGTCGTTCGAGGACGAACGCAGCCTGAGGCGCGTCATCGACCGCATCGTCCAGACGATCGGCCGGCGCGTCGACGAGTCGGAGCCGATGTGCGACGCGAGGCTCAAGGACGGATCGCGCGTCAACGTCGTCATCCCTCCTGTCGCCATCTACGGCCCATGCCTCACGATTCGAAAGTTCGGACGCGAGACCCTCAGCCCGGAGCAGATCGTGAGCTCGGGCGGGGCCACGGCCGCGATCATCGGCTATCTGGATGCCGCGGTCCGAACGCGGCTCAACGTCATCGTGTCCGGCGGCACGGGCTCAGGCAAGACCACGCTGCTCAACGTGTTGTCGGGCTTCATCCCTGCCAACGAGCGCATCGTCACGTGCGAAGACGCGGCCGAGCTGCGGCTGAGGCAGGTGCATGTGATCAGCCTCGAGTCGAAGCCGCAGAACGTAGAGGGAAGAGGCGCCATCTCAATCCGAGACCTTGTGCGCAACTGCCTTCGCATGCGGCCGGACCGCATCGTCGTCGGCGAGTGCCGCGGTCCCGAGGCGCTCGACATGCTGCAGGCGATGAACACGGGTCACGACGGATCGATGAGCACGCTGCACGCGAACAACCCGCGTGATGCGGTGAACCGCCTCGAGACCCTGGTGCTGCTGGCGGGCACCGAGCTTCCGTCGCGCGCGATCCGTACGCAGATCGCGTCGGCGGTCAACGTCATCGTCCAAACTGAACGGCTGCGGGGCGGCGCGCGAAAGGTCGTCAGCGTGGCCGAGGTGATGGGCTTGAAGGACGGCGACATTGCCCTCCAGGAGCTGTTCGCATTCCGGCAGGTCGGTGTCTCCCTTGATGGGCGTGCGGTCGGCTACCACACGGCCACCGGGGCGCGCTCAGCGTTCCTGCAGCACTTCCGCTCCAACGGCGTCGAGCTGGCCGAGGAGATGTTCGTGCCGGTGGCCCAGCCTGCGGACGACCAGCTTTACTGAACCTCATGGATGCGACGAACGCGGCCGACGAGACCAGCAAAGACGTCGTGAGGGACACGAACCAGCAGCAGCCGGTCCTGCTGCCGAGCGCCGAGCCCCCGCTGTCGGCGGTCGGGCGAGAAGACATCCTGGCGGATTTCGGCCACCAGCTGCGCAACGAGCTCAACGCGATCGCCATGGCCGCCAACATGCTGTCCGCGACGGCCACGTCGAGCGAGCAGCGCGAGCTCTCGGCCATCGTCGAGACCGGCGCCAATCGGGTCGCCAGGCTTCTCGATGACGTTCTCGATGCCGCCTTCATCCAGAGCGGAGACTTCGAGCTGGCGCTCCATCCGTTCGACGTCAGGGCGAGCGTGGAGTCCTGCCTGGGGATGGTCGTCGAGGAGGCGGGAGGCAAGAGCCTGGATCTTTCGTTTCGCGCCGAGCCCGATGTTCCGAGCATCGTCGTCGGGGACTCGCGCCGCGTCGAGCAGGTGCTGCTGGCCCTGCTTCACGCGGGCGTTGAGCGCACCGAAAGGGGCGGGATCGGCGTCGAGCTGAGCTCCCAGCCGCGTGGGGACCTCTTCGAGCTCCATTTCCGAGTGCGCGACACCGGTCGCGGCGTGCCGGCCAGGATCCTTCGCAGCGGCCTGGGCGACGACGCGGTGGTGCAGTCGCAGCAGGTCGAGCCTGGTGATGCTATGGCCATCGTCAGCCTGTCGATCTGCCGGCGGCTCGTCGAGATGATGGACGGCCAGCTGCGAGTCGAGCAAGGCGGCGTCGAGGCAGGACCGGACGCCGGCACCACATTCGACTTCACGATCCTCACCCAGGTCATGCATGCCCCGGTCGCCGTGGCGACGCGGAGTCTGGAGGGGATGCGCGTGCTTGTGGTCGCGGCTGACGCCACCGAGCGACGCGTGCTCGCGCTGCAGACAGAGCTATGGGGCGCGCCTTCGACCGCGGCGAACGTCGCCGACGCGCTCGCACTGGCGCAGACGGGTCAGCCGTTCGACATCGCCATCATCGAGCACAGGCGCCCGGCCGTCGACGGCCTGGCGGTCTCGATCGCCCTGAGGTCTCTGCGCCCGCCGGCAGAGCTGCCGATCGTGCTCATCGCCGCCGCGCCGCCCGGTCCGGAGGAAGCGGGCGCCGCCGACAGCGGCGTCGTGCAGGCGACGCTGACCAAGCCGGTGCCGCCGCACAAGCTCCATGACGTGATGGCGCAGGTGGGGGCGCATGAGGAAGTGGCCCCTGCGCCTCATCCCGCGCCTGCTCCCGGGGTCTTGAAGGTCCTCGTCGCCGAGGACAATCCGCTGAACCAGAACACGATCCGGCGGATGGTGACCAGGCTCGGCCACCACGTCGACGTGGTCGCGAACGGCCGCGACGCCGTGGCCGCCGTCGCCAGGGAGGCCTACGACGCGGTCCTGATGGACGTGCTGATGCCGGAGATGGACGGCCTGCAGGCGGCGGAGGCGATCGTCCGGCGCTGGCCGCGCGGCACGCGCCCCCGGCTGGTCGCGCTCACGGCGATGGCCGCACCGGGTGACCAGGAGCGGTGCCTCAGGGCCGGCTTCGACGGCTACATGAGCAAGCCCATCCACCTGGACGAGCTGTCGGACGCGCTCACCGCCGCCGCCGGTTGGCGCGCCACGCCCAAGGTGCTCTAGGCCTAACGGCTGCCGCTGAGGCGCTCGTCGAGACGGTCGGATCGATCGAGGCGGCTGATCTGTCGCGAGGCGCGAGATTCGAGGAACACGACGACGATGACGATCATTCCGCCGAGGACCATCAGGCCGCCGAGCAGCTCGCCCTGCAAGCCCACCGGTCCCGCCACGATCTGGATCATCGCCGAGCCGAACACCAGGATGTAGCTGAGTCCCAGCAACCGGACTCGCGGCGCGACGCTTGTGTTGTCCTCGCCGCGCCATGGCCTTCTGCCGATGATCAAAAGGTACGCGCCCATGATGAGCGCGAGCCCGGCGAGCACCAGGGAGACCAGCTGCACGAGTGAGGTGAACTGTGCCGGCATGCGCGCCAGATACTAAATGGACGCGCCCGATCTGCGGCCGGTTTCGCGATAAGGGGTCCCCGCGAACTCCAGGCGAGGCCTCCGAGTTCGTGGGGTAACTCTACCTAGAATTCCACGCATGCCTCGCTCCGAGCCGATCAAGGCTGTCCGCGGCGTTCGCGACCTCCTACCACGCGATCGTCCGCTGTGGCGCGCCGCCGAGCTGGCCGCTGTGGACGTGGCTCGCCGATTCGGATACGAGGAGATCACGACGCCCTTGATCGAGCACGCCGAGCTGATTGAGCGCGTCGGCGAGGACACCGACGCTGTCGCCAAGGAGCTGTACCGCTTCGAGGACCGCGGCGGACGCAAGCTCGCCCTCCGACCTGAAGCGACCGCCGGCGTCGTCCGGGCGTATTTCGAAGGCCACCTCAACCAGGAGCCACAGCCGGCTCGGCTGTATTTGATCGGGCCGATGTTCCGCTACAACCGCCCCCAAAAAGGTCGATACCGCCAGTTCTTCCAGCTGGACGTGGAGGCGATCGGGAGCGGAAGTCCCGCCCTCGACGCCGAGGTCATCGAGATCGCCATCACGTGGCTGCACGACCTTGGCCTGGGTGAGGTGAGGATGGATCTCAACACCATCGGCGATGCGAAATGCCGCCCTGCCTACCTCGACCTGCTGAGGGCCTATTACCGTCCGTTGAAAGACAAGCTGCACGCTGATTGCCAGCGCCGCCTCGAGACCAACCCTCTCTTGTTGCTTGACTGCAAGGTCCCGCAGTGCCAGCCGTTCAAGGTGGACGCGCCTCGGATCACCGACCACCTGTGTGAGGAGTGTGCAGCCGCCTGGGCCGCCGTCCGGCGGCTGCTCGATGCCGCCGGCATCGAGTACCACCTCGATCCTTATCTCGTGCGCGGCCTCGACTATTACACGCGCACCGTCTTCGAGATCTATCCAGCCCGGGCCGGCGGCTCCCAGGATGCGCTTGCGGGTGGGGGACGGTACGACGGCCTCGCGGAGGCGGAGGGATGGCCGCCGACTCCGGGCGTGGGCTTTGCCAGTGGTCTGGACAGGGTCACCGAGATGGTGAAGGCCGTCGGCGTGGAGGTGATCGCGGCTCCGGCTGCAGACGTCCTGGTGCTGCCGGACGCCGGCCTGGAGGTCGCGGCGGCTGAGGTGGCCCGGATCTGCCGGGCCGTGCGGTCAGTCGCCGTCGACTACGAGGCCAAGAGCCTGAAGGCCAAAATGCGATCGGCCAACAAGCTGGGCGCCAGATGGGTCGTGCTGCTCAGCGCGGAGGACGTCAAACAGCGCACCGCGCAGCTGAAGGAGATGGCGAGCGGCGATCAGGTCGCGGTCGCATGGGACGACCTGCCGGCCCGCCTGGCATGAGCGGCTTCACCGCACCGCACTGCGGCTCGCTGCGGGCGACGGACGTTGGGCGGGAGCTCGAGCTCTACGGATGGGTGGCGCGCCGGCGCGACCATGGAGGCTTGATCTTCATCGACCTGCGCGACCGCTGGGGCGCCGTGCAGATCGTGTTCAAGTCAGCTGCAACGCGCGCCGTCGCCGCAGACCTGCGGCTGGAGTTCGTGGTCCGAATCACGGGCACGGTTTCGCGCCGCCCCGCCGGCTCTGAGAATCCCGCCATGCCGACCGGTGAGATCGAGGTCGAGGCATCGGAGCTCGTGATCATCACTCGCGCGAAGACACCTCCGTTTCCGATCGAAGACGAGACGACGGCCGATGAGAGTGTCCGGCTCAAGTACCGATATCTCGACCTGAGACGGCCGCGCATGCAGCGCATCCTCGAGCTCCGACATCGCGTTAACAAGATCATCCACGCCTACATGGACGAGCACGAGTTCATCGAGGTCGAAACCCCGCTGCTGGTGAAGGGAACACCCGAAGGCGCGCGCGACTTCATCGTCCCATCGCGCCTGCACATCGGCGAGTTCTTCGCGCTGCCGCAGTCACCGCAGCAGCTGAAGCAGCTCTTGATGGTCAGCGGCCTCGGGCGTTACTACCAGATCGCTCGCTGCCTTCGGGATGAGGACTTGCGCGCGGATCGCGCGCTCGAGTTCACGCAGCTCGACCTCGAGATGTCTTTCTGCGACGAGGAAGACGTCTTCACGCTCATCGAGGGATTGTGGGCAAGGATCTGGAAGGAGATCCTCGACGTTGACCTGGTCATCCCATTTCCGCGCCTCGATATGAAGGAAACGCTGCTTCGATACGGCACCGACAAGCCCGACCTCCGTTACGAGCTGGAGATCGCGGACCTCGGTGAGGTGCTCGCGCAGACGGGGGCTCAGGTCTTCAAGACGGTGCTTGCAGAGGGAGGCGTCGTACGCGGGTTTGCGGTTCCGGGCGGCAAGGTCATGACGCGCCGGGAGCTCGACGATCTCTCGACGATCGCGAAGGGCGCCGGGGCCAAAGGCCTCGCATGGTTGCCCGGTCCGCTGGACAAGTTCGTCTCGGCATCGGAGATGGAGGGCATCAAGCGCGCGACCGCGGCCGGACCGGAAGACCTGGTGCTGATCGTGGCGGACAAACGCCGGCGTGCCGAGAAGGTGCTGGGCCTGATCCGGCAACAGGTGGCGCGGAACCGCAAATTGATCCGAGAAGGCGAGTGGCGCTTTCTCTGGGTCTACCCGATGTACCTGTTCGAGGAGGATGACGAGGGCAAGCTGACTTACGGGCACCACCCGTTCACGTCTCCGATGGAAGAGGATCTCGCTTTCATCGACGAGGCGCCGTACGACGTTCGGGCCCACGCGTACGACATCGTGTGCAACGGCTACGAGCTGGGCGGGGGAAGCATTCGCATTCACGACCGCACGCTGCAGGAAAAGGTCTTCGAGATCCTCGGCCATTCGCAAGCATCGATTCGCGAGCGGTTCGGTCACCTCCTGGATGCGTTCGAGTTCGGCGTCCCGCCTCACGGAGGCATCGCGCCGGGAATCGATCGCATCGTGATGATGCTGGCGGGCACCGAAAACATCCGGGATGTGATCGCTTTTCCCAAGACCCAGAGCCACATGGACCTGATGCTCGGAGCGCCGAGCCCGGTTGAGCAGGCGCAGCTCGAGGAGCTGCACATAAGGGTGGTTCCTCCGCCGAAATCGGACCGGTAAGATGGCTTTGCTCCCAAAGGGGCGCGCGTTCGTGCGTGTTGCCCAACAGACGATCGTTAGGGACCCCGGAGTCCGGATAGCCGACCAAATGCCCCTAAGACGGGACTTGGAAAGCCAAGGCAGGGGACCCACCTGAGCTCGCTCAGGACAACCCACCGCCGCGTCCCGGAGGGAGCCTTTTGGAGTTGTTGAAGCTGGTGCCGCCCGGCCTACTGGTGGCGGCGCTGGGGGTCCTGATCCTCTCCCAGCTCTTCTACGCGTTTCTGCGATACCGCCGGCGGGCCTATTTCCCGATCCTGGTGATGACGGCCGTCGGCTTTGGGCTGGGCCAGCTTTGGGACTACCTCGGGCTCCCGTCGGTCCGTATGGGCCAGGTCGCCGTTGTGCCTGCCGTCGTCTTCGCGCTGCTGCTGCAGCCGCTCGCTCGTTTCCTGCCCCGGTTCCAGCGCCGGCCCAAAGAACCCACGGCGCCGACGGCCCCCGGGCAGCCGCGCACTTAAGATTGCCTTTGGTTTGTTTGCCGTCCTTGCCTAGAGGGTATTCAGCAATTGCAGAACTTCATGTGGTTGGCGTTCGGGATCGCCGCCCTCGTGGTGGCGCTGGCCCTGGCCGCATTGCTTTTGCGGCTGCGCAGAACCCTGGGTGCTGTCGAAGAACTGCTGGAGACGACCAACGAGGAGATGAAAGAGACGCTGCCAGAAGTTCGCCAGACCATCGGCAACGTCAATGACATCACGGCCGGCGTGAACATCGGGCTCCGGACCGCCGGTGGCGGTGCCGCCGCGGTCGGCCGCGGCCTCAAGGCCGGCGTCCACGGCGTCAGGGTGGCGGGTGGTAGCTTATTTCGACACGTATTAGGAGGTTAGCTGTGGCCGATGAAAGCAATGGCGGCGGCGGCGGTTTCGGCTGGTTCATCCTGGGCGGGCTGATCGGCCTCGTGGCCGGCGCTTACATCGCGTCGGGTCCGGGCCGAAGCCAGGTCGACAGCTTCAAGAGCAAGACCATCGAGCTGTCGGGCAGCGAGCCGGTACAGAGAGCCAGGGAGGCTGCGCAGAGGGCGCGTGAGATGGTCACCGACCCCGACCACCCGGTCGGCAAGGCGATCCAGGACGGGGTCGCGGCCGCGAAGCGAAAGCGCGAGGAGCTGGAGTCGGCGGCCGCGCGCAAGATGCGCCGGACCAACGGCGAGGAAGGCGAGTCCTAACTAGATGAAACGCGATCTCGCGGAGCTGAAGATCCCAGCGGCGACGGCCTTCATTCCCGTTGCCAAGCGGGTCGCGGCGACGCTGGGGGGACAGCTGGGGCTGAGCCTCGTCGACCTGGACGAGCTTTCCATCGCGCTCACGCAGGCTTGCGACAGCGCGATCGCGGCCGCGGCCAACCTCGACGGCCCGGCCGACCTCAAGCTGAACTACTTCGCGACCAATCGCGCCCTGGTCGTGGACGTCGATCTCGTCTCCAGCGAGGGTCACCTCAAGGCCGCCGTGGCGGGGCCGGATCCGGAGGCCGAAGCCGAGCTCCAGCGGCTCGCGTACGAAATGATCCGCTGCTTCGTGGACGACTTCCGGCCGGAGGTCGAACCCCGAACGGGACACGTCCGCTTCCGAATGGTCAAATACCTGGCTTCCTGACCGGCCCAAACTAGACGTATTGGCTGCCAAGCCGCGGCCGTCCCGCGAGGAGCTGCGGGCGCTCCACCGTCTCTACAAAGAGACCACGGATCCCGCAGAGCGCGATCGCATTCGCGCACAGCTGGTTGACGCCTATCGGGACTTCGTCTACTTCCTGGCTCGCAAGTTCCAGAACCGGGGCGAGCCGCTGGACGACATCGTGCAGGTCGGCTACCTCGGACTGATCAAGGCCATCGAGCGGTTCGATCCCGACCTGGGTTACGAGTTCACGACTTTCGCCACCCTGACGGTGGCGGGCGAGATCAAGCGGCATTTCCGGGACAAGGGCACGGCCATTCGCTTTCCACGCCGTCTGCAAGAGCTCCACACATCGGTCGTACGAGTCAACGAGCAGATGAAGAACGAGCTCGGCCGCGAGCCGACGGTCGGTGAGCTCGCGGAGCGGCTGGGCGTGACGCCCGACGACGTGACAGAGGCAATCGAGATGGGGCCGGCTTACGTGCCGCTTTCGCTCGACCAGCCGATCGGCTCGAGCGATGGCCAGGATGCGCGGTCCATCGCCGACCAGATCGGCACCGCCGACCCAGAGCTCGACCGCGTCGAGATGCGCGACGTCTTGAACCGCGCGATGGAGCACCTGACGCCCCGTGAGCGCGCGATCATGGCCATGCGGTTCTACGAGCAGATGTCGCAGTCGGAAATCGCGCGCCGGCTGGGCATCAGCCAGATGCACGTCTCGCGACTGCAGCGGGCGGCCCTGGAGCAGCTGCGCAAATACGTGCCGCAAGAAAGCGCCTAAGTGGCGCTCGTCGAGTCGCGGGCGCCGGCCGACCCGCTCGTGCTCTTCAGGCGCTGGTTCCGTGCAGCGCAGCGGAAGGGGTCGCCGCAGCCCGACGCGGTCGCCTTGGCCACGGCGGATGCACGCGGCGCTCCATCGGTCCGCATGGTGCTGTTCAAAGGGATCACCCCCTCACCGTCGCTTCGCGACGGAGCTCCCCGCGTGGCGGGGAGCCCAGAGAGATTTCTTTTCTACTCCAACTACGGCAGCCGCAAGGGCCGCGACCTCGCGTCCAACCGCCGGGCCGCGCTGGTCTTCTACTGGCCGGCCACGGGCCACCAGGTGAGGGTGTCCGGTCGGGTCAGCCGGTTGTCGCGAGCCGCCTCGGCCGCGTACTTTCACTCGCGCCCTCGTGGCGCGCAGCTCTCCGCGCTGGCCTCGCGACAGAGTCGCGTGGTCGCTTCACGCGTCGTGTTGGAAAGAGAAGTGCAGGAGCTCGACCGCAGGTACCCCAAAACGGTGCCGCTGCCCCCGGATTGGGGTGGTTATGCCCTGCGGCCCGACTGGATCGAGTTCTGGGAGCACCGCGCCGATCGCCTCCACGACCGCCTCCGCTATGTCCGCGTGCGCGAAGGTGGTTGGCGGCTGGAGCGCCTGGCCCCCTAAACTGAACTCGCCCCGTGACCGGGAACGAGATCCGCAAACGTTTTCTAGAGCATTTCGCGAGTCGGGAGCATCTGGTCCTCCCCAGCGCGCCGCTGGTGCCGCGAGGAGACCCGAGCACGCTCTTCATCTCGGCCGGAATGCAGCCGCTCAAGCCCTACTTCCTGGGCGTGAGTCAACCGCCCGCGCCCAGGCTCGCCACCTGCCAGAAGTGCCTGCGGACCGGCGATATCGACGAGGTGGGGAAGACCGACCGCCACCATACCTTCTTCGAGATGCTGGGCAACTTCGCGCCCACCGGCGATTACTTCAAGGAAACGGCGATCCCGCTTGCCTGGGACCTCGTGACGAAGAGCTTCCAGATGCCGGTCGACCGGCTGCGCATCACCATCCACCCAACCGACGACCAGGCTCATGAGATCTGGCTGCAGCAGCCGGGGATGACAGCCGACCACATAACCCGGCTCGAAGACAACTGGTGGGGACTCGGCGAGGGGCCCTGCGGTCCTGACTCGGAGATCTGGTGGGATCGCGGCCGTGAGGTGGGGTGCGGGCAAGAAGATTGCGTCCCCGACCACTGCGATCGCTTCACCGAGTTCTGGAACCTGGTCTTCCCGCAGTACGACCAGCGCGGCCCGATCGCGGGCACGTCGGGTGAAGCGGTCCTGCGCGGCGTCGCCGACGGCAGCCTGGTGCCATTGAAGCGTCCGGCGATCGACACCGGGATGGGCCTGGAGCGCGTCACCTACATCCTCGAGGGCAAGACCAACGTTTTCGAAACCGACCTGTTCGAGCCGATCCTCAATCGGATTCGCGACCTGTCCGAGAAACAGTCGACGTTTTCAGAGCGAATCGTGGCTGACCACGTGCGCGCAGCGTGCTTCGTGATGCTGGACGGCGTCGTGCCTAGCAATGAAGGACGCGGGTACGTGCTGCGCCGGCTGATTCGCCGTGCCACGCTTCACGCCGAGAGGTTGGCAATGAGGTCGCAGGTCGGCCAGCTAGTCGACGACGTCGCATTGGTGATGAGCTCGCCATATCCCGACCTGGTTGACCAGAAGGACGTCATTCGGGCGGGCATCAACCAGGAGGCGGCTCGATTCCAGCGCACGCTCAATGAAGGTATGGAGCGGTTCGAGCGGATTGTCGCCAAGCACCCGAAGGTGATCTCGGGAGCTGACGCCTTCTTGCTTCATGACACGTTTGGATTTCCGGTCGACCTCACTCGCGAGCTCGCCGCGGAGAGAGGTCTCGAGGTGGATGAGGACGGCTTCCGGGCGGCGATGGCAGCACAGAAGGAGCGTTCACGTCGCGTGCTGCCGACCGGTTGGACGACCGCGCAGGACCTTCCGAGGTCGGAGTTCACAGGTTATAAGGAGCTCACGACGCAGACGTCGATCGTCGCCATACGCAAAGAGGGGCAGCCCGCGGATCGCGCCATCGAAGGCGAGGACGTCGAGGTGTTTCTCGAACGAACACCCTTCTACGCCGAGTCCGGCGGGCAGATCGGCGACACCGGCTTCATCAACACGGAGAGTGGCGGCCTGCGCGTCGAGGACACTCAGAAACCCGCCGACGGCGTGATCGCACATCTCGGTGCCGTCGTCACCGGTGAGCTGAAGGTTGGACAACCTGCGACCGCCGCGGTTGACGCCGGCCGCCGAAGGCAGATTGCTCGCCACCACTCCGCGACCCATCTCCTGCACAAGGCCCTCCGCGAAACACTGGGCGACCAGGTGGTGCAGAAAGGCTCATGGGTCGGACCGGATCACACCACGTTCGACATCCCGCTCAATCGTGCCCTCAAGGACGATGAGATCAAGCGCATCAACCATCGCGTGATGGAGAAGGTTCGCGAGGCGCTGCCGTTCCACGAAAGCCAGAAGCCATACAAGGACGCGGTCGCGCAGGGCGCCATGCACCTGTTCGACGAGAAGTACGGCGACGTCGTCCGCGTCGTGTGCTTCGGCGATTGGACCTGCGAGCTGTGCGGGGGCACGCACGTCGCCAACACCGCTGACATCGGGCCGGCGGTGATCGTGTCCGAGTCGAGCATCGGCTCCGGCCTGCGCCGCATCGACATGGTGGTCGGCGAGGCCGCGGACGATCTCATCTGGCGCGACCGGCGGCTGTTGTCAGAGCTGGCGCGGTCGTTCAACTCAGCCCCGGAGCAGCTGCCCGAACGGTTGGAATCGCTGCGCGGCCAGCTCAAGGAAGCAGAGCGGCGGTTGAAAGCCCTCTCAGAGCAGCTGCGGTCAGCCAGGGTCAAAGGTCAGGGCGGCAACGGCCTTGTCATCAAGAAGGGCAAAGTAGCGTTCGTGACCGAAAGGGCAAAGTAGCGTTCGTGACCGAGACCGTCGAGGCCTCCACGCCTGACGAGCTGGCCGCATATGCCGACCGTTACCTCGAGATGGTGGAATCGGGCGTCGTAACCGTTGTGGCCGGCGATCAGTTTGTGATCAAGGTGTCCAAGGACCTGACGCCTGAATACAATGCTGCCCGCCTGGCGTCTCTGCTGGGCAAGGGCGGCGGCCAGGCGCACCTCGCGCGCGGCAAGCTCGAGGTCCCGGCGGTCGAGGCGTTCAAACGTCTCGAACAGGAGCTGAGTTGACCAAATTCAAGTTCCTGCGGAAGCGGAGCGACTACTACCGGCACTTCAGCGTGCTCGACATCGGGACTGACCTCATCAAGGTGCTCGTGGTGCGGCGCGACGGCCTGGACGGAGAGGTCCTGGGGGTCGGCCGCGAGCCGCAGGCGCCCGCTGCCATGTCGGGCGGCGCGATCGCCGACCTGGAGTCTGTGATCCAGTCCTGCAACCGCGCGCTCGAGGCCGCTGAGGACATGGCCAAGACCGTTCCCGGCCAGGTGGTCGTTGGCATCGCCGGCGAGCTCATCAAGGGCTTCTCGTCGACGATCGCCTACCCGCGGGAGGACTCCAAGGGTCGCGTGCGGTCGGGCGAGATATCGGCGATGCTGCAGATGGTCCAGCGCCGCGCCCTGCGTGAGGCGCAGCACCTGCTCGAGCTCGAGCGCAGCTACGGCCAGCTCGAGGCCCGCCTCGTGCACTCCGCGATCACCAACATCCGGGTCGACGGCTATCCCGTCACCAACCCCGTCGGCTTCACGGGCAAGAACCTCGAGATCACCGTCTTCAACACGTTCGCGCCGATGACCCACATCGACGCCATCGCATCCGTCGTGCGAGAACTGGACCTCGAGCTGGCCGCTGCGGTCGCGCAACCTTACGCGCTCGCGCGTGCGTGCGCGAGCGAGGAGACCTGGGCCGAGGGCGGCATCTTCGTCGACATCGGCGGCGGCACCACTGACGTGGCGCTCGTCCGTGACGGCGGCGTCGAGGGCACGCGCATGTTCAACCTTGGCGGCCGAGCCTTCACACGCAGGCTCGCGCTGGCGTTCGGCCTCAGCTATGAGGAGGCCGAGGCGCGCAAGCTCCGGCACTCCGAGGGGCTGCTCTCCGCGGAGCAGCACCGGCAGGTTTCCGAGCTTCTCGGCGCCGACGCCGAGGTCCTGCTGCAAGGGCTGGCGCTGAGCGTCAAGGAGCTCTCACGTGGGGAGAGGCTGCCGACCAACATCTACCTTTGCGGCGGCGGCAGCCTGCTGCCCGAGCTCACGCTCGAGATGGTCAAGAACCACTGGGCGGCCGGCCTGCCGTTCCCTCGCGAACCGCACATCCGTCACCTGGTCCCGCCCGACGTTCGCAACATCACCGACTCGACCGGCCAGCTTTCGAGCCCTCAGGACATCGCCCCGATGGGTCTTGCCAACCACGCGTTGAGGACCGAGGCTGAGGACCGGGCCCGGATGAACACAGTCATGCGCCGGGTCCTAAGCGGTATAAAGGTATGAATTCCGCCTCGCCAGGAGACCTCTAGACGCCATGGCAACCGATCCCATCTACGTCGAGACCGAGGAGGAGATCCCGGAGCTCGTAGAACGTCTTCGCCGGTATCGCGGCGACGACACCATGCTCGTGCTGCCGATGCGCTCGCGCATCGGACAGAGCCGATTCAACTTCCAGCTCCTTCGCAACTACGCCGCGCGCATGGGCAAGCGGGTCACGGTCGTGTGCGACGACCCGGCGGTGCAAAAGATGGCCTCCGAAAGCGGGTTTCCGGTCTTCGGGGCGGTCGGCCCAATGGGCGAAGGCATCGCCTCCGAGCCAGAGCAGGCGCCGCCGCCGCGGAAGTGGTGGCAGCGCCGGATCGTGGCCCCGGTCACCCATGTCGGGGTGTCCGCGCCGACCAAGCTCCTCACCAAGAGCGCGACGGAGGTCAGACGTGGAGATCCAGGCCCAGCCTGGCAAGCCTTCGAGTGTGGCCAACGCGCCGATCCGCGTGCGTGTGAGCGTCGTCTCGCGCTCGGACTCTCAGGGTTTCAAGACCACCGGTGTCAAGCAGGTGCAGCTGACGCCGGCCAACGGAGTGGTCGTCTACACGAACGAGTTGAAGGGAAGCTTCGCCAGCGGGCCCGGCATCATATTCAAGGTCGGCCAGCGACTGACCAATACGAACGGCATCGTTTTTGCTCAGACCTCGGACCTGCCGCCCTGGGGTGGCGTCATGGTCCCTTGGCAAGGAACTGCTTCGGCGAACGTGCAGGCGGTGAATCCCGGCGTCTCCGGCAACGTCGGCGGCAACACCATCACCGTGATCAACGATTGCTGCGGTGGGTTCGACCCCAGCAAGCTTCACGTCAACAACCCTCAAGCCACCGGTAACGGCGCTGACGCGTCGTCGACCCCGCAGATGACCGAGACGGACTTCGACGCCGCCCGCGCCCAGCTCGAAGCCCAGCTCCACCAGGCCATCGCACAACAGCTCGCAGCCGGCGTGGCCACCGGTGAGAAGCTGAGCGAGAACATCGTCTACAACG
>WNEZ01011371.1_pt1 | contig 17826 bp, 21 predicted proteins | sample 5400521 | NCBI WGS metagenome assembly WNEZ01 (sample SAMN13153339, study PRJNA577476) | soil metagenome | isolation source: 120 cm saprolite under Douglas fir tree site 2 hole 1 replicate 1 | place: USA:California | collected 2015-04-18
GGCTTGCCCCTATCGACAAAGCCACCCTATCATGCAGTGCACAGTACGTCAAGTACATAATTGCCGCGGCGTGTCCCGGATGCGGTGCAGCGCGCAGCGGTGCACCGCTAATCCGGGACCGCCACAGGCTCGGAGTTCGTAACGGTCCCGGGTCTGCAGCGCACCACTCCGCGCGAAGAGCGCTCCGTGCTGCGCTGCGCCCGGGACACGGCCAAATTTACCGCCTATGGGTCCGGAACCGGCGCTTTTATTTGGGACGGCATGTCGGCAGCCGGCATTGCCGTTCGTCCTGAGCGAGCAAGATGAGGAATCCCCATGCTCTACGCCATCCTCTGCTACAACGATGAAGACGTCGTCTATTCCTGGACCAAGGAGGAGGACGACGCGGTCATGGCCAAGCTCGATGTCGTCCACCAGAAGCTCGCCAAGCAGGGCAAGCTCGGGCCGGCCGCCCGGCTGCTGCCGACCACCGCGGCGACCACGGTCAGGAAGGACCGGGAGCCGCCGCTGGTGATCGACGGGCCCTTCGCGGAGACCAAGGAGCAGCTGCTCGGCTTTTACGTCATCGACTGCCCGGCGCTCGAGGAGGCGCTCGAGATCACGCGCGAGCTCGCCCGCGCCAATCCGGGCGGCGCCTACGAGATACGGCCGATCCGATTGTTCCTGCCGGGGAGCGCCGCGGGGTGAACGACCTGGCCTTTATCGATGCGGCGCTGACCTCGGCGCGCCCGCAGGCGGTCGGCGCGCTGCTGCGCTATTTCCGCGACCTCGACCGAGCCGAGGAAGCATTCCAGGAGGCGTGCCTGCGGGCCCTGCAGCACTGGCCGCAAAACGGTCCGCCGCGCGACCCGGCCGCGTGGCTGATCTTCGTCGGACGCAACGTCGCCATCGACGAGGCGCGGCGCCGAAGCAAGGAGCAAGCGCTGCCGCCCGATGACATCATCTCGGACCTGGAAGACGCCGAAGGCGCGCTCGCCGAGCGGCTCGACGGGGCGCACTATCGCGACGACATCCTGCGCCTCATGTTCATCTGCTGCCACCCCGATCTGCCGGCGAACCAGCAGATCGCGCTCGCGCTGCGCCTCGTCTCCGGCCTGTCGGTCAAGCAGATCGCGCGCGCCTTCCTGGTGAGCGAGAGCGCCATGGAGCAGCGCATCACCAGGGCCAAGGGCCGCATCGCCGAGGCCGACGTCCCGTTCGAGACCCCGGGCGCGCCGGAGCGGGCCGAGCGGCTCGCCGCGGTCGCGGCCATGATCTATCTCGTCTTCAATGAAGGCTATTCGGCGAGCGCCGACGCGGCCGAGAGACGCGCGCCGCTGTGCGAGGAGGCGATCCGCCTCGCCCGGCTCCTGCTGCGGCTGTTCCCGGGCGAGCCCGAGATCATGGGGCTGACCGCGCTCCTTCTCCTGCAGCACTCGCGCGCGACCGTGCGGCTCGACGCGGACGGAAACATCGTGCTGCTGGAAGATCAGGATCGCCGCCTCTGGAACGGCGAGATGATCGCCGAGGGGCTCGCGCTCGTCGACAAGGCGATCCGCCACCGGCGGCGTGGCCCCTATCAGATCCAGGCGGCGATCGCGGCGGTGCATGCCCGCGCCGGCCGGCCGGAAGACACCGACTGGGCGCAGATCGATCTGCTTTACGCCGCGCTCGAGAGCCTGCAGCCCTCGCCCGTCGTCACCCTCAACCGGGCCGTTGCCGTGGCCAAGGTGCGCGGCCCGGCCGCGGCACTGGCCATGATCGAGCCGCTGGCGCCGCGGCTTTCCGGCTATTTCCACTTCTTCGGGGTGAAAGGCTACCTGCTGATGCAGCTCGCCCGCACCCGGGAGGCCCGCGTCGCGTTCGACCGGGCCATCGCGCTCGCCAACACCGCCGCGGAGGCAGCCCACATCAGGTTGCATCTCGACCGCCTGATGAAGGATGCGGCCGACGGCTCCTCCGCCGGCGCCGATCTTGCGGGCCGGCACGGGTGACAACATCGGCGGCGGCGACGCGCGTGCTGGTCCGGCGCGCGAACGCCGCCCGGGTATCGGGATAACGCCAAAAAAATTCAGCCGTGCTGTCGGACCGCCGCGCCCTCGTTCGTCCTCGAGATAGGCCTTGAGCTTGCCGGCATTCGGGGGAAGGGGAGAGATCAGATGGAAAACGACAGGGAACGCGAGGAAGCCCACATCCGCACGGCGATCGACCGGCGGGCGAATGCGCTGCGCGCCAGGGATGGTCGCATCTGGCGCCAGGCGGCGATCGTCATGAAGCGCCACCAGCCGCCTCGCCCGCGACCTTCCGGAGCGGACGCGCCCGGCTCTGGCCTCGAGAGGTGGTTGTCGTCGTTCCAAGGCTCGGTCGCCTGCGCGATCCACGACCTGAGCATCACGGCGGGCGACGACGAGGCTTGCGGCCATGGGCTGCTCCAGATCAGCGGCTGCAAGGCCGACGGTCACAGAATCGACATGTGGGTGCCGGCGACCTTTTGTCTGCGCAAGGTCGATGGTGCGTGGAAGGTCACGAACGAACGCACGCCGCTGTCCTGCCATGCGCCCGAGCGCAAGGCGTCGACGGAAGCGGCGGTCTGAGGGCCCGCGACCGCACGAGTTTAATCAAGGGGAACGAAAGGAAAGACCGATGGCCGCCATGTCCAGTCAAGCCAAGACGTCCGAGCATCGAGAGTTCTCCATCACGCGCGTCGTCGACGCGCCGCGCGCGCTGGTGTGGAAGGCGTTCACCGAAGCCGAGCGCCTGGCCCGCTGGTGGGGACCGAAGGGCTTCACGATGGGGATCTGCAAGCTCGATCTGCGTCCCGGCGGCGTCTTTCACTACCGCATGCGATCCCCCGACGGCCGCGACATGTGGGGCAAGTTCGTCTACCGCGAGATCGCTGCGCCGGAACGGCTCGTCTTCGTCAATTCGTTCTCGGACGAGAACGAGGGGGTGACGCGCCACCCGATGAGTCCGAGCTGGCCGCTGCAAGTCCTGACCACCGTGACCTTCTCCGAGCGCGACGGCAAGACGACGCTGGCGTTGCGGGGCGGCCCCGTCGACGCGACGCCGACGGAGCGCAATACCTTCGAGGCCGGCTTCGAGTCGATGCAGAGGGGCTTCACCGGAACCCTCGACCAGCTTGTCGATTACCTCTCCGTTCCGACCACCTAGATCTCCATCACGCCACCTGCAAGGGAGCGCACCATGCAATTGAATCCCTATCTGACGTTCGGCGGCCAGTGCGAGGCAGCGTTCAAGTTCTACGAGAAAGTCCTTGGCGGCAAGATCGAAGCAATGATGCCGCACGAGGGCACGCCGGCGGCGGAACACGTGCCGCCGGAATGGCGCAACAAGATCATGCATGCCCGCCTCACGGTGGGCGACAAGGTATTGATGGGCTCCGACGCTCCGCCTGCACACCATGAACCGATGAAGGGCTTCTCGGTGACGCTGGGGGTCGACGACCCGGCCGATGCCGAGCGGATATTTCACGCCTTGGCGGAGAACGGCACGGTGCGGATGCCGATCCAGCAGACCTTCTGGGCCGCCCGTTTCGGCATGCTGGTCGATCGGTTCGGCACGCCGTGGATGATCAATTGCGAGCAGGCTCACTGACGCTTTCGTTTCCGCGGAAACTTCGTCCCGCCGTCATGGCCGGACTTGTCCGGGCCAAAATGAAACCTCTCCGCTGTCATGCCCGCGTAGGCGGGCATCCAGTAACCCCAGGTGCGAGCGATCGAGGCCAAGTCAGTGCCTGCTACGCCGGTTCCCGGATTACTGGATCGTCCGCCTACGCGGACGATGACAGCCGAGAGACCTTAACTTAGCGCCTATGGAGTCAAGCCCGCGCATGACCGGGCGGAGAGCCTCTTAGGTTAGCGCCGATGGGGTCAAGCTCGGACAGGTCCGCTTCAATTCCCGCGATTGTCGCTTACGCCCCGGCACCGTATGAATCCGGCGTGCCATGGCAGCGATAAACGACAGCAGGGGCCCGCCCCGATGGCTCGAGCGGCTCCGGCGCCTTCGCCTCGTGCTGGCGACGGCTGCGATCGTGTTCGCCGGCCTGTGGGCGATCGGCGCCTTGGCGGCGGCGCCGGCGCTCCTGGGCTTCGCGCTGATCGCGCTCGCGGCGATGGTCGCGAGCGGGCGCGTCGAGGCGACGCCCGCCGCCGTGCCGAAAGATCGCCCGGCCGCGCCGCGCGTCGGCGATCCGCTGATCGAGGCGGTGCTCGCCGGCTTGCCCGATCCCGTGGTCGCGCTCGATCAGCGCGACGACGTCGTCGCGCTCAACGCGCGGGCGAGCGCGGTCGCGCCGGCGCTGCGCCGCGGCGAGCCGATCTCGCTCGGGCTGCGCGTGCCCGAGGTGCTCGACGCGATCCGCCGCGCGCGCGCGAGCGCGGCGGCGCAGCGCGCCGAGTTCTCCCAGCGCGTGCCGCTCGACCGCTGGTACGAGGCGATCGTCACGCCGATCTCGGGCCGCGAGGCGGGCCTGGTCCTGCTCGCATTTCACGATCTCACGCCGCTGCGGCGCGTCGAGGAGATGCGCGCCGACTTCGTCGCCAATGCCAGCCACGAGCTGCGCACCCCGCTCGCTTCGCTCTCGGGCTTCATCGACACGCTGCTCGGGCCCGCGCGCGAGGATCCGGCGGCGCGCGAGCGCTTTCTCGGCATCATGCAGGTGCAGGCCAACCGCATGGCCCGCCTGATCGACGATCTCCTGTCGCTCTCGCGCATCGAGCTCAACGCGCACCTGCGCCCCGACAAAGCGCTCGATCTCGCCGCCGTCCTCCGCCAGGTCGCCGACCGGCCGGCGCGTCGACATCGGCTTGGCGGCGAGCCACGGGCCGGACGGCGCGCCTGAGGCGCGCGTGGCGGTCCGCGACTATGGTCCGGGGATCGCGCCCGAGCACCTGCCGCGGCTGACCGAGCGCTTCTATCGCGTCGACGTGTCGGAAAGCCGCGCCCAGGGCGGCACCGGGCTCGGCCTGGCGCTGGTCAAGCACATCCTCAACCGCCATGGCGGCCGCCTGACGATCGATAGCCTGCCCGGGCAGGGCGCGACCTTCACCGCCCACCTGCCGCTGCCGGGCGCCCCGGCAAAAGGCAATTAGCAAGCATTTCCAATAGTTTGATTTGTCATCCATGTGTCATGGAGAGATCATACATCCATGACATGAGCCGCGTAGGGATGCGGACGGCCTCGGACCGGATGGGCGGGTACGCATGTCAGGTCCCGGGCGCGTCAAGTGAACGCCCCAACAGCAAGCAGTTGGTGAAAACAAAACGATGAGCCGTGGGTGAAAGCCCGCGTCGGCTCGAATTTTTCCTCTGCAATGACAGGAGAGAGCCTTGACCCTATTCCGCACCCTGACGGCTGCCGGCTTCCTGGCCGCCGGCGCGTTCTCGCCGGCGATCGCCATGGATATCTCGGGCGCCGGCGCCACCTTCCCCTATCCGATCTATGCGAAATGGGCCGACGCCTACAAGAAGGAGACCGGCGTCGGGATGAACTACCAGTCGATCGGCTCGGGCGGCGGCATCAAGCAGATTCAGAACAAGACCGTGACCTTCGGTGCCTCCGACATGCCGCTCAAGCCCGAAGAGGTGAAAAAGATCGGGCTCGTGCAATTCCCCACCGTGATCGGCGGCGACGTTCCGGTCGTGAACCTCGAAGGCATCAAGTCCGGCGATCTCAAGCTCGACGGCGACACGCTGGCGAAGATCTTCCTCGGCCAGATCACCAAGTGGGACGATCCTGCGATCAAAAAGCTCAATCCCAGCGCCAAGCTGCCCTCCCAAGCCATCGCCGTTGTCCACCGCTCCGACGGCTCCGGCACAACTTTCATATGGACGGATTACCTCTCGAAGGTGAGCGCGGACTGGAATTCGAAGGTCGGCGCCAACACCTCGGTCGAATGGCCGGTCGGGATCGGCGCCAAGGGCAATGAAGGCGTCTCCAACAACGTCGGAAATACCAAAGGTTCGATCGGCTACGTCGAGTACGCTTATGCGAAGCAGAACCAGCTTACGACGGTGAGCATGATCAACAAGGACGGCAAGACGGTGATGCCGAATTCGGCATCGTTCCAGGCCGCCGCGGCCAGCGCCGATTGGGAGAAGGCTGACAACTTCTTCGTCATCCTGACCAACCAGTCCGGCGCCGGCTCTTGGCCGATCGCCGGGGCGACATTCATTCTCATCTACAAGCAGCCGCAGGACCCGGCGGCCGCCGCCGAAGCGCTCAAGTTCTTCGCCTGGGCCTATGCGAAGGGCAGCAAGATGGCCGAAGACCTCGACTATGTGCCGATGCCGCCCAATGTCGTCACGGCGATCCAGAAGGTCTGGGCGGCCGAGATCAAGGACGCGAGCGGCAAGCCGCTGTTCTCGGCGTCACACTGACCTTGGACGCGCCTTGGGAGGGGCGCCGTCGGTGGCGCCCTTCCTTTTTCCACCGCCGTCCCAAAGACGACTTGTGCGGTGGCCGAGAGGTCGCTTCACTCGGCCCTTCCGAGCAGCTCGGAGGGCCGAATGCAGCCGGTGCGGAGGCAATCCGTGGTCGACGTCGCATTGCAGGGCGGTGCCATCGAGGCCGGCGCGCGGTTCACGCGCGCCCGCGCGCTCGCCCGGCTGCGGCTGGGCGATCTCGTTTTCCACGCCCTGACGCGGGCGGCGGCGATCGGCGTGCTGCTGCTGCTCGGCGGGGTCATCGTTTCGCTCGTCAGCGGGTCGATTCCGGCGTTCCAGGCCTTCGGGCTCGATTTTCTGATCGAGCAGCGCTGGAACCCGGTGACCGAAAAGTTCGGCGCCATCGCACCGATCTACGGCACCGTCGTCACCTCGTTCATTGCCATGCTGATCGCGGTGCCGGTAGGCCTGCTCATCGCGGTGTTCCTCACCGAGCTTTGTCCGATATGGCTGCGGCGGCCGATCGGGATCGCCATCGAGCTGCTCGCGGGCATCCCCAGCATCATCTACGGCATCTGGGGCCTGTTCGTGCTCGCGCCGTTCCTGCAGGACACCCTGCAGCCGTTCCTGATCGCGGTGTTCGGCAATGTCCCGGTCCTGTCGGCGGTGTTTGCCGGGCCGCCCTACGGCATCGGGGTGCTGACGGCCGGGCTCATCCTCGCGATCATGGTGCTGCCCTTCATCACCTCGATCTCGCGCGACGTGTTCGATGCGGTTCCCCCGGTGCTCAGGGAGGCGGCCTATGGGTTGGGCTGCACCACCTGGGAGGTCGTGCGCCACGTCGTGCTGCCCTACACGCGGGTCGGCGTGATCGGCGGCGTGATGTTGGGACTCGGCCGCGCGCTCGGCGAGACCATGGCGGTGACCTTCGTGATCGGCAATGCCCACAGGATATCGACGTCCTTGCTCGCGCCCGGGACCACCATCTCGGCGACCATCGCCAACGAGTTCACCGAGGCGGTCGGCGACCTCTACACCTCCGCGTTGATCGCGCTGGGGCTGATCCTGTTCGTCATCACCTTCATCGTGCTGGCGGCGGCGCGCTATCTGCTGATGCGCATCGAGCGGCGGATCGGATGAACGCCATGAACCGTCTCTACCTCGCCCGCCGCCGCCGCAACACCGTGATGATGAGCCTGTCGCTCGCCGCGACGGCGCTCGGGCTCGGATGGCTGGTGGTCATTCTTGCCGTGCTGCTGTGGGAGGGGGTCTCGGGACTCTCCCTATCCGTTTTCACCGAGATGACGCCGCCGCCCGGCGCCAGCGGAGGACTGCTCAACCCGATCCTCGGCAGCGTGCTGCTGACCGCGCTGGCGGTCCTCATCGGCACGCCGATCGGCATCCTGGCCGGCACCTACATGGCCGAATACGGCCGCCACGACCGGCTCACCTCGGTGGTGCGCTTCATCAACGACATCCTGCTGAGCGCGCCGTCGATCGTGGTCGGGCTCTTCATCTACGAGGTGATGGTGGCCCCGATGGGACACTTCTCCGGAATCGCCGGGGCGGTGGCGCTGGCGGTGATCGTGATCCCGGTGGTGGTGCGAACCACCGAGGACATGCTGGTCCTGGTGCCGAAGGAGCTGCGCGAGGCCGCGACCGCGCTCGGCCTGCCGCGCGCCGTGGTGATCGCCAAGGTGTGCTACCGTTCCGCCCAGGCCGGCATGGTCACCGGCGTGCTGCTCGCCGTCGCCCGTATCAGCGGGGAGACCGCGCCGCTCCTCTTCACCGCGCTCAACAACCAGTTCTGGAGCACCAACCTCAACGCCCCGATGGCGAGCCTGCCGGCCGTCATCTTCCAGTTCGCGCTCTCGCCCTACAAGGAATGGCAACAGCTCGCCTGGACCGGGGCGCTGATCATCACCTTCACCGTGCTCGCGCTCAGCATCGGCGCGCGCGCCCTGTCGGCTTCGAGCAAACAGTCATGAACGTCCCCTCGGTCGCCGTTCCCGCTGTCTCCCACGTGTCGGCCGGCACGGCCGGCCTGACCGACAAGATTTCGATCCGGTCGCTCAATTTCTATTACGGCGCGAGCAAGGCGCTGAAGGACATCGGCCTCGCGCTCTACCAGGGCAGGGTGACGGCCTTCATCGGCCCGTCCGGCTGCGGGAAATCCACGCTGCTGCGGGTCCTCAACCGCATGTACGATCTCTACCCCAACCAGCGCGCCGAGGGCGAGGTCCTGTTCGACGGCGAGGACATCCTCTCGCCCAAGCAGGACCTCAACCTGCTGCGCGCGCGCATCGGCATGGTGTTCCAGAAGCCGACGCCGTTTCCGATGTCGATCTACGAGAACATCGCCTTCGGGATCCGGCTTTACGAACGGCTGCCGCGGGCCGAGCTCGATGCGCGGGTCGAGACCTCGCTGCGGCGCGCCGCGCTCTGGGATGAGGTGAAGGACAAGCTCGCGGCCAACGGCCTGAGCCTCTCCGGCGGCCAGCAGCAGCGGCTCTGCATCGCCCGCACCGTCGCCATCAGGCCCGAGGTGATCCTGCTCGACGAGCCGTGCTCGGCGCTCGATCCGATCTCGACCGCCAAGATCGAGGAGCTGATCGACGAGCTCAAGGACGACTATACGATCGTGATCGTCACCCACAACATGCAGCAGGCCGCGCGCGTTTCCGACTTCACCGCCTTCATGTATCTGGGCGAGCTGATCGAGTTCGACACCACGAGCAAGATGTTCACCGCGCCCACCGACCGCCGCACCCAGGATTACATCACCGGCCGCTTCGGCTAGATCGCCCGGCCGGCTATCGAGGACGACGCAGATGGCAGTCATGCCCGAACATACCGCCAAGGCCTTCGACGTCGATTTGCAGGAGCTCACCCGCATGGTGGCGGAGATGGGCGGCCTCGCCGAGAAGCAGGTCGCGGATTCGGTCGATGCGCTGGCGCGGCGGGACACCGACAGCGCGCAGGAGATCGCGGCCGCGGATCCCCGCATCGACGCGCTGCAGCAGGAGATCGAGGAGAAAGCCGTGCTGACGATCGCGCGACGCCAGCCGATGGCGGTCGATCTGCGCGAGATCGTCGGCGCGCTGCGCGTCTCCAACGACCTCGAGCGGATCGGCGACCTCGCCAAGAACATCGCCAAGCGCGTGCTGGCGCTCGACGGCGAGTTCCACCCCGGCAAGCTGATTCGCGGGGTCGAGCACATGGGCTCCCTCGTTCTCGCCCAGCTCAAGGAGGTGCTCGACAGCTATGCCAGCCATGATCTCAAGAAGGCGCTCGCGGTATGGAACGGCGACGAGGAGGTGGACGCCATGTGCACCTCGCTGTTCCGCGAGCTGCTCACCTACATGATGGAAGACCCGCGCAATATCACGTTCTGCATCCATCTCATGTTCTGCGCCAAGAACATCGAGCGCATGGGCGATCATGCGACCAACATCGCCGAAACCGTCTATTACATGGTCGAGGGCCATTCGATCACCGACCAGCGGCCGAAGGGCGACACCACCAGATTTGCCGCCCTTGCCGCCGACAAATGATCGCGGGACGCCGAGCCGATGAAGGCGCACATCCTGATCGTTGAAGACGAGGAAGCGCTAGCACTGCTGTTGCGCTACAATCTCGAGGCGGAAGGCTACGCCGTGGCGACCGCCGCGCGCGGCGACGAGGCCGACTTGCTGCTCAAGGAGCGCAAGCCCGATCTCGTCATCCTCGACTGGATGCTGCCGGGTGTCTCCGGCATCGAGCTCTGCCGGCGGCTGCGGACCCGCCCGGAGACCAAGCAATTGCCGATCATCATGCTGACCGCGCGCGGCGAGGAGAGCGAGCGCGTGCGCGGGCTCGCCACCGGCGCCGACGACTACGTCGTCAAGCCGTTCTCGGTTCCGGAATTGAACGCGCGCGTGCGCGCGCTGCTGCGCCGCGCGCTGCCCGAGCGGCTCGCCGACGTGCTGTCGTTCGGCGACCTCGAGGTCGACCGCGAGAAGAAGCGCGTGTCACGCGGCGGACGCGCGGTCGATCTCGGGCCGACCGAATATCGCCTGCTCGAGTTCCTGATGGAGCGGCCGGGCCGCGTGTTCTCCCGCGAGCAGCTGCTCAACGGGGTCTGGGGCAGCGAAATCTACATCGACGAGCGCACCGTCGACGTCCACGTCGGCCGCCTGCGCAAGGCGCTCAATCGCGGCCACGACGTCGATCCGATCCGCACCGTGCGCGGCGCCGGCTACGCGCTCGACGACCGCTTCGGCAAGACGGCGTAGCAACAGCGGAAGGGCTAGCGTAGGTTGGGTCGAGCGAAGCGAGACCCAACGCGCTGCAGCGCTTTTGCTCGGAGATGTTGGGTCTCGCATGAGCTCGACCCAACCTACGGATTTCTCGGGCGCGTCCTACCCCCGAAACGGCCGCCGGTCGCGGCGCGTGTTGGGCGGCTGATAGGCGACCCGCGAGTGATAGGCGCAGTAGGGCAGGCTGGTCAGGGTCTGGCCGCCGCAGAAGAAGAAATCGGCGCTGCCGGGATCGCCGATCGGCCAGCGGCAGGTTTCCTCGGTGAGCTCGAGCAGGCTGCGACGCTGGCCGAGCGGGATGATGTTGTCGATCAATTCCGGTTCCGGCTCGGCGTCGAACTCGTAGGCGTGGGCGAGCGCGGTGTTGCCGCGCACCGACGGGCGGGAGACCCGCAGCATTTGCGAATGGGCGCGCGGCTTGCGCGGCCGCGGCGCGGCCGAGGACGGCGACTTGGCGCGGCCCGACAGCCCGAGCCGGTGCACCTTGCCGATCACCGCATTGCGGGTGATGCCGCCAAGCTCTGCGGCAATTTGACTCGCCGACAATCCCTCGGCCCACCGCCTCTTCAGGATCTCGACGCGCTCGTCCGTCCAGGTCATGCCTCACCTCGGAAGTCGCCGCGGCGGAGAAGTCCGGGCAGAATCCGACTACGGGTCTGGGCAACGGCTTGTTGGCCCGACGCAGACTCCCGCTACCGATTTACGCTTGAACTGGTCCGCCGCACGAAATGTCGTATTCGACAATCGAAAAACTACAATATGGCGAGAGTCGGGCGCAAGAGTCCGCCGGCCACACGTCCACATGTTCCGGCCGAGCAGGCCGGCGCAATCCACACTTATCTGCACCGATGTGGAGCGTTAACCTTTGTGGCCGGCGTGCGCCTGGTCCGGGATCATGTTGACACCGGAGCATGCCGCAATAGAATACCTTGACCGTGCCGCCCGGAGAGGCGGCACATTTCGTTTTGCGCTATTCTCGTTGCAGCACATGAGCGGGGCTCAGACATCGCACCTGCTGCCGACCTACGCGCGCGTCGATCTTGCATTCGAGCGCGGCGAGGGCGCTTGGCTCGTCGCCACCAACGGCGAGCGCTACCTCGATTTCACCTCGGGGGTGGCGGTGAACGCGCTCGGGCACGGCCATCCGCACCTCGTCGAGGCGATCACCGCGCAAGCGAAGAAAGTCTGGCACGTCTCCAATCTCTACCGCATCCCCGAGAGCGAGCGGCTGGCCGACCGGCTGTGCGCGGCGAGCTTCGCGGACGTGGTGTTCTTCGGCAATTCCGGCGCCGAGGCCATGGAATTGGCGATCAAGATGGCGCGCAAATACCAGTCGGCGAGCGGCAAGCCGGAACGCTACCGCATGATCACCTTCGACGGCGCCTTCCACGGCCGCACGCTCGCGACGCTCGCGGCCGGCGGCCAGAAGAAATATCTCGACGGCTTCGGTCCCGTGGTCGAGGGCTTCGACCAGCTGCCGTTCGCCGACCTCGCGGCGACCAGGCGGGCGATCGGGCCCGAGACCGCGGCGATCCTGATCGAGCCGATCATGGGCGAGGGCGGCGTGCGGGTGGTGCCGCCCGAGTTCCTGCGGGCGCTGCGGCGGCTGTGCGACGAGAACGGGCTGCTCCTGGTGTTCGATGAGGTGCAGACCGGCGTCGGACGCACCGGCGAGCTGTTCGGCTACCAGCGCTGCGGCGTCATCCCCGACGTCATGGCGCTGGCCAAGGCGTTGGGCGGCGGGTTTCCGCTCGGCGCCTGCCTCGCCACCGCCGAAGCCGCGAAGGGCATGACCGTCGGCACCCACGGCTCGACCTTCGGCGAGCAAAGGCTCGCCGAGATCAAGGACCGCTATCCGACGGTGGTCGCCGAATTGCGCGGCGAGGGGCTGCTGGTCGGGCTGCGCGCGGTGGTGCCGAGCGCCGAGCTCGTCGACGAGCTGCGCGCGGAGAAAATGATCACGGTCGCGGCCGGCGACAACGTGGTACGGCTGCTGCCGCCGCTGACGGTGAGCGAGGAGGAAGTGGCGGAAGCGGTCCGGCGCCTCGACCGCGCCTGCGCGCGCATCGCGCAGGCGCATCCCCGGTCGCAGGAGCAGGAGGCCGCCGGATGAGCGGCATCCGCCACTTCGTCGACCTCATCGACATCCCGCCGCCCGTGCTGCGCGGGATCATCGAGGCGAGCCGAACCATGAAGCAGCGGCGCCAGCGCGGCGGCAAGCCGCTCGACGGCAGGACGCTGGCGATGATCTTCGACAAGCCGTCGACCCGCACCCGCGTCTCCTTCGACGTCGCCATGCACCAGCTCGGCGGCGAATCCATCATGCTCACCGGCCAGGAGATGCAGCTCGGCCGCGGCGAGACCATTGCCGACACCGCCCGGGTTCTCTCCCGTTACGTCGACGTCATCATGATCCGCACGCTCGATCACGACGTGCTCACCGAGTTTGCCCGGCACGCGACCGTGCCGGTCATCAACGGTCTCACCCGCCGCTCGCATCCCTGCCAGGTGCTCGCCGACGTCATGACCTTCGAGGAGCATCGCGGGCCGATCCGCGGCCGGACCGTCGCCTGGACCGGCGACGCCAACAACGTGCTCGCCTCGTGGATGCACGCCGCCGAGCGCTTCGATTTCCGCCTGCGGGTCGCTACCCCGCCCGAGCTCGCCCCCAAGACGTGGCTGATCGATTGGATCAAGGGCTCGGGCGCCGCGATCGAGCTCGGCAGCGATCCGGACGAGGCGGTCAGCGGCTGCGACTGCGTGGTGACCGACACCTGGGTCTCGATGGGGGACAAGGACGGCCAGCGCCGCCACAACCTTCTCAAGCGCTATCAGGTCAATGCCCGGCTGATGGCGCGCGCGAACCCCGACGCGATCTTCATGCATTGCCTGCCCGCCCACCGCGGCGAGGAGGTTACCGACGAGGTGATCGACGGGCCGCAATCGGTGGTGTTCGACGAGGCCGAGAACCGGCTGCACGCGCAAAAGGGCATCTTGACCTGGTGCCTGGACGCCCGGTAACGCTCGATGCGTATCCTCCTCGCCGCAGTGGTCGGAGCCAATTTCGTTCAAGTCGCCGAAGGCCAGCCGTTGAATCTGCGCTACGGCCAAGCTTATTCGTCGGCGCACAGCATCTTTTCCCTGCCGGTCTCGGTGGCCGAACGCGAGGGCTTGTTCGTTCGCGAAGGGCTCAATGTGCAGGTCATCGTGCCCATCCCGGGCGGCTCCGACAAGATGATCGCCGCCCTGCACGACGACTGGGTCGATGTGACCCATGTCGCCACGCCGTTCCTCGTTCGCGCCGCGCTGGCGGGCTCCGACGCGGTGGCGATCGCCGCCGAGTTCAAGAATCCGATCTACAGTCTGATCGCGAAACCCGAGTTCAACGGTGTTGCCGACCTCAAGGGAAAACTCGTGGGCCTCGCCGACGAGGCAGGCTCGATCTCGATCTCCATGCGCAAGCTCTTGGCGATCCATGGAGTTCAGCGAGGGGACTTCGGTGTGAAGGTCATGGAGGGAACGCCGACGCGGTGGGGGTGCCTGCGCCGCGGCGAGTGCGATGCGGTCGTGCTCGGGCAGCCGCAGGATTTGCAGGCCATCGAGCAGGGTTATCGGCTGCTCGGCCTTTCCAACGAGGCGGTGCCGGATTTTCTTTACACCGTCACGGCAGCGCGGCGATCCTGGGCGCAGACCCACAAGGGCGAGGTCACGCGCTACGTCCGTGCCATGGCCGCCGCCTTCGGGTTCATCCGCGATCCGAAGAACCGCGATCGCGTGATCAAGGTCATCACCGAAACCACAGTAACCCGATGGCCGGATTGCGAAAGGCCTGTAGGCAACCTGATATCGGGCCGCCGATTGAAAGTCGCCCTTGAACGGTTCAACATAGTTCGGACGCCACAAGCAGGGGCCTTTGGCATCAAACGAAAGATAGAGAGATAAGCCGCTTGCGGCCCGGCCGCACGCGTCAAACTCAGCGGCCACGTGGGGAGGTAGCATGATCTTTTGGACTACGCTGCTCATCGTTCATGGACTATTGGCGGTCACCTTGCTCGGGGCGATCACGCACCAGGCGGTCGCGCTGTGGTTGCCCGTGCGCGCCAAAGCGGGATCCTTCGTGGCGCGCTTTCGCGCGGTGCCCGGCACGTCATACGTCGGGGCCATCATCGTCCTCTACCTGCTCACCTTCGTGATGGGCGCGTGGATCTACACGCAATACCGGTTCACCGCCCGGCTCGCGCTCGAGCAGTTGCGCTTCTTCAAGACGGTCGGCGTGTTCGAGATGAAGGAGCACTTGGCGACCATCGGTTTGATCCTGCTGCCAGCCTACTGGGCGTTCTGGCGGCGGCCGTTGTCCGAGGACTACGCCGCGGCGCGCCGGCAGGTGACGCTGTTCCTCGCCATTCTGGTCTGGGCGAATTTCCTGATCGGCCACATCGCCAACAACGCGCGCGGATTCGGCTCATGATGTCGTCGGACAAGGCCGCGGTGTTCACCATCACGTTCGGCGTCGCCTGCGCCGTCCTCTACGTGATCTGCACGGAAGTGAACCTGCCTCTGCTCACCTATCATCCGGTGATCGGCGAGCTCGACCCGCTGTGGACGCCGGAAAAAAGGGGGCCGGTGATGTATTGGTACGGGTGGATGCTGACCTCCCTGATCGGCGCATCGGCCCTGGCGTTTGCCGCCACCGCCGTGCCGGAACGGTGGCTGCAGCGGGCAATCCTGGTGGGCGCTTTCGCCGCGGTGTCCTACCTGATCCTCTACACGCTCGCGCTCTTCGTCTACGACCGCGCGAGCATCGAGCTCGCCTTGCTGCAGTCGCGATGGCTGTCGGCGGTCATCGCGGTGGCGGCGGCGGCGCTCCTCGGCTGCCTGGCGCCCGCCGGATGGAGCGAGCGGCTGTGGCCCGGCTGGGTCTGGGTCGTTCCCGTGGGTGCGCTCGCGGTGCTCGGCTATTATCTTTCGCCCTACTTTACGCATTGACGCGGTTGGCCGTAGGTTGGCGACCGGCAGGTCCGACGCGAACGGGAGGGACTCGAATGACATTCGGCAGCCGGCGCAGCGGATGGATTCTGGTCCTCGCCGTCACTTGCGCCACGTCGATCGCCGCCTGGGCGGGCGGCGCCGGGTTCGGGGACGACGACGACGACAGCGCCGAGACCGGCCCCTCCTATTTCGGGTTCGTCAGGGACGGCAACGGCGCCACGGTTCCCGACGCGAAGGTGACCGTGGCGGTCAAGAACCGCGGCAGCGTCATCACCCGCACCGACGCGCTCGGCACCTACAAGGTGCCGGGCTTCGGCACCGACATCGACCCCAAGGACGTCGAGATTTCCTGCGACAAGCAGGGCTACAAGCAGGCGCGCGTCGTGCGGCGCTCCTCGCCGAGCACCGATCCCAAGATTCCGATCGAGACCGAATGCACCCTGCAGCGCATTTAGGAGCATTTTCAGGAAAAAGCCTGCCCCGGACTCCGATCCGGGGTGGGAACCGGTTTTCCGTCCGAAAATGCGACCACGCAAAAAGACCGGAGCGCATTCAGTTTCCGTCGAAACTGAATGCGCGGCGGCAGCGCGATTACTTGGGCTGGAAGTCCTGATTGGGGAATGGCGAGGCGTCCGGCGCCTTGATCACGATGAAGGCGTGGTCGGTGGTGGCGTGGCAGGCGTTGCATCCCTGCGTCAGCTGGCCATAGGCCTCGTCGAACTGGCGGGGAACGCGGAGCTTGATCGCAAAATCGAGGAGCGTGATCGGCTGGGTCATGGCGGCATCGGCGAGGTCCGGGACCGGCAATCCCTTCCAGCGGGGAACCGCGCGCGAGACGACCGCAAAGCCCTGCCTGAGCTCCTTCAAGGCATAGGCCGCGAGCGGCCAGTTCTCCGCCTTGCCGGCGAGCCCGAGCTTGGCGTGGCGCGGCTGGATGAGCATGCTCATGAGCGCGCTCATCTGCGGATTGAACGGCGCCGGCTCGGCGTTGGGGTCGCCGAACGGGCTCTCGGCGGCGCCGTGGTCCGAGAGCACGGTCATGACGGCGAGTGCGGTAAATCCGGCAAGCGCGGCGACGGCAGTCAGGCGACCGGCCATGAATGCACCTCCCTGCGTTCTTCCTTCGGAGCTCCCCGGCGACGCCGCGATATTATCGCCTGCGCGCGCCGATTGGGATACGGTTTTCCCACTCGGCCGGGGACGTGGCATTTCGACCGCCCCGACACCGGTTCCCACCTCGCCGCAAAACCCTGTATCCTGACGCCCGGAGCCATCCCGGCGCTCCGAGCGCGGTTCGATTGGAGCGGTTGAATGCAACGGTGCGGCGTGTGCTTGGCGGCCGCGGTGCTCAGTGCGGCGACGCTCGCGCCGGCCGGGGCCGAGACCATCGCCACCTTCACCCGCAACCCGGCCAATCCCATCCTGCGCGGCGTGCGCATCGGCAGCGAGATCGCCGCCAACGCCCTCGACGCGCGGGTCGTCCATTTCATCCCGCGAAGCGAGGCCGCCCCGGAGCAGCTCGGCCTCGTCGACGAGGTGATCCGCAACAAGCCCGATGCGATCGTGCTCGCGCCGTTCGATCCCGAGGCCATGGTCCCCGCGGTCGACAAGCTCGACGCCGCCGGCATACCCGTGACCAACGTCAACGAGCGGCTCGCCGGCGGCCGCACCGTCGCCTATGTCGGGACCGACGACTATCAGCTCGCGCTCGCCACCGCGCGCCACCTCATCGATGCGATGGGCAGGAAGGGCAACGTCGTGATCCTCGAAGGGCCGGAGACGCTGCCGACCAGCATCGCGCGGGTGAAGGCCTACAAGGACGTGCTCAAGGATTTTCCCGAGGTGAAGCTCCTCGCCTCGAAAACGGCGAATTACGCGCGCACGCCGGCGGTCCAGGTCATGAAAAGCTGGCTGCGCCTCTACCCGCAGATCGACGGCGTGCTCGCGGCCAACGATCCGATGGCGATCGGCGCCATCGAGTCGCTCAAGGCCGCCAACAAAAAGGCGCTGGTCGTGGGGATCAATGCGAGCCGGGAGGTGATCGAGTTCGTCAAGTCGGGCGATCTTCTCGGCAGCGGCGATTACAACGGCTTCGAGCAGGGATGCCTTGCCGCCGAGATCGCGATCCGCAACCTGCGCCGGCAGCCGACCCCGA
>WNEZ01001872.1_pt1 | contig 17821 bp, 14 predicted proteins | sample 5400521 | NCBI WGS metagenome assembly WNEZ01 (sample SAMN13153339, study PRJNA577476) | soil metagenome | isolation source: 120 cm saprolite under Douglas fir tree site 2 hole 1 replicate 1 | place: USA:California | collected 2015-04-18
CTGCTTGCCGATCGTAACCCGCCTGGGCGGCGAGTTTCTCCCCCGCGTCGACGAGGGCGATCTGCTCTTCATGCCGACCACGTTGCCCGGGGTGTCGGCCGGCGAGGCCGCCGTGCAGCTGCGCAGGATGGACCAGACGCTGAGCCAGTTCCCCGAGGTCGCCGCAGTGCTCGGCAAGGTGGGGCGAGCTAACACCGCCACCGATCCGGCGCCGTTCTCGATGGCCGAGACGACCATCCGGCTTCGCCCCCGCGCCGAGTGGCCCAAGCTGCCGCGCACGCGCTGGTACTCGCGCTGGGCGCCCGCGCCGCTCAAACGGGTCCTCGGGCTCGTCTGGCCGGAAGAGACGTCCGAGACGACCGCCGAGCTGGTCGAGAAGCTCGATCACGCGACCCGCCTTCCCGGCTGGACCAGTGCCTGGACCGCGCCGGCGCGGGCGCGAATGGACATGATGTCCACCGGCGGCGTGCGCACGCCCGTTGGGATCCGCGTGGTCGCGGCCAACCCGGTCCGCCTCGATACGATCGGCACCGCGCTCCAGAAGTGGGCGGCCAGATTGCCCGGGACGCGGAGCGCCGTGTTCGAGTCGCTGGGGGGCGAGCCCTGGCTGAAATTCGACACCGATCCCGCCGCGCTGGCCCTCCACAAAGTGGATCCCGCGCTGGCTCGTTCCACGGCCGATCTCGTCATCAGCGGCGGCCAGGTCGGCGAGCTGTCCTGGGAGAACAGGCCCTTCCAAACGCAACACCCCAAGCGTGTCGCACCGTTCGAAGCCACCCATAGCCACGGCGGCCCGGCCGGGCCGCGCGGCAGGGAGCCGTATCGGTTCCGCGTCACCCCCGAGATGGGCATGAAGCGCGAAGACGCGGATCAGCTTCGAGAGGTGACGGTGCGCTCGGCGACCGGCCGGCCCGTCCCGCTGGGCCTGCTCGGGCACCCGTCGTACGTGACGACGCCCGCCGCGATCCGGACCGAGAACGGCGAGTTGGTCGCCTTCGTCTACATCGACTTGAACCCAGGGACCGATGTGTCGAGCTACGTCGGAGGGTCGCAGCGCGAGCTCGACCGGGCGCTTGGCGCCCAAGAAATCCGCCTCGAGCCCGGAGAGCGGATCGAATGGACCGGCCAGTACCAGCTCCTCGCCGCGGGCGAGCGCCGTCTCAAATGGATCGTCCCGTTCGTGGCGATCGCCATGCTCGGGCTCTTGTTCCTGCAGTTCCGGAGCCTGACCGAAGCGCTCATCGTGCTCGTCGCCGTTCCGTTCGCGCTGGTGGGAAGTTGCTGGACTCTGTTCCTGCTCCACTATCCCCTGTCGGCTCCGGTCTGGGTCGGGCTGCTCTCAGCCGTCGGTCTGGCGATGCAAACGGGCGTCGTGATGGTGGTGTACATCGACGAGGCTTTTCATCGCCGCGTACGGGAGGGACTAATCCAAACTCGCAACGACATCGTTGCCGCGCACGCCGAAGGGACCGTGCAGCGCCTGCGCCCCAAGATCATGACCATCACCACGATGGCGGCGGGCCTGCTGCCCCTGCTCTGGGCGGACGGTTCGGGCGCCGAGATCATGAAACGCGTGGCCGCGCCCATGCTGGGGGGGCTCGCGACCAGCGCGTTTCTCACGCTCGAGGTCCTCCCCGTCCTGTACACAATCTGGCGCGGTCGTCAGCTTCGCCGTTCACAACGAACCGGCGTGCCGCTCGAAACGATCGTCGGCGCAGTACCCGCCTGGGCCCGTCGGTAACCCAGCCCCTCGTCGATGCTGCGAAACGCATCGGCCGCGAGGGTCATCGCTAACCGCCGCATACGGAATGCCTTTTCGTAGAGGTGTCGCGCGACATTGCTCTTGCCCGTTGGCTTCTCCTCCCATCGGCGGAGAACCAGGCTCTCTTCCGCCTTTTCCCCGCCTCCTCCACGCGAGCGGTACCCTGCTGGGCCGAGATCCTCAAGCGCACCCCGGCTATCGACCTCCTTCGCTGTGAGCATCCAGCAGCCGTTATTTAAAAACTCGCCAGGCTGTGATCAGACCCAGCGGCAATGGATGCCACATTGGTGAGCCCGCTCACCGCGACCGGCGTCGTAGGCCCAGGAGGAGAATGTTGGAGACCGACGGTAGGCAGGCTGTCCCTAGACAAGCAGTTCCACGGCGAGCTCGAAGCCAGCAGCAAGGGTCAGATGCTGGCGGTCTCACGGCATGGCTCCGCCTGCGGCGTGAGGGGACGGCGTTCATTGGCACCGGGGGGTCGTCTGGCCAGGGAGCGAGCTCCGTCTGCGGACTCCCGCGCCGCCGGCGGACTGGTCGTCGGCAGCCCGAGGTGCCGAGGATGGCTTGACCACGCTGCGTTTGCTGATGAATACGTGTGACCGTCGAACCGGTCAATCGGCGACGAGATGTTCGATCAAAGTGGAGCTGGCGCCACCATCCGCGAATGTCCCGACGGCCCAGATATCGCAAATGCCGGCGTGGTCAGCAGCCCAGAGCTGAATCCCGGGTAGCGGTTCGCTCTCCACTGCTTGCCAGGTGTCGCCATCCCAGTGCCCGATCGTTCCCCCGACCGCCCAGACGTCATTGAACGAAATGGCGTCAATCCCGCTGCGAATACCCAGCGCGGGTGTTCCTCCGGGCTGGGGACCACGTTCCAGCCGGCGCTGTCCCAGTGCAGAAAAAGACCCAGCGGTGCGGCATCTGCGTCGGTGCCGATACCGCTGGCCCAGATGTCATTGGATGAGACACCTGTGACGGCCGAGAGCTGGCTGTAGAAGCCAAGATTGGGGCTGGAAACGATGATCCACTCCGAACCGTCCCAGTGCAGGATCAGCGTCCGAGGGACTCCACCAATGTCTCGGGACCACCCAACGGCCCAGATGTCCGTATCCGAGATGACCGCGATCGCGGCCAAGCGGTTCCGAATATTGCCACCATTGGGACTTGGCACGACGGTCCAATCTGAGCCATCCCAATGAGCGATCAGCGTCCCTTGACCCGGGCCGGGAGCTCCCAATGCACGTAAGCCTACTGCCCAGATGTCGTTTCCCGATACGGCAGCCACTGCTTCAAAAGAGGAGCCACCTTGGATCGTTGGGCTCGGGATGACATTCCAGCGAGCGCCGTCCCAATGCTGTACCAAGGTCTGCGGAAGTCCTCCGAGCGTGGCAGAATTACCCACCGCCCAAATGTCATCGGAGGAAACAACCGCGATGCCTGACAAGACGTTCCATCCGGGACCGACGTTGGGACTCGGGACAATGCTCCAATCACTTCCATCCCAATGTTCAATGAGCGTCTGCCGCAAAGGCCGCATCCACGTTCCGGCGTCGTACTCGCCCACTGTCCAAACATCGTTTGGAGCGACCGCCTTGACCGCAACCAGCCGGTTAAAAAACGAGGACTGGTTAGGGCTGGGAACTCGGGTCCAGTGACCACAGACCTCGGCCGACAGCGCGGGCCGCGCCGTTAAAGCGAGTAGCACGACGATCAACGCCAGCGATCGTATGAGTGGGCCAGCTCGCCCCAAGCTCATGAGGTGAACGATGGGAAGCGCATCACCAAGCCGAACTTGTTTCATGTCCCTACCCCTTTTGACCAAAATCTCCGTTTATCTGCGTTGGGCTCCCCGGCCGAGGTTTTCGAAACGGAATGCTCGACGTGAAAGTCGGGCTGCGAAAAACTCCGGTCAAGTCGCCCGCACGGAGGGCGTCATGTAGCAGACGTTAATTGCCTGCACGGCAGGGCCTACGACCGGATCCTCGGAAATCGGCCCCGATGGCGAGTGTTCTATGGGTTGGTGCGCCGAAGTTGGCGCCGACCATGGTCAGCCGGCCGGCCAGCGGTACAGTGCTCAGTAAAAGTGAGGTGACTTGCGGTGCCCGCTGCGCTTCAGCGCCGAGACAAGGATCCCTGTTAGAAGCAATAAAACAGACGACGCAAGATATTTGCGATTGTCTGGAGAAGCTAAGCCAGCAGCTGGACGTGAGGGTGCGATCGCAACCAGCCCCCGAAGCAGAGCACGCGAGGATGCGCGGCTCTCGACTCCGGGGCCGGATTGAGAATAGCTCGATTTGCGCAGGAGCGCTTCTGCTGCTACGGGAAGAGGAAGCCGTCGAAGAATCGCGGCTGCAAGCGGACCTCTGCCGGTACCGGGAAAGGAAAGCCGACCACAACGGCCCTTCCCTGTACGCGATCCTGCGCGGTGCAGTCAGCGGTGCAGACCCTCGCCGCTGGCGCGATCTCGGTTGCGTCTTCCCCCATCACCTGGCCCATTCGACCGCCGCTGGCCACGCTCCACTGCGAGACGCCGCCGCAATGGCTCACCGTTCCGGGATGAAATGGATTGGGGATCTCGTTCACGCAGTCAATGCTGATCCGGGTCGCCACTTGAGGACTGTCACGGCCCACGAACCTGTCCGACCAATCGTTACCGAAGTTGGTCTTCGCGGTTACGGTCACCCTGCCATCCGGGTCGGCGCCGTCGCAGACGACGGGCGTCCCATTGGGGAGGATGCCTGAGCACGGAAGGCGTTCGCCGATCCGGTCTCGCGCGTTGGGGTTATCGAAATAGAAGACGTCGTCCGCCAACACGTGGGTGAAGACCGTCTCCGCGCCATCGGCCCTTTCCGGCTCAATCTGGAAGATACCTCCGCTCGCGCAATCCTTCGCCTGGATTTTCATCAACAGTCCGGGCCCCGTCCGCGTGATAACCAGTGACTCGCGGTTGATCTCCACCGAGACGTCGCTGCTCAGCTCCAGTCCCTGGTGATCGGGAATCTTTGCCCTAAAGACGACGGTGGGTATGCCGCCAGTGATGTCGAGCGGATTCGGGGCGCCGGTCAAGGTCCAGTCCCGAACCCCAAACGTCGCCGCGTCGACGCTAAACGCAACATATCTGCCGCTCACGACGAAGCTGTCACCAATGCTGCTCGCGGGAACCGTGGTCCTTTGACGCCCGGAGAGTCCCAGTACCGAGAAACCACCGCCCTGACAACGGGCAGACTGTGCGAAGGCTCGATCCCGCAGCAGCGCGAGCGACGCGACACAGATGGCCGTTGCGACGTAGACAGCGCGCGCCCAGCCTCCATCGCCTGCGTTTTTCATTCCGTTCGGATGCTGAATTCTTTGCTTGCTCATTAATGTCTCCTGAATGCTTGAGGGTGCACTGCGAAACGACATCACGCACCCGATCGAGACAGCCGGACGCTGGAGGCGGAACAACAGTCTTCCGACGCTGACGAGCTCGGAGGTTCGACGCGCAACGAGGCGCAATCATACTGATTAGTGTTGCTTCAGTCCGACCTCGACACGAGCACTGTCGTCGGTCCAAAGCGTCCGCGCCCCGCGCCCGTCCGCCGATGCGGAAAACGGGATTGCCGTTGGTGAGGGAGTGCGAAGGGAGCCTCTCGGATCGTCGGGCCGCTCCGCATCGACCGGCCTGCCGGCACGGCGGGTTTTCACCTAACGAGCGAATTCCGACGACGAGTGAAGGGTATGAGCTCGGCCGAGGTTCTCACTGCGCCTCGTTCTGAGATGCGTTCTAGTTGTTGCGCGCTCCCTGGGCGATCCACCTTTCGATCAGCGCGAACTCACCGGGGGCAATCACGCCCAACCCGTCGCTGCCGAGTGGCATCGGACGCCCACATCGGGAATCGTCAGGCCGCGTCTTTCTCCAGAGCATGCTCGCCATCGGATCGCACGGCACCACCCGAACGCTGTCCGGCACCTGGCTCATGCAGACGGGCGAGGTGGGATGGTTTACCAGGTTCACATAAGAATTGCCGCGTGTGAGGTCCAAGGTCCCCCGGAACAAGTCGGGATTGTGACACCTGGTGCAGCGATTGTCGAAGATAGGCTGGATCTGCCTGCAGAAGCTGACGCAGCGGTCGTCGTTAGCATCCTCGCAGTCGCTGTTCTCCTCGCAGACATTGTGCCCTTGCTGCGAATCTCCACTGTCGTTGCAAATGTTCTCCTCGCCCGATCCAACCTCGTTGTTTGCTGAAGCGTTGGAGCTGGATCTCGCCAGCACCAGGATGGCGGCGACGACGCTGATCAGAGTTATCAGAAGTTTTCGGTAGTCCAACATTGAATGTCCCCTCCTCGAATGATTGTTGTCGAGAACTTCAGTTTGAGAAGAATGAATCAATGCGACGCCGTCCTGAAAAGTCAAGGGACCTATGCGGCTCCTACCCAAGTGTTGAGCCGACTGAAAAATATTTTGAGTTCGAATGCAACGAAATGCATCGGCCGGTGTCGGGGGCTGCCCGCGGCTCGACTGCCCCGTCTACGACAGGGAACGGAGAAGTCCGCGCTGCTCAAGCAGAGCAAGGATTCTGTCGACGCTCACTTTTGCGTCTTCGACGTCGCTGCGGATCCGTACCTCGGGATTGGCAGGTGCTTCATAGGGATCTGATACCCCAGTGAAATGGGCGATCTCTCCCGCTAAAGCTTTCTTATAGAGGCCCTTCACGTCGCGTTGAATGAGCACTTCCAGCTCCGCGTGGACATGAACTTCGATGAACGGAATCCCTTCGCGCGCCGCCTTCTCTCGAACTTCGGCTCTCGTGTCGGCGTACGGCGAGATGGCAGCGGTGATCACGTCTACGCCATTTCGCGCGAGCAGGCGGGCAACGAAACCGATTCGACGAATGTTCGTATCGCGATCGTCTTTCGAAAACCCAAGACCTTTCGACAAATGGGTTCGGATCTCATCGCCATCGAGCACCTCTAGCTTTGTCTTCGCACCGATCTGCTCGCGGATGGCCTGCGCCAGCGTGCTCTTGCCCGCGCCGGACAACCCGGTGAGCCAAAGAATGAATCCCCGAGGCGGCGCAATGGACTCGCTGTTCGGCAGGCGCTCCGCGAAATGTGGCTCAGCCGCGGCTCTTGCCAATCCCGCCAGCGTTTGCGTGGCAAGCAGCGCTTGAATTGCGGGGCTCTGAGTTGGATCGATCGTCTCTGAACGAGCGACTGCGCTCAGTGCCAACTCCGGACGACGGCGCGAGTGGACATCCGATCTCGGAGCCCAATGGCCGTTGGAGTGACCGTTTTCGTTGTCGGAGGCGGAACGCGGGCTATGGCACACTGGCTGCTCCGAAGGCTTCGGCGCCGCGTAGTGCTGTCGAAGTATCTCTGCGATCTCCGGGCGGGTGAACTCAGCCGGAAGTTCCCCACCCGACCGTAAGATCTCTCGCACCTTGCGACCGGAGAGCTCCCGCCGCTGGCTGGAATCGTGCGGACAGGTCCGCGTCGACGCGAGGGTTCCGCAGGCGTGGCAAAAGAAAGCGGCATCGAAATTGAGCGCAACGACGTCCAGATCGGAGGACGCGAAGCGCTCGAACAGCTGCTGCGCGTCGAAAGGTCCGTAGAAACTTCCAACGCCGGCGTGATCCCTTCCGACGATGAGATGGGTGATGCCATAGTTCTTCCGCACCAGCGCGTGGAAGATGGCTTCTCGCGGTCCCGCGTAGCGCATCGCCGCCGGAAACGCGGCGAGCAATGTTCGATCTTTTGGATAGTACTTCTCGACCAGCAGCTCGTAAGCGCGGAAGCGGACGGACGCGGGAACATCATCGTCTTTCGTCTCGCCCACGAGGGGATGAATGACCAGGCCGTCGACGAATTCGAGCGCGACCTTGGTAATGTACTCATGAGCGCGATGGATCGGATTTCGAGTCTGAAATCCGGCAACGGTTCGCCACCCACGCTCTTGAATCCTCTGGCGCAGCGCTCGGGGCGTGAGCCGGTACTTCCCAAATGCAAGATCGCTTGGTAACGGGAGCGCACGCAGCTCGCCGCCGACCAGGCCGAAAGACCTCGAGAGTAAGTAGGCTACTCCGGGATGCGAAGGCGAATCGGTTCCGTACACCCGTCGCGCCTCCTCGAGCGGATCGCGCTGAAACAAGTCCGAGATGCGCAGCACTGCCCACAGCCGTCCCGCGGAGTCCCTGAGCGCGATCTCGTCGCCAGTCGAAAGCGAAGCGCGCTGGCCGTCGGGAACAGCGAGGGTGAGCGGAAGCGGCCAGACTGTCCCATCCGCCAAGCGCATATGCTCGCCCACGCTCGCGTAATCCTTCGCGCCCAGGAAGCCACGCAACGGGCTCGCCGCGCCGGTGGCGATCAGCTCGACGTCAGCGAGCTCTCGCGCGTCGAGCTCAACGCTGGGCAGGCTCGCGGCTGCCGACTCAAGCGCTGTCGCCTCCGCCGGCGAAACAAGCCGATCGATGAGCTCCCCACCGTGGGGCCGAATGAGAGAGGGAGGCATGTTTATCCTTTCGTCCTGTCGAGGACCTTGAATGGGTTTGAATCTCGTTTGACGTCCGCATGCAGCCCGCACTCGGTCTTGGAGCAACCGCGCCATCGGCCGGCGCGCGCATCTTCGCCGGGCAAGGTGGGCGAGGTGCATGGAGCGCATCCGATGCTCGCGTAGCCGCGTTCATGAAGCGCGTTGTAGGGAACGCGGTGAGCCTGCACGTACGCCCAAACATCCTTGCCGGTCCACCCGACGAGTGGATTCACCTTCACCAGTGCAAACCGGCGATCGTGCTCGATGAGCTGCGCCTGCGCGCGCTCCGGCGTTTGATCTCGGCGGATGGCGGTGATCCACGCGTCAAATCCGGACAACGCTCGCCGAAGCGGAATCACTTTGCGAAGCTCGCAGCATCGATCTGGATCGGTTTCCCAGAGAGGGGCGCCATACCGCGCCTGTTGTTCTTCGACCGTCAGGTCGGGGCGGACGCCGCGGATGCCAATTCCATATCGCGCCTCCAGACGGCGCCACAGGTCGTACGTCTCTGGAAAAAGCAAGCCCGTATCGAGAGTAAAAACATCGATTGGCAAAGCATGGCGGCCGATCAGATCGATGAGCACACATCCCTCGACGCCAAAGCCAGTGGCGAACGTGATCTTCGGGAATCGATCCGCGGCCCAACGAAGCACGTCCAACGCAGAGCGACCGTCCTGCGCTCGGGCGTTGTCGCTCAATTCAGTTTGCTTTGATTCCATAATCGCACCATCGAGTTCATTCGAGATCGCGCAGCGGCTGCGGAGGGAACGCGAAAAGGCCCGGGGATCTGGATCTCCCGGGCCTGGTGCGACGGTGCGTTAGCCGGGCTTTAAGTGGCCCTGAACGCGCCGCGTCCGCAAGCCCCGGGAATTCCCCGGGCCTCGGTACAACAACAGACGCAGGCGTTTAAAAGGGCGACCACGATTCTTTTATAACGAAAACGGCGGGCGAGGGTCAAGCGGGCGACCCGCGAAAGGATCGCCGAGTCCTTCCCACCCCAGGGCGGAGGCGCGACGGGACCCATTCGTGCCGCCGCAGACGAAACGGTCAAGACGCCAGTCTCCGCTATTTCGCGAGGTAGGGGAGTCAATCACACGCGACGGCACGGCCTGGACGCAGGTTGAAAGTCCAAGTTCGGGCAGCAGCCAATCGGTGCTGGAGTTTGTACCGCCCGTACACATTTGCCGGCTGCAGCTCGGCAGCAATCAAAATGACTCTGTCATTGGACAGTCTCTAAAACTGAAGGCCAATGATGGCGCGACCATAAAAGGCTTCAGACTGATTCGTGAGACCGCGCCCACCCGCCAGGGTTACCCAGAGTCCGCGCATCACGCCGCGCATGCTGGTCGCCCATGAGACGGCTGGTCCAGCCCAGACAAAAACCTTTATGTCCTCGTCCTCCGGCTTCTCCGCTTTGCCGAAGACTTCAACGCCAAGCTTCAATGCAGGCCCCAAAATCTCCCGGCTGATGCCCAGGTCGTACTCGATCTCCGGGGTGTATTTCGCTCCGATTGCGCGCTCGACCTCGAATGCCAGATTTGTAGAGACGTTCCATGGGCCCATGTCCTTGCCGAGAATGAGCTTCACCTCTGCCTTCTGCTGAGCATCACCACGGAACAGCCGCTGGTATTCCAAATAGAGAACCGGATCCACGAACCATTCTCCTGCGGGCACAAGCCGAAAGCGCGATTCGATTTTGAAACCTGCATAGCCCGTTTCACCTGGATCGGGGACCACGTCCAGCAAGTTATAGAGGGCGATGTCCCAGCGAGAAGTAATCCCATATTCCAGTTCCAGCATTCCCCGGTATCCCTTCGAGGCGGGGCCGTTGAGAAGCTCCCCGTCGCCGGCATAGGTGTGCCATGTTTCGATGTCGAATTCGCCTGCCGGGGCTGTCACCGCCTCGTACGTCTCGCCGTACGCACGACGATCCGCGTGCGCGGCTTGGGACAGCAAGCACAACGACAACAGCCCCCACGACAAATTTGCCCTGACTCTCATGATTCGTCTTCTCCCCTCGGGCTCACGGTCCCGAAATTGAAAAACCCAGAGGCAAGGAGACTCTTCTCCTTGCATCCGGGCTCTGGGCTATGGAACCGCTGGCCTCTGGGCTTTAGTTGATTTGGCGAACGGCCGCGGGGCCGCTCGGACTGCGGCTTCTAAGTCCCCTTCCCCGTTGATTCGGGGGAATCAACCACCACTGACAACGCAATCGTTCTTTTGCATCGGCGGCACTTCACTTCCAGGATGCCCGCCACGAGCCGAGCAAGCAAATTGCCGCAACAGCACCTCATCTCCGAGTTTGAGCCCGTGTTCGACGCACAGTGCTCGGCCTCCTCGTCGCGGGCGGGCGAGCCGAAGTCAAGACCCTCACGACGCACTCCCCACCTCCGCGCTCCAAATGTGCGACCTCGTCTCAATAGTGGCCGGCCCTTGTTTTGAGCCGCGCATCGATTCTTCCTTCCGCTTGCAATCGCCACAAACGCCGATCAACTCGTGGTAATGCTCAATCAATTCGAAACCATGCTTCGCGGCAAGCTCACGTTGAAGTATTTCGAAGGCTTCAAACTGAAACTCCACGACTTTTTCGCATACCTGGCAGATCAGGTGGTCATGGTGTTCATGACCGAACACGGTTTCATAGCGGTGCTGTTTTCCAGAGAGAACCGTGGGCTGCACCAACCCTGCTTCGATCAGGAGGGGAATCGCTCGATAGACGGTAGCGCGCGACGCCGATATTCCTTCTCGGCGGCTTGCCCGAATCAGGCCGTCTATTTCGAAATGACCTTTACTGGCGATGACCGCCTTCACGATGGCTCGGCGCTCGGAAGTCAGACGCAGGGATCGGTGATGCAACACCTTTCCAAATCGATCCATGGCTCTATCCAAGGTGGAGCCGACCTGCCGCTTATGGAGACTACGTCTCATCTAGAATTGCTCTTTAGCAGAACAAGCGGCGGTGTCAATGAGTTCGATTTCCGAGGAGCTCGCCCAGCGCTCGGCAGCGAACGAGCACGTTGCAGGTGCGCGCTGTACGAGCAGGGCAAGATCTTGCGCGCCTACGAATGTTCACCCTGCTCGACGGCAACCTGGCAGGCACCCAGGCGTGCATCTCGTGTTGTCACCAATCTCTCTGTGCGCTCTCTAAACGTTCTTGCGAAAGTAAATTCGCTCAAATGGAGAGGCACATGAGAGAGCACTGGCCGAGGTTCGCGAAGCGTTTGGGCATTCATTTGACGGCGACATGCTTGCTCTCGGCGCTGGCGCTGGGCGATGAGCCGGAATCTCCGTCTGACGATTCATCGGCGCGGCACGAGGCAACCGTGCGGCAGAATGCCAATCGAATGCTTAGGGAGGGCAGACAGACCTTTCGATTTGACACATTCGGAGATGAGACGTTCTGGGGCGACACCCTGAAGTTGCACCAGGCCATCGAAGGTGAGCGATTCGGCGGCGTCGGTCCAGGAGTGTCTCCGCGCACCGCGCTTGCCGTGGGCCTCAAGGTGGATGTCGACGCGCTTCCGAGGGAATTGATTCGCCAGCTCCGCCGAGGGGAAGTTAACCTCGATGATGTCGCGGTGACCCTGGCGTTGCTGAGGCTGAACGCGGTTATCGGAGTCACCGGAAACTTCAATGGCGAAGGCACGCTTCGCTCGGTCGGGATTCAGTGCGCCCTCTGCCACTCCACCGTCGATAATTCCTTCGCGCCGGGGATTGGCAAGCGCCTCGATGGCTGGGCGAGCCGCGATTTGAATGTCGGCGCGATCGTTGCGCTCGCGCCGGATCTCTCCGCCCTGGCTTCCGTATTGGGGGTGGACGAAGAAACGGTGCGGTTGGTCCTCAACAGTTGGGGACCAGGCAAGTTTGACGCGGAGCTCGTTCTGGATGGTAGAGCGTTTCGCACTGATGGCTCCTCAGCTGCCACGCTCATACCGCCTGCTTTTGGACTTCCGGGCGTTAACCTTCATACCTGGACGGGCTGGGGTTCGGTGACGCATTGGAACGCATTCGTGGCGAATCTGGAAATGCATGGACAGGGAACGTTCTATGACCCAAGGCTGGACGATGCGAAACAGTTTCCCATCGCTACCCGCCTCGGTTTCGGCCACATCAGGAGCTCACCTGACCTGGTAACGTCGAAATTGGCGGCCTTGCACTTCTATCAGCTTGCTATTCCCGCTCCTCGGCCACCTCCGCACAGTTTCGACGAGCGGGCCGCCCACCGCGGTGAAGCGCTTTTCAATGGCGCGGCACAGTGCGCAAGCTGCCACGTGCCACCGTTGTTCACCGAGCCGGGTTGGAATCTTCACACCGCCGAGGAGATCGGCATCGACGACTTTCAGGCTCTCCGAGCGCCGGATAAGCGGTACCGGACTTCTCCCCTGAAAGGGCTTTTCTCGCATGCAACCGGCGGATTTTACCATGACGGTCGTTTCCCCAACCTCCACGACGTCGTCGATCATTACGAGAAGGCGTTCCACCTGGGTTTGACCGAGCCCCAGAAAATCGACCTGGTTGAATATTTGAAGTCGCTTTAACCGGCTGTTTGCTGTGTCACCCTTGGCCCCCACAGGCATCTAATGGTTGTGCGACTTACTTCCGACGCGGCTCATTCGCAGGTGTACTGGCGGAACACGTTTCCGAGCGACGAGGAAATCGTCGGTCGGGTGATTGCCGGCGAGGCCGCTCTGTTCGAGGTGCTGATGCGCCGTCACAATCAGCGCGTGTACCGCACCATCCGAGCCATCCTCAAAGACGAGTTTGAAATCGAAGACGTCATGCAACAGACCTACGTCTCCGCTTATGGGAGTCTGCGGCAGTTTGCCGGCACAGCTAAATTCTCGACGTGGCTCACCAGGATCGCCATCAACGAGGCTCTTGCCCGCCGACGGCGAGCGGCACACTTCGATTCGAACCAAGACGTTGTCCATCCAGCGAATGACACGGCGATGCAGCTTGCAAGTGAAGACGGGAATCCCGAAGAGAAGGCAGCCGGACGTGAGCTCACCAGCATGCTTGAGGCAGCGATCGACGCACTTCCAGACTCATTCCGCTCTGTGGTGATGTTGCGCGCCGTGGAAGAAATGAGCACCGCAGAAGCAGCCGAGGTGCTCGGCGTAACGGAGGACGTCGTCAAGACTCGCCTGCACCGCGCAAAAGAGAGCATTCGCGATCTGCTTGTCGAGCGAGTGAACGCGCACGCGGAAGAAGCCTTCCCCTTCTACGCCCCCCGGTGCGACCGAGTGGTCGCCGAGGTCTTTGCGAGAATTCAGGGCATAGCAATCTCCTGATCAGGCCTGGTGAGGGAGCGCCCAAGACAAAGCTCTCGACTGAGAGAGCTCGATCTCTCCACTCGGAACACACGCTGTAGGACAGCAAGGCCCAGTTCGAATTCAACGCCGCATCCCGCAGCCGCGCTGGCCGTTGCTCCCGTCGGGTCGGTCAGGTCAAAAGTCGGCCGCGAGGAGAGCGCCTCGGCACGAGTAACCGTTCGTGCAGAAGCGCCCTGGAATAGGCCGAATCCTTCCATGGTAGATCAGGGGCATGTTCGCCGAGGGAGCCCGCCCGAGGTTCCGAGCCCGACCGGGCATTCGACTGCTCGCTGGGTGCTGCGTGCTGGTCGCGGTCCACCCGTCGGGAGCAAGCGTGGACGGCGGCACGATCTCCGCGCCATCCGCACTTTCCGATGAGCTCGCCCAGCGCCTGGAGCAGGCGCGCGCGCTGCAGGCGAAAGGGTCGTCTCGCGAGGCTCGCAAACTTTATGAAGCGTTGCTGCCGGCGCTCGCGGCGGAAAAACGACGCGGCGAGCTGGCCGTTGCGCTGACCGCATTAACCGAGATCGCATCCGCCCAGGGTGATTACGACTTTGCCGTTGCCAAGGCCCGCGAGTCAGCGGAGCTGTACCGCAGCCTGGGTGACGCGGTCGGACGGGCACGCGCGCTGAACAACTGGGGCGCCAACGAGTTGTACCGGGGCGACTATCCGGCAGCCCTGAATCGGTTCCAGCAAGCGCTGGCGCTCTACCGCAGCGCGGCGAATCGGGATGGCGAGGCCGAGCAGTTCAGCAACATCGGAAACGCATTGTACTACCAGGGCAAGTACCTCGAGGCCTGGCGCGCCTATCGCGAAGCGATGGATCGGGTCGAGCAGGCTTCCACCGAGCCATGGACCGCCCGCCGCCGCCAGCTGGTGATGCACAACCTCGCGACGTTGTTTCAAAGAGTGGGACGCGACGACCGCGCGCTCGAGCTGTACCAAGAATTGCGCAAGACACCGCAAGCGCTCCGCCCGAGCGAGGAGGCCCGCCTCCTCGTCAACGTCGGGGTGCTCTATCGCCGCCTGGGCGATCCAGTGAAGGCGGTGGAAACGTACCGCGCGGCGCAAGAATTGTTCGCACGCGACCAGCATCTGGACGGACAGATTGGCGCGCTGAGGAACATGGGCATCGCTCTCGCGCTCGACCTCGGCGACCTTTCGGGGGCGCTGGAGGCCTTCGACCGCGCCCTTGCCTTGGCGGTGAAAAGCGGCAACCGATTGCAAGAAACCCACGCGCACCTGTACCGCGGTGAGTTGTTTTTCCGCCTGAACCAGTTGCAGGCGGCCAAGCTGGACTTCGCAGCGGCTCTCGCGAATGCCAAAGAGCGCGGCATGCCGGAGGAGGAATGGAAGGCCTGGTTTGGGCTCGGGCGCGTTACGCGGCGATTGGGCGACGACGTGCTCGCGCGAGATCAGCTTCGCCAGGGCATCGCAGTGATCGAGACAACGCGCTCGAAGCTGCAGCTTGCCGCGTTGCGAGCGGAATTTCTCGGCGACAAGCGGGATGTCTACGATGCACTGATCGAGCTTTCGCTGAGTGAGGCCGACGCGACGGAGCTCTTCGGGCTCATGGAGCGGAGCCGGGCGAGGGTGTTTCAGGACCAGCTCGACCCAATCGTCGGGCTCGGCCGGACCGTCGCCGACCACTCCGTCAGCCTCGCTGAGGTGCAGGCGCGTCTGGACAACTCGACCGTGCTGCTCGAGTTCTGGGCAACGCCGACGCAGGTCGCGGCGATCTGGGTAACGCGCGACGCCTTCGGGATCGTGCCGAGGCGGTTGTCGCCGGAGGAGCGTCAGGGGCTCTCGTCGTTCTCACGAAACGTGGCGACGCTCTCAGAAGACGGTTGGCAAAGCGACTCCCGGGCGATCGGCGAGATTCTTCTTTCGGCGATCGAACCGCTCGGTCGAAGCCACTTCCGACATCTACTAGTCGTCCCCGACGGCATCCTCCAGTCGGTGCCCTTCGAGGTCCTTCGAACGGGCGCCGGCGGGCAGCTGCTCGTCGAACGCTTCGATATCTCGTATCTCCCGTCGGCCGCGATCCTGTTGCGCGATACCCGGCCTGGCGCCTCCCGGAACTGGCCCTGGCAGCGCCGAATGATCGCCTTTGCCGATCCGATCGTTCGCAATCGCGCGAACGAGATACTGCCCGGGAGTGAAACACGAGCCCGCTTGCCGAAGTCCGCGGAAGAAGTCCAGGCGATCGCGCGGATGACTCCCGGTCGCGCTGAAATCTATCTCGGAGCAGCCGACCTCAAGCAGCATCTGCTCCAGGGCCGGGCGACGGGGGTCCCTCTGCTGCACCTGAGCTCGCACGCCACTGCGGATGAGGACAACCCCGAGCGCTCCCGCATCCTCTTCTCGCCGGCGACCGATGACGAAGCGGCGGACTATCTGTTCCTCAAAGAGATATACTCGCTGGATCTTCGGGGCGTGCAGCTGACCACGCTGTCGGCCTGCGACACCGAGCGCGGCAAGCTGGTCAAGGGCGAGGGTGTTCAGGGATTCAGTCGCGCGCTGCTGTCGGCGGGCTCGCAGACGTCGGTGACGAGCCTGTGGCGAGTGGAGGATCAAGCAACCGCCGAGCTCATGAAACAATTCTATTTCGAGCTCAACCGAGGCAACCCGAAAGCCGAGGCCTTGCGACTGGCGAAGCTCAAGTTCCTCCACTCCGGCACCGCCCTTGCCGAACCCCGTCACTGGGCGGCATTCGTGCTCAACGGGGATGGCCGCGCCCCCCTGTCGCGAATGATCTCCTGGGGAACATTGCTGGCCCCTCTCGCCGGCGCTCTGCTGCTCACCGGCCTCTTGGCGAGACGCTGGCTCTGATTTCTGTTCCTGCGCTCGTCCGACCCTGTCTTATCCGAGTGGTTAGAGCGGCTGTCGATAACCCGCCAGCAGCCCGAGCTGAAACATCCAACCCTTCAAGGAGAACTCTGATGACATCCACACAGCTGAAAGCGGCACTCGTCGGTTTTGCAGTCGCGCTGACCCCCATCCTCCAGGCCCATGCCGATTGCCGCCATCGCACGCGGCTGGCGGCGACGGACGAAGGCGCCGCCATCGGCGCGGGAGGGCATGCGGAGGCTCGGCAGCAGACGTCTCCGATCTACTACGGAGGGGCCCGGGAGGACTTCAAGGTTCAGATCGAGGCATACGTCGAGGACGGAACCATCTTTTTCGCCTATGCCGACGGCCTCTTCGCCGGCACGCTGGAAACAGCGCTCGGCGTCGCCGAGATCGAGCTCGACACCGAAACGTTCAGCATGCCGGCGGAGCTTCGCCCGGTCTGCAACCTCAGCGTGGTGGAGGTGACCGACGAGAAGGGCACGCTGGTCGCTTTCGGCAACCTCTGATTTCACCGCCCTTCGCGAACGCTGTCTCATCTTCTCAAAGTGAATCGGGCGCGGTGTTTCGGCCGCGCCCTTTTATTTGCCGCTTTCCTGCTCCAAAGGGCCCGGGCAATCGCCGGAAGGGAGCGGCGGTGAACCATCAGTACGGCGAGCGAGAGCACCAGGTACGCCGCCGACAGCAGCAGACGAGATGCCTGTCCGGGCAGAGCGAACTGAATCAAGAAGAGAAACAGGAGTGCGATCGCCTCCCACCGGTGGAGCTCGAGATTGCACAAGACGGCGAATCCCAGCAGCGCCTGCGATGCGGTCAGCACCATTTCTTCGACCTGTCTGGCATCCAGCGGCAGCCCACCGCGGCCGCCCCCCACGAAGTAGGCGACCGGAAGGCTTCCCACGAGCAGCGTCCATTGGTTGACTTTCGAGGATAGGACCGTTCCAAAGGCGGTATCCGAGTGTCCCCGGAAGGCGAGCATCGACGCGACCAAAAGCTCGGGCGCCTCGGACGCAAGCGGAGCCAACCACTGCACGAGGAGAAACTCGTCGATGCCGAGCTGATGACCTCCGGCGATCAACGCCTCGGCGAACGGCTCGGCCGAGGCGAGGACGATTGCAGCCGCAGCGAGGAACAAACCTGCCACCAGGGCTCGCCGAGGTCGTGCCCCCAGACCCCCGATGACAGCGGCGAGGCCGATCAACTCCGGCTCGCCCCTCGGCTCACGCGAAACGCGAATGGCGTAGAACACGAACAGACCGAGCAACGCCGCCGCGTCGTACCAGGCCAGACGCCTTGCCCCGATGATCACCACTGCATAGACGCTCGCCAGCGCCAAGCAGGCCAGCTCGACGCGCCTTGCGGGCCCGAGCCTCACGATGCGCGCATCT
>WNEZ01001873.1_pt1 | contig 17820 bp, 15 predicted proteins | sample 5400521 | NCBI WGS metagenome assembly WNEZ01 (sample SAMN13153339, study PRJNA577476) | soil metagenome | isolation source: 120 cm saprolite under Douglas fir tree site 2 hole 1 replicate 1 | place: USA:California | collected 2015-04-18
CGAGCGCCGTCGCCGCGCTCGCCCTAAAGTCTCACATTGTCACGCAAGGACTCATTCAGTCCGTGCGCCACTTCCTGGTGATCCCATGAGCACGTTCTTCAGGGCGCTCGAGCGAGCCGAGCAGGAACGGGCCCTTCGCCGCCCGACTACGCCGTCGGAGCCGACAAGCGCGCCAAGTCCAGAAGCTCCGGCTCGTGACACGATTCCCGCTCAGCCGCCTCAGTCAGTTTTCAGGGCGCCGCGGCCAGCCGCCGCCGAGCCGGAATACACCGCGGGGCTCGAGGAACATGCGTCGGAGCTCGAGGAACATCTGGTGAGCCTGCTCGCACCGACCTCGTTCGAAGCAGAACAGTACAGGGAGCTGCGCCACACGATTGAACAGCTCCGCAGATCGACCGAGCTCTCGGTCATCGCGGTCTCGAGCCCCGTCCCTGCCGACGGCAAGACGACAACCGCCATCAACCTCGCGGGCGCGCTCGCTCAGGCCCACGACGCGCGAGTTCTCCTCGTCGACGCGGATCTGCGTGAACCGAGCCTGGCCGCTTATCTCGGGATCAGCGAGCACGCGGCACCCGGCCTTGTGGACGCGATCTTGGACGCGAGTCTCACGTTAGAGGCCGTGACGCAAGCACAGCCCCATCTCAACCTGTCAGTCATCACGACGGGGCGCCGTCCGTCCGCTCCCTACGAGGTGCTGAAGTCGCCTCGGGTCGGGCAGCTCTTCGCGGAGACTCGCCGTAAGTACGACTACGTCATCGTCGATACCCCGCCCCTCGTATCGGTCCCCGACGGCCGAGTCTTCGGGGAATGGGTCGACGGCTTTCTGATCGTTGTCGCGGCGCATCGGACGCCTCGCAAGCTCCTCGAAGAGGCCTTCAACCTCATGGAGCCGAGCAAGATCTTGGGCTTGGTGTTCAACGGCGACGATCACCACGTGTCGAGGGACTCGTACAGCTCGTACCACTCATCGCGGAGTCGCATCTCTCGAAACGGAACGCGCAGGAGACGAACCGCCTCAGACGAGTAGCATCGATCACGCGAGTCATCTTCTGTGGTCGGGAGGCGGAAAACACGTGGCCGGACTCGGTGCTGCGTAATAGCAGAATGATTGGTCTGAGACACCCCGAAGAGGGCAGTGAGACCAAAGGGGCGAAGCCTTGCCAGAAATCGGAGAATCGGTGACCCTACCCTGGCGCGTCGCCTGGACGCGCAGCAATTGCGAGCAGCTCGTCTACGACCAGCTCGTAACGAAGGGCTTCGACCTCTTCCTCCCGACCGCCGAGGCCTGGTCGCGACGCGGCCGGTTCCGGGTGCGCGGCCGCGTTCCGCTATTCCGCGGCTACCTTTTTTTGCGCCACGCTGTGGATAAGGCGAGCTATCTCGAGGTCTGCAAGGCACGCGGACTAGTGCGTCTGCTCGGGCAACGCTGGGACCAGCTCGAAGCTGTCCCGGATTCGGAGATCGACGCCATTCAGAAGCTCGTCCGTTCCGAGCTTCCGGTCTTCCCCTATCCCTTTCTCCGGGAAGGACAGCGAGTGCGCATCACCAACGGTCCGCTCGCCGACGTGGAGGGAATCCTGGTGCGGGGGAATCCCAAGAAGGGCCTCGTCGTCGTGTCGGTCGGGCTCCTTCGGCGCAGTGTCGCCGTCCAGCTCGATTGCACCCTCTTGGAAGCAGCGTAGGCACACGACGACGATGTGTGGAATCGTCGGCTACGTCGGCCAGCGGGACGCAGTGTCCTTCATCCTTCCAAGCCTTCATCGGTTGGAGTACCGGGGATACGACTCGGCCGGGATCGCCACGGTCTCCGAAGGATCGCTGAACGTGAGGAAGACGACCGGCAAGATCGCCGACCTGGAGACGTTGCTCGCGTCCGACCGGCCCAACGGCGCTCTGGGCGTCGGCCACACCCGGTGGGCGACTCATGGCAGGCCGTCGGATACCAATGCGCATCCTCACGTCGATTGCCGTTCCAAACTCGCCATCGTCCACAATGGGATCATCGAGAACTACCGTGAGCTCCGAAAGACGCTAGCGGCGGACGGGCATCGGTTTCGCTCTCAGACCGACACCGAAGTCATCGCGCACCTCATCGAGCACTACCAGAGCGACGGGCTCGTCGCGGCGGTCCGGCGCGCGGCCAGAGACCTCCAGGGCTCCTTTGCAATCGCCTGTGTCGCGGCCGATGCTCCGAACACCCTGGTTGTGTTCCGATGCGGCAGCTCGCCGCTCGTGGCGGGGTTCGGCCGCGAGGAGACGTTCGTCGCCTCGGACATCTCGGCGCTACTGGGGCACACGCGGGACATCCTCGTCCTCGACGACGGCGACCTCGCGGTGCTGACCCCCGACGGCATCGCCGTCCGCACGCTGGACGGCGCTCCCGTTCGGCGATCCCGACGCCCCATCGACTGGGACGGCGAGACGGCAGAGAAGTCCGGGTATCCCCACTTCATGCTCAAGGAGATCTTCGAGCAGCCCGAGGCTGTTCAGAACACGGTCCGGGAACGGGTGGACGCGGAGGGGCCGGACATCCGGATCCCCGAGCTCGGATTGAAGGATCGCGAGCTCGCCGGCCTCAACCGACTGTGCTTCGTGGCTTGCGGCACCTCGTGGCACGCCGCGCTGGTCGGGAAATACCTGGTCGAAGCGTTTGCACGGCTGCCGGTCGAGGTCGACATCGCCTCGGAATTTCGCTATCGCAAGCCCGTCGTCGACGGCCGGGTGCTGACCGTTCCGATCTCCCAGTCCGGCGAAACCGCCGATACCCTCGCTGCCCTCCGCGAGGCAAAGGACCACGGCTCCAGGGCGGTCGCGATCTGCAATGTTGTGGGCAGCTCGTTGGCGCGAGAAGCCGACGGGGTGGTCTACACCCGGGCCGGCATCGAAATCGGCGTCGCCTCGACGAAGGCCTTCACGGCTCAGCTCGTGGCGGTCACGCTCCTCGCGCTCAAACTCGGCCTTGCGCGAGGCTTCGCTGATCCGGCGCTGGTGCGTCAGATGGTCAAGGGGCTGGCCGAGCTGCCGCATCTCCTGACGGTGGCGCTCCGGCAGAGCGACGCCATTCGAGGGATCGCGGAGCGGTTTGTCGATCGAAACCACTTCCTCTACTTGGGACGCGGGATCACCTTTCCGCTCGCCCTGGAGGGAGCGCTCAAACTCAAGGAGATCTCGTATATCCACGCCGAAGGGTATCCGGCAGGAGAGATGAAGCACGGACCGATCGCCCTCATCGACTCGCGCATGCCGGTCGTCGCCATCGCCCCGAAAGGATCGACGTACGAGAAGATCACCAGCAACCTCGAGGAGATCAAGGCCCGAGACGGTATCGTGATCGCGGTCGCGACCGAGGGCGATGACGAGATTAGGACGACCGCGGATTTCGTGATTCCCGTTCCGCCGAATTTGGAGTGGCTCCAACCTCTCCTGGTCGCCGTGCCGCTTCAGCTCCTCGCGTACCACTTGGCCGTGTTACGCGGCTGCGATGTGGACCAGCCTCGGAATCTCGCCAAGAGCGTGACCGTAGAATGATCACGCTCCACGACGTGACCGCCGGCCCCGAATCATGATCTTGAAGCTCGCGATGCTGGAAGGACTCTCGCTTTTGGCCGCGGTTTGCGGAGCAGTCTTGGTCTCGACAACATTGCTCCTGACTCACTGGACCGACGTCGCGTTTCTTCTGACAAAAGCGCTTGCCATCTCCCTCTGCTGCGCCGTCTCGTTCTACTACAATGACCTCTACGACCTCCGAATCGTCCGGACGTTCGGTGAATTCGCCGGACGACTGTTCCAGGCCTTTGGGGTCGCTTTCATTCTGCTCGCAGTCCTCTATGCCGTGTTCCCGGCAATCAGGATCTCCGGCGAGCCATTCCTGATCAGCCTTATCGTCATCCTCGCAATTCTCCTGCCGCTCCGCGCAGTTCTCTACGCCGTTGTGGGCCAGAAGCCCTTCCAGGAGCGGGTGTTGATTCTCGGCACGACCCCGCTCGCCTCCACGATCATCAAGGAGATGACGTCCAGACCGTACTCGGGCTACGCCATCCTGTGTGTCGCCGACAAGGCGCCGGCGCCGGCCGGGTTCTCGCTGGCGGATTCCTTGCTCGGGTCGTTGGATCGTCTGGGCAAGATCCTTGAAGAGGTCCAGCCTCATCGGATCATCGTCGCGATGGCCGAACGGCGCGCGCGCCTACCGGTTCGCGATCTCTTGGAGGCACGCGTTCGGGGATGCATCGTCGAGGACGGTGTGAACGTCTACGAGCGCCTCACCGGCAAGCTCGCCATCGAGACCCTCACCCCGAGTACGTTGATCTTCTCCGGCGACTTCAGGAAGTCGCGCCTCGACCTGGCGGCCGGTCGTTGCATTAGCCTTCTGGTCTCGGTCGTCGGTTTGATTGTCCTTTCCCCACTGCTCGCCCTCGTGGCCCTGCTGATCAAGGTCGATTCGCGCGGACCGGTGTTCTTCGTCCAGGAGCGGATGGGCATGGCGCCTCGGCGTTTCCGGTTGATCAAGTTCCGCACCATGCACGTGGTCGACGGACCGACCTCGGAGTGGGTCTGTGACAACACCACGCGGATCACCCGCATCGGAAAGTGGCTGAGGAAGTTCCGGCTCGATGAGCTTCCCCAATTCTTCAACGTAATGCGCGGCGATATGAACCTGGTCGGACCCCGACCGCACCCGGTCTCGAACTTCGAGCTCTTCAGCGAGCACATTCCGTACTACTGGCTCCGCGCCAAGGTTCGTCCGGGCATCACCGGCTGGGCACAGGTGCGGTACAGATACGCGAACAACCTCGACGAAGAAACCGAAAAGATGCGATACGACCTCTACTACATCAAGCACCTCTCGGTCGCGTTCGATCTCCGCATTCTCTTCGACACAGTCAAGACCGTCCTGTTCGGATCGGTGTCGGTCGAGGTCGACGGGGGACCGGTCGCCGCGACCGCGGGCAAGGTCTCGACCGGGCGCCCTCTGGAGGCGGCAAAGTGAACGAGTCACGTCTGGCCGCACGCATTCGCGATCGCACCGCGCGTATTGCCATCATCGGGCAGGGATACGTAGGGCTGCCGCTGGCGGTGGAGTTCGCCCGAAACGGGTTCATTGTGGTCGGGGTCGACACCGACCTCGACCGGGTGGGCGCACTCCAGGCCGGCCAGTCCTGCACTCCGGATCTGCTGAGCGAAGATCTGATTGAGCTGATCCAGCAGGGACGGTACGAGGCGACGGCTGACTCTTCCGCGCTCGAGCGGGCTGACGTCGTGATCATCTGCGTGCCCACTCCTCTTCGGAAGTCGAAGGACCCGGACATCTCGTTCGTCATCGCCGCCGGGACCGAAGTCGCTGCCCATTATCACCCGGGTCAGCTCGTGATCCTCGAGAGCACGACCTACCCCGAGACCACTGAGGGGCTCCTGCTCCCGATCTTCCGAGGCAGGGGAGCAAAGGTCGGCGAGGATTTCTTCCTGGCCTTCTCGCCGGAACGGATCGACCCAGCCAACCCGACCTTCAAGGTCAAGGACATCCCGAAGGTCGTTGGCGGGGTCACGGCGGCGTGCACGCGCCTGGCGGCTACCTTGTACAGCCAGATCGTTCCGCGCATCCATGAGGTCTCGAGCCCAAAGGTCGCCGAGCTGGCCAAGCTCTACGAGAACGTCTTCCGCAATGTGAACATCGCGCTCGCGAACGAGTTCGCGCTGATGTGCCGGCGCCTTGGCGTGAGCACGAAGGAAGTCATCGACGCGGCGGCCAGCAAGCCTTTCGGCTTCATGCCGTTCTATCCGGGCCCCGGCATCGGGGGCCACTGCATACCGGTAGACCCTCTTTACCTCTCGTGGAAACTCCGGCTAGACGGCTACGAGTCGCGCTTCATCGCGCTGGCCGACGAGATCAATCGGGCGATGCCCGCCTACGTGGTCGACGCGACTGTCGAGGCCCTGAACGGCCAGCGTCGGTGTCTCAACGGCGCCAGGATCATGGCACTCGGAGTCGCTTATAAGCGCGGAGTCGGCGACATCCGAGAGTCCCCGGCGCTCGAAATCCTCAAGCGACTCCGAGACAAGGGCGCCGAGGTCTCGTACGCGGATCCGCGCGTGCCTTCTGTCGTACTCGACGGGACGCCCCTGAAGTCGATCGAGCCCACCGCGCAAGCCCTCGCAGCGGCCGATTGTGTCCTGATCCTGACCGATCATCCGGAATTCGATTACCGCCAGGTGGTCGATCTGGCCCCGCTGGTGATCGACACTCGCAACGCCACGTGGCGAATCCCCGCACCGCAGGGGAAGGTGGTTGCGCTGTGAGCCGACCGATGCACGCGACGGGCGACATCGTGAATGCTCTCAGCGTGGACCTAGAAGAGTACTTCCACGCCAAGGTCTTCCAGGACGGGACGAACGGAGCGAGAACCGGTCTCGAGAGTCGAGTCGAAGCGAGCACTGAGCGCGTTCTCACTCTGCTAGCCTCCAGCAGAGCCCGGGCCACCTTTTTTGTCCTGGGCCAGGTCGCCGCCACTCATCCCAACCTCGTCCGCAAGATCGCCGGCGAGAAGCACGAGATCGCCTGTCACGGCGACGGTCACGAGCTCGTCTCGCGCCAGACGCCGCCAGAGTTCCGCGCCGACGTGCGCCGCGCCAAGGCCCTGCTCGAGGACATCACGGGAGAGTCCGTGGTCGGCTACCGCGCGCCCAACTTCTCGATTGCACGCGCCCAGGCCTGGGCGTACGAGATCCTGATGACCGAGGGATTCCGCTACGACTCGAGCACCTATCCGATCCGGCACGACAGTTACGGTGATCACGATGCCCCTCGGTTTCAGCACGACGTCTTGCGAAAGGGAAGCGCGCGCCTGATCGAGTTCCCCATCGGGACCACACGCCTGCTGGGGTTGAATCTCCCCATCGGCGGCGGGGGTTACTTCCGACTCCTACCAATGGAGCTGACCCGGGCCGGGATCAGGCGAGTGAACGCTCGCGAGCACCAGCCGGTGCTCTTCTACTTCCACCCATGGGAGTTGGACCCGCACCAACCGCGCCCCGCGATGCCCTGGCGGAATCGGATTCGGCATTACATCGGCATGGCGCGAGAGGAGCAAAAGCTCGCTCGACTCCTTCGCGACATCAAGTTCACGACCATCCGCGATGTCCTCGCCATCTGAGTCGGTGGGAGCGCTGAGCGCGATGCGCATCGTCAACATCGTCGGTGCCCGGCCCAACTTCGTTAAGATAGCGCCGCTGATTCGCGCAATGACGCGTCGGCCGGCGTTCGTGCCGACTCTGATCCACACTGGCCAGCATTACGATCAGGCGATGTCCGAGCGGTTCTTCCAGGACCTAGAGATTCGCCCGCCGGACTTCAACCTGGAGGTCGGCTCGGGGTCGCACGCGCTCCAAACAGCACAGGTAATGCAGCGCCTCGATCCGATCCTGGACGCGCTGCGTCCCCATCTGGTGCTGGTAGTGGGCGACGTGAACTCGACCCTGGCGGCGGCCATCACGGCTGTGAAGCGGGGTATTACGGTCGCTCACGTGGAAGCCGGGCTCAGGAGCTTCGACCGCTCGATGCCCGAGGAGATCAATCGGATCCTGACCGACGCCGTCGCCGACTTCCTCTTCGTGACGGAAGAGAGCGGGCGGCTAAACCTGTTGAGGGAAGGAATCGACCCGGCCAAGATCCATTTCGTCGGCAACGTGATGATCGACGCGCTCGAAGGCTCACGACGCCAGTGGGAGAGCTCGTCGATCTTCGACAAGCTGGGCGTGGAGCCCGGCGCGACCTACGCGGTGCTCACGCTGCACCGGCCGTCCAACGTAGACGACCCCGGCGCACTGGCGAATTTCCTCGAGGCCTTCGAGACCCTGGCCCGCCATATCCCGATCGTGTTTCCAGTGCACCCACGGGTCAAGCAGCGGCTCGCCCGCCAAGGGTGCGGCGGCGGCGCCGCGACGGAGCCACCGGATCGCCTCCGCAGCAAGGGCATCGCGTACGTCGATCCCCTCGGCTACCTCGACTTTGTCGCGCTCGTGAGCCGGGCCCGCCTGGTGCTGACCGACTCGGGCGGGATCCAGGAAGAAGCCACCATGCTCGGGGTCCCCTGCCTCACGCTCCGGGAGACGACGGAGCGGCCAGTGACCGTCACCCACGGGACCAATCGGGTCATCGGCAGCGACCCCGGCCGGATCCTTGATGAGGCCCTACAGACGCTCGCTCACCCTCCACGTCGCGATCGGACGCCGCCCCTCTGGGACGGCCACGCGGCCGAGCGAATCGTCGAGGTCCTCGATGCACACCGTCGGGCGAAAGGATCGACGCCAGAGTGATCTCCGTCTCGGAAGTTCGTACCTACGACGAGGGTATCGCGTGGGACCGCTACGTCTTGAACCACGCCATGGCCTCAGGGTATCAGCTCATGGGCTGGCGCCGGGTAGTGGAGAAGGCCTTTGGACATCGAACCTTCTATCTGATGGTGCGCGACGAGCACGGCCAGGTCCGCGGCGTCTTGCCGCTGGTCTTCGTCTCTAGCCGGCTCTTCGGTCGCTTCCTGGTTTCGATGCCCTTCGTCAACTACGGTGGTGTCTTGACGGATGGTTTCGACGCTCAGCGGGCACTGCTCGAGGCCGCGGCGAGTCGCGCGATCAATCTGGGGGCGACGCACATCGAGCTCCGGCACCAGCGGCTGCTCTACCTGGACTGGACGTCGAAGCAGCACAAGATCTCGATGCGGCTCGATCTGCCGCGCGAGCCCGAAACGCTCTGGAGGCAATTCCCGTCGAAGCTTCGCAGCCAGATCCGACGAGCCCTGAAGGAGCAGCTCACCGTACGCATCGAAGGCATCGAGATACTCGACGACTTCTATCGCGTCTTCGCCCGGAACATGCGCGACCTCGGAACGCCGGTGTACGGACGGTGCTTTTTCGAAGCCATCCTGGAAGAGTTTCCCAAGGACGCGCGCGTCTGCGCAGTCTACCTCGGCCGGCAACCCGTCGCGGCCGGGTTCCTGTACGGCTTTAAGAACACGCTGGAGATTCCCTGGGCCTCGTCCGATCGGCGCTACAACAGGCTGTCGGCCAACATGCTTCTATACAGCGCGGCACTCGAATACGCGTGTCGTGAGGGATTCGCCGCCTTCGACTTCGGACGGTCGACACCGGGCGGCGGCACCCATCGATTCAAGGAGCAGTGGGGTGCCCACCCCGTGCCGCTCTACTGGTACCACTGGTCTTGCGACGGTCGTCCTGTCCCCGACGTCAGCCCGGAAAACTCGAAATACGGACTCGCCGTCAAGATGTGGAAGAAGCTGCCGCTGACGCTCACGCGACTCATCGGGCCGTCCATCGTCAAGAGTATCCCTTGAGCCGATTTCGCCTGGTCCCGCCAGCTGGCGCACCACTGCCCGCGCGCAGCGTCCTGCCCTCGGTCTTCCCGGGAGTCGGAGACCGCCGTGGGTTCGCAGAGCTTCTCGCTGACCGCCTGGGGGCTCAGAACCCGTTCTTCGTCTCCTCGGGCCGAGCGGCCCTGACGATCCTCCTGAAGGCACTGCGACAAGGCTCGGACCGACGCGAGGTGGTGATCCCCGCGTACACGTGCTTCTCGGTTCCTTCCGCGGTGGCGCGCGCCGGTCTCACGATCCGGCTCTGTGACGTCGATCCCAAGACGCTCGACCTGGATCTGAACGCACTCGTGCGGCTCGATCTCGGTAGAGCACTCTGCATCGTTCCCTCGGGGCTGTACGGGCTGCCGGGCGACCTCGTCGCGCTGGAGCAGATCGCCAGGAGGTGTGGCGCCTTCCTCGTCGACGATGCTGCACAGTGCCTCGGGGCGACACAAGACGGGAAGACCTGCGGGACCTTCGGCGACGCGGGCTTCTACAGCCTGGGGCGAGGCAAGGGGATCACGGCGATGGGCGGCGGGATCCTCGTGACCTCCAGGCCGGACCTCGCTCGGCGGATCGCGGAAATCGTACGCGAGCTGTGCCGGCCCTCGTCATGGGCAGTCGGTGCGGCTATCGCTGGTTCGCTCGCATACTCGACCATGCTCGCGCCCTCACGGTACTGGCTGCTGGAGCATGTGCCCTTCCTCGAGCTCGGCGCCTCTCGCTTCGAGCCGAATTTCCCGATCGCTCGTCTTTCGGCATATCAGATGCGGTTGGCCGCGCAGCTCTTCCCCCGCCTCGACTCGTACAACGAGATTCGGCAAACCCACGCCGACCAGTTGCGCTCAGGCGCCGAGGGAGTCGAGGGAGTCGAGATTCCGCGACCGGTCGACGGGGCCAGCCCAGTCTACCTGCGCTTCCCCATCCTGACACGGGACGGGGCGCATCGTTCGCGCCTTCTCCTGCGGCTGCGGGAGGCGGGAATCGGTGCGAGCGCGTCCTATCCGAGCGCGATCGGAGACATACCAGGCATCGAATCGTATCTGGCGCGTCATCAGGAGGTCTGCCCAGGGGCCCGCGCGATCGCCGCGCGCATTCTCACGCTGCCAACCCACCCCGCCGTGACGCCACGCGATATCGAGGCGATGGTGACGGCCGTCCGCTCCGGGCTCAGTCAGCGGGCGCCATGAGAATCCTTTTTTGGGTGTCAGCGTCGCTGGTGGCTTATACCTACTTCGGGTACCCGTTGGTGCTGTGGGCGTTTGTGAAGATCAGGCCCCGCCGTGTCCTGAAGAAGGAAATCTTTCCTTTCGTCTCGATCATCATCACCGCTCGGAACGAGGCCGACAAGATCCGACAGAAGATCGACCACACACTTGCCCTCGATTATCCCGCGGAGCGGCTCGAAATGCTCGTGGCCTCCGACGCTTCGGATGACGCCACGGATGAGATCGTCGGGGACTACACCGGGCGCGGGGTCCGTCTGGTGCGAGCGGCTCAGCGTAGGGGGAAGGAGCACGCTCAGGGACTCGCCGTGGCCGTGGCCAAGGGTGAAATCCTCGTCTTCACTGACGCCGCCACGCTCCTCGAGCCGGACGCCCTCTGGAGGCTAGTTGCGAACTTCGCCGATCCCACCGTCGGGGCGGTCAGCACCGAGGACCTCATCGTAGACGCGCACGGCAATCCAACAGCCGAGGGACTCTACGTGAAGTACGAGATGTGGGTCCGGCGCCTCGAGGGGCGCTTCTACTCGCTGGTCGGGTTGAGCGGATCGTGCTTCGCGATCCGCAAGGAGCTCTGCTCAGACTGGTCTTCCGTCCTGGCGAGCGATTTCATGGGAGCTCTCAGGGCCGCCCGTCGAGGCTACCGCTCGGTCGCCGATGCGTCGGCGCCGGGCCGCTTCGTCGCGCTGGCGTCGCCTAAGGCGGAAATGCGCCGAAAGGTCCGGACGTTTCTCCGGGGCATTACCGTGCTCATGGCCAATCTGGATCTCCTGAATCCACTCCGCCACGGTCGGTTCGCCTTTCAGCTGGCCAGCCACAAGCTCCTGCGGTTCCTGGCGCCATTTCTCTTGCTGGGGACGTTGATCAGCAGCGGCCTTTTGATCGGCGAGCCTCTCTATCGCCTGAGCTTCTGGGCGCAGGCCGCCTTCTATATCCTCGCGATCGCCGGTTGCGTCGCGCGCCCGCTACAGAAGCGCCGCGCAGTCCGCACCGCCTATTTCTTTACGATGGTGCAGGGGGCCATGCTGGCGGCTTGGGTAAGATACGTGCTCGGTCATCAGCAAGTGACGTGGGAGCCGTCGCGGCGCCAGGAGATCACACCGGCGCCGCCATCATATGGATCGCGACCAGGGACCGCGGGGTGAAGACCGATTCGCCGTTCTGGGCGGAAATGCAACGCCCTGACGGCACCCGCCTTCGCATCGAGGCGCGGAGCCACCGAAGCGTGGTCTCCCAGATCCGCTTCGTCGCGACTGTTGAAAACGTGCGGCTATTGAAGCGTATGCAGCGCATGAGGAGCAAGTCATGACCGATATCCTTGGCATCTCCGCTTTCTATCACGACAGCGCCGCATGCCTGCTGCGGAACGGCGAGATCATCGCCGCCGCTCAAGAGGAACGCTTCAATCGAAAGAAGCACTACTCCGGGTTTCCGAGCGAGGCGGTTCGCTATTGTCTCCGCGAAGGGGGCATCTCCCTAGGCGATCTGCGCTACGTCGCGTTCTACGACAAGCCGCTGGTGAAGTTCGAGCGGCTGCTGGAGACCTACCTGGCGTTCGCGCCGCGCGGGCTCCGGTCGTTCGTGACGTCGATGCCGGTCTGGCTGAAGGAAAAGCTCTTTCAGAAGAAGATGCTGCAGACCGAGCTGCTGGCGCTCACCGATGGCTTGAAGAAGTCGGACCTGCCGCCACTGCTCTTCGGCGAGCATCACGAATCGCATGCCGCCTCGGCCTTCTACCCCTCGCCGTTCGACACGGCGGCGGTTCTGTGCATGGACGGAGTGGGCGAGTGGGCGACGACGTCGGCCTGGCTCGGCCGGGGGAGCGAACTCACCCCGCTCTGGGAGATCCCGTTCCCGCACTCGCTCGGGCTCCTGTACGCGGCCTTCACGTACTACGCGGGCTTCAAGATCAATTCCGGGGAGTACAAGGTGATGGGCTTGGCCCCGTACGGCCAGCCGAAGTACGTCCAGAACATCTACGACCGTCTTATCGATCTCAAGCCGGACGGGACGTTCCGGCTCAATATGGAGTACTTCGACTATTGCACGGGCCTAACGATGACCAACCGGAAGTTCGACGCGCTGTTCGGGGGCCCGCCCCGTAAGCCCGAAACGTGGCTGACCCAGCGGGAAATGGACCTGGCCCGGTCCATCCAAGAGGTCACCGAGGAAGTGATGCTGCGCCTGGCCCGGACCATGCACCGGGAGACCGGCGCCGAGAACCTCTGTCTGGCAGGGGGTGTAGCTCTAAACTGTGTGGGGAACGGAAGAGTCCTCCGGGAAGGGCCGTTCAAGGGCCTCTGGATCCAACCAGCCGCCGGTGACGCCGGCGGGGCGGTTGGCGTCGCCCTGAAGGCGTGGCACGGGCTTGAAGGACAGCCTCGCAAAGCGAACGGCCGCGGCGATGCGATGCGTGGAGCCTTGCTGGGTCCCTCCTTCTCCAACGAGGAGATCGAGCGGTTCCTGACGAAACAAGGGGCGCCTTACATTCGCATGAGCGATGAGGCGCTGGTTGATCGCGTCGCGCAGGCGCTCGCCGCCGGCAAGATTATCGGCTGGTTCCAGGGGCGCATGGAGTTTGGGCCCCGGGCCCTCGGGAGTCGCAGCATGATCGGCGACGCCAGGAGCCCTGAGATGCAGTCGACGATGAATCTCAAGATCAAGTACCGGGAATCCTTTCGGCCCTTCGCGCCCTCAGTGTTGCGCGAGCGCGTCGCCGACTATTTCGAGATGGACACCGACAGCCCGTACATGCTGCTGGTCGCCCCCGTGCTCGAAAAGCGTCGTACCGAGATCACGCAAGATCAGGAGCGCCTGTGGGGGATCGAGCTCCTGAAGGTGCCGCGGTCGGACATCCCCGCGGTGACGCACATCGATCACTCCGCACGCATCCAGACGGTCCACGAGACGACTCATCCGCGGTACTACGCGCTCCTGAAGGCGTTCGAGGCGAAGACCGGGTGCGGCGTCATCGTGAACACCTCGTTCAACGTCCGGGGGGAGCCGATCGTGTGCTCCCCGGCCGACGCTTATCGCTGCTTCATGCGGACCGAGCTGGACCTGTTGGTCCTCGAAAACTGCGTGCTCGAGAAGACCGAGCAGAAGCCACTCGAAGGCGATAGCGACTGGCGAAAAGAATTCGAGCTGGACTGAGGAGAGGGACCCCATGCAACATCAGGACGACAAGAAGCAGCTCCGGCACTTCGGTCTGATCGTAGGCGGCATATTCGCCGTGATCGGCCTCTGGCCGATGGCCTTTCGCGCCCAGGCGCCACGGTTCTGGGCGCTCGCCCTGACTGTCGCGCTGGTCGTCCCAGCGCTCGTGTTGCCTCGCAGCCTAACCTATGTCCACCGAGTCTGGATGGCGGCCGGTGAGGCCCTTGGGTGGATCAACACGCGCATCATCCTCTCGGTGATCTTCTATGCGATGGTGACGCCGATGGGCTTCATCATGCGGCGCTTCGGGCGAGATCCGATGCAGAGGCGCTTCGAGCCCGCCGCAGCGACGTACCGCGTTCCCAAGACAGGCCGACCCGTCAGTCACATGGGCCGTCAGTTCTGAGGAACGTTTCCAGGAAAGGAGATAACCGAGATGGGGGAATTTGTCCTGGAGCTCTGGGCCTTCATGAAAGAGCGAAAAAAGTTCTGGCTGCTCCCGATCGTCGCTGTGCTCCTGCTGTTCGGTGGCCTGATCGTGCTCACGCAGGGCTCAGCGGTGGCGCCGTTTATCTACACGTTGTTCTGAGGGAGCCGGCGTGAGCCGCGACCGGGACGTGAGCATGGCGGCGATCAAGGCGGCCGTCCGGCGCAGGCTGGCGGACGTCTACTATCGCACCGGACAGTTCAAGCGGCGTCTTCGCGGCAAGGTATTGATCTTGACGTATCACCGGGTCCTCTCCGAGACCGAGCTCGCCCAAGACTACGTCCAGCCCGGCATGTATGTGCGCGCGGACGTCTTTGCGGCACAGATGCGATTCGTGAAGGAACACTTCGAAGTCCTACCGCTCGCGCGCCTGCTCGACCTGTGGTCGGTCGGAGAGCTCGACGAGGGCTCGCGGTACTGCGTGATCACGTTCGACGACGGATGGCGTGACAATTACGTGCACGCCTATCCGATCTTGAGACGCCTCGGCATCCACGCAACCATCTTTCTGCCCACGCGGTTCGTGGGAACCAACGACTGGTTCTGGCCGGAAAAGTTGGCCCACATCATGTGGCAGCGATCGAGAAGTCGGCCGGATCGCGAGAATGATCGGGGACACCCGGTCGCGAGCATCGAGGCGAAGATCGGCCAGTGGAAGCAGATGGGCCGTGCCGACATCGACCGCGCACTCCAGCAGACGCTGCGGCAATGGGGAGGTAGCCTGCCACGGACTCGCATCGTCATGAACTGGGACGAGGTCGCCGAGATGGGCCGCGCCGGCATCGCGTTCGGGTCGCACTCCGCGACGCACACGATCCTCACACACGAGTGCGCCGAAGACGTCGATCGGGAGCTTCGCGACTCGCTCCACGAGTTGCGAGAGCGGCAAGTGAATTGCGTCCCGGTCTTCTGCTATCCGAACGGTGACTACTCCGCGAAGATCGTCGATCAGGTGAAGGCGGCGGGATATCGCGGCGCCGTCTGCTCGGACCCGGGCTGGGAGACCCGCGTGCCGAGAGACCTCTTTACGCTTCGTAGAGTCGCCATTCACAACGACGTGTCCCAGACGGTATCGATGTTCGCATTTCGACTTTCCGGGCTGGACGAGATCCTGAGGCGTCCGTGGCTGGCACTGCGAGCACGCGCGGATGAGGCAACGGCGTGACCGTACTACGCGGGCTTCAAGATCGATTCCTGGAGTACAAAGTGACGGGCTTGGTCCCTACGGCCAGCCGAAGTACGCCTAGTCTTCTGAGTCCGAAAAAATTGGACCAACTTATCAGACCGGAGCGCTCTCGCGAAGACAGTTCCGTACTCCTCGGTTGCCTGCTCGGCTCCTCGACCGGGGTTACCGCCGAGGTCGCTGGGTCTGCAAACGAGTGATCTGGAGCCGTCGAGAGATCACACACGCAGCACCACTGTGGCCTTAAATTGACGTATCCGTTGATCATCGGTGCGGACGACTTTTCGAAAGGAAATGGGCCTGAAGGCCGGCGGTTGACGGTCTGTCACATCTTTTCCGGCGATCTCTGGGCCGGGGCCGAAGCGGTGATCTTTAACCTCCTCAGCTCGCTTAGAAAAGAAACGGACCCCCGGGTGGTTGCCTTATCCTTGAATGAAGGTTTGCTCGCCGAGAGACTGCGGGCCGTGGGAATCGCGACACACGTGATTCCGGAAGCTCGACATTCTCTGATTGGCATTCTGCGACAAGCTATAGCGCTGCTGAGGAACCGCCCCGTTGGCATCATTCATTCGCATGGCTACAAACAAAATATGCTCGCCTGGCTTTTGGCGAAAAGGCTCGGGGTTGCCGAGGTCGTCACGACGATTCACGGCCTACCGGAGCCCGCGACGAATAGCTCCCGCGAGGAAAGGGTCGTGCGCTGGCGGACGCAGCTCGATTATTTCGTTGTGAAACGGTTATTTTCTGTTGCGGTGGCCGTCTCGGACGAGATGAAGCGAGTATTGATCGGGCGATACGGCTTCCGCGACAACCAGGTGCACGTCATTCGGAACGGCGCGCGTTTCCCGCCGGCGACTTCCCTTGCGAAGTCGCAGGGCGATTATTTTCACATTGGCACCGTCGGCCGGATGGTCCCGATCAAGGGATTCGATCTATTCATCGAGATTGCTGGTGCGCTGCGGCGCAGGACTCGATTCGTCCGGTTCAGCATACTCGGGGACGGTCCGCTGCGGGACGAGCTCGCGCGGAAGGCCGCGGACTTGAACCTCGGCCGCTGCATTGAATTCGTGACGTCGCGACCGGATCCGTTCGCCTACTACCGGTCACTCGACCTCTATCTCAATACGTCGCTGCACGAGGGCCTCCCCCTGAGCGTCGTGGAGGCCATGGCATGCGGCAAGCCGATCGTGTCCGCCGCCGTGGGCGGTATCCCGGAAATTGTGAAGCATGGCGAATCTGGGTTCCTAGTGGAGGGCCGCGACGCCGCCGCGTTCGCGGAGTACTGCCTGACGCTGATGCGTGACGAGGAGCGGCGAATAGCGATGGGCGAGCGCGCCTTGACCGTGGCTCGCGCTAGCTGGAGCGCTGAGACGATGGCCGATGGCTATCGTCGGCTCTACGAAGAGTGCGCGGTAAGGATGCGAGGGCGCCGGGGGCAGCTCGCGGCGGTCACCGAAGGGATGGAGGGCGTTCGGCCAACCAGCTATGGCGGTGGAAGAAATGGATAAATCGCGGAGTCCGGATGGTCGAAGGGCCGTCACTCGCCAACAGGCGATCTACGATGCAGCGCTGAGGCGCCCCCCTGCCATCGGTTTCGCCAGACTCCGCGATGACGGATCAGGGGCCACATGACACTCCCGTCTGACAGGAAGTGCTTCGCGGCCTCCCGCTCGACGGCCCCGAGAACTCGGTACTGGAGAACGTGCAATGTCTCTAGGTTGCGGCGAGGGAGAGAGCGCGGATGTGTGGGATCGTAGGGATCGCCGGCTCGTCTGACCGCTCAGTCGATGACGCCGTGCTTCGCTCGATGAACGATGCGCTGTGGCATCGCGGCCCGGACGACGAGGGATATCTCGTTCGGGAGCAGGTCGGGCTGGGAATGCGGCGCCTCTCGATCATCGATGTCGTCGGCGGTCGGCAGCCGGTCCACAATGAGGACAAGTCGGTGTGGGCCGTGTTCAACGGTGAAATCTACAACTACGACGAGCTACGTGACGATCTCCAGCGACGCGGTCATCACTTCTACACGCGGAGCGACACCGAGACCCTGGTGCACTTGTATGAGGAGTACGGCGACGAGGGCGTCACCCGGCTCCGGGGGATGTTCGCGTACGCGCTGTGGGACGAGCGGCGAAGACGGCTATTCCTCGCGCGCGACCGATTTGGCATCAAGCCCCTGTACTACGGGCGGTTCGACGATCGATTGTTCTTCGCGTCCGAGCTGCGAGCGTTTCACCGGGTGCCGGGGTTCCCGCACGACCTGAACGAGGCGAGCGTCCAGCGATACCTGGCCTACCTCTATGTGCCGGGACCGGAGACGATCTGGCGAGACGTGGTCGAGTTGGCCCCGGCGCACTATATGGTCTACGAGGGAGGCGAGGCGAAGGAGCACCGGTACTGGGACATTCA
>WNEZ01003041.1_pt1 | contig 17819 bp, 17 predicted proteins | sample 5400521 | NCBI WGS metagenome assembly WNEZ01 (sample SAMN13153339, study PRJNA577476) | soil metagenome | isolation source: 120 cm saprolite under Douglas fir tree site 2 hole 1 replicate 1 | place: USA:California | collected 2015-04-18
GCTAAAGCTTGCGCCCGTGTAGAGATCGGCGAACCACTCTCCTGAGGCCAAAGGAGGTGGCAAGGCGAGCAGGAAGAATAGCGAGACGCCGAATACGAGGCAGGCGGTCCGAGCCTTCACAGGACACCTCCCTGTTGGGGCAAGTGGGAATAAGCTACGCCGGCGTCCCGGGGGCGGTCAAGCGCCCCGCGCGTGCATGGCGTACGGGGATTCTATCGTGGGGACGGCGTGGCTAGAAGCGGGAACGGGAGGTGGTGCAGACGGCCCGCGGGGCGAGCGACATGGAAACTCGAGGACGCAGCTTCCGGCAATCCCGGCGACGTGGGTGGCGCCGCCGAGCCGGCGAAACGTCTCTTCGTGCAGCTCGGCCCAGCGGCGCGCCCCTCGCGCGAAGGAGTAGCCGACGAAGTTCGACCTGGAACCCAGCCTCAAGACGGCCAAATTCTTCGGCCTCACGATTCTCGTCAGTACGACGCTGTTCTGCTGTTAGCTGAGCGCAAGGCTCAGCAAACTGGACGCGCCTGTCTAGACAGGTTGCGCCCGAGCACGCTGAGCCCGGTCGATTTGGTAACCTTGGCCCGCTCCCCAACCGACCCCAGGGCTAACAGTTCGGCTTCGTTTCGCCGCCCGGCGGTGCGCCACAGGTCGCGTTACGTGACCGGTTCGACTTCGTTTCGCAGCCCCGCGGTGCGCCACAGGGTGAGGCGCGCGAGTCACCGACAAAACCGACAAAACCCCCGAGGCGGGTCTGGTCGGTTCGCCGCCGAGGCTACTGGAGGAGCTTCGGGGAGCCTCGGGGCCGGACGCGGCGCGATCGGGGAGGCCCGGGGCCCGGAGCTCCTCCGGGCGAACCCAGCCCAGCTCTTGGAGGCACTCGAGCGCGCCCTGCACGACCCGGGGCTCCACCCGCGCCCCGGCCGAGGGCACCGGGGCGTGGTGTGGGCGGGAGACTACTTCACGATGCGGAGATGACGCGGCCGGTCCCGTAGTGCGAGCCGAAGCTGCCGGGGCCCCATCTTGCGAACGATGAGCTTGAGCACGGCGGCCGGCTTCGAGAGCCAGTGCGGGACCGGCTTGCCGTCCGGGCCGGGCGCGTCCAGTTCAATCCTCATGCCCGTGCCCCGTTCTGCGTACGCGCCGGCCGTGCTACCTTGTCGGCCGGGACGTGGCCCTTGAACTCGACGGTGAAGACACCGTCAAACAACAAGAGGTCGTTGGAGGGGCCATGTCGGGGCCCCCGATGTTAATAACTTCGCGGCATGCCGAGCACGTGCTCGCCGACGTAGGCGAGCACCAGGTTGTTGTTGACCGGCGCCGTCTTGTAGAGCCGGCACTCGCGGAACTTGCGCTCGACGTCGTACTCCTCGGCGTAGCCGTAGCCGCCGTGACAGTCGATGCACGCGTTGCCGGCCTCCCACGCTGCCTCGGCGCCGAGGTACTTCGCCATGTTGGCCTCGCCCCCGCACGGCTGGCCCGCGTCGAAGAGCGCCGCCGCCTTGTCACGCATGAGCTGCGCCGCGTCGGTCGAGATGTGCGCGCGCGCGATGGCGAACTGCACGCCCTGGTTGGCGCCGATGGGCCGGCCGAAGATGACGCGCTGGTTCGAGTACGCCACCGCCTTGTCGATGAACCAGCGCGCGTCGCCGAGCGAATCCGAGGCGACGAGGATGCGCTCGGCGTTCATCCCGTCCAGGATGTAGTGGAAGCCCCTGCCCTCTTCGCCGATCAGGCTCCCGACCGGGATCTCGACGTTGTCGAAGAACAGAGCGTTCGTCGAGTGGTTCATCATCATGCGGAGCGGGCGCACCTCGAACCCCTTGAGGTCGCGGATGTCGATCAGGAAGACGGACAAGCCGTCGGTCTTCCGCTTCACCCGGTCCACCGGCGTCGTGCGCGCGAGGAGGAGCATCAGGTCGGACTGGAGCACGCGCGAGATGAAGATCTTCTGGCCGTTGACGACGTAGCGGTCGCCCGTGCGGATCGCCGTCGTCTGGAGCTTCGTGGTGTCCGAGCCCGAGTTCGGCTCGGTCACGCCGAAGGCCTGGAGCCGGAGCACGCCCGTCGCGATCTTCGGTAGATACTCCCGCTTCTGCGCCTCGGAGCCGTGCCGGAGGACGGTGCCCATGATGTACATCTGGGCGTGGCAGGCCCCGGCGTTGCCGCCGGAGAAGTTGATCGATTCTAGGATAAGGCCGCCCTCGCGGATGCCGAGTCCCGCGCCGCCGTACTCCTGTGGGATCAGCGCGGCGAGATAACCCGCCTCGGTGAGCTCGGTGACGAACTTCTCCGGGTACTCGCGCCTGGCGTCGAGGTCGCGCCAGTATTCGCCGGGATACCGCTTGCAGATCTCCAGCACGCCCGCGCGGAGCGCGCGCTGCTCTTCGCTGAGGGCGAGATCGATCGACGCCATCGTCACTTCCCCTTGAACTCGGGTTTCCGCTTCTCGTGGAAGGCGCGGACGCCCTCCAGCCGGTCCTCGGTCACGACGGTCGCATTATAGGCCTCGATCGCGAGGATCATGGCGGTGTCGAGGTCTGTCTCGGCGCCGTAGGCGATGGCTTTCTTCGCCTGGCGCACGGCGATAGGACCGTTCTTCGAGATCGTGGTCGCGATCTGGGTCGCCGTTGCGCGCGCCTGGCCGGCCGGCACGAGGTGGTTGACGAGGCCCACCGCCTTCGCCTCGTCGGCCCGCATCCGGCGCCCCGTGAAGATCAGCTCCTTGGCGAGCGGGGCGCCGACGATCCGCGGCAGGAGCTGGGTGCCGCCGATGCCCGGGAAAATGCCGAGCGTCGTCTCGGGCACGCCGAAGACCGCTGTCTCGCTCGCGACGATGAAGTCCGACAGGATGGCGAGCTCGCACCCGCCGGCGAGGGCAAACCCCTCGACCGCCGCGATCACCGGCACCGGACACCGGAGCACGCGGAACGCCGCCTGCTCGAAGATCACGTGCTGCGCGCGCCACGCCTCGTCGGTCATCCCGTTGCGCTCCTTGAGGTCGCCGCCCGCGCAGAAGGCCCGATCGCCAGCGCCGGTGAACACGACCGCGCGCACGTCCGGGTCGCGCTGGAAGCCGTCGAAACAGGCGAGCAGGTCCTCGCCCATCGCGGTGTTCATCGCGTTCATCTGCTCGGCGCGGTTCAGCGTCACCGTGACGACCCGTGCGTCGTCCGAGCGCGTCACCAGGAGGTGGCGATAGGTCACTGGATGACGCCGTTTCCCCGGAGACTGCGAACGTCGTCGAGCGTATAGCCGAGCCAGGTGAGGACGTCGCTGCTGTGCTCGCCGAGGAGCGGCGGGACGCGCCGGACGGCCGGCCGGACACCGTCCCAGGTCAGCGGCAGGCCGATGCTCCGGTAGTCGGGCAGGCGCGGGTGGCTTGCGCCGACGAGCACGCCGCTGTCGCGCGTCTGCGGTTCTTCCAGCATCTGGTCCACGGTCAGGATCGGCGCCGCCGGCACCCCGCTCGCGCGGAGGGTCTCGACGAGCTCCGCCGCCTTTCGCTCGCGCGTGCGCTTGGAGAGCGTCTCGACGAGGGCGGCGCGGTTGCTCACGCGGGAGGGGTTGTCCTTGAACCGCTCGTCGGCGGCGAGCTCGGGACAGCCGAGCGCCGCCGCCAGGCGGGCGAACAGCGCGTCGGAAGCGGCGCCGACCATCGCGAACCCGTCAGCGGTCGGGAAGGCCTGGTACGGCGCGATCATCGCGGTGCCCGAGCCCTGCGGCTGAGGGACCGCGCCCGAGGCGAGGTAGCCCATGGCGTGATACGACATCCACATCAGCGCCGTCTCGAAGAGCGCCGTCGTGACCTCGACAGCGCGCCCGGTTGCGTCACGCTGGCGGAGCGCCGCGACGACGCCGAGAGCGGCCCACATCCCCGTGCCCATGTCGACGATCGACGTTCCCACCCGCGCGGGCTCCTGTCCGGGGTGGCCATTCACCGACATCAAGCCGCTGTAAGCCTGCATCAGCGGATCGTATCCGGGCAGGTGGCGGAGCGGTCCTCGCGCGCCGAAGGCGGTGATCGAACAGTAGATGATTCTCGAATTGAGGCGAGCAGCGCCCGCGAAGTCGAGTCCGAGCTCTTCGATGACCCCCGGGCGCAGGCTCTGGACGAACACGTCGGCGCGTCTGACCAGCCGCTGCAGAATCTCGAGCCCGCCCGGGGACTTGAGGTCGAGAGCGAGGCTCTTCTTATTGCGGTTCAGCGCCATGAACGTCGCGCTCTCCTGGCCCCAATAGGGCGGCGCCCACGCCCGGGCATCGTCGCCACGCCCCGGACGCTCGACCTTGATGACCTCGGCTCCCATATCCCCGAGGATCTGCGTGCAGAATGGGCCCGCGACATTCTGTGTCAGGTCGGCAACGATGACGCCTTCGAGCGGGTGCGCCACGCCAGGAGTCTATCACCGGGGACCAATGGGGCACCGGGCCGCTCCGGGCTCGTGGAGGTCCCCTCCCGGACTGTTTGACACGTTCCGGGGCGGCCCGCGTTAGAATCAATTTCATCTCATGGCGCTGAATGCCGACGAACTGAGCAAGAGTTTCGTAGCACTAAGTGAACGGTTCTCGGGTCTGGCAGAGACGCTCGCCCAGACGGCGGGACACCTCCAGGGGTCCGGCACCCTGCCGGCCGAATCGCTGCTCGATGAAATTGCCAAGGTCCGTACGGACTTCGTGGACGTCCGCCAGCGGGTGCTGGAGGCTGCGCGCTCACTCTCGATCAACGCCCCGGGGATGTCGGAGATCGACAGCCTCAAGGCGCTCGGCCCCGTGCTCGAGACCGTGGTGCAGGCGCTCGCCGTTCAGGAGAAGCGGGCGGCCCTGGCCGAAGCGCGCACCCAGGTGATGGCGGTGCTCGACCGCGTCTTGACCGTCTCCCACGTCGACGGACCGAACTTCGGCGCGCTCGTCCAGTGCCAGGCGAAGGCGCGGGAGATCCGCCAGGCCGCGCTTGACCCCAAGGCATTTGACGGCGAGAACGCCCCAGCGTTCCTCGAAGGCACGCCCTCGTTCGCCGCCCTGCTCTCGATGATCGAAGGGCGCGAGGCGCTCGACGACGACAAGTTCGCCGCCCTCGAGGACACCGTGACGCAGTCCTTCGGCAAGACGCTTGCGGTCGCGGCGACGCGCGGCAAGCTCGTGGTCGGCGCCGCCCCGCCCGCACCGGTCGCCGTACGGCCGGCCCAGCTTGCTCCGAAGACGCCGGAGCCGGCGGCTCGGTCCGCGGCGGCCCCGCCGTCGCCCGCTCCGGCGCCGGAGCCTGTGGCCGCCAGCGCTCCCACGGCGAGGGCCGAAGCGGAGCAGCGGGAAGCCGCCCAGGCGGTCGAGCACGCGTCGCAGGACGAAGCGGCGCAGTGGTGGGTCTCGGCCTGGGCCCGCTGGACGAGCTGGAAGGGCACGCTCTCCTTTGCGGACGCGGTCAAAGAGGAGCTGGGAAAGTACAACTACATCCTCAGCGTCCCGATCCAGAAGAGCACGGGCTACGAGGAAGGACTCCTCGCGTACGGCTATTCGATCCTCCTCGAGCATATCGAGCACCGCTACGCCGGGTTCGTCAACAAGGCGCTCAACAGCCTCAAGACGTTCCAGCCCGGCGTCGACGGCCAGTCGAAGTCCGTGGGCGCGCACCTCTACAACGTTCTCGTGAGCGAGGGGCGGCTGGCCGAGGAGTACCCCGAGTTCGTCAAGAGCGTTCTGCTCGCCGCCGTGCCGGAGCCTGGCCTCTGGACCCATGCCCGGATTCTCGAGTCGACCACCGAGACCCGGATCTTCACGCACCCGAGCAACCGGATCGGCGATCCCGAGCACAATTCGCAGCGGCTCACGCAGGAGCGCCAGCGGTTCGCCGACCACCGGTTCCCGATCGTGGTGGCACCGATCACGTCACGATTCTTTGCGATCGCCGCCGACCTTCGGGAGCCGCGATCGATCGACGTGAAGCTCCTGGACGGCCGCAACGACTCCGATCACGCGTGGCTCTTGACCATGCCGCCGGTCGGAAGAGCCGACCTCAAGTCAGAGATGTTGCGGCTCTTTCCGGAGGGAACGTCGGTGCCGGGGCTGGGGAGGGACTACGCGACCCTGTGGGTGGCGGTGTTCAATCCCGACCCGCACACGGAGAAGAAGTACGATCTGACGCTGAGCCTCAAGCAGTCGGCCAAGCAGGCGGCCGGTACCTTCCGCTCGGCCAGAACCGCGTAAGCCTCAGGGCTTCGCGGGATCGGATACCTTCGGCTGCTCCGCCGGCCTCGGGGGCTCGGGCGGTTTCACGTGATCGGCTAGCTTCGGCGGCTCGCCGGGCATCCCCCGCTCGAATGGGCTCCTGCGCGGCGTAATCCCGAGCTTCGCGGCAATCTGGGCCATCGCCTGTGCGATCTCGTCCTTCTCGAGCCGGAGCAAATGGTTTTCCCGCTTGAGGTCCTCGACCTCTTTGTGGAGCTTTTCCGCTTCGTTCTGCGCCGCGGTGGCCCGCTCGCCCGCCTGATGGTCGCCCACCATCAGCTCCGGCAGGAGACCGAAGATCTGGCGTGCCTCTTCGATCCACTTCGCGACTCGCTCTCGCGCTTCAGCAGCGGATGTTGGGTCCATGACCCTCCTCGTCTGCTCCGGGGCGCGTTCCGTCTCCGCCGTCGTGGCCGGCGGGGTGACGGTCGCCTGCCGGCGGGTGGGTTACAACACGTAGAGTATCAGCCTAGCATCTGCGTTCGGAAATTCGCAAACCGAGCCCGGTGGGTCTTAGGGGGTGGTGGGTGCGTCGAGCAGCGCCTCGATGAACTGGCGTCCGGCTGGGCTGTCCCACGGTCGGGGGCCGGCGGCCCGACCAACCAGCCGCCCCTGCCGATCGACGATGTACACCGTTGGCGGGCCCCAGACGCCGTACACTTTTCCCGTCACATCGCCGCTCTCGTCGAGCAGCACCGGCGCCGTGTAGCCACGCTCCTTGACGGTCCGCCTGACGCGCTCCGGGTCCTCCTGGAAATCGATGAGGAGGACTTCCAGTCCCTTGCTTCTCAGTTCTCGGTAGAGCTTCTGGACGGGAGGCAACTCCTCCCGACAGGTCGGTCACCACGTGGCCCAGAAGAAGAGCATCACGACCTTGCCTCGAAGCTCGGCGAGCGTGACCGTCTTGCCGGCGAGATCCGGCAGCGCGAACGCGGGGGCTGCCTTCGGCGGCGTGTACGGCTGCACCTGAACACTCGCGAAGTCGGGCGGGGCAGCCGCCCGCGGAGCTAGCACGGCGGTGGCGACGAGCGCCCCGGTCAAGCTCGCAACCCTGACCCACTGTCTCATGCGTCGCAGCGTACTCCGGAACGCAAATGGCAGCTATCTCTTTTGCCGGAGCGCCTGCATTACGCGCTCCGGCGTGATCGGCTGGTCGGTCAGCATCACGCCGAGCGGGGCCAGCGCGTCGTTGACCGCGTTGAGGATCGCGGCGGGCGCCCCCGTCGCGCCCGCTTCGCCAGCGCCCTTGAAGCCGCCCGCGATCCCCGGCGCAGGGGTCTCGAGGTGGTGCGTCTCGATCGGCGGAACGTCGGCGAAGGTCGGCAGGGCGTAGTCCATCAAGGTGGCCGAGAGGAGTTGTCCGGCGTCGTCGTAGACGCAGTGCTCGCTGAGCGCTCCACCGAGTCCCTGAGCGATCCCGCCGGCGATCTGGCCCTCCACGAGCGCGGGATTGACGATCCGTCCGCAGTCATCGACGGCGACGTAGCGCAGCACGCGCACCTTGCCCGTCTCGACGTCGACCTCGGCGACGGCCAGGTGCGCGCCGTTGGTGAAGGTCCACGCCGCCGGATTCGTGTAATGCACGGTCGCCTCGAGGCTCGGCTCGACGCCGCGGAGCTCGTTCGACCGGAAGTGCACTGTGCGCGCCAGGTCTCCGAAGCTCAGACCCCGCCCGGGACTCCCGCGGACCACCGCGCACCCGTGGGCGAGCTCGATGTCGGCGGCGTGCGCCTCCAGGAGCGTCGCGGCGATCGTCCGGATTCTCTCGCCGAGCGCGCGCGCCGCAAGCAGGGTCGCGCTGCCGCCGATCGGCATGCCGCGACTCGCCCACGTGCCGCCGCCGTACGGCACCACGGCCGTGTCGCCGGAGATCACGGCGACGTGGTCGAGCGGCACGTCGAGCTCGTCGGCGATGATCTGCGCGAGCGCCGTGTGGGTGCCCTGCCCCTGGTTGGTGACGCCGACCAGCGCCGTCACGGCGCCGCCCGGCTCCAGCCGCACCGTCGTTCCCTCCTGGCCCGAGATCGGCGCGCCGCCGACACCGTAGAACTGCGCGCCCGGGCCCGTCAGCTCGACGAAGCACGCGAGGCCGATTCCGAGGTGCCGCCCATCCCCGCGCGCCGCCGCCTGCTCTCGGCGCAGTCGGTCGTACGCCGCGACCTCCAGGAGCCGCGCCAGCGCGGCGTGGTAGCTGCCGCTGTCGTAGACGTTGCCGGTGGCCGAAGTGTACGGGAGCTCCTCGGGACGCACCAGGTTGCGGCGGCGCATTTCGGCCGGGTCGAGGCCGAGGTCGCGCGCGATCAGCTCGACCATGCTCTCGGTCACGGCGGTGGCGATCGGATGTCCCACGGCTCTGTACTGCGAGGTGACGACCTTGTTCTGCGTCACGACGCGCAGAGCCGCGTCATAGTGCCGCACGCGGTAGGGGCCCGGGAGGAGGCGTAGCACCTGACCGCCTTCGACGACGCTCGAGCGGGGGTAGGCGGAGTACGGTCCCACCGCCGCCGTGATCGACGCCCGCATCGCCGTCAGCACCCCGTCGGGATCCGCCGCGACCTCGACGCGGATCGTCTGCTCGCGCGCGTGAATGTCGGACAGAAACGACTCGCGCCGGCCGGCGATGAACTTGACGGGGCGGCCGAGCGTCAGGGCCATCGCGCAGGCGGCCATATCGTCCTGGTACACGTGGATCTTGATGCCGAAACTGCCGCCGACGTCGGGAGCGATGACGCGCACGCGCTGCTCGGGGAGGCCGAACAAGTCCGCGAGCACCGCCTGCATCATGTGGGGGACCTGAGTCGAGATCCAGAGCGTGAGCGCGCGGGTGGCGGGCTCGTAGTCGGCGACGAGGCCCCGCGGCTCGAGTGGTACGCCTGTGTGTCGGCCCGTCGTGAACGTGCGTTCCCACGTACGATAGGCGCCGGCGAACGCGGCGTCGGCGTCGCCGGCGGAAAGGCGCGTCTCGTAGAGCAGGTTGTCCCCGAGCTCGGGGTGAATCAGGGGCGCGCCACCGGCGAGCGCCGCGCCGGGCGTGAGCACCGCGGGCAGAGGCTCGTACTCCACCTCGACGAGCGCGGCGGCGTCGTCGGCGGCCGCCCGGCTTTCGGCGGCGATCACGACGATCGGCTCGCCGACGTAGCGAACGCGCTCGACGGCCAGCGGCAGCATGGCGCCGGTCTTCATGCCCTTGTAGTGGAGGAGGACGCCGCGGTACGGCTTGCAGAGCCTGGCGGCAGCGGCGCCCGTGAGCACGCCGACGACGCCGGGCGCGCGCCGCGCGGCGTCGAGACCGACGCGGGTGACGCGAGCGTGGGCGTGGGTGCTGCGCACGAAGGCGACATGGGCCATGCGGGGCAGCGTCAGGTCGTCCACGTAGCGGCCGCGCCCGGTGAGCAGACGCGGATCGTCGCCGCATTTGACGCGCGCTCCGATGTGACCCGCTGGCGCCGGCACGGCGGGAATCTATCACGATTATTGACACCCGCCGACCGGCCTCCTATCATCGGCGCCACCCGAGAACGCTGTCCACACACGGTGGACCGACGGAGGTGGCCATGCATCGACGCGAGTTCCTGACGACCGCAACAGCCGGCGCGACGCTCGTGGCTTTTCCCGCTGTGCTGCGCGCCCAAAGCAAGGAGCCGATTCGTATCGGCTTCCCGCTGCCGCTGACGGGCACGTTCGCGGCCATCGCCGCAGACTTGCAGAAGGGCGCCCAGCTCGCCATGGAAGAGCTCAACGCCAAGGGCGGCGCGATGGGCCGCAAGATCGAGGTCCTGTTCCGCGACGACGAGCTCAAGCCGGCCGTCGGTGCCCAGCGCACCAAGGAGCTGATCGAGAACCAGAAGGTGGACTTCGTCGTCGGCGGTCTGGCCGCCCACGTGCAGATGGCCATCAACGAGCAGACCAAGGCGGCGAGGAAGCTCTACATCTCGGTGAGCCAGTCCGACGAGATCAGCGCCAAGCCCGACACCAGCCCCCTGACCTTCCACGAGGCGCTGAACCCGACGATCACCAGCCGTGCCATGGCCACCTACGGCATGCAGAACCTGGGCAAGAAATGGTGGGTCGTCTACGCCGACTACGCCTGGGGCAAGCAAAACAACGCCGTGTTCACGGCGGCCATCACCAAGCTCGGTGGGACCATTCTCGGGAGCACGCCCTATCCCCTCGGCAAGCCCGAGTTCTCGGCGCACCTGCCGAAGATCCAGGCGGCCAAGCCCGATGTGATTTACGCTGTGACCCCGGGCGCCGACAACGTCCCCTTCCTGAAGCAGGCGATCAGCTTCGGTCTGAAGAAGGATGCGAAGATCGCCCAGCCGCTGCACTTCCTCTACTACACGAAGGAAGGCGGCGCCGAAGTCTTCCAGGATATCTACGGCGCGACCCACTTCTGCCACGAGCTGGCCGAGACCTTGCCTCAAGCCAAGCGCTACGTCGAAGCCTTCACGAAGCAGTTCAAGACGCCCCCGGACGCGTACTCCGGGTACGGCTACAACGGCATCATGGAAGTGGCCCGGGGCGTCGAGCTGGCGAAGTCCACCGAGTCCGACGCGGTGGCCAACGCGCTCCGCAAGAACCGCGAGTACGACCACTACAAGGGCAAGCAGTGGTGGCGGGCTTGCGACAACAAGTCCTTCCAGGACCTCTGGATCCTCAAGGCCCGCTCGCCGCAGCAGGTGAAGGGCGAGTGGGGGCTCTTCGACGTCATCGGCAAGGTGGCGGCCAACGAGGAGCTGGACCGGACGTGCGCCGAGAAGGGGTTCGCATAGCGGCGTGCCTGACGTCTCGCTGACCGCACTCACCGCTCAGGTCTTCACGGGGCTCGTCCTGGGCGGGATTCTGGTGCTGCTCGCCATCGGCCTGAGCCTGATCTTCGGGCTGATGACGGTGGTGAATTTCGCTCACGGGTCCTTCTACATGCTCGGGGCCTACGTCGCCTTCTCCGTCCTGGGTCTGACGAAGAGCTTCTGGGCGACGTTGGTCCTGGCGCCGCTGGTGGTGGGCTCGCTCGGCTTCCTGGTCGAGCGGTTCCTGATCCGGCGGCTCTACGGACGCAGTCCGGACGACCCCCTGCTGCTGACGTTCGGGCTGTCGCTGGCCATGGTGGAGGGCGTCAAGCTCTTGTGGGGAAAGATCGGCCTCACCGTCGACCCGCCGAAGCAGCTGGCGGCCGCCGTCGATCTTGGCTTCATGACCTTTCCGATCTACCGGCTGTTCGTCATCGCGGTGACCGCGGCGGTCCTGGTGGCACTCTGGGTGTTCCTCGCGAAGACCAACGTCGGGCTCATCATTCGGGCGGGCTCGCGCGACGCCCTGATGGTCCGTGCCCTTGGCCTGAACCTCAACCGTGTCTGGCTGCTGGTCTTCGGGATCGGGATCGGCATGGCGGGTCTGGCCGGCGTTCTCGCGGGCCCGATGCGCGGGGTCTACGCCGAGATGGGCGTGGAGATCATCATCGACTGCTTCGTGGTGGTCGTGGTCGGGGGCATGGGCAGCCTGGCCGGGGCCATCGTGGCCGGTCTGCTCATCGGCGAGATCGTCAGCCTCACGACATTCTTCGCCCCCAGGCTCGCCGAGATCGTCGTCTTCGTCGTGATGGCGGTCGTGCTCCTCGTCAGGCCGAGCGGGCTGTTCGGCGAGGCGGGCCTGGCGGAGTGATGCGAGAGGCGCTTCGCCGGCTGCCGGCCTGGGTGACGGCGCACCCCATCGCCTCCTTCATCTTGTTCTTCGCCATCTTTCCGTTTCTCGTCCCCTACCAGTCGCTCGCGACGCAGGTATTGATCTTCGGCCTCTTCGCCCTCGGCTTCAACCTCCTCTATGGCTACACCGGGCTCCTCTCGTTCGGTCACGCCGCCTACTATGGGCTCGGCGCGTACGGAACCGGCATCGCCCTGGCCAAGCTCAAGCTGACGTCGCTGTGGGTCGCCCTCGGCCTCGGCTTCGGGGCGGCGATGGTGGGAGGCGCCCTGGTGGGGTTCTTCTGCCTGCGCCGGCGCGGTATCTATTTCGCGATGCTCACACTCGCCTTCGCACAGATGCTCTACTTCATCGCCTTTCACGCCGCCGACCTGACGGGCGGCGACGACGGGCTGCGCGGCATCCCGCTGCAGCCGCTCACGCTGCCTGGCGTGTCCTTGTCGCTCCGCCACCCGCTGGCCTTCTACTTCTTCGCCTACGCGCTGGTTGTGCTGGCGGTCGCGGCCCTCAAGCGCATCCTGGACTCGCCGTTCGGCACCGTGCTGCAGGCGATCCGCGAGAACAGCGATCGTGCCGTCGCGTGCGGCTACGACATCAACCGGATCAAGTTGCTGTCGTTCGTCTTCTCCGCTTCGTTCGCCGGGCTCGCCGGCGCGCTCGACGCGCTCCGCCTCACCGTCGTGCCCGTCGAGTCGCTCTACTACACCACCTCCGCGCAGGTCGTCATCATGACGCTGCTCGGAGGCGCGGGGACGTTCTTCGGTCCCTTCGTAGGCGCAGCGACCTTTCTGGTGCTGGCCGATCGCCTCAGCCTGTTCATCGAGTTCTGGCCGCTCGTGATCGGCGTCATCTTCATGGCATTCGTCCTGTTTCTTCCCCGTGGGATCTGGGGCACACTGACGTCGCGGAGAGCGCCGTGAGCCGGATCCAGCGGAGCGTCGTCGAGCGCGCGGAGCGGGTGACTCGAGAAACGATCGCTCGGCGGGCGAGCGAGTACGACGGCGCCGGCGCCAATCCGGTCGAGAGCTGGCGCGATCTCTGGCGCGAGGGCCTGCTGGCGGGCACCATCCCGACCGGCTACGGGGGCCTCGGGCTCGACATGGCGACATACGTCGCGGTGATTCGCGCGGTGGCCCGTGGCTGCGCCAACACGGGCATGACCGTTCACATGCACTCCACGGTCATGCGGTTCATCGACGCGCTCGGAACCGCCGCGCAGAAGCGACGGTACTTCGACGAGGTGGTGCGGCACGGCAAGCTCTTCGGGAGCTGGGGCAGCGAGCCCGCCGTGAGCCTCTCGCGCACCCTGCTGATGGAGACGGTGATCCGCCAGGACGGCGCCGGCTACGTGATCGATGGCGTCAAGCACTTCTGCACCATGGCCCTTGGCGCCGCGCATTACATGGTCTGGTGCGCGCTCGACGGGGGCAGCGACATGGCGAAGTCATTGCAGCTGGTGCTGGTGCCCGCCGAGACGTCCGGCATCACCACCGACGGTAAGTGGGACACGCTCGGCATGCGCGCGACCTTCAGCCCGTCGGTCACCTTCACCGGTGTGCGTGTTCCGGGCGACGGAATGCTCGGCGATCCCGGCGCTTCCCTCCGGGGCGGCATCATCGAGAGCTTCGCGCTCGGTTACGCGGCGATCTATCTCGGCATCGCCGAGTCTGCGCTGACCTTCGCGATGGACTACGCCAGGAAGCGCGTCGTGAGACCGGAGAACGTCGCCGTCGCGATGGATCCGACCGTCCAGCGCCACGTCGGCGAGCTGGCCGCCCACCTCGACGCGGCCGGACTGGTCCTGGCCGATTCCGCTGCGCGCTGGGACGACGCCGACCTGGCCGAGCGTGGGCCGCTCGCCAACCGGGCCAAGTACCTGGCGACGGAGATCGGACTGCACGTCACGTCCAAGGTTATCCAGGTCGTGGGTGGCCGCGGCGCGTACAAGGACTATCCCGCCGAACGCGCGTTCCGTGACCTCCGCACCTGCACGCTGATGCCGCCCACGGTCGATCGAATGCTCGAGGCGATCGGTAAGAGCGTCCTTGGGCTCGATGCGGCGATGTTCAACGTCGCCGGGACCCATCCCGACTCCGGGCGCTGATCGGCTCCTCGCCGAATAGTTCCTGGGGGTCGTGGGTCTAATCGGGCCAGAGGGAAGGCCAGCGGTTAGAGGCCCCCCAGGGAGGCACTGACAATGAAAACGCTTGTCGCCGTTGCGATGTTGCTGGCGATGCTCGTCCCCGGCGTAGCCTTCGCAGGGGCATCCACCGACGCCGCGTTAGGGCTTGGCGCCTTCGCGGTCTTCAACCAGATCATCTCTGGTACCGGCATCTTCGGCGCCTTCCATCCAGCGCCCGGGCCGGTCGTCGTCGCGCCGCCTGTGCAGGAGCGGGTGGTCGTGCGCGAGTACCATCCCGTCTACGTCCAGCCCCCGGTCTACTACGCGCATCCGCCGGTGCACTACTACGCGCCCCCGCGACGGGTTGTCGTGATCACGGAGCGGGGCTGGTCTCCGCCTCCGACCCTGATCCATGACGTAGAGGCGGTGCGAGAGCGTCATCGCGACTTCGAGAGTCTGCTCCACGAGCAGGATGGTGGTGCCCCGGTGGTTGATGGCGGCGAGGATCTCGGTGAGGCCCTGAACCAGGAGAGGTGCCAGCCCCTCGGTCGGCTCGTCGACCAGCATGACGGACGGGCGGCTCACCAGCCCGCGGGCGATGGCCAGCATCTGCTGCTCACCGCCCGAGAGGAACCGGCCGCGGTGCTCGATGCGCTCGCGCAGCCGAGGGAAGTAACCGAAGACCTCGTCCAGGGCGTCGGCGCCGCCGTTCCCCGCCGAAGCGCCGAGCATCCCGAGCCGCAGGTTCTCCAGCACCGTGAGATTCGGCAGCACCCGCCGCTCCTCCGGAATCCACGCGATGCCGCGTCGGGCGATCTCGTGGGTCTCGAGCGCCGTGACGTCCTCGCCGCGCAAGCGCACGTGACCCCGCCGGGGCCGCGCGATGCCCATGATCGAGCGGAGCGTCGTCGTCTTGCCCGCGCCGTTACGCCCGATGAGCGTGACCACCTCGCCCTCACCGACCGTCAGCGACACGCCCTGGAGGATGTGGGCCTCGCCGTAGTAGGTGTGGATGTCCTCGACGGCGAGCAGGTTCACCGGCTCGCTCCCAGGTAGGTCTGCTGCACCCGCTCGTTGCCGCGGATCTCCTCCGGCGTGCCCTCCGCGAGCACCTGGCCCTGATGGAGCACCGTGATGCGGTCGGAGATCCGCATCACCACTTTCATCTTGTGCTCGACCAGCACCACCGTGCGCCCGGCGGCCAACTCGCGGATCAGTCCCATCGTGGCGTCGGTTTCTTCGGGGCTCATGCCTGCGGTGGGCTCGTCGAGGAGCAGCAAGGTGGGATCGGACGCGAGTGCGATGGCGAGCTCGAGGTGGCGTTTCTCGCCGTGCGAGAGGTGCGCGGCCGGCATGTCGAGCTTCCCGCCGAGCCCGATCGATTTCAGGATCGCGATGGCCCGGTCGCGTACATCGGTGAGCCGATCGGCGCGCGACCAGAAGTTGAAGGACCGCACGTGGCCCTGCACGGCGACCCGCACGTTCTCGAGCACGCTGAGGTGCGGAAACACGTTCGTGATCTGGTACGACTTCGCGATGCCGAGCCGCGCCGCGGCGTACTGGGGTATCCCGGTGATGTCAGCGCCGTTGAACCAAATGCGGCCCGAGGTCGGCGCCGTCTCGCCGGCGATCAGACGGAAGAACGTGGTCTTGCCGGCGCCGTTGGGGCCGATGATCGAACGCAGCTCACCCCGCCGGACACTGACATCGACGCCGGACACCGCGAGCAGGCTCCCGTACGCGCGCGTGAGGCGCTCGGTGCGCAGCAAGACGGCGTCGGGCATAGCGGGAGAGTGCACGGGGGGCTTCACCGTGTCAAGGCACCGGGCGTGTGCTAAGGTGCCGCGCGGTCGGCTCGAGCCGCGGGGAGGACGACATGGCCCGTCACGTGGTGCCCACGCGCTGGAAGAGCGGGATGATCGAGATCGGATCCAAGGTCTTCGCGTACGTCCAGGCGTCTGGGATCGACCCGACGGGCGACACCGGTGTCGCCAACTCCGGGCTCATCGTCGGCACCGACGCGGCGGTGGCCGTGGACGCGCTGATGGTCCCCTCGATGACGAAGAAGCTCGTGGCGGCCATCAAGAAAGCGACACGCAAGCCGATCGCCCAGCTCATCAACACCCACCACCACCTCGACCACACCGGGGGCAACCGCTTCTTCCAGGGCGCGACGATCGTGGCCAGCGAGAAGTGTCGTGAGGCGCTGGCCCCCGGCTTTCCACCGGTGCCGTTGCTGCAGCGCTTCATGCCACGGTTCGCCGCGGAGTTTCCCAAGCTCGAGGTGGTCCTGCCGACGGTGACGTTCCAGGACCGCATGGTCCTCCACGACGGCGACCGTGAGATCCAGCTCTGGCACCCGGGCTTCGCCGCGCACACGATCGGCGACGCCGTCGCGTACTTGCCGGAGGAGCGGATCCTGTTCGCCGGTGACATCGCGTTCCATTACGTCACGCCGCTCGCGTTCCAGGGCCACATCGGCAACTGGATCAAGGCCGCCGATCGGCTGCTGCGCTACGAGGCGGACGTCATCGTTCCCGGCCACGGGCCCATCGGCACCAAGAAGGACCTGAAGCACATGCGCGCCTACCTGGCCATGGTGCGGCACGAAGCGAAGCAGCGGTTCGACGCCGGAATGCCGGCGGAGGCGGCGGCGGGCGACATCAAGCTCGGCGTCTACGCGTCCTGGAGCGACGCCGAGCGTATCCTGCCGAACGTCATGCGCTGCTATCAGGAGTTCCGCAACGAGCTAGACCAGCCCATGGACCTGCCGCGCATGCTCGCGGGGATGGAGCGGCTCCGCGGCGCCCGCGCCGACCACACGTGTCTGTGAAACGCGAACAGCAAGGCCGGCAATCGCTCCGCGGCCGTCAGCGCGGCGGCAGTACGATCACGGCAGGGTTCGTCGAGGCGATCTTGACGTTGAGGCGCCAGGGCGCCGGCCCCATCTGATCCAGGGCGAAGTAGAGGACGGTGTTGCCCTGGACCCGGCTGCCGCCGCCGACGGGCACGTCCACCCCCACCCCGGTTCCCACGCCTACACCGCCGCCTCGACCCACGCTTCCTCCCCCCATGCCGATCCCAAAACCGATGCTGCTGCCGCCGCCCGGTGGCGGATGCTCGATGGTCTGCGGCCGGACGGCGGCGCCGTCCGCCTTGACGATCTGAACGTCCTCGAGCCGGTAGCCTCCGGTGTCGATCTCCACGCGAAGCCGATCGATCAGGATCATGTAATCGGCGGAGATCGCCCTGCCCGGCGGCGGCGACTCGGGCTTGTAAGGGAGGGTGGAGGCCGAGCACGCGCTCAGGCTCACCGCGAGCGCGAGCAACCCGCGCGCTCCGTTCATCGTGTTGCTCCTTCCTAGGGAGTCGGATCAGCTCCGGCCCGACAGCTCCTTGCGCACGAGGGCGGCGCCGGCGGCGAGGGCGGAGAGCTTCTGGTTACACATGTAGCGCGGTGACCAGCCAAAGCCGCAGTCGGGATTCACCGTCAGCTTCTCGGCCGAGCACACCTGGAGCACGCGCCGGATCCGCCGCGCCACGTCGTCCGCGGTGTCCTGGTTGAACCCCTTCACATCGATGACGCCCGCGCCCAGTTCGCGTCCCTCACCGTAACGCTTCCAGAGGTCCAGCTCGCTGAGCTCACGACCCGCGAACTCGAGGACGAGCTGGTCGGCGCGCGTCTTGAGGAGGCCGGGAAAGTACGGCTCGTAGGAGCGGCTGAAACGCGAACGGCCGAACCGGTTGCCGAAGCAGATGTGGAATGCGAGCTTCGCCT
>WNEZ01001874.1_pt1 | contig 17818 bp, 10 predicted proteins | sample 5400521 | NCBI WGS metagenome assembly WNEZ01 (sample SAMN13153339, study PRJNA577476) | soil metagenome | isolation source: 120 cm saprolite under Douglas fir tree site 2 hole 1 replicate 1 | place: USA:California | collected 2015-04-18
GCAGCCGCAGGTTCGATGGTGGGCTCGGGAGCGATTGTGGTTTGCGCCGAGGGCCGGTGCATGCTCGACATGGCGCTCAACGCAGTCCGTTTCTACCGCAACGAATCCTGTGGCAAGTGCGTTCCCTGTCGGGTGGGATCACAGAAGCTCGTCGAGATGCTTACGGGATGGACCGAAGGCCACGGCTCGAATACCGATCTGCAATTGCTCGATGAACTCACCCATGCCTTGAAGTTGACCTCAATCTGCGGACTTGGCCAGGTAGTTCCCGCGCCGATTGCGTCGGTGCTGAAGCATTTTCGCGAGATCGTTGACGAACACCTCACCAATCGCCGCTGTCCGGCGGGTGTCTGCTTCCCACAAGGAGGGACGGCATGAGTTCCAAGGCCGCCGCCGAGATTCAACTCACCATTGACGGCGTGCCCGTGTCGGTTCCGGCGGGAACCACCATTTTCGATGCTGCCCGCCTCCATGGGATTCCAATCCCAACCCTCTGCCACCAGCAGAACGAAAATCCGGTGGGCGTATGCCGCGTCTGCGTAGTCGACGTCGGCCAACGTGTGTATGCCGCGTCCTGTATTCGTCAGGTTGAACCCGGCATGGCGGTGAAGACCTCGACCGATCAGGTGCGAGCTGCGCGTCACACCCTGGTCGAGTTGCTCATGTCGGACCATCCGACGCCTTGTGCTCGCCAGCAGCAATCGGGAGACTGCGAACTGGAGCACCTCGCCAGCGTCGCTGGCATCAAGGAGCCTCGTTTCCCTCATCGCACTAACCCCCGCGGCAAGGACGATTCCTCCGCCGTCATTGCGGTCGATCACGAAGCCTGCATTCTCTGTGACCGTTGCGTTCGCGGCTGCGACGACATACGGCACAACTGGGTGCTGGCGCGTCGTGGCAAGGGATATCAGGCCGGCATCGCCTTCGATAACAACTTGCCCATGAGCGAATCATCATGCGTCTCCTGCGGCGAGTGCATGGTCTCCTGCCCCACGGGCGCGCTCACCAATAAGCGAGTCGTCGGCACCCAACTCGGCCAGGGAGATGTGCTCGATCCCGCGGAGTTGCTGAACCTGCCGATTTTCCAAAACGTCTCCGGAACGTTTCTCGAACTGAACCAGAAGGCAGTCGTGAAGCGGCATTTCAAGGCGGGAGAAACGGTCTGCCGCGAAGGCGAGTTCGGCTCAACGGCTTTTTACATTCTTGAAGGCAAGGCGGAAGTTTTTCTTTCCAGCCCGATTGCACACGTCAAGACGGAAGGTAGCAGCAAGGGCTTCTTCAGCAAACTGCAGAGTCTGCTGGCGCCGCGCGAGGGAGACCGGCGCAGCGAAGAATCCGACCGGCCGTTTATTCCCATCGACGCCTCGGTGGACCTGCCGTACGACAATCCCATCGCCGAACTGAATCCCGGCGATATGTTTGGCGAAATGACGTGCATGAGTTATTACCCGCGGTCGGCGACTGTGCGAGCTAAAACCGACTGCGTGATGCTCGAAATGCTGCGCAACGTGCTCGACATTTTGCAGCGCAACAAAACCTTCCGCGCACAACTAGAGCGCAACTACCGCGCTCGCGCGCTCGATTCGCACCTGCGTAGCGTCCCCGTCTTTAAGTCCCTCACCCAGGATTTTATCGATCATCTGCGCGATCGCGTGGAGTTGCTGCGCTTCAATCCCGGTCAATTAATTTGCCGCCAGGGAGATCCTGCCGACAGCTTTTATCTCGTCCGAATCGGTTTTGTGAAGGTTTCAGAACTGCGCCCCGGCGGCGAACTGGTACTAGCCTATCTGGCCCGTGGCGGGTACTTTGGCGAAATCGCCCTCCTCAGCGGCATTCCACGGTCCGCGACCTGCACCGCTCTTGACCACGTGGAGGTCGTGCGCATTTCTGGTGAAGATTTCCAGCTCATGCTCGACCGCTTTCCGGAGGTTCGCCAGAAGCTGGAGGCGATCGCCCGCGAGCGGATTGAAGAAAATCTGCGGCACACCGTCCAGGCACAGAATGTGCCCGTGGATCAATTCTTAGCCCAGGGACTGATGGAGGCGCAAAGCCTTCTTGTGCTCGATCTGGAGAAATGCACACGCTGCGACCAATGCGTCCGCGCCTGTGCCGATGCCCACCAGGGCGTCAGCCGTCTGGTCCGCGAAGGTCTGCGCTTCGATAAATATCTCGTGGCCACCTCCTGCCGGCAGTGTCGCGACCCGCTCTGCATGGTCGGATGCCCGGTGGGCTCCATCCGGCGGCGCAATACACTGGAGGTAATCATCGAAGACTGGTGCATTGGCTGCGGTCTTTGCGCCACCAACTGTCCCTACGGAAATATCAATCTGCATCCCTTTCCGGCAGAACTCGATGACCCCGCGCACCCCGGGCACAAGATCGCTGGCGTGCGGGTCAAAGCGACATCCTGTGATTTATGCCACGACCACGCCGAACCGAGCTGTGTTTATGCCTGCCCACATGACGCAGCGCATCGCGTGAATCCACCGGAGTTTTTTGCCGGTCTCCTGGCGCAGCCTACGCCCGCCAAAGGCAGGAGCTGAGCCCAAGTGCTGATTGATCACACACACCGTAAATGGTTCTTCGTCAGCGTCGCAGGACTGGCTGTTGCCACCGCGGTATATATCCCCTATAGCTTGCACTCACCTCAAGGACCACGCGGAGGCAGTCCCCTGGGATTGACCTACGGAATCGCAGGCTTCCTCTTCATGCTCTTCGTGGGATTGCTGGGGGCGCGCAAGAAGGTTCCGGTGTGGCGTGTGGGACGCGCGCAGTCCTGGATGCGCGGACATCTTTGGCTTGGCTTCCTCAGTTTCCCGTTGATTCTCTTTCATGGCGGTTTTCATTTCGGCGGACCACTCACTCGGATGCTGATGTGGTTGTTCATCTTCGTTTGGGTAAGCGGCATACTAGGCGCGGCATTACAGCATTTCATGCCGCGCTTCCAAACCGCGCAACTTCCGATGGAAACGATCTACGAGCAGATCGATCGCGTGCGCGGGCAACTAGCGGAGGAGGCCGGCCAACTTGTTGAGGAGACCTGCTCCACATTGGAAGGCGAAGTTTCGCGCGCCAGTGATCGGCAGCGAGCGATGTCGGCCAGTGCCGGCACACAGGGAGGACTTACGGTGGCGTCCGGATTGCAAGCCAACCGGCAAGTGAGCACGCAGTTGCGCCAGTTTCTGGACGACGAAATGCTGCCTTACCTGGAAAGGCCTGGAGCTCATGCCATGAGCTTGAGCAATGAGGCACAGGCGCAGGCCATGTTCCAGCGCTTTCGTGTGCTGCTTCCTTCCGAACTCCATTCGAATTTAGATGACTTGGAAAACATTTGCGAAGAGAAGCGGCAACTGGACAGACAGAACCAACTGCACAAAATTCTGCACGGCTGGCTGCTGGTGCACATCCCGCTCTCCTACGCACTATTGCTATTGGGAGCTGTGCACGCGGTGGTGGCTTTGAAATTCTGAGATGCAGCGATGCTAAGAAGGACACGGACAACCAAGAAGCTCGCCAAGCGCATTGACTTGCAGTACTTCGCGCACCCGCATCCCTTTCGGAGTTGGCGTTTTTGGCTGTCCTTGGCGGTCCCTTTGCTCGCCACGGCTTGGTTTGTCGCACAGCGCGTTCATGGCGGGCAGAAAGTGTATTCCAGTGGGCAACTTTCGCGTGCTCACGCCGTGTTCACGCAGCAGTGCACGCTCTGCCACATCGCCGAAGCTGGCTCTTTCACAGCGCAAGTGACTGACAAGGCCTGCCTCGCGTGCCACGATGCTCCCCTGCACCACGCCAATCAGGCATTCACGCCCGAGTGCGCCACGTGCCATGTTGAGCACAAGGGTGCAATGCTTCTGCAGGCCACGGCGGATGCGGCGTGTACCCAATGCCACGCCCAGCTTCGCACGCGCGACGGCCAACCGCACTTTGCCTCTTCTATCAGTGGTTTCGACAAGAAGCATCCGGAGTTTTCGCCGCTGCGTTCCGGCATGGTCGACCCGGGAGGAGTACGGCTGAACCATTACCTCCATTTGCAGCCGAACCTGATGGGGCCCAACAACACGCGGGTGCAAATGACGTGCGATGACTGCCACCGCGCGGCAGATGGAGGGGTTTGGCCGTACGAGGCGGAGATGCATCCGGTCGCGCTCAACGACCTGAACCCTAGTCGCCCCCACGGCAAGGCCTATATCCCGGTGCCAGAGTTCGCGAAGCACTGCGCCGCCTGCCACACTTTGCAGTTCGACAAGCGCTTCGGTAATGAGCAGGTCCCGCATGACAAGCCTGAGACTGTGCACGCGTTTCTGTTGAAGAGATTCGGCGAATACATCGCGGCTCATCCAGATGGGGTTCATGAGGTCAATCCATCGGACCGCCTGCTTCCGGAGCGGGTTCGCGTACTGCGCGTTGCGCGCAATGCTGCCGAGTGGGTTCAGTTCCGCGTTGCTGATGCCGAATGGCTGCTCTATGCCAAGACTTGCAAGCAGTGCCACATGCTCACGCCCACCAACAGTCCGCTGCCCGAAGTTGCCAAGTCGAACCTCACCGCGCGCTGGATGTCACACGCCGATTTCGATCATCACGCGCATCGCATGATGTCCTGCACCACGTGCCACAGTCGCACTCCCGACAGCCGTGAAACGACCGATGTGCTATTGCCTGGAATTCGAACGTGCCAGCAGTGTCATCGCCCCCAGGGACCCTTGAAAGAGGCTGCCGAAGGTCGCTGCTTCGAGTGTCACCAGTATCACGATTGGACGAAGGCCAAGCCAACCAAGGGTGGATTCACGATTCAGCAACTCCGCGGGGATGCTAAGACTCCTGTTCCGTCAGGGTAAGTCGCAACTCGGTGCCGCCCCTGACGGGACTCTTTGGTTCCACTCTACGTTCCCGTGCCGCCGCTTCGCGGCCGTAGTAATTTGCTTGTTCCACTTCTTTGCAAACCTCGGGGTTACGACCCAAACTCGAGTCGCCCTCGGGACACCCAGCGAGATGCCATCGCTACCGTCGGTCGACGGCCGGGGGTTCATCGGTCACGGTGAACACCTCTCCGTCATGCGAATACATCCGTTCCATCTCCTGACCGTTGAAGGGGCGTGCGCCTCGGCGTCCGAATACCGCAAGCTGATTCCCGCTCTCGTCGACCGCGCGGTCCCGGTCGATTCCCTTAGAGACAGCCAGCGCGGGACCATGCGTTTGATACGTCGCAATCAGCTTCGGCGTGGGCCGAGGGCTGAAGCCGCCGAACGCCGGGTTGTCGGGCGGAGAGAATAGCTGCACAACTCGCAAACCATTTCGTCCGTCCGCAACATAGGCGAATAGGCTCGAACTCACCATGCCCAGCTTCACGTCATTGGCGTCGCTGATCTCACCACCGGCGTTGAACATCTGATCGAGTCTGGGTTGCTTGGGATGCTCGACGTCCACGATTGCCACTCCCTGTTTCCCGCTCGCGACATACGCGTAAGTGCGGGCAACGTACAGATTGCGCGCGTCCTCCAGCGCGACCACCGCACCCGGCACCGGTTTCGGTTGGGCGAGGTGGGTGACATCCAGAACTTTCAGGCCTTCGCGATCCACAACAAACGCATACCGGAACTGTACGGCAACTCCTCGTGGGTCGTTCAAAACCGGCGATCCTATTTCAGCAGTGACTTTCGGCTGCAACGGATTGCCGAGATCCACCACGACCAGCCCGCGCTCACAAAGAATGTAGGCGTAGGTTCCGGCGATGGTAATGCGGCGCGCGCCGTTCAATATCCCGCCAGGATTAAACGCCAATGCCCGCTTTAGAAAGTTATTCGCCGGATTGCCGTCAAGCAGCGTGCCCACGCCGAGGCTCTTGCTCTTGAGATCGGGATTGCCGACGATCACCAGCCCTTCGTATTTGTCGGCGACATAGAGAAATCCGTACATGAGATGGATGGATTGTTCCTCGTTCTCTTTGCGATGCGAGCGCAACGGGTCCACGCCCAGGGTGGTCGGGGTCGCTACCGCCATCGCGTACTTAGTGGGCAGGTAAAACCGCTGTCCCAGCGGCGAGACCGGCGATGTGACCATGCGCTCCGAGATATCTTTGTTATCGATGTTGGCGATGTCGTAGATGCGCAGGCCGCGCTTTCCCATCGCGGCGTAGAGATATTCACCGCGCGCCTGCAGGTCGAGCACCTCTGCGCCGGCATGATGGTGCGCCTCTTTTAACACGCAATGATTTTCAAAGTGTTTCTTGTAGTTGTCGGGGTACGCGATCTTCTGGAAGTCGCTGCCGATCACTGCGGGTGGCTCGTCATGCTCAGTCACGGCGACGGCCTCATAACCCTGGTTGCCGCTGGCTACGAAAACGTATCGCCCCATAAAGTTCATGAAGTTCGTTCCCTGAAGAAGGAGTTGCGCCATCCAGGCATTGTTGTCATTGGCACGCGAGACATGGCAGTCGGTGCAGCCCTTGGTTTCCTTCCCACGCACAGTATGCGGGACGAACGTGCTGAAGGCCTGTCCGCTGAGGCCTTCCGCGGAAATGGTTTGCTGCTGGTAGTAGAGCCAGTCGCGGTCATTATTCTGTGAACTGACCAACACTGCACAAGCCGATCGCACGGGCGCAACGCGATTTCCGGTCACGGTGCCGTCAATCCCCAGCGTGTAGATGTCATCCCGTAGGACTTGAAAGTTGTAGGACGTCCAGTTGCGCGTCGTCAGACCTTCGTTGTGCAGCATGGGCGTGCGCTGGTTGGCGCTCATCGAAAGATGGCAGCCATAGCAGGTGGGAGCCCACGACGAATGGCAGGTGTAGCAAGTCATCCGGCTGTTCTGGTGCGCCAGCTTGGTTTCATCTTGGGCTGCATCGCCCCATGTTTGGCCGTCCTGTTGGATGGTCTTTGCCAGCCGCGACTTCTCGCTGTAGTGCGGATTGCCGGGAGTGATGGTGTCGCGCACCTGCACTACTTCCCATTCTTTGCCCTTATCGAGCATGGAGCGCTGATACAACCGGTCGTCTTTCCAGTAGAAGCGGCGCTCCTGCCACGGCGTGCGCAGTCCAGCGAGATTGGTACCAGTGGCGGGTGCAGCCGGACCAGAAGTCACCAAAGAGGTCCGCTGCTGAATGGTGCCGTGGCAATCCACACAGTCGATCTCGATGGCGTTGCGCGTCTCGCCATAGAGTTTGCCGTTGCCGTGGCTGTCCTGCTCGAAGTGGCAGTCAATGCAATGCATGCCCTTTTCTAGATGGATATCTTTGAGGTGGACTGCCTTCTGGAGTTTCTCGGGATCGTCGAACGAAACAACTTTGTCATTCGGATCGAGCAGGTTGCCTTTGCGATCGTGCTTGAATACGGCACGGAAAATCCAGCCGTGACTATGGAAATCGGCAAACTGCGTGTGCTGAAGTTGCTGGTTGAATTCAGGTGTGCCGGTCTTTTCCAGAAAGGCAGTATCGGACCAGAGCCCGCGAACGGCTGAGCCTTCAGGATTCCGCGTCTGGACGCGGCTTTGCTCCTCGGCGTTTGGATGGCGTTGCTCAGCGGGCCACATGTGCTCGCCATCCATTTCGTTGTCCCACCAGGTATAGCCGAAGTAGGTGGAGACCATGTTCGTTCCCGGATGAATATGGCAGACAATGCACTGGCTCGAAGGAATGGAACGCGTGAACTGATGACGAATGGGATGGCCGGATTCATTGCGCGGAATGGTGGGATCGGCGGTCGCGGTCTGGCCCAGATTGCCGTGGATAGCGTATGTGCTGGAATGTTCAGGCGAACGGTCATTGGCATAGACAACATGGCAGGCACTGCATCCGCTGGCCCGGTAATCGCCGGGTTGATCGTTGGTGCCCGGGAACGAAAGCAGCGGGTCAAGCAAACGAGTCTTCTGCAGTCCCAGAAAAACGGGGTCGGTGCGAAGTTCGGTGCCGAGACCGCGCGCGCTCAGCTTGAGCTCAGGCTTTCCGGGATCTTCTTCGAGGCTGGGATTGCCGATTTCGGGTTTGGCTTTGCCTCCGCGTTCAAACACTCGCAGCACATTGCCGGGCTGAGAAATTTCCCAACGCGGCAGCGGATCGAGATACGGGAGAATTCCCTTCTTGCTGATTTCCTCCGGCGTGGGTGGCGGAAAAGTTGTGAGGCGCCGCGGACTGCCGTCGGGCCCGTAGCTCTCGCCGAACTGCGGGGCCTTTAAGGGAAATGCGCCGTTGTTGTAGAGCGCAGCTCCCCACAGCATGGCGCCGTGGGTCATCATGCTGGTCTGAACTTTACGCACTTCTGCGGTATGACATCCGGAAGTTCCACAGGTTTTTTCCGCGACTCGCAAGTCTCCAGGATTTACGAAGCGGACGTAGTCCCAGTTTTCCCCCAACCAACTGGTGTTGGCCCGCTCTGGATTGGCGGACGAATGCGCTTCCTTCGGATTGTTGGGCTGCGGATGGGCACGCGTCTTCGCCTCTGCATACGCGGCAGAATTCTGCGTACTACCCGGGGCGATGCGCTCCTCGTTATTCCCTCCGTGACAATCGGTGCAACCCAGGCGAACCGTGCCGGTGACATGCATGGTGGGAGTGTCGGTCGAGGTATGACAAGTCAGGCAACCGGCCGACTTCCGGTCGGCGTCGGCTTGAGATTGCAGCAGCAGAACATTTTCGCTGCCTTCCGCCGGAGCAGACCTGGCAGTGCGAGCCCCGCCAAGGCACAGTAAGGCCGTCAGCGTGAAAACACCTGCGACATGGTGAAGTACAAATTTCACGTTCCCTCAATCGCTTTTAAAACTGCAACTTCACGTTGGCGAAAACGGAAAACATTACCTTGCCATCAAAGATGTCTTGCAGGCCTTGACCTGGCACCAAAGCCGACGCGCCACCACGAAGCACGATATTCTCGCTCAGCGGCGGGCGATACTCGAAGCCCGCGCCAAAATCCGTCCCAATACTGTGACGGATTGGGAGCTGGAACAATAGCAACTCCAGTGGTTCGGTGCGATCGAAGCGCAAATAGTTCGAGTTGACGAACGCGCGGAGCTTCGGCGTCACATCGAAATCCGCCCCCAGATTGAAAACGTAAATCCCCGGGTTCACGAAATTCGCCTGCCCCTCTTCTTTACTCGACCGCAGATCGGGCAGCAGGCTCATTGGACTGACCAAAGCAACGCCCGTAGCCGTTAGCCGGATCCCTTCACGGTCCCAGAAACTGTTGTCGGTTCCGGCAAAGTGAGTATCGTCCACAATCGAATCGAACCCACGCGCGGTGCCGTCCGTGCGGGAGGCGCCGGAACGATTGCTGGAATCGCCCGACGCGTAGAAAAACGAGGCGCGGTAACGCACCCAGCCCTTGTCCACGGAGAGTTCCAGAGCCGCCATCCGCGCGTTGATGTTGACGTGGCGTCCTGCGATGGTGTTGAAGTCGTCGTGCCCGAGCGCCTGATAAAAGGCATTGCTCACGTTGATGCGTCCGATGTGGCCGTTCCCTGTCCATCCCAGGTAGTAGGCGCGAATGTTGTGGGGATGAACTGTGCCGTTGACTACCGCTCCAACCGGCGCGGGGCGGACCAGAAAGCCGTTGTCGTCATAGTGAATGCTGGCGTCATCCTGGTTGTAGTGGAAGCTGAACTCGGTCGTGTAACCCTTGCTGAGAAAGTCCTGCACGTAGAGATTCGCGACATAAACCTGCTGTCCGCGTTTATGGAAGGTGTTCAGGCCGCTGTTGGTATTTTTTTCGAGAAGATCAAACCAAGCGACGTTGTAGGCGAGGCGGTTGGAACGCAGATTCCCGAAGAATCGAACGCCCGGCTGCTCTTCGGAGAAAAGGAATCCGCGGAAATCACTGGTGAACTGCTGGATTCCCGCACGTACGGAAACGAAATCATAATTCGGACTGAGATCATGCAGTTTGGCTTCGACAAAGGCTTCCTGCAATCCGACGTGGGTATCGAAGCGGTTCGTGCCCTTGCGCGGATCTATGTTCACTATGCCGCGTTCCTCAGTCTGCAGGAAGTTCAGGTTGATCTCCGGTGTAAAGCGAACGCGAAAATCCACGGGACGAAAACTGGTGTCTCCGCGAAAGAGGTCGAACGACAAACGCAGGTTCTCGGCAACGAGGGCCTGCTCGCCACGACCAAAGAAGCCACTGCTGCCGGGATTCTCTGAGTCCAAGCCGCTGGGGACAGGCAGGCGGCGACCGTCGAAACCGGTCTCGCTGCTACCGGTGAAATTAAAAAACCAGCGTTGGCCGATGACGGGATAGTCACCCTTGATCCGGTTGCGATTGAAGGGATCATACCAGTGTCCTTTGACGTATGGGGCATCCGGTTGAGTGTCGTAGCGACGCCATTCGGGCATCGCGATGTCCCAGCGGTCAGGGCTGGGTGAGAAATTTGCGGAATCGGGCGGAATTGACTCCGGCGGGGCCGCTGCTGACGCTCCTTGAGAAGAGGAACTTTGGACCCCGGGATAGGGCGTTGCAGGACTGGCAGGCACGGCGGTACAGGGGATTCCCGGCACGCCCGATGGGCACATGGCTTCCGGAACTGCCTCGTCTAAGGCGTGCAGTTCCAGTTCGAGGACGGTGAGTTCCGGCTTGTTCACCTCAAAGCTGGGAATGATCTTAGTCAGGAATCCTTCCCGGACAAGTTTGACCTCATAAACTCCCAAGCGGATGTCTCGCAGGCGGAAGATGCCTTCCGCGTCCGTCGCAGCGGAGTAGCGTTGACCAGTGTTTGTGCTGTGCAGATCAAGCTGCACGCCAGGAATCGCACGCCCGCTCTGATCGCGAATCAACCCCTGTAATGTGGCAGTGATGGTGGGAGAGCGTTCCGGAATGCGGCGGCTGGATTGGGCTTGCGCCTGGCGCGCGAAAAGCGGAGACGAGAAGGTAAACAAACACAGAAAAAACCCAAAGCAGGGCAGGCATACAAGGGACCACCGGAGCGCACGCCCGCCTGTCTGCACCCGTCCACACCATCCCAAGGAGATTTATTTTCCTTGTTACCATAGCGACGCCAGGCATGCAAAGGAAACCGCAGCCTGGGACTATGTTTGGTCACTAACCACAACTCGTACGATGGAGGGACGGACGTCTCGCCTGTCCCGCCCGGCGGGGACGCCCGGCGCTCCACAGACAAGCCGCTACTTCGTCTTCATGACGTAAACGCCGTCCCAGTCCGCCTCGGGCGCGTTCTGCAGGAATTCTGAGACCCGCTCCAGAAAAACCTGCGCTGCCCCGTCGTCCGGAAAACGGGTTAGCATCTCTCCCAGCCTGCTGGCGGCTTCCTGCCAGTTATGCTCGCGATACGCCTCCATCGCGTGATCGAAGCAGGACAGCAACGGCTCGTATTTCTTCTTTTCTGCGGCGAAATCCAGCAGTTCGTAGATCGTCACCGGTTGCAGCTTCCCCTTCACGCGGATCTTGTCCAAGTCGCGGCAGACAAACTGATCGGCGATTTCTTGGTATGTGCCTTCGCCGATCACGATGCGGCAGCAATATTCTTTGGTGATCCCCTCCAACCGGGAAGCGAGGTTCACGTTGTCGCCCATGACGGTCCAGGCCAGGCGCTTGGCGGAACCCATGTTGCCCACATTGACTGGCCCCGTGTTCAACCCGACCCCGATCACGATCTGCTTGCGTCCTTCCGCCTGCCAGCGGGCATTGAGTTTCTCCAAGGTCCGCCCCATCTCCAAAGCACAGGCGCACGCGCGGTACGCATGATCGGTCTGAGGATAGGGCGATCCCCAAAACGCCATGATCGCGTCGCCGATATACTTATCCAGCGTCCCTAAGTTGTGGAAAATAACTTCGGTCATTTCTCCCAGGTATTCATTCAGCAACTGCACGAGTTCGTCCGCCGTGAGACCCTCTGACAACGTCGTGAACCCGCGGATGTCACTGAACATCACCGTAAGTTCCTTGGTTTCTCCGCCCGGCCGGATGTACTTGGCCGGATCTTTTTCGATCAGCGAGATCACACCCGGTGAAAGGTACTGCGAGAACGTTTTGCGGATTTTCCTTTTTTCGCCCTCCTCGAAGATCATCCGGAAACTGGTGATGACTGCGTAGTTCGCCACCAGCGTGCCGGCTGGTACCACACAGCTCAGCCAAAGCCCCCAGCGCGCAAAGCTGAGATACACAAGCCAGGCGAATGCTCCGAGGGTCAAAAAAACAGAGATGGTCGAGTACAGCGGCTTAACGCGGCTGAACCAGAATCCAAAGACCAGACCAAACAAGAGAATGAATCCCGTGTCGATAATTTCCTCATGCAGGCCGCGCGTGAGGAAACTCCGTCCCCTTTCGTCGCTGTGGAGAAGGTTGTCGATGATGTTGGCGTGTACTTCGACTCCCATGTACCCGGCATCCTGTTTTTCAAACGGTGTGCTGCGCAAATCACCGATACCGAGAGCGGTGCCACCCACCAGCACAATTTTGTTCTTGAACGTTTCTGGTGGCACGGTTCCATTGAGTACATCCCACATCGAGTAGTGCCGGTAAGTATGGTATGGACCCACATAGTTAATGAGAACGCTGCCGTCATGCCAGGGCTGCAGGTTGTGGCGGCCGAACTGGATGCGCTCGAGCCCGTTTTCAGAAATATAAGCTGCAATCTCCTGGTCCGGGATTTTCTCGTATTCCCGCAACACCTGCATGGCCAGCGAAGGGAAAAAATCCTGGTCCTGATAACGAACCATGAGCAATGCTCGTCGCAAGGTACCGTCCGGATCAGGGGTGGTGTTAAAGAAGCCGTAGGAAGCGGCGGCCTCGGCCAGTTGAGCCAGGTTCGCCTCCGCCCCCGGGTAAACGCCTCCGCCGTTCTCCAGCCAGGCGCGACTCATATCGAAATCGCGGCCCTTCGACTTGACTTTGAGCACCTGGGGAAACGCCTTGGCCCAGATAATGGTGAAGTACTCCTCGGCCCGTTTGGCGTCGGAGGCCTGGGCGCGCTCCTTATCTAGAAACAGGTGCCCCAGAACCACCCTGCCGGACTGTTGCAGAGCAGCGGCGAACATCGCGTCGTGATCGCCAGCGGCTTCGAGTTGTTTGATCTTGGCGGTGACTTTCGCGGGAGCCGAGGGACCAAGCTCGCGCTGCAATTGAGACAGCGCTTTTCCCGCAGAGTTACTCTCCGGTGTAGGGAAAGTGGCGTCGAATGCGATCACGCCTGCGCCGCCCGCGCTCAACCGATTTACCAGATATGCGTAGGAAGTACGCGGCAAGGGGAAAGAGCCGACATTCTGGAGGGTCTTTTCGTCGATGCCGACGATCACGATGCGATCATCGTGCGGCCGCTGTCCGCGGGCCGAAAAACGCATATCCAGAGAACGCTGCTCAACGTTTTGCAGGAATAGAAAACCAGCGCGAGTGCTGCCGCCAACTCCGGCAAAGGCAAACAGCATCAGGCCCGTCAGCGTGACCAGCAAGGCAAGAGCCAAGTCCACCTGGCGAGCTGAAAATCTGCCCAGCGCCGCTGACCAACTGGACCACCTTTGTTCGCGCATCGTCATAACCATCGCGATTACAGGCTAGCGCAATCCGTAGACAGACGACGCATGAAATCGAAGCAAATCACTATCCGCAATTAGGAGGTTGGCAGCCCTTTTGCCTGGGCGCGTTCGTGTTGAGTTGGGTCACCGCGATCACCCATCCCGCAACCGCGAGCCCGACCGTAAGAACAACATTGCGCACCAGATGCACATGCCGGACTGGAGGCGGAGCATCGGGCATATTCGTATCTTGCATGCTGGCGAGCTGCACCGCAGGAGGCGTGGTTTCAGGTTCGTAACCCGCGGGAGGAATCTCCGTCGTGATCACGACCATTTGTCCGGCGCTGACTTGGATCTGATTCTGCGTCGCTTGTCCCGAATTCGGCACCACCTTCGCATTGCCGAGCGGCGTTACCGAGACTTTTCCGGTGTAACAGATGACTGTAGTTCTGTTAGCTTCGTAGCTCACAAAGAAGTCAGTTCCGATGACGCCGATCACAGCGTTGGCCGTTTTTATCTCAAACTTGCCATTGGGCTGCGTGATCTTGACCACCTGGCTTCGCACTTTTCCCAGATTCATTTCCAGCGAGGTCTGCTGCGAAGCACCGTCATGCTGCACCACTCGCAGTTCACTGTTCGAACCGAGGCTCAGAATAGAACCGTCCGTGAGACCGGCGCGCACACGTCCTTTCTGTTCGGTCCTAAGCAGATCGTTCCATTCGAGACCGTCATTCACCTTGGCAGTCTTGGCATTGCGCGTGGCCAACGGAATCAAAGCGCGGATCTGACCGGCAGCTTGTCCTCCCGCAGGCGACTGGCACAGCGCAGGCAGTAGCGATAGCAGAAAGCATAGCAATCCAGCGATAAAGCTTCTGAACGGAATCAAGTCAGGCCCCTTCCTAACTTCAATTTCTTGAGCGATAACCGATTGTGTCATGGGAAAACAGAATGTCAACGTTACGAGTCGCGAGGGGTGTCAACCGTGGTTACACCGAAGTGCCGATCCCCTCGTTTCCGCGCAAATGCCGTATTAACATCCTTAGACAGGAGTTTTTGAAACTCCTCGCCGCCGGGTGCGTCCCACAGGCGCGTCCTTTGAGGTGGAATGAGCCGCAACCGCTGGGATCGGCCCGCACTATTCATTCTCGGCGGTGTGCTTCTTCTGCTGCCTGCAATTTTTCTGGTATCGTGCGGCCGTGTCAACAACGCGCCTTCCAATACCCCACCGCCGCCTCCAGTCCCGCTCACCGCTGCTGAAGTCCAGCAAGTCGTCGAAGACGCCGCCAAATCGCTGAACGTCCCCATGGTCATCGCGGTCTCCGACCGTGCTGGAACGATTCTGGCGGTGTTTCAAAACGCCGGGGCACCGGCCACCTCGACTGGCAACTTCGGAGTGGTCGTTGACAGTAAGGAACTCGCGGTCGCACTGGCTCGCACCGCTGCCTTTTTCAGTAATGATCAGGCTCCGCTCTCGAGCCGTACTGTGCGATTCATCAGCGGAATCCATTTTCCGCCGGGCGTCGTTGACGCCTCGAACGGCGATTTGTATGGGATCGAGAACACCAACCGAGGCTGTATGTTGAACACCATCTTCTTGCCGGGACAGAATATCAATCCCGCGCGTTCGATTGACGGCCTCAGTCTGGGGCTAGGCATCATCACCGGCAAGGCTGATACCATGGACAGTGATCCAACCGCTGTGAATCCGGGTGGAGTTCCCCTTTTCAAGAACGGCTACGTGGTTGGAGGAGTGGGAGTGGTCAGCACGTCACCCGATGTAGCGGAGTTCGCGGCCTTTTCCGGCGCGTCCCAGCCCGGCTTTCTCCCGAGCCCATCGCAACTCCCGCCGCCCGGAGTCGTCATCATCGGCGGCGTTACCCTGCCTTTCGTTAACCAGACTACTCCCCCCAACGGCATCGGTCCGGGAACCACGGTCGGCACATACACACTAGGACCGCTGAATGGTGGGCTCCCCCCAGAAGGTGATCTGGTGGCAACGACGGGCGGATTCTTTGGTCTGACTCAAAACGATGTGGCAAACATTATCAGCCAGGCGGTGACTACCGCCGAGATCACCCGGGCCGTGATTCGTCTGCCTCCTGGCTCACGCACGAAGATGACGATCGCAGTCACCGACCTTGATGGCACTATCCTGGGCCTGCACCGGATGTCGGACGCAACCGTCTTTAGCATCGACGTTGCCGTGGCCAAGGCCCGCAATGTCATCTACTTCAGCGGACCCACAGGCACTCCCGATCTGCCCGGGGTTCCGGCGGGAACCGCTGTAACGAACCGTACCATCGGCTTCGGTGCACAGCCCTTTTTCCCGCCGGGTATCGACGGTTCCGGGCTAGGTCCCTTTTTTAAGCTCTACACATCAGACATCGCCAATCCGTGTACCCAAGGGTCCCAAGCGGCGAACGCCGATCAGAACGGGATTGTGTTTTTTCCTGGAAGCGTGCCCCTGTATAAGAATGGAGTATTGGTGGGCGGGCTAGGTGTGAGTGGCGATGGTGTCGATCAGGACGATTTCGTTACCAATGGCGGCGCGAAAGGCTTCGAAGCGCCTGACAATATGCGCGCCGACAAGGTGATCATCGACGGCGTGCGCTTGCCCTATTTGAAGTTTCCCCGGAACCCAACCCAGTGATCAGGGATGGTTGTGAAAATGGTGCTGTCGAGCGCAAGGAAGGCATAAACCAAGGCTATCGTCAGGCCACGTACTCGATCCTTCTGTCCGCACTCTTTGGTGAGCGATTGGTCGCTCCGTGCAAGTTGGGCGTTTTCGTCTGAGTCGGTACTGCCAACTGATTATCGACTTCGCCTCCGAAACGGTTGTTGGTGAAATCGCCGCCTACCCCTTCTTGAGACACCACCAACTCCACGCCTTTCATTGACGGAAGAAGCTAGCCTTCGCGTACCTTGTAACCGGCCAGATTGCCTAGCCCTTCGTAGGCAGCGTACTTATACGTCTCGCTGAGCGTGGGGTAGTTGAAGACCTGCTCAATAAACTCATCAATGGTTTCGTTGTGGTCGAGAACCGCCATCCCGATGTGAATCAATTCGGTAGCGCTCTCGCCGATGATGCTTACTCCAAGGAGCTCCTTGTCGGCGCGGGCAAAGACGAGTTTCAGCATTCCTGCAGTGTCGCCGATGATGTGGCCCCGGGCGTTGTTGGCATAGAGAGCCCGCCCGACACAGTAGTCGATCTTTTTCTCTTTGCATGATTCTTCCGTCTCGCCCGCGGCGGAAATCTCTGGGATCGTATAAATCCCCATCGGCAACATCGAGGCGACTCGCTGCTTGTATTTGAAACCGAAAGCATGGCACACGGCAACGCGTCCTTGTTCCATCGACGTCGACGCAAGTGCGGGAAATCCGATGACATCGCCCGCAGCATAGATATTGGGCACCGCGGTACGATAATTCTCGTCGACCGATATGTATCCGTGCTCGTTGACGGCCAGACCCGCCTTCTCGAGCGACAGTCCGTCTACCGCGGCGCGGCGACCGGCCGCGAACAGCACCGATTCGGTTTCGAGCGTCTTGCCGCTCTTCATCACCAGGTGCACGCCGGACGCCGTGGTTTGCACCTTTACGGGCCGTTCGTTCAACCAGAATTGCATGCCAAGCGCGGCAAGCCGCACCCGGAGTCTCTCGGAAATCTCCGCATCGAGGAACGGCAGCAAGCGGTCCCGGCCATCCACCAGCGTGACCTGCACGCCGAGCGCGACGAATATGGACGCGTACTCGCAGCCAATCACGCCGCCGCCGATTACCGCGAGGCTTTGCGGGATGCGATCCATCCGCAAGAACGTGTCCGAGTCGAAGACCCGGACGTCGTCGAAAGCTATTTCTGGCGGACGGTGCGGTCTACTTCCAGTGGAAACGAGAATCACATCGCCACGCAGTTGCCGGATGCCATTCGCACCGGAAACGGATACGGTGTGGGCGTCTTCGAAAGAAGCCCGGCCGCAGACGAGCTCGATGTGATGAAGGGCGAGATTCTTCAGGACGCGCTGGCGCTCCATTTCAACCACTTCTCGCTCGTGGCGCATGAAATCATGGACGGTCAGATTCTCTTTAAGGGAATAGTCGATGCCGTAGAGACCGCGTTGTTTGAGACCGGAAAAGTAGAGTGCGGATTCACGAAGCGTCTTGCTGGGGACGGTGCCGGTGTTGATGCAGCTTCCGCCCACATGCTCGGCGCCCTCGATGATGGCAACACATTTGCCAAAATAGGCAGCTTGCGCACCGGCCTTTTCTCCTGCAGGGCCGCAGCCAATGACGATCAGATCGAAATCTTTGCTAAAAACCACCACAACCTCCCGTTAGAACTTTCGTAGCCATTTGCCCTTGCGCACTCCGGTA
>WNEZ01001875.1_pt1 | contig 17818 bp, 13 predicted proteins | sample 5400521 | NCBI WGS metagenome assembly WNEZ01 (sample SAMN13153339, study PRJNA577476) | soil metagenome | isolation source: 120 cm saprolite under Douglas fir tree site 2 hole 1 replicate 1 | place: USA:California | collected 2015-04-18
AGCGCGCGTATTCGTCGCCGCGTGTCTCCCGCGACGGCCAGCGACTTGCCCTCTGGATAGAGGAAAATACTGCCAACGTCTGGGTTTACCAGCTCTTGCGGGGCACGCTGACTCGAATAACATTCACCCCTGACGATCTCTCCGCGGCTTGGTCACCTGACGGGAAGCGAGTCGCCTTCGAAAGCGTTTCGGAGTGCCACTGTGCGGCGGGTTAGTTTGTTCACTTATGCGATGTCACGTTACAGCCGCGACTGGATTCGTTAGAAGGAGAGAAGTCACCATTGGAGTTCTTTCGCATCCGCACAACGGAGCCGCCGTCCTCGAAAGAGACTTCGTCCATTAGCCTCTTCATGAGATAGATTCCACGACCGTGCGTAAACAGCAAGTTTTCTGGAGTCGTGGGATTTGCAACTTCCTCGCTGTTGAACCCTTGTCCCTCATCCCGGACCGTGATCGAGACCTCTCCGTCTATGTAGCAGCGGCAGTCGACGTAGACGCGCTTGTAAGAGTTCTCCCCGTTGCCGTGGATTACGGCATTCGCAAGGGCTTCACGGAGAGCCGTCTCGATGTCGATCTCGCTTCCATTTGCGCGTCGAAACTTCAGAACGAAGCGCATGAGTTGATCAACGAATTGGGAGATAGCCGCGACTCTGCTGGGGAGTGACAGTCGCAACTCGACGAAGGGAACAGAATGAGCATTTCGCAGCACAAGCGAAACAGATTGATCGTGAACCATAGCTGCAACCTCCATTTGAAATTTCCGTGCCACTACCCATGGAGAAGGCAAGGCTCATGCCAAATGACACCCTGAATTAAGTGATTGAGTTCTAGGGCCTTCGACCAAAGATCTTGCGTCAGTGGGTGACGAATTGGTTGAAAGTGTTGAGGGCGACGAGAGACGTGGCTTCGAGCACACTCACGAAGACGGAGCCGCGATTCTTCGCTGGAAACGTTACTGCAGTTGATTTTGCATCGCTTCAAGCTCAGCACGGCAAACATTGCTGAACTCGCGCAAGGGGTTCTGGCGCTTGGCTCGGAACTGAATTTCCTCTGGAGCTAGGTTGGGCTCCGAATACGTGCTAATGATGTGCTGAACCACCTGCTCAGCCCTCGCCAACACGTCACCTGAGGAACTCAGACGTATACGGCTCAGAAGTGCGTACGTCGGAGTGAGCTTATTCGGATCCTGGAAGTTGTGTTGGATAGCGTCAGCCATGGCTCGCGCGCTTTCGCTGATGAAGTCTGAATACAACTGCTCGCGGTGAAAGATTCGCTTAGCCATAATGTCCCGTCGACCCTGGTGTTTTTGCGTGATCCAGGTGCTCACACTCGATGCCAACGCACCGCTAAGCGAACCAAAGATGGCCGCCAGTGCCGAAATGGTTGCCGGGTCCCACGATGCGCCAATCAAACTCATTCAGACTCTTCCACAAAACGCGAACTATCTCCAATACAGCAACATGACGCCTACGCACCCCAACAATAGAATCAGTAAACTGATGCAAATCACGACACCAGAATCCTCACTCTCCTTGGTCCCCCTTTTTGAGTTCGACTCTAGATAGCGAATCGCGTCGTATATCTCTGGCTCGGTTAAATCTTCGATATTCCACTTCGATTCGTGTTTCTTTGCCATGACTTCCTCTTTCAATGCGTTGAAACCTGGCCACCTGCTCCCGGTTCGTTCTTGGCGAGCAAAAAAGACAAGAAAAACATCAACACAGAGACAATTGTCAGAAGCCAGTACACCTCAACGTAGGAAATGGCCTGAGCCTGTAACATCAACACTCGGTACATTCTGGCGAGCGCCTGCTGTTGTGCGGAATGCAGGCTTAGTCCGACATGTGTGAGACGGTCCGCCAAGCCGGCGACCGCCGCGTCGAAACGGGGAGACCTAGTGTATTCGGCCAAAACGGACTGATGGTATTGACTTCGGCGCGCGATCAATGTAGTCACCGCCGATGTGCCTACGCTTTGCCCCATGTTACGCATGAAGTTCATCAGTCCCGCAGCGGCGTTGCTTTTTTCTTTCGGCAAGCCCACATACCCAACAGCTGTGAGCGGTACAAATAAAAATCCGACCGGCAGGTAGCCCACAATGCGAATCCACATAGCGGCCCGAAAACTGATAAGTAAATCAAGCCGTGTGCACGAGATATACATCCCGAGAGCCAATGTAATCCAACCAAACGCGAGCAGGTAACGTGCCTGAAACCGCCCAAGGAGCCGGCCAACCAGCGGCAAAACGACTAAAAGGAGGATGGCTGCTCCCGACAGCACCATGCCCGCTGCTTCGGCCGTGTAGCCCATTAACGTTTGCAGGAATTGTGGGAGAAGCACGGTCGAGCTGAACAGGACCACACCAACCACGAAGAACATCAAGTTGCTACTAGCAACATTGAAAATCTTGAACAAACGGACGTCCACGATGGGGTCCTTCTGGAACCATTCCCAGATCACCAGCGAGACCAGACCGACCGCGGCAACGACGATCAACGTGGTGATGAAATGCGATCCGAACCAATCATCTTCTTGTCCTTTATCGAGTGCGACCTGGAGAGCCCCTACACCTATGGCGAGCAGAGCAAAGCCAATGTAGTCGAATCTTCCCGCTCCCTTTTTCTCGTGGGACAAATAAGGAGGATCTTGGAGCAGATGATAGACCAGCAGCACAGCCAGAATTCCGACGGGAACATTGATGTAGAAAATCCAGCGCCAGGAATAGTTGTCAGTAATCCAGCCTCCGAACGTGGGACCAACTGCAGGCGCGCAGACAATAGTGATCCCATATAGAGCAAAGGCCAGGCCACGCTTCGCTGGAGGGAATGTGTCAGCGAGAATCGCCTGTGCCATGGGCTGCAGTCCACCACCGAAAGCGCCCTGCATCACACGAAACAAAAGCAGCAGGCCAAGGCTCGGGGCGATACCGCATAAAAAGGAACTGGCCGTAAAGAAGACAATGCACGTCAGGAAGAAACGCTTGCGACCCAGCCAGCTGACAAGGAAGCCGCTGATCGGAAGCACGATGGCGTTGGACACGAGATAAGTGGTCAGCACCCAGGTGCTCTCATCATTGCTTGCTCCCAAGCTGCCTGCAATGTGGGGGAGGGCCACATTCGCGATGCTGGTATCGAGCACTTCCATGAAGGCCGCGAGCGAAACCGCCACGGCGATGATCCACGGGTTGACCAGCGGTTTCGACACTGGCTGTTCGGCGGTGATGGCCTGCGCGTCGCTCATCTGATCCTCACATCCGGCTCGACCGACAACCCTGGCTTCAGCAGTCCCTCTGCGTTGAAGTCTTGGGTCTGAGAGCCGTCGAAATCGATTCGCACCGGCACCCGTTGCACGACCTTTACGTAGTTTCCGGTCGCGTTTTCCGGAGGCAGCAAGCTGAACACGGAACCGGTGCCGCCGCCGAGGTTGGTTACATGACCTTTCCACGTACGGCCATAGGCATCGACCTTTACCTCGACTGGCTGACCCGCTGTCATGTGCTCAAGTTGCGTTTCTTTGAAGTTGGCCGTCACCCAGAGATCGTCGAGGGGAACAACATCCACGAGTTCTTGTCCGATGCTCACGTTCTGGCCGACTTCCGCAGTCTTCCTTCCAACAATTCCATTCACGGGAGAGCGGATCACGGTATAGCTGAGATTGAGTTCAGCCTGATCCAACTGTGCCTTGCGCTGATAAACCTGTGCGTTGGCAGCGTCGGCCTTGGCACGCACCACGGAAACCTGCTGCGGAGCGGTCTGGGCACTGCGTAGGTCGGCTTTCGCCTGTAAGAGCTTTCCTTCTGCCTGATGAAGGGCCTGCTCGGACGACTGAACGGCCGCCGTGGCTGAAACAACAGCGGCGCGATTCGCCTTCGCCGCTGCTGAAGCTTGGTCGTACTGTTGTCGCGAGATATCTTCTTTCGCAACCAATTGCGAGTAACGAACCAGGTCTGCATCAGTTTTTTCGGAGTTGACTTGAGCTTGTAACAGCGCGGCCTTCGCAGACTCTAGATTCTGCTCAGCTGCTTGGACGCCCGCTTCGGCGTTGTGAATTGCTGTCTGTGAGGAATCGAGGGTGCTCCAAGCCGTGGCAGACAACACCGGTACACTCCACATCGAGCTGGCAGCAGTCGCCTCGGCGTCGGCCAGATTTGCCTTCGCTTGGTCAACCGCGATCTTGTAGTCCTTGGGATCGATCACTACGAGCACATCGCCGGAATGCACCAGCTGCCCCTCAATCACGCGCGCCTCTTGGACCTGCCCGCTGATACGAGCGCTGAGCGGCATGACATGTCCATCTACCTGCGCGTCATCTGTGTCTTCGTAGAGGAAGGCATTGCGAATGAAGTAGCCTCCGACCAAAACGACAATGGCGACCCCGATCGAGATCAACAGTTTCGTGCGGCGGGCCATCGAGGGCTTGTGACGATCCTCAGTTGCAGTCGGCTCAGGTATTGCAACTTCCGATTCGTGGTCAAAAATCGCAGTCAGGTCTTCTTCATCGGCAGCGGTTGCTTTCGGTCTGGTGTCGTTCGACATTACTTTCCTCCGAGATATTGTTCGTAATTGGTGCGCGCTACTCCGAGCGCGCGCGCCAGCGAGAGCTTGGCGAAGCTATGGTTGTAAAGGCTGGTGATGTACTGATCGTTAGCGCTGGCGAGAGCCTGCTCGGATTGCACCACCTCGACGGTATCGGTCACGCCAGAAGTGAAGCGGTCTTTCGACCGAGCAAGGCTTTCATTGGCGAGCGAGACGTTTTGCTTCGCCACTTCGACTTGCTCTTTCGCAGCATTTAGGTTGAGAAATGCAGTGCGTACGTCGTAGTCAATCCGACCGCGGATGTTCTCTGCTTCGGCCCTGCGCTGGCGCAGTTGAGCTTCGGCTTGCGTGATATCGCCTTTGATCCGGCCACCGGTGAAGATGGGAATGTTGACGCCCGCCTGAAAAGTAAAATCTCCGTGCGACTGTCCGAAGGTTGGCCCGACATCGCCATATCCCCCATTTGCCGCGATTACTGGAAAGCGTTCCCCTTTCGCAGCCGAAAGCGTCTGGCCGGCAGCCTTCTCGGAACTAAGCGCGGCCCGCAAATCGCTTCGTGATCTGTATGCCAATTTGAGCGCGTCGTCCACGCTAGGCGGATTGATGTCGGAATAGGGAAGCTGGTCAGCAAGGTCAAATTCTTGGCCCAGTGGCAATCCGACCGCGCGGCTCAGGTCGAGTTTCGCGATGGCAAAGTTGTTGCGCGAGACGCTCAGGTTGTATTCCTCTGTGTGCAGCTGAACTTCCGTCCGAGTGAGATCGATTCGTGGAGCGGTGCCGGCCTGCACCTCATCGAGCGCCTGATCATAAAGAGCCCTTGCATTGCGCACCTGCGCCTCCTGCGCATGAATGCGTGAGTCCGCCGCAATCACCTGTAGATAGGCATTACCGACCGCTAATGTGACAACATCAAGAACATCGTTGTAAGTGAGTTGTGCAGTCTGTTCGGCAGTGCGGGCAGCACGAAAACGCTGAATCGATTCGAAACTGAAGACCGTCTGACTTAGGTTTGCATCCGCTGAGCTATACGAGTACGGCCCAATCACCGCCGGAACGCCCGGCAGTTTCAAACCGAACGTAGCCAGGTTGATCTGCTCGACATGCTCTGAAACTCCTGCGCTGACCTGCGGCAATAGCCTGCTGAGCGCCAGTAGTCGCTGTCCTCGTGCAATGCGCGCATTTTCACCGCTCTCAACCGTCGCCAGGTTGTAACGCAGAGCTCGGGTGATGGCATCGCGTAGCGTTAAATGGAGCCGTTCATTGGTCGGGGCACCGCTAGGTACGCTTCCGGTGAGTCCGCTCGCCTCGCTGGCGCTTTGACTTGTGGGGTAGGAGACCGTGGTTCCCATCCCGGCGCTGTATTGACCCATGGCTGGGAAGTTGGAGCCGACAATTATCGCCATCGCCAACATCGCGGTGCACAGGCGCGACCTAGTCAGGACTGATTGCGCAGAATGAGTCATTTCACTTCTTCTCCTGCACTAAACTTTGGTTTTGGGAACGATCCATGGGAGGTGAGTCCGCCAGTTCCTTCAGAGCACGGGTACGAGCTTCCCGAACCTCTGGAACTGAGCACTCCAGAAGCACAGCGCAGTCGTGCTCGGAGTAGTGCTCCAGGACGGACATGACGAACACAAATCGCTCGTAGTCTTCAAGCCGAAACACGGCGTCGATTTCGAAATAGTTGCCTGGACCGCTCGAAAGTTGGTCCATGTCAGAAACGATGGGTGGCGTCGGGGGTGAATTGGACACGCTCGGGCGCGGCTTCAATTCACGAATTGCGTTCTGGATGATGGCGCGCTTCGCCCAAGAATGTGCCCATTCACGAAAGACTGAATTTCCGGCAACACAATCTTCAAGGCCGCCTACAAAGCACTGCTCTGCCTTTACCGAGTCGCGGGTGAGTAGAAACGAAAGCTGATATAGCCCACCCAGATCTCCAGTGAAGATCCTGCGAAAGTCCTCTCGACTCGCGTACCGATCCGTTTCGCCTTTGCGATCCTGAATGTAGGCCCGTTCAGTCATCTCTTCATCTCCCGAAGATTTCTTTTTGCGCGACGGGTCAGCTGTTTCAACACATGCTTGGCAAACACACCGCGGCAACAGAACTTGAATCCCCCATTTATCAATTCAAGAATTACGTTCTCGCCCTCCTGGCTGATCGTCGTTAGGTGTTTGATCTCGATAACGAGATCGCGGCCAAGAAGGTCTGCTCTTGCCTCTTCGCACGCATTCCTTAGTTCGGCGGCCCAGGGTACAAGGAGCTTTCCTTCCACAATCACCCGACGTTGCCTGGCACTATCGATGAGCGTGATCTTCAACATTTGCTTCTTCCGCGCTCGTGATAATGCAAGGGGCAGACCAAACCCTACGGCGACGTAAGTCGCTGAATTTTCAGGAGACGACCGGCCAAGAATCGTGATGGCAAGGTTGAAGAAGTTGAAAGGGTCGAAATTGTCGACGATAAGGGGTGAGGGCTAGGACAAAGAGGGAGAGTGCAGATCAAGCATACTGCTTCGCGTAGATGTCGAATTTCTTCATGCGAGACAGGAGAGTCGTGCGATTCATTCCCAAGCGTGCGGCAGCACCATCGGCACCACCGACACGTCCCTTACATGCAGTCAGCGCTCGTATGATCTCGTCGCGCTGTTTTCTTTCATATTCGTCAGCGACGCTGGTTTTGTCGCTCGTTCTTTCTCCAACGACTTCCCCGACTGCATGCTGGTCGGCAAGTGGGAACTCGACTGTGTTCGTTTTCCGCAGTTCTCCGAGCGGCGCGTCAAGCGATTTGCCGCGCGTAATGATCACCGCCCGCTCAATGAAGTTTTCCAGCTCACGAATATTGCCAGGCCATTCCCAAGCCGTAAGCCCCTTCATGACGGCCGGAGAAATCGCTTCAATCTTCTTCTGCATCTGCTTCGCGAACTTCTGGACAAAGTAACTCACCAGTTGTGGAATGTCTTCCCTACGCTCCCGCAGAGGCGGTATCCGGATCGGAAACACATGCAAGCGGTAGTACAAATCACTTCGGAATTCGCGCGCCGCAATCATTTTTTCGAGATCGCGATTGGTTGCCGCTATGAGACGAATATTCACTTTTCGCGTGTGGGTGCTCCCCAGCCGTTCAAATTCGCGCTCTTGTAAGGCGCGCAACAGCTTGGGCTGAATCTCAATTGGGATGTCTCCCACTTCGTCCAGGAACAAAGTGCCTTGATCTGCTAGCTCCATTCGTCCGACTCTTTGAGTAATCGCGCCAGTGAAGGCCCCCTTTTCATGTCCAAACAGTTCGCTCTCAAGCAGACCGGTAGGAATGGCTGCACAATTCAGCTTCACGAACGTGCGATCTTTACGTCTGCTGCGGTCGTGACTGGCGCGGGCAATTAACTCTTTCCCCGTGCCTGTCTCGCCCGACAGCAGAACCGTGGAATCACTGGGAGCGACCGTTTCCACCAGTTCCAGAACATGTTTTAGCGCCGGGCTGTTCCCAACGATGTTCTCGAAGTTGAAGTCGCTGCGGATTTCTTCTTCGAGATACAACTTCTCCTGGGTGAGCTTGTCCTTGAGTTCGGAAATTTGTCGGTACGCTAACGCGTTTTCAATGGCGATGGCGATCTGGCCTGAAGCGCGGCTGAGGAAATCGACGTCTCCCGGCGAAAACGGAAAGTCCGTCGTGCGTAAAATTGACAGAATCCCGAGTGCCCGGCCGCGATTTACAAGTGGAATATTGCAAAAGGCTTTTATGCCCTCCGCAGCCGCTATGTCAGATGCCTCAGACGCGAGCTGGTTAGGTTCCCACGTGTTAATGACCACTGGTTTCAAGGTGTCAAGCGCTTTCTTAACGGCCGCACTTGGCGTAACCAGCAACTCTTCCTTGACGACCCCCTTTCCATGCGGAAAATCCATGGCCAATACCCTGAATTTCTCCGAAGCGGCATCGGGCAGTACAACTGTTACCGCGTCAGCGCGTATGACCTCGCGTATGTTCGCCGCAATCGCGCGCAAGACCTCACGCAGGTCGAGGCTCGACGTGATACTGGCCGTCAGATTGAGGAGCAACTCCAGGCGCTCGTTTTGATTTCGTAGTTCCGCCTCTGCATTCATGTTTTTAGGCAGACACCCAGGATGGGCAGGACAAAGTCTAACGCACTCATGCCGCGATTTTAAATGTCGCTGAAATGTGGGTGGCCCTTGGCGTCAACGACCCCGCGTGCGATTCAGGAGGGAAAGTCGGGGTGTCGCGGCGGCGCGCGAACAAGACTGGTCCCAGGTAGATTTGGTTGATGCGACTCATTTCTAAACCCGACTACCGCCAATCCCGACAGACACCGCCATGCGCGGGATTGTTCCACCTTTCTCATCCGGGCCATCGGTCAGTTGGCGCAACCAGGCGATTACACTCACAACGAAGAGCCCGCACTCCTCGCTCCCGTATCCCGCGCGACCTGGTTTTTCTCGCCCTTGTGTGCTCGAATCGGCGACCACTATATTCGGGGAGGGCAGTTTCGGGCGCTCTGTCTCCTATCCGCTTCTTGCAGTGACACCTACTCTCACCGGCCTAGACTGAACGCCCACCCAGACGCTCCGCGGCAATCCATCCCGCAATTGGGCAATCCTGGTGAACGCAATGTTTGACATGCTTTTACCCTGGATACCGCCCTTTTCCGGTCACAACGGTGTCACAAAGCGATTCTGCGTATCATTGGTGGGTGGATTTTAGAGAGGGCCAACGTGCTCGGAACTCGCGTTCCGCGCTGGTTTGAGCCTAGTGCCGGGAGGGGGAGTTGGACTGCCAAGGGCCGAGGCCCGGCAGCTCACGGTACCAATTGCCTCAGACAGCACTTTTAGATTTGAGCCGGTTCTGTCGGGTCCGGCTCTCGCACCGGAGCATCCGGATTTTCAGGCGGATCAGGCGGCTCCTTAATGGGCGGAGGTGAAGGTTCTGCAGGTGAGCGCAGGTCAATGTCATTTGGGTTGAATTGCATGCTACTGAGATGCTAAAGCCATGCCATCCGGATTACATTTTGTCTGCCGGGTGATGCAGACTTTCGCGCACTTTATGGAGACCAACATGAAATCCACTTTGGCGTTCGCTCTCTTTGTTTTAATAGCTCTCTGTTTTAGCTTCGGGCAGGAGCAACCTGACGCAGCTCTTCTGGCGGAAATCATGAAGATCAAGGCAGTGGACAATCACACCCACGTCCCGCGCATTGATCTGGCAGGCGAGAACGATGAGGAATACGATGCGTTGCCGTGTGGGACTTACGTCGAGCCCACAGCCGATAACGTGATGACGCGCCAGGACAATCCCGAATATGTGGCGGCCTGGAAGGCGCTATGGCACTATCGCTGGGATGATCGCAAGCCCGAGCACGTAAAGGAAGTAGTAGCTGCGAAGGAGGCGATGAAACAGAAGCAAGGTGACAAATATCCGGAATGGGTGCTCGACCAGCTGGGGATTGAAACTATGTTTGCGAACCGCGTTGCGATGGGGCGCGGCCTCACTCCTCCGCGCTTCCGCTGGGTGCCTTATGACGATGCGCTCATGTATCCGCTGAACAACGGCGTGATGGCCGAAAATCCGGACCGCAAATTCTTCTTCTCGCGCGAAGAAATGCTGCTGCGGCGCTATCTCACTGACCTCAAGCTAAGCACGGTGCCGGCGACGCTGGACGAATATTTGCAGCAGGTGGTCACGCCCACGCTTCAGCGGCAGAAGGCCGGCGGCGCGATGGCAGTGAAGTTTGAGACGGCATATCTGCGCACGCTCGATTTCGCGCCGGCTACGGAAGCTGAGGCCCGCGCAGTTTACGGCGAGTATTTCCGGGGAAGCCCGCCCGAGAGCGCCCGTTACAAGGTCCTGCAGGATTTCCTATTCCATTACATCGCCGCAGAAGCGGGACGGCTGGGGATGGTCGTCCACATACACACGGGTGCAGGCTGTGGCGGATACTTCAAGCTGAGCGGCGCGAATCCGGTGTTGCTCGATTCCATGACCAATGATCCCACATTACGCAAGACGAAATTTGTGTTTGTCCATGGTGGCCCTCCATACACGCACGTAACAGCTTTTCTGCTCAGCAAGCCCAACGTCTATGCCGATTTCTCCGAGCAAACCTGGCTGTATGGAGTGCGGGCATTGGCGACCAACATCCGCGACTGGCTGGAGTGGTATCCGGAAAAGGTCTTGTTTGGCACCGACTTGTATCCTGACACACCGACACCGGAGATTGGGTGGGAGGAGATCGGCTGGCAGGCGACCGACGTCAGCCGCCGCGCCTTAACGCTGGCCCTTACCGGCATGATGCGCGACGGCGAGATCACCCGCGAGCGTGCCCTTGAGCTCGGGCGCATGGCCTTGCATGATAATGCGGCGAAGCTATATGGGTTCTAGGTTTGCAAGCGCGATTTAGGAGATGGCGTTTGCCGATGCGGTGTTGAGCCTTAAATTGCTTGATGACTCGAGTACACGCACCGAGATTGCCGCCGTCTTCTCGCCCGCCTCCGGAAACTGAGCGGGCTTCGGAGATGCCTTGTCCTGAGGCGGGAAGATACTTCGCTGGTATAGAGACATCCTGGGTGGGCATGAGATAACGGCGCCATCCTCAGAGCCCGAAAGCAAGTCCCGGGACGCCACCGTACGGGCGAATTGAAGCTACCCCTTCTCGTCCTGATGACTGCTTTCGTAATGCGCCTTCAGCAGGTCTCCACCAAAGTCGCCGCTGAAGTCGCGCCACACGGAGTGGATGTGGTTGGCGTTATCCTGTGTGTCGTCGAGTTCGATCAAGAATGAAGGCGTCTGTACGCGGTAATAGTGCGGGTCGCCCGGTTTGATGCCGCCAGCCCAGGCGAAGTAGACATTGCGCCCGGCCTTGTTGATCTGGTCCATGCGCCGCTCCGCCAGGTCATCCGGCAGATTGTACGCATACAGTTCGGCCAATGCGCGCAGCGCGTCGAACTGCCTGGCGTTCATCTTCGCTGCCGGGAGGCCCGAGGGCTGCCCCTGCAGCGCCGCCTTCCTGCTGGCTGCCGTCAGGATATCGCTATACGCCTTCGGATCGACGATGGCGATCTTCTGTTGCGGCTCATTTAGCGCATGAATCACCTCGAAGCCCAGGTCATCTTCGTCGGCTAGCGTCCGCAGTCCCTTGCGCGGTCCCTGTCGCACCTCCGCCGGGTTGGAGCCGAAGAAGCTTGGTCCATCCACCGCCTGACCGTTCGCCACCGTGTAGTTCTGGCTCAGGTGATGTCCCTCCACGCGCCAGCCCCAGGTTCCCGTATCGGAAGGCGTGTCGAACACGGTGAAATGATACTTCTCCGGATTGCGGCGCTCACCACTATCGTTCTCAAGCGCCTTCAGCACATCTTCCAGGCTCATGATGGTGACGGCCTTGATGTAGCCGGTCTGGCTCAGCCCAGCCGCCAGCAGCGCGCTCGCCAGATGCCTCTGGTAGGGGCTCATTTCGCGCAGCGTCAGCCCCTTGCGCTCCTTGGGGATGAAGTGCCAGTCCATGCGCTCGTTGTCGCCGAATTGGAAGGTTGCCTTAGCCCGCTGCTCCGGGCTCAATGCGGCGAGAAAGCGGTTGGCGGTTTCCGTCATAAGCGAAACCGTGTGGACGTGGTGGTGTACGCCGCCCGGCGCGCCCTGGCCGCCATTCTGAAGACTGTGGACGGTTTTGCCTGCAATCATACCGCCTCCCAAGATCGTGGCGCATAAAGAGAGAAACGAACGTCGTTTGACCTGGCACATCAGCTCCTGCCTTCCACTTGAGACCGATTGGGGAACTCTATCCGTCGAAACTCCATGCGTCAATCAACTCGATGAGGTCCTGGCGCTGTCGGACATCTCATTTGTTTCTGGTGGCTCTCATGGTCTCGGCCCGACCCGCGCGCCACTAAGGGATAGCCGGCTGACGTGACGTGTGGCAAGCGCAGTCTTACAGGAAAAACCGACCCTCATCAATCACATATAGATAAACGAATCACCACGATTTTGGCCCCGTCTGAGCGTCAATTCCCCATCAAATGATCGTGCAGTAAAGTGGGCGCCCACCGCTTTCGCCCAAACCGCGATGCTCTACCGGACACGGCAGGCTTTTATCCCTCGAGGTACCCCTGCCGCTCTCAGACAACACGCCGGCGAAGCTCGAAAAGCAGCCTCAGGGCGTGCCTCCGGATAACAGGGTGTGTACGTTTCCGCACCGTAGGGCAATGAGTCGTCTGGGCTGTCGCGATTCCCTGCTAGGCGCTCAAGCGAGGAAACACGGTCTAAGGGCAGAACGCCGGGTCAGTCCGTAAATGTCCGATTCAAGCATGGTGCGAGATGCTCGCCCCTGTGCGGGAATATCGAACGAGGGTCTTACCAGCTAATCTCTTTCCAGCCAAAACAAGTCCACAATTCTCTGTCTAGCATTGAGCATAATGATCCGGCCGCTGAGTACTACGATCGCCCAGTCATTCGGCAATCGCGGCAGGCCAGTGACACAGGAGTCAGGCAAGGGCTGCACCCGCTTCTGCAATCCAGGAGGGAGGGTTCCGTTGCGGTGAAGCTGCCGTTCCAGCCCCGGCGGCAGACGATCCTTTTTCGCCAGACCGGGTGGCAGGCCGGCACGGTCATTCACAAGACAGTCGCCGATGATCTGGCGATCGCGATCTGAAAAGCCTATGGGTCCTCGACCGTCATGATCTTCATCCTGGTCGTCATCGCGGGAATATGGCCTGGGGTCGTGATGCTCTTCCGCTTCGGGTTCGCCGCTGTACTGCTGCGAATCTTGCTCATGCGTGGACACGACCGTGGGGGCGTCTTGCGCTACCCAAGCCAGGACCATTTCCGATTGCACTTCCGCAGGCTTCTTGCCCGTGCCCGCAGCCACTCCTGTCCCGGCCGCGGCTCCAACCCCGGCACCGATGGCCGCTCCCTTGCCGCCTCCCGCGATGGCGCCGATCAGGGCACCGAATGCAGTGCCGCCACCGATCTTGGTTACGTTTGACTTAGTGTGTGACTCACCCTTGATGACAACGGTTTGCACCGACACGGGATAGGTGCGGCCACCAGTCCGGATGGACCGCAAGTTCAGGTGTAATTCTCCAGGCGTGCTGAGGCGTCCTGACCGCTCCACGTTCACCACTTCTCCGGTAACGATGGCACCCTTGGGAAACAATGTCCTGCCGTTCGCCACGACCGGGGCCGCGAGGCTTCCATGGAATACCTCGCCGACATTCGCCGTTTCGCTGCTGAGTTTCTCGGTGATTCGCACCTGAACCGACGTCCCCGCCGGAATCTTAACATTCGCCGCTGCCATGGCCCAGGTCCCTAGCATCGCGCACAGCGCAATGGCAAAAGTCGATCTGAAATAACTATTCATCAGTTGCTCCCACTTCTTCGGACTTTACCCTCGATTCTTATGCTAGGCGGAGACATCAGCGCGGGCATGTATCGGAAGGCCATGTCCACGCATATCGTCTCCAGGGCGACGCTGCAACCAGATGGAATGCGGGCAAACCATTTGAAAAGGAGAAAGAAGGCACACCTTGTGGGGGGCGAGGAGCGACGATTCTTCGGTCAACGGACCAAGAGCATACTCCCGTCGCAAGTGCCATACTCCTGCACCTTGGTAACTGGAGCGTAATGCTCACCGGGCGAAAATAGGCTATCCATATGGACCGGGAGGAAACAATACGGTTTCGTGAGAAGGTCGAAAAGCCAATTCCTCGCGATTACCGCGTGTTCCTCCGGATGCCCATCGATTCCCAAAACTTCCTGAAAATGCCGTGACAGTCCTTGTTGCCCCTAATTGCACCCAAAAGGGCCACGAATCACACAGAAAGAGGTCCTTCTGCCAGATCACGTCGGCAATCCTTATTCACGGGTTGCAATATCTTGCGACAAAAGCGGAACTGCTCCCATAAGCACCGCATTGTTCCCAAGTTCGGCGGCGCGGACCTGAACCTTGCCCCAGGGCGTCCACGCGTACTTGTGCACATAGGACTCGATGTGAGGAATGATAACGTCTGCGCTCTTCATTACACCGCCGCCGATCAAAATCATCTCCGGATCGTACGCATGAACCAAGCCGACGGCAGTGGCCGCCCAGACACGCAAACAGCGGTCTCGAATCGCAACGGCGACCGTGTCTCCACGTGCAGCTTCTTCAAAAAGCTCCTTGAATCCGACGTTCGAATATCTCGACAACGCGCTATCTGTAGCTGCGGGCCAATCCTTTATTATCATGGGCAGCGACCACCCGCTCGCTTCCGCTTCCGCGCAACCAATCGCCCCACAAGTGCATGGCCGGCCATTGAATACTGCCGGAATGTGCCCGCCCAGACAACCTGCTTGCGCGTGCTTGCCGCGAAGCAACTTGCCTTCGATCATTGCCACACCGCCGATGCCAGTGCCTAACGTCATCATCACGACATCAGTAAAGCCACGCGCCGCTCCAGCGTAGGATTCCCCCAGCAGTGCCATGCGAGCATCGTTCTCAATCCGTGCCGGCAAGCCAACATTTTCGCGGAACCATTCGGCAAGATCGATGTCCTTGACGTCCTCGTACTTGCCGTCAGTTGAGAGGATTCGGTTCACGCGTGAATCAACAAGAGCTGCAAATCCGATTGCTACGCCCGCAACGTCACGGGATGATGGTCCCCGCCTTTGCATGAGCTCGCGGCATGCATCCCGAATCCGTGGCAGCACTGCCTGGAGACTCTTCGCGCAATCTGTATCAATCGTCTCATGCGCAAGGAGGACATGATCCTCGACCAAGCCACACGTTGCGTGGGTTCCGCCAAAGTCAATCGCTAAGGCTTTCACCTGAAGATGATCCCTCGTAATATTCGCATTTCGAAACAATCCAGCTCTACTTGCTCAACGTCTCTTGAATCTGTTCGAGCGTGCGACCCTTGGTCTCAGGAACCATCCTCCAGACGATAATGCAGCAAAGGCAGGAAAGCGCGGCGTAGATCGCAAATGTTCCCCAATGGTTCAGAATCTTCACCAAACTGAGAAATGTAAACGTGACCAGAAGTGTGCCCGACCAGAGAGTTGAAGTCGCGTTTGCGAGCTCACATCTGTCCCGACCGCACGAAGGCTTTGATCGTGCCGCAGTTTGATCCCTCGGATTCTCCGCCGGGACGGATCGTGTATGCGCCCACTGCCGCAGGCACGATGAAAGTCTCCGCGTAGTGAACTGCAAACGGATCAAACGCGCCACTCGGACTTTCCACAATTGCTTCCCTGCCCTCCACAAGATTCAGGACGTTTACGGTGCCTTTCGTATCGTGTGGAGTGTTGTCCGTGAACCAATTCCGGCGCGTCTCAATAAATTCCAACTCGTGCAGCCCCGTCCGCTCCTCGGTCCAACCTGTGCCATTGCCCACAATCTCGACTCGGTTGATCAGGTTCTTTTTTACCCAATCCGTTTGCCGGTCCCAGGCGATGTTTGCGAGTCCATGATCAAGATGAATCGGCCGCGGCAAGCGGTTTAGGCCGAGCCGCCCCCAATCCCACAGTTTGAACGTGAAGATGTATGGAGTCGCGCTGATCTCGAGCACCATGCTGTTTTTTCCCGAGCAGTGAATCGTTCCGGCTGGAATCAGAAAGTGGTCGTGCTTCTTAGCAGGAAACTTGTTGACGTAAGCTTCTGCGTGAAACGACGGTCCACCCTCTTGCGCGAGCCGCAGTTGGCGGGCCATTGCCTCACGATCGATTCCCGTCTTCAGGCCAAGATAGACTGAGCCGTCCTCGCCAGCGTCGAGCAAGTAGTAACTTTCATCTTGTGTATAGTCCATTCCAAACTGCTGGCGAATGTATTCGGTGCGCGGATGGACCTGCAGCGAAAGGTTCCCGCCACCCATCGTGTCCAGGAAATCAAAACGGATCGGAAACTCCGCGCCGAACCGGCTGTAAATGTGGTCTCCGAGTAATTCACGGGGGTGAAGAAAAGTGAGGTCGATCGCCGGCAACTCAATTTGCAACTCGCCGAACTCAAGGAGCAAGCTGTTTTCTTCGGGAACGCAATCGAAACACCACGCATGATTAGGCACGTCTTTTGGCAGATCGCATACCTCTTCCATCCAATGCCCGCCCCACGGGCCGGGATCGAAGTAAGGCACCACGCGAAACGGCCGGCTCGCGACTGTCTTGAGGCCCGCTCGTAAGCAATCGCCGGCCACGAGTTTTGGCGTGGAACTGTTCGTGTCTAAGAAGAAGTCGGCTTTCTGCAGGAGTTTCCTCTTGAGGCGGTCGGCGGCGCGCCAGTCTACAAAAAATGCTCTCTTATATTTCAGACTTGGACTTTCCTCGATATTGTCCGCTCCCAGATTTGAGATCTCATTTCGGCGCTGCCGCCCTTGTATCTCCCAGCGTGCCAGGTCAGCGTAAATAAGAACGTCGGATTGTGGCGAAACGATCACCGCACCGACGCCTACCACAAGCAGCAGTCCGGTTTTCCAACTTGTGACTTTCTCGCGAGCGTGGCTCAGTTTCGATTCGTCAAAGAACTCCTGCAGGCCAATTTCGTTCATCCGTCCGAAGACCGGATCATCACCCAAGACAGGAGCCAGCAACTTGTCCACAAAACGTGGTGCCTTCAGCAAGTCGGGGGTGTAAATTACACCTGCGGGACGCAGACCTTCGACAAATGCATGTTTAATGATTCCTTCAAGTGTGCCGGGGTAGCATTCAACAGCTAGAGTGCATCGGCTCTCTGCGGACGAAGGCTTCAGTCGATCAATGATGTTCCGCCAGCCAACCCAGTAATCGGCCGCGCTGGTACTCACGGGAATACAGGGATGTTTGTCGTAGTTTGATTTAGGCGACATTCGTCCTTTTAATGTTCTGCCGGACTTCTGAACCAATAGGGCGCTTCACCACGTGGGAATCTATTCCAATTCGAACGATGCCGGGGCAAAGCGGCTGAGTAAGAACTCGAATGAGCCGGCTTGGATTGCAATTGGTGGACCCAGCGAATCGCCGCGCAAATCCACAGGCCTGGCGATGCGTGCGGGAGATCCGGAAGGGAGTTGCACGGTTACTTTGCCGGATTCTCCCGCGAGCTCCCATAACCGCAAGAGGGTCACTTTACCTTTTGACTGCTGCTTGAGCGCAGTGACCACTACGCCCGGACGCGAGACGACAACCCCAGGCTGACTTGAGGGAAGTGATCCACCAGCGCCGGAGCCGACCGAAGCGCCCAATGGCAGCATAGTCTCCAGCGCGGGAATGGCGAGTTGGTCGCCAAACCAAATGCGTACTCGTGAACTCCAAGTGCCTGAATACCAATAACGGT
>WNEZ01002378.1_pt1 | contig 17817 bp, 13 predicted proteins | sample 5400521 | NCBI WGS metagenome assembly WNEZ01 (sample SAMN13153339, study PRJNA577476) | soil metagenome | isolation source: 120 cm saprolite under Douglas fir tree site 2 hole 1 replicate 1 | place: USA:California | collected 2015-04-18
AGATCATCGGCATTGTCACCGAGGCGGATATTATCAGCAAGGCGAGCCAGGAGGGCCTGCGCGTTGCCGATATTATGAGTCACGAGATTATTGCGGTTACCGAAGATACGCCGATCAACGAGATTGCCCTGTTACTGACTAAGCGCAAAATCAAGCGCGTTCCAGTCGTCAGCGAAGGTAAGCTGGCGGGCATTGTGAGTCGCGCAGATATTGTCCATGCTGTCGCGGAAGGGCACCTGATTCTGCGCAGCTGGTAGGATGGTGAAAAGCCTTAATCCTTCATACAGGTGCAATCATCAAATGAAGATGCGTTTGAAGCATTGTGTATCACAAGAAAAAGGAGGATGATGCAACATAGGAAATAGAACTATTTCAAAGGCTCATCCGTGATATATTACGAACAACAAAATAATGTGTGCCCACATGCACAAATCGAGGAAGAAAACACGCGAAAAAGTGTTATATGGTAGTGCCTGCTTGGCATGAAGCGGCTCCGAAGGAGGATATAGGATGTTCTGCTCACAGTGTGGTATGCGCGTCAAGGACGGCGCGCATTTCTGTGATAATTGTGGCGCGGCATTGCAGGCGCCCGGGGGTGTTTCTCAAGTTCCACCGGTAAAAAACAGCCGCGGCGCAAGTAAAGCCAATGGCCCGTATAAGGAGCAGATTAGCCAGCTCAAGTTGCAGATCCGGCAACTGAAACTGGACCTCAAGCGAATAAACACAGAGATGGGAAAAATCCGCTCGCAGTATTACCAGTCGGCGGCTTTTGTTCCACGTGGTCTGCTGCGGCATGGTTATAAAGAGGTCGAGGACGTGCGTTTATGGGGGCCGCAGAAGAAGAAGCAGGAACTACAACAGCAGATTATGTACCTTGAGCAACAGTTGTTGGGGCTGCAGCAACAGCAAACACAATGGCAGGCCCAGCAAGGCGTGTAGCCCCCCGATTTATCGAGGGGGCGCTGCCGCTCGGGTCGAGGTCACGGGCGATGTTGTAGATATCGGGCGAGCCAAAGCCACTCGCCAGGTCATAGCCCGTGGTGGCCGAATAGAGCAGGTTAGTGCCGTCGGTAATGTCGTGAAAAGCCGGAAACGCCTGCTGCACGTTGAAGAGGCGGTAGAGTGTGGGGTTGGCGAAGCCCACACGGGCCTTACCGTCGGCTCTCAAATACTGGTTGATGAGCGCCATGCTACCTGCCCAGAGCGGGGCCGCTGCGCTCGTGCCGCCGACGGTGATCCAGCCAGAAGAGGGACAGCCTGCATTCATCACCGTGCAGTAGATCGAGTAGCCGGTCGCGGGATCGGCGTCTGCTGTAACATCGGGTACCTGCCGGTTGCCATTGCTATACTGGTTATCGACGCCTGGGCCGCTCTGCCAGGCGGGAAGTTTGAAGGTATTGCTAATACCTCCGCCGCTCCCGGCCCCTTTGGGACTCCGCAGTTTTGATTTCGGGTTGGACCATACCGACTCATAGTCATAGGCGCCGCTATTCAGCTGCAGGTTGGTGCCGCCGACGCCGGTGACGTAGGGATCGCTGGCAGGTGAGTCTACTGCCGGATTGTCATCGCCACAATCATAAGCACCGGCATCACCTGAAGCAGCAAAGAAGGCGATGCCCTGGACGGCAGCCTGTTTAAAGATATTGTCGAGGGTTTGCAACTCGCCGGGGCCAGAACTCGATTCGCAGATACCCCAGCCAACGACGGCAATGTGGGCTTTATGATCAGTGACAATCCTGTTATAGGTATCATTGAGGCCCTGGGTTGTGTTCGGACCTTCATAGACGATCTGCCTGGCATGAGGAGCCATAGCGGCCGTTACCTCGATATCCAGTTCGGTTTCAATTGCGGCCTGACCCGCTGACCCGTTGAAGCCATCTACCAGGACGTTGGTGATGCTCGGATTACCGAGAGCAACGGCCTGGCCATCACCCTGGAACCCGGCATTTTGCAGGGGTGTGGCATCATAGGCCGTGGCAAGGTCATCCGGGGTGTAGCCACCTGGCGCAGCCGACCTGGCGTTGAGCCTGCGATAGTGCGGCTGATAGTGCAGGCTATTATCCAGCCCGCCAATGGATGTCACCAGGGGGATGAGCGATGCAGGCAGACTGGGCGCTGTCGCATTCGCGTAAAAGGTGTGTCCACCCAACCAGTAATTGTTGATGCGCGTGTTGAATGCTTGTTGCGCTTGCGCGACGGAGCCTGTGGCATCGATGAGTTGATTGTTGGAAGCGATGGTGGTGACGGTGAACCCCTGGCTCTGCAGGAATGAGACAACTTGCCGCACCTGGCCAGGTGTGGGTGCAAACAACAGGTTGAACATAGCAGGGGTGAGATAGCGGTGATACTGCGCTGACCGGGGATCATCGATAGCGTTCAACAGCCTATCCAGCTCTGCCGAATTGCGCAGTTGGAGACCGATGGACAGGTGCAATTGCTGTTGAGGGTCGGCAGCCTGCAGAAGGTGCGCACGCTGAAGCAGTGGCATGACATCGCTATTGAGCGCGAGACGCTGGTTTGCATCCGCGTACACCAGCATACGCACACTTACGAGGCTGGCTCCGATGAGGAGCAGAGCGATAACTACAAATACAATGTTGCGTCGCATATTATTTTCCTACAGGGTTCGCGCAAGGGATATCTTATTATTACCGAGGACGGGCTTGAAAGCCCCTGTTTTCAAACGGGGGAGGAAAAGTCCGCGCCCGCAGGCGTTCCTTCCCCTCTTGCTTGTTTAGGACATTTGTGCTATACTCTCCCCAACTTGGGAAAACCCACGCCGCTCTCTCAGTCGGAACGTCATTCCCGACAACGCCTGGATATGGGCGTGAGCCGTGAGAGAGAGAACGTCTAACGTGCGAAAGAGGAACTATTGGTTCTGAAGCCCAGATTTGTATGAGGGCCAGAGCGCGTCGGCTCGTCGTTTTGTAGGTCTCCATCGATGTCCCCTTCCCAACAGGTGTGAAGAGATGGAACGACTGCAAGAACCCCTGCTCATTCATGGCGGGGAGTATCAGTTCACCCATTGAGAATAAACGTGATGAGAGGTAGGGTTTGTGGCGTTTCTCTGTATTGCCCCACAAACTACCCCGGTGAAGGAACCCTGATTGAACTGAGTCCGAGGAGGATGACTTGGCAGAAATCAGGAAGGCTGTACGCTCCAAAAAGTGATCGAGCCGCAATTGAATGAAGCCATTGCCCGGCAGTACCAGGCCGAAAGATATTGGCATGTCCCAGGTTACATTGTGATCTATGCGACAAAGTCTTCCTAGTGGGTGGGCATAGTTGCGCGATGATGAATTTTCACAACCAAAACCGGGAAGACCACCAGTCACCGCTGCCCTCGCTTGTCACCCTGAGCGCAGCGAAGGGTCTGGCTCGATGGGCAGAGAGATCCTTCCCCTTCGCGGAGTTTACCCTTGAGCGAAGCGAAGGGCTCAGGGCTTCGGCTCATGCGCTCAGGATGACAGGACCTCTTTGTTAATGACCTACAGCCTTTATGCGTTCGGGCAGAGAGATCCTTCGCTGCGCTCAGGATGACATGGCCGGGGTTGATTGTTACGATTCATCATCGCGGTCCCTCGATAAATCGGGATACCTGCCCCCCAGGCAGGGTGCCTACAGCGCCCATTCGTATGCCGGAGTATTTTGTGAAACCTCATTATCGCGCCCCTACAGAAGGTACAGGCTCACGATGATGGGATAGGCTTCGCGGCAGACTATCCCAAAGCAATTAATCGCTCCTCTATTGAAGATACCGTCGGCGGCGTCGATGTTGGTGTCGGAGTCGGAGTCGGTGATGGTGTCGGTGATGGCGTCGGTGATGGCGTCGGTGATGGCGTCGGTGACGGCTTCGGCTTCGGTGTTGGCGTGGGAGTGCCGTTCGTCAGGTTCACGACGTAGAGCGTGACTACTGTATCGACGCTGATCTTCGTGCCGCTGGGCGGGTTGACCTTGAGGACGATGTTTGCTGCCTTATCGGGGTTTGTGGGTGGATCGGAAGGTAGTACTTGATACAGAATACCGGCCTTATTGAGAGCGTCTTCTGCCGCCGCGAGCGTATTGTTCAGGAGATGGTGCGGCACGGTCAATTGGTCTGCCTGTAGATCGACTTGAATGGTCGTGCCCCTTGGAGCCTTATCGGGAGGCTTCGGGAACTGGTCGATCACTGTTCCAGAGATGAGATTATTTTTGACGGTTAACTGGAATCCCGCGTTGGTTGCCGTTGCCCGGGCCTGTGATAAAGATAGGCCTACCAGGTTGGGTACGGGGATTTGTGTTGTGCTGGTCGGCGCCTGGGTTGGTCCCAGGCCCAGACCCGAGAGATTGATGAAGCCGAGATCGGCTGCCAGGAAGACGCTAAAGCCGAGCAACAATAACGTTGCCAGGAGGATGAGTACGGTTATGACGTTGGCGAAGCGCGAGTCGCGCTGGTCTCGCCGCACCTGGCCGGTGCGCGGGATAGTGCCGACGCGGGCTGAAGCTGTTGGCTGGTTGCCATAAGTGGTAGGGTTGATAAAGCCGCGCTGCTCCGCTAGGTTGCTGGTACCAGCGGGAACACCAACAAAGTTGTTAGGCGAAGAGACCTGTTGACGGCGAGGGCCACCATTGGCGCGAGGCGAAACTGGCTCACCAGTAAGGGCTATGGGAACTGGAGTCTGACCCGGCACCGGCGTTGGGTTTACAGCGGTTGGCATGCTTTGATTGAGTTCGGTCTCGCCAAGCATTTCGAGGGCGCGCGCCAGGATATTACCATCCTGGAAACGTATCTCCGGTACTTTCTCCAGGCAGCGCAAGATAATTTCTTCGAGGGCAGGTGGGATGTTCGGATTCAACTGGCTGGGCGGCAGCGGTGCGTCCTGAATATGCTGCATGGCTACCGCCACGGGTGTATCACCATCGAAGGGGGGACGCCCGGTCAGCATTTCATACATGACGATGCCAAGCGCATAGACGTCGGCGGCCGGGTTGACAATCTCGCCCTGGGCCTGTTCAGGCGCGTAGTACTGGACGGTACCTAACGTCATGCCGGTAGTAGTCAGCCGCTCAGCATTGATGTCTTTGTAGACGCTGGCGATACCAAAATCGGTCAGTTTGATTGAGCCGTCGCGCCCTACCAGGACATTCTGCGGTTTTACATCGCGATGCACGATGCCCCGGCGGTGGGCGGCTCCCAGGCCGAGCGCGACATCGTGGGCAATGATGACTGCACGATCAATGTCCAGAACGCCACGCGAGCGCAGGTAGCGGCGGAGGTCCGTGCCTTCGACCAGCTCCATGACAATGAAATAGTTGCCATTGGTCTGCCCATAGTCATAGACCTGCACTATATTGGGGTGCTGCAAGGCTGATGCTGCTTTCGCCTCACGTTGAAAGCGAGTCACAAACTTGGGGTCTGTACTATAGACTTCGCGCAGGACCTTAATGGCAACGACACGGTCCATACGCCTATCGAGGCCGCGATAGATGGTGGCCATGCCACCCCGGCCTATTGGGTTTTGTAACTGGTATCGTTCACCCAGAACTTCGATCTGCATAGACTTCCCAGTATGATTGGGCAACGAAGAGCATGATAGATCGTCGCCACACAGGCTCGAAACACGCAATCCCGCGATAAATCGGGGACCTACATCTCAGCCACACCAGGGAACGCCCGATTGGCACCCCTACAGACGCACCGATTGGTCAACATTATGCGGTCCCACGATAAATCGGGGACTAAGGAATTCCCCACGATAAATCGGGGGACTACTAGCCACACCAGGGAACGCCCGATTGGCACCCCTACAGACGCACCGATTGGTCAACAATATGCGCTACTTATTTTAGCGCATTCTGGACGCAATTGGAATATCCTACGCCAAAAACAGTACAATTCTATCTAGCAATTCACAATAAAAGGGAGAGTTCCGCATCATGTCTGGGCTGCCAAGACGCGTTCATCACCGACACGGCGCGTGATGTGTCGTTCATCCATGTGCTCTAACAGGGGCAAGACGTACTTTCGCGTCGTTTCCAGCACATCTCGCGCCTCTGCTGCCGTGATTTTGCCATGCTCGCGCAGGTATGCGAGTAGCTTTGCTAACGCTTCTTCGTAGGTCTCGCGTAGGAAAAGCACATTGTCGCCTAATTTCACCAGTCGGCCTTGCTCGATGAGCGATGCAAGGACCTCGGAACCCACAACTGTTTCCGCTTCGGCACGTACGGGCGGTGTATAGGGATTATCTTTGAAGTACCGTAATAATTGCTCGACCCGCTGCTGCTGTGCCATAGTAAAAGTGGGCACGAAGCCGGGTAGTCGAATGAAACCGCCTGTGGTGTTTGCCTCGCTTGCAACGGCTTCCAGTTGTCCTTCTGCCAGCAAGGTCGCGAAGACTTCAGTAGCCATTTTTGGCGGCAAGTGCAGCCGCGCTCGCCATTCCTCCTTCGAGAGCCCGCTACGCAAGGGATACTGTTGATGTTGCTCACGTACCAGCCAGACGGCATCTTCCACCAGCGACTCCCACACGGCCTGAGCAAACCATAGTGTCCCGACCTGCTTCACATTCCCCGTTCTTAACAACGTCTCCAGTGCCTGTCGCGTCACATTTTCAGACAAATTGCTGTGCTTCATTATATCCGATAATTCATACCCAACCAGGCCATGTGAAAGTTTTCCCATGGGTGCGGGGACGTGACCAGGAAGTCGCGCGCCTTCTTTTTTCCCCTTGTGTTCCTCCTGGCGCCTGGCGGTGTGTTCTCTTCGCCTGTCGAGGGATGCCAGTACCAACTCGTCCGGGGAGCCGCGTTCCAGCGTTGCCAGAGCATTCAACATGGCCTGCTGAAAACGGCGGTGGTAACGCGGCTGGGCATCGACAACCTCGCCTCCACCAACGGTCATGCTGGGAGAGGGTATCCGCAGGATGAAACGATCGCGGCAGGCCACTACGGCCGGTCGACTTAAACGCAACTGTGCCCAGGCGCTCTGGCCAGGTTGTAGTTCTTCCACGTCGAGCAGGCGAATACGCGCTGGTATCTCCTGGGAGCCGCTGTAGAAATCTACGAGTGTATTGTGCGCAAGGGGACGCTGCGCATCATGTAAAAGCTGAATACGTGCGTCGATGAGGACTGTAGGGCGCAACTGCCCAGGCAGGGCGACTACATTGCCACGTTCCAGGTCGGAGCGAGGTATGTTTGCCAGATTGATCGCCACGCGGCTGCCCGGTTGGGCCACCTCAACCTGGTGCCGGTGAGTTTGTAAGGTGCGGACACGCGACCTGGTACCCTGTGGGAGCACTTCCACCTCCTGGCCCAGTTTGAAGGTACCATCCAGCAGGGTCCCGGTCACGACTGTGCCAAAGCCAGTCATGGTAAAGACGCGGTCGATGGGAAGGCGGGGGCGTGCAATGTTATCCAGGTAGGGTGGCTGGTCTTGCGATTCAGTGAGGAGCGATTCCAGGCGAGCGAGTAACGCCGGCAAGCCCTGTCCCGTATAGGCGGAAACGGGAACGATAGGGGCACCCTCCAGGGTGGTGGATTTCAGTTGCTCTTCTACTTCCTCGCGCACCAGTTCCAGCCACTCCTCATCCACAAGATCCATTTTCGTCAGCGCCACCACGCCTCGACGCACGCGCAGCAGGTCGAGAATTGCCAGGTGCTCACGCGTTTGCGGCATGACTCCCTCGTCGGCAGCTACGACGAGCAGAGCAGCATCGATGCCGCCGACGCCAGCGAGCATATTTTTGATAAAGCTCTCGTGGCCAGGAACATCTACGATGCTGACCTCGCGTCCACCCGGTAGTATTAACCAGGCAAAGCCAAGGTCAATGGTCATGCCACGTTCTTTTTCTTCCGCTAAACGATCAGGGTCGATGCCCGTCAATACTTTGACGAGGGTCGATTTTCCGTGATCGACGTGCCCGGCGGTACCAATACAGCTCATGTTAGTTTGATGCGCGGCTATAAGCGCGGGATACCAGGCGCCCGCGCTGAGACCTGGCGCCCGCAAGGGGCGGTCCCTCGATAAATCGGGGACCTACTACATTTTATGCAACAGAATGGGAATTACGCGATGGCGACCACGAGGATCGCCCGACGTGTATATATTTCTCCAAGATGATAGCACTGACTCATAGTATACATTATGGGCGGCAATTTGGCTATCTATGAGGATTCCCAGGAAAAAAGATTGCAGATACATTGCATAATGCAAGGGAAAAGAATAACCTCATCAGTTATCCTTCGAGGAGAGAATAAGGAAGCTTTCCATATTCCTATTACTATTATACCTCAGCGGCGAAATGGTTATAGGAAGTTCTATATTAAGCTCCGGGATATTCCGCTCTCGCGGATCTTCTCTATAGAAAATATATTTTTGTTTCATATAAATAATTGATGAGATAACATAAATACTTGACAAAGTAACAGGCGTGCCGTATACTTTGTACGGTGAAGAAAGGTACTATTTTCCATCCCTCCTGGGCTGAGGGTTCCTTTGCAGTCGTATGACGCGCAGGGAAGGTAGGTACTACCGCGTCATCTCCGGCTATTTTAAGAGGATAGGTAGCAATGCCAGAGAGATGTTTTTCAATAGGGAAGCAGAGGAGTACTGGTTATGGCTAAACAGATCATTTTGACTGAAGATGCGCGGCGTTCTTTGAAGAAAGGCATTGATACACTGGCCGATGCCGTGAAGGTTACCCTCGGCCCCAAGGGACGTAATGTGTCCCTGGACAAGAAATTTGGTGCGCCAACGGTGACGCATGACGGTGTGACTGTGGCGAAGGAGATTTCGCTGGAAGACCCGTCCGAGAACATGGGTGCTCAACTACTTAAAGAGGCTGCAACCAGAACAAATGATGTTGCGGGTGATGGTACAACCACCGCTACTGTGCTGGCCCAGGCTATCGTTATAGAGGGCATGAAGAATCTCGCGGCAGGAGCCAATCCTATGCTCGTCAGGCGTGGTATCGAGCAAGGTGCAGAGGCGATCGTCAACTACATCCGCTCCGAGGCCATCCCCGTTGAGAGCCAGAAAGAGATTGCGCAGATTGCCACCATCTCTGCCGCTGATGAGCAAATTGGTCATCTCATCGCCGAAGTGATGGATAAAGTTGGGAAAGATGGTGTTATCACCGTGGAAGAGTCGCGGGGTACTGACTTCGAGACTGACTACGTGGAAGGAATGCAGATCGACAGAGGCTATATCTCGCCCTACTTCGTCACAAATCCGGAGAGAATGGAAGCTACGATTGATAATCCATATATTCTGATCACAGATAGGAAGATCAGTGCCGTTGCTGATATCTTGCCCATCCTCGAGCAGATGACCCGGCAGGGGAGCCGCGATATTGTAATTATTGCTGAGGACGTCGATGGCGAAGCGTTGGCAACGCTGGTGGTGAACAAACTGCGCGGGACCCTGAATGTGCTCGCCGTCAAAGCTCCTGGCTTTGGTGATCGCCGCAAGGAGATGCTGCAAGATATCGCTGTCCTGACTGGTGGGCAGGTCATTAGCGAGGAGACCGGTCGCCGCCTCGACAGTGCGACACTCAATGATCCTGGTACTGCTCGTCGTGTTGTGGCTACCAGGGATCATACGACCATCGTTGAAGGCAAGGGAAGCCAGGAGGCTATTCAAGCGCGCATTCGTCAGATCAGGACACAGATCGAGGAGACGACCAGCGACTACGATCGTGAGAAGCTCCAGGAGCGACTGGCGAAGTTGTCCGGCGGCGTGGCCTTGATCAAGGTGGGAGCCAGCACTGAGGTCGAACTCAAGTACAGAAAGACGCGCGTTGAAGATGCGCTCTCTGCTACGCGCGCAGCGGTGGAAGAGGGCCTGGTTCCTGGCGGTGGTGTGGCACTGTTAAATGCAGTACAGGCGCTGGATAACTCGAAGCTTGAAGGGGATGAGAGAACGGGTGTAGACATTTTACGCCGGGCGCTCGATGAACCAACGCGTCAACTCGCCATCAATAGTGGCAAGGACGGGCCGGTGATCGTGGATGGTATACGCCGGGCGCAACGCGAACACCAGAACGATCACTATGGCTACGACGTGCTTACTGACACCTATCAAGATATGGTTGCCACCGGTATCATTGATCCTGCGAAGGTGACGCGCTCAGCCTTACAGAATGCGGCCAGCATTGCTTCAATGATCCTGACTACTGAAGCGCTGATTACAGATATTCCAGAGAAGGAGAAGCTTACTGCTCCAACGGGCGTGCCAGAGTAGTGACGACTCCCCATGCATAGAATGCAGGGGCTTCTCATCCCAAAGACGATGCATCGGCGCATACCAAAAGTTAGGGTTGTGTCCATAAATCTGACTTTCAATAAAGCTGGCTGATGCTTGCACTTACCATGTCGTTTGACCTGTGAAGAGAAACTGCTTATAGTCTTTCCTGTCAACTAAGGCAAATTTCCATGTTGGTTGAGCAGTACGTTCTCCATGTGCAATAAGAAGCACTGTCTCGACATCAGAGTAGTTAAAAGCATTATCAGGGAGGGCAACAAATGAGATATCATTATACAATTTTGCTATTCTTCTTCTTACCTCAATATACCTCTGCCCATCAATGAACGTGCGAGGCAAAACGAACCCAAGCATTTTAGGTGGTCTAGCCAGAACACGATTCAATGCCTCTATAGCCTTATTTACTGAGTGGAGGGACGCATAAGCCTGTCACTCATTTTTCGAAAAGCGCTCATATGGCGGATTACAAAGTACAATATTTGCTTGTGTTAAATAATCATTCAACTTAGGTGAAGTAAAGACATTAGCCTTCTCGATACGCCATCCATTCGGGTTCGGGTAATCAGCTAAAATTAATGAGTAACCCGCAACCTCACATGCGAACGCTAGAGATTCCATGCCTGATAACATCCGTACAAAATAGTCATGCCTCTGCTCTATAGACATACCTGCTGGAAGCATGGTTCTTAGTTTGCTGAGGGCCGCAATTAAAAAAGGAGCGTGTCCAGCAAAAGGTTCAAAGACCCGGCATTCATCAAGTGGAAGATCTTTAAAAGGAAGTTGCTGAACAACATATTCTGCTATCAGGTACGCAGTAGCATGTATACCTAGCTTTTTACGAATATCAGGGTTAACAAGCGTATTCTCGTATATATACGCTAGTGCTTCAACCGATAAGTTCTGGAAGGAGAATGCTGAGCGAATCCTATTCCATGCTGCATTTTGTACATGAATATCATCTAACACTGGTTGAGGTGGTATTTTCTGGAAATAGAAATTCTCAACTTCTCTAATAACCTCCTGTGCATTACTGCTAAGCCATTTGCCTGAATGTTGTCTATCCCCAAGAAGTTTCGCAGCAATTAATCGAAAGACAAGCCGCACTAGGGCGTCATAATCTACCGCCGTATCATGATACTCTTGATAAACAGACTTACAGATAGCAAGAACTTCAATGAGAAGATCATCCAATTTTTCATGTACAACTTCTTCGATTACTTGGATTAATCCCATATCAAAGAAATCAAGCTGAACAGGCTGGCCTGTAAAGCGGATCGATTTTGCCCATAATACTTCCTCTGGTTTCCAATCATCTTTATGAGTTAGGATAGCATTACGTAAATAAGCCGGTTCAATAACTTCTAACAGTACAGGTTTGCCACGCGCCAGAATCTTCCAACGCAGAACTTTCTCGTCTTCAGTATGTAGTGCTAGTATCTGTGGGGCACCAAGTGAAAGGAATCCTCTTACCCGTTTAACTATCCGTTACTTTGCAAGAGAACTTGCCAGTTACCTCTGCTATTGGTCATGGGGGGAGCTCCTCTCATCGAATGAACAATCAACACATCGCCCTAGCGAGAAAGAACAAAGGAACAGCCGAGTGCGGCATGTTCTCGATACATTATTAAATATATATATAACCTTCGCAATATTGGAAGAACGAATCGAGGGGCGGCTTCCTGCATGTGAAGGCATTTTAATCGTGAAAGATCGTCGAGGGGAAAATCATGAATGAGTCAATCAGCGGCTTGCTAAAGACTGGCAAGGGATGAGACGCTTTCGCTTGCGTCAGCTCTGGCGGGTGAACGGTGAAGGACTGATGCGAGCAGCCGGACAAAATCTCAAGCGACTGCTCAAAAAGCGAGGATGGGGGCGGCGTCCGTTCCCAGCAGAGGCCGTGTGTGTCTTATTTTTGGCTGCTTATTGGTGGCTGACTCGTACTTCTTTGGCATATGTGTCTGTTTCCTTGTTGCTTAGCTCAGCTTATTGCATGAGCAAGCAGGGATGCATTCCTTCCTACTGATGAGTTTTGCAGAACACTTTTTCAACAGGCTGAGTTGCTTTGAGGTCACACTCACTTACGTGAATGCAACCAAACGACATGGGCTCGGACGGAGCCTTCAGAGGACGCGCCTCTGAGAAGTCCATGCTTGGAAGGCATGGGGAGCCGTCACGTAGCTTCGGCTTGAACCCGCTCAACGACCTTTTCCAGGAGATCGTAGGGCTGCGCGCCCATTACCAGGTACTTATCGGCGAAGACGAGCGCCGGTACGCCATCCAATCCGTACTCGTGCGCCAGGTTGATATCGGCGGACACCTCTGCATCGAATGCGGGGTTTTCCAGCACAGATGCGAAATCGCCTGTATTTAAGCCAACGCTCGCTGCGATTTCCTTCAATATGTCCCTGTCATCGATCTTCCGAGCCTGCTGCCAATATGCCTGCATCACAGCCTTGTGGAAGGCTTCGCCCTTCCCTTGAGATTCAGCAAACTTTTCAGCGACCAGCGCGGGGCGGCTGTCGACATTAAATGGGCCAACATTGAGCTCTAAACCATATTGCTCACGCGCCCGCTTCTGCAATTGTGGGCGCGTGAGCAATATGCGCGCCCGGTACTCTGGCGGTATGGGAGGCGAACCTGGAGGCCGTAACTGGAACGAACGCCAATGGATGGCGATATCGTGGTTTTCTCTGAGCTTCTCCAAACTGGAGGCGACTAAAAAACAAAACGGTCAAACAAAGTCGGACCAGACATCTAAATTGATAGACATGCTGTAACTCCTTGAGTGTTCCTCTGCCAGCAACTGAACGCGAAATCGCGCCCGGCGCCCAATTTTCAAATACTTAGGCAAGGTTCAAATGAACGTGACAGGTCCTCACCAACAGAAAGGTCCAGCCCTGTCATCCTGAGCGAAGCGAAGGATCAGCGCATGAGCCGAAGCCCTGAGTGCAGCGAAGGGGAAGCATCTCTCTGCTTATCGAGACAGACCCTTCGCTGCGCTCAGGGTGACACGGTGTGACGGTTCACACGGTCAAGGACTTTTCTTCAAATTGAACCTTGCCCTAACTTATTATACCAAATCTGGTTGATCACGCCCTGTTTTCACGTGCTATTTGCTTCAGATGGAAGGCGAAGTGAAGTTTATCGTGATGCGGGCATGACAAATGTCACGGGGAGCTGATGGGCTTGCCGACGATGCAGAGGCTGTCGCTAATGGATGTAGCGAGTCCTGGAATGGCGGAATCGAGCGCTGATGCGTTACAATTGAGACGAGAAGGAGGGAGATATGCCGAAAAGGAGTCCATCACAAAACGTCCCAAAGGACATGCAGGCACGGTTCGACGAAATCGCTCACCTCACAGACGCCTTCTGTCAGACCCACTTGAACGACGAGTACATGCAGCTGTGCCGTGAGCTCACGGCGACCCTGTGTCGGAAACGCCCTTCGCCGCTGCTGCGAGGCAAGGCCAACACCTGGGCGTGCGGGATCATTCATGCGCTGGGCATGGTCAACTTTCTTTTTGATTCCTCACAGACACCCCACATTACGGCAAGCCAGATCTGGGAGTATTTCAATCTGAGTTCGAGCACCATGCAGGCCAAATCCAAGCAAATTCGCGATCTGTTGGGCATGTATCCGATGGATCCGGATTGGTCGATCCCCTCGATGGTTGACAAGAACCCCCTCATCTGGATGCTGGAGGTCAATGGGCTGATCATCGATGTGCGCCATGCCCCACGTGAGATCCAGGAAGCAGCATTCCGCAAAGGGTTGATTCCCTACATCCCTGATGCGTGATAAGTTACTGAGGTCTTCACGTCGATGTCGCGCACTCTCGACACGCTCGGCCTGAGCGCAGAAATCAATGCCGCATCTCGGTTCTTCTGGTGAAAGAAGCACTGGGATTCTAGGACTCTGGCTCTTGAAACAGAACTCTGTTATCATATGTGCATGGGCAAGTCCGTCTATTACCAGGGTGGCACGCTTGTCTTGCGCGAGGTAGACGCGCAAGAGCGACCGCCCGCACCATTCAAGCTGATCAGAGAGCGCTGGCGCTGCGAAGGCTACCACTACGGCTCGATCCAACCATACCTGGAGGAGCAGGATGTTCGTGACGCCGTTCCGCGCTGGCAGCCGCTCAACCTGGAGATACAGGAGGCGCGTGAAGCGCATGATTACCAGGTGGCGGCTCTCGCGGCCTGGGATATGGCCGGGCAGCGCGGCAGCATTGTCCTTCCGACAGGAGCGGGCAAGACCTTTGTCGCTATACAGGCCATCCACCGGGTGAACCGCTCTACTATCGTGGTCGCACCCACGATTGACCTGCTGCACCAGTGGTACGCGCGGCTGGTCAACGCGTTTGCCAGCGAGGTCGGCGTGTACTACGGCGGCGAGAAGAAGATCTTGCCACTCACCGTCACTACCTACCATTCGGCAGGCGATTTAATCGCCGAACACGGCAATGCTTTCAAGCTGATTATTTTTGACGAAGTGCATCACCTGCCCGCGCCAAGCTGGGGAGAGGCTGCCCTGATGGCGCCAGCGCCACTGCGTTTAGGGCTGACAGCGACCTACCCTGAAGATCACGAGCAGACAAATGGACGCTGGCGCGTGGACGACCTGGTTGGACCCATTGTCTACACGAAGCGTATCGAAGACCTCATTGGGCAGCAGCTCGCGCACTATCGAACACAACGCCTGCGCGTCGATCTCACGACCGGGGAGCGCGCCCGCTACGAGGCGGACTACGCCACCTATACCTCCTTCGTTCGCTCGCGACAATTACAGCGCAGCCATGGTCCCGGCTGGCTGATGGAATTGATGCGCCTCTCCGCAAGCGACCAGCAGGCGCGCAGGGCCCTGCTGGCCCGGCAGCGCCTCTTGCAGTTACTTGGAAGCTGTGAAGGTAAGTTCACCGCACTGGATGCGCTGCTGAGGGAATATATAGCCGAACGCGTCCTGATCTTCACCGAGCACAATGCTGTGGTGTACGACATTGCCTGTCGCCATCTTGTCCCGCCTATTACCCATGAAACCGGCGCAGCCGAACGCAAGCACATTCTCGATGGATTTCAAGCCGGTCACTACCGCGTGATCGTTACGTCGCGCGTGCTCAACGAAGGGGTCGATGTGCCGGAGGCGAAGGTTGCCATTGTGCTGGGGGGCACGTCCGGAGCGCGAGAATACATCCAGCGACTGGGACGCGTGCTGCGCAAGGTCGAGAACCGGCAGGCGGTGCTCTTCGAGGTGGTTGCGCGCAGGACAATCGAGGAAAGCAAGTCACAACGGCGGCGCACCCGGCAGGAAGGTGATTAGTGCTCACGGCTGACCTCGTCAGGCCAAGACTGCGTTTACGCGGATCAGAGCTGTCCATCGACATGCTTGATGAACACAATTCGTTCTGGCTGCAAACTGCAAAAGACCTGATCGCTCTATTGCAGGAGCACATGGGTCAGCCTCTGGCAGCATGGGATAGAGCGCTGGAAAGCTACGTGGGCGAACGTATAGACTACGTGGTGGTGCGCGGCCTGGCGAAAGTGCTTACAGATGCAGCAACTTTCACACCTCTAGAAACGCCTCTTCCTCCAGCTCAATTGCGTGAGCGGCTCTTTGCCGATGGCCCGGTGTTCGCCACACCCCAGCTATTTCAGCCGCGGGCACGCTACGAGGTGATGCAAAGCGCGGCGGGCGAACTCGGCATATCCTCACAGGAGGTGGAAGCGGCGCTCTTTGCCGATCGACCGGCGACCTATCTGCTCACAGACGCGGGGCCTGCATGGACACCCGAAGGATTGATTGCCCGCTACAACCTGGAACTGGCGCGCGGTGTGCTCTACTGGGCATCACACATCACGATTGAGGTAGCGAGCAACTACAAAGATCTTTGGAAGTACATCAAATTTTTTAAATTGATGTTCTGGGCCGAGCCAGGGCGAGGAGGTGGGTATCGCATCGACCTGGATGGTCCAATCTCCCCGTTCGTGTCTTCCACGCTCCGCTACGGGAGACAACTGGCAGCATTTCTCCCGGCGCTGCTGCTGTGCGAGCAGTGGCGCATGGTCGCAGCAGTCCACGCGCCTCAAGCAGGGAGGGCTGCAAACTACCGGCTTGATTACACCTCTTCCTTGCGGTCACATTTCAAGCAGAGCGGCCCGTTTGATAGCCGCCTGGAGGAGGACTTTGCGAGCGAGTTCGAGCAGAAAATGGGAAACAAACGAGGACACTGGCAACTCGCGCGTGAGAGCGAGGTGCTCCTGCTGGGAGATACGGTGATGATCCCGGACTTTATTCTGACCGACGAGCAGGATGAAAAGCGGAAGATTATGATTGAGCTGGTGGGCTTCTGGCATCCACAGTACCTGCGACGAAAGATAGAAAAGGTGCGCGCTGCCAATTGTGCCTCGCTGCTGCTGCTTGTCTACAAGGGGCTCAACGTGACTGAGGAGGCATTCCAGGAGGCCGCGAGCGAGGTGATCTTTTTTCAGAATAAACCTGTGCTCAAAGAGGTGATGGAGACGGTTGAAAATATGGCTGAGCGGCTGTATGGGCCGCGGGGGAAACGGGAAAAGGGACGGAGGGCAAAAAGAAAGCGCGGCGGTGATAATACGGATGAGAGCCCTACAGACGAGCGGTAAAGATCAGGACACGAGTATGGTAAAATGGGTCATTCGTCAGGAAGCTCTTCTATTAGTTCATCTAAAGGTGTCTTCAACGCCTTAGCGACTTTATAAATAGTAGACAGAGCCACATCGCGATATGGGTCCCTGAAGAGGCGCTTAATCGTCTTGAAATCAACGTCACTTCGTCTTGAGAGCGTTGATTGGTTATAGCCCTGGCTAATAGCCACTTCCTTGACCTTTAGACGCAACTTCATGGCCCCTCGAAAAGTTCTCTCAGTGTAATAGCGATAAGTGTATCAGAGCCAAACCCTTGACACCATTGCCCCTAGTATATTATCCTTGATGGGTAACATAGTTGGTTAACCTTATAAGGGTATCCTGATATAGTATATCGGGCAATCAATCAAGGAGGGTTGCAAAGATGAAGATAGCGTTATACATTCTTCGCTTGTACTACACTACGTTTACACAGTGTTATACGTTCTATGCCCGGAACGTTGAAGAAGCCACATGTATAGCGGCTAGGAACACGCCTTTGGACTTCAAAGGCCCTGTGGAGCTGGTTCAGTCCAAAACGCATATTAGACTGGCTACGATCACACTACCACAGTTTATAGAGGTGCCTGATATATACAGATGATAGCCAAGAGAAAAATAAAACCATGAACACAAATGGCTGGTGAACAAATATTTTGACGAGGCAAGGATACAGCGGGCCAGCGTCCACGGTTTACGCCATACCTTCGGCATACTATGGTCAAACGAGGAACAAATTTACGCGTTGTGCAGGAGGCGATGGTGTTTTTAACACCAGGAATGGGGTAACCTAAGCGACAGGGTCGCCCCTGCCGCTCGGCTTCAGAACCGGACGTGACACGTTAGCGTCATCCGGCTCCTCAATGGTTTGGCTCTTGTCAGGAGCACCTCTGGTCGCCGACGCACCGTCGGCGGTCGTT